>Ga0247838_1000170_pt1 | contig 103275 bp, 92 predicted proteins | sample LaCruzMarch2015__5_FD_189097 | JGI IMG/M metagenome (GOLD analysis project Ga0247838, IMG submission 189097) | Freshwater microbial communities from meromictic Lake La Cruz, Castile-La Mancha, Spain - LaCruzMarch2015_15m | ecosystem: Environmental > Aquatic > Freshwater > Lake | place: Spain...
CTTCGAGGACGGCATCGAGCACACCCAGGCAACCACCAACCAAGAAATAGCCGCCTAACCAACCCTCTTGACCCCGTCAAAAATTACACCCGCGAAAACTCAGAAACACAACTTTTGACAATATCTCAAATGAGTCCCCTTTGTATTTCTGCAAGATTGTATCACGAACACCGTATGAATGATCTGATCGAGGCTGCTCCACTGCAGAGTCTGGAACTGAGACCGTAAACGCCTCTCCCACAGTTATATCTTTCCCATAAGATGACTGGCTCAGGGCAAACAAGGTGAGAGCGAAGGCTAGAAGTTTCATTGTGACAGGAGCGCGGGATCGCAGTGATATCTTATCGCCCAACGTGCATTAGCAAGCCGGCAGGAATTATTGCGATAGTCAGCCGGCTGCCTATTGCAGGAATTCCAAGCACCGGCATTTCGGGTGGCGCTTGCGGCTGGAAGGAGCCTCCCCGGCGGAAAACGGCGCGCGTCGGACGTGAGGCCTTCGGGGTCTGGGCTTCGCGAGGCCCGCGCTGGCAGATCCGGGAAGTTCATTGCTGAGAGAAGGTTCTTTGCAGCATCGAAGGCAGAAGGGGAAGCCTTTTGCCATCCATCGCTGCACGAAGTCCACCGACTCCGCAGCGGGCCCGGGACTTTGCCGAGTTTGCCGGCCGGGGACGTTGCCGCGCTACTCCTCCAGCAGGCAAGGGGTCAGCAGGTAAAGTTGTCCGGCAGGGAAATTGCCGAGGAGCGGGGCGCATTCGGTCCAGGCGCGGGTGGATTGCGGCCAGCGGGCGGCCTCGCGTCGGCCCCAGAACAGATAGCGCGTGCCCAGGCGTCGGGCGGAGTCGCGCCAGCCGTCGGCGCCGTTCATCAGGCAGTCCAGGTCTGTCCGCTGGGGCGCGTAGTCGAATCCCTGACTGACCAGGTGTCCCTCGTAGCCCATGGCCAACGGGCGGCCGAGGAGCAGGGCAGGGTGTTCGTAGGACGGCGCGGCGGCCAGTCTCGCATTGCGCGGAACGGCGCGGAGAAGCACTTGGAGGTCGGCCATTTCGGCGCGGCTGGCCAGTTGGTAGCCGTGGCGTTGGTCAAGGCCGACGGCGAGGGAAAGAGCGCCGGAGAAGAAGAGGGCCACACAAGTAACATCGCGGAGCCATCCGGGCCATTGCGCCAAGACTTGGGTCCAAAGCAGCGACATGAGGGTGAGGTAGCCCCAGACGATGAGCTTGGTGTTGTCCCATTCCCAAGGGGCGAAGGCGAAGAGGAAGCAAAAGACGAGCGTGCCGGCGCCGACGGCATAAAACACCCGCGCGGTGCGGTCGCCCCCGCCGCGGCTGAAGACGACGAGCCCGAGCCACACGACGAGCGGGAGGAAGAGCCCGAAGTTCCACCACCAAAACCAGACCCCGCCGTCCGCTTGCATCCAGCCGGGCGCGTAGCGAAAAGCCGAGGGCGCGCTGAATCCGGCGGTGACGAGATGCACGAGCCAGGTGGCGGGAATGATGCTGACCAGCCCCGTGACGATGAAGGGACGAGACAGGCGCGGACGCCAGGCGGCGAGGGCGCAGGCGGCCAGTGCGGCGCTGAGGAAAAGAAAGGCCGGCGCGTTGAAGAGGGGCATCGATGCGTAGAGGGCGACTTGGGCGAGCACGGGCAGGCGCGGGCCGTGCTCCTCGCCGCGCAACTGCGCGCGCCAAACCGTGAGCAGGACCAATCCGGCCGGGAAGGCGTAGAGGAATCCGCGCTGGGTGACGAAAACCGCGAGGAAGATGTTTTTCCAAGCCGTGTCCGTTTCATTCGGGTCGAGTGCTCCGCCCTGCCAGAGCGCCGAGGCGGCGAGTCCGCCGGCAAAAAGAAAAGCCGCCAAGGCAAAACCCCGTCCCCAGCGCCAGAGCGCCACCGCCGTCGCCGCCGCGCCGAGCAGCCCGGTCCAGCGCAGGCCCTCATACAGCGGAACCCCCGCCATTCGCAGCACGGCATTCCACAGATCCATCCCCGGGTGGTAGGCGAAAGGGGTTCCGGCCAGGAAAGGGTTCTCCGGCCAGAACGTCCCGCCCGCCGTCCAGCGGTTGATCAAGTTCATGTGCAGCGCCATGTCGCCGAGGTTGTGCGGGGAGAGAACCTTGACCACATCGCCGTGGTCGTAGATGACCCAGAGGAAAGCGCGCAGGGAGGCGAGGGCGAAGACGGTGAACAGAACCCAATCCACCACGGTGATTTTCTGTCGGGGTGCGGACGCCCCGCGGACCGTCAGCGTGGCCGCGGCCAGTCCGAGCACAAACGACGTCAACACGCCCGCCAGCGTGAGCCGTCCGGCCAGCACGCCGGCTCCGGCTGCCGCGGTCGTGGTCACCGCGACAAAGACCAGCGCGCCGCAGAGAATGCGCCAGCCGATCATGGTTGGGCTGGTTCCTCCGCAGTCGGTTGGGGCGGCGCTGGCAAGAGTCCCGATTGGAAAAACACCGTGCATTCGTCGAGGCCGGAGCGCAGGTGGAACGGCACCTCGTCGAAGCCCGGACCGAGTTTCGGGCGCAGTTCTTCCACCCGGGCGGTCTCGATCACGTGGAATTGCGCCGGAGGCAGCGGGTCGGGAATTTTTCCATCGTGGTAACCGATGTTGGTGAAGTCGCCGAGGATCCACGGGAGCGGATAGCTGCTCTGGAGGTAAATCGCGCCGCTGATGCCGTATTGCCGCGGGTCCTTGCGGGTGAGTTCGAGCAGAGGGCCGGTCAATTTGTCCACCGAGCGGTAGGTCTGCACGTAGACGTAGGGCTCGGCGTCGTTTTCGTATTCGCGGAAGTTGAGCCGGAGGGTCATCCCGAGGGAAACAGCGAGCAGGAGAGCGCCGGCGGCCCGGTCCCAGCGGCTGGACGTGGCCGTCACGGCCGCGCCGAAAAAGAGGAACCATGGCCAGATCATGACCGAGAGACACCAAGGGGTTTTGTAGGGGACGATCGAATAGGCCACGAGCACGCCGCCGCCGAGGATGGCGAGCAGGCGCGGCACCGCCGGGGCGGCCCACGCGTAGCGCACGGACCAGAGCAAACCGATCAGCGCCGGCCATTCGTAGCGGGCCAGCAGCGCCAGCCAGTAGTAGTTGACGAAGGGCAGCAGTTCGTAAGCGGTTTTTTCATGCCCGTTGCCCGCCGCGCCGGTCTTGGTCCACGCGATCATGGCCTCGAAGGGGCCGAGCAGTCCGGCCGGATGGAAAAAATTCCCGCTGTAAAAAAAGACGAGCAGGAAGAGCGCGACGAGGAGGGCGTTGCGCAGGTCGCGCGGACGCCATTCGCGCTGCGCCCGGCGGGCGATGGGCGGATTCAGCGGCACGACGCGCCCCCACGCCGCCAGGATCACACCGGCCAACGCCAGCGACCCGGCATGGATGATGTAGGTTTCCTTGTTGAGGATCATGCCAGCCAGCCCGAGCACCGCGGCCCACAGGCCGGCGCGGTCGCGGTCGAGCCAGAGCGCCATCACGCCCCAGGTAAAGAGGGCGGTGAAGAGCACAAACCAAGGTTCATGGATGGAGTAACGTCCGTAGAACACGCAGACCGGCGAGACGGCGAAGGCCAGGGCTGCCCAGCGAACAGCCGCCTGCCCAAACCACCGGTGGTAGAGGAGCAGCACCCAAATGGTCAGCACGCTGGCCAGCACGACCGGCAGCCGCAGCGCCCAAACATTGCGCCCCAGCAAACTCTGGGCGACAAAGACGGTGTAAAAATGCCAGGGCCCGTGGAAATTATCAGGCGTATATTCGAAGGTTCCCGTCTCGCGCAGACGGTCGGCAAACCATCCGTTCACGCCCTCGTCGAAGTGCGGGGCCTTGAGATCAAGCGCGACGAGCCGCAGGGTCGCGGCGAGCAGAACAATGGCCACCACGGCCCACGGCACGCGGCGGAGTTTTTCGGGCCAGGCCATCAAGGAGCGGGAATATGACAGAAACCGCGCGCGGAAAAGTGTCAATTGTCATCCCGGCCTACGCCGAGGAGCGGCGCATCGGGGCGGCCGTGACCGCACTGCGCGCCCTGGCCTTGGAATACCCACGGCTCGTCGAGGTCATTGTGGTGGTGGAGCCATCCGGGGACCGCACGGTGGAAGTGGCCCGCGCGGCGGCGGACGGCGACCCGCTGATTTTCCTCGTGGAGAACGAAGTCCATCGCGGGAAGGGCTTCTCCGTGCGCACGGGCATGCTCCGGGCCGCGGGCGACATCGTCTTTTTCATGGACACCGACCTGAGCGTGCCGCTGACCTACGTGGCGCCGTTTGTGGATCATCTCGACGTGCACCCGGAGACCAAGGTCGCCATCGGCAACCGTCGGCATCCGGGCAGCCTGATCAGCCGCCGCCAACATCCCCTGCGCGAGCAGGCCGGGCGCTGGTTCAATCGCGTGGTCCGCGCCCTCGGGCTGAGTGCCAGCAAGGATACGCAATGCGGATTCAAGGCTTTCCGGCGCGCGGCTGCCCGGGACATTTTCTCGCGGGCCCACATCGATGGGTTTGCCTTCGATGCGGAGGTGCTGCTCCTGGCGGACGAACTCGGCCATCGGGTGGACGATTTGCCGGTCGAATGGATCAACGATGACGACTCGAAATTCCGCGCCGGGGTCGACGGATGGGCGAGTTTCCGCGACCTCCTGCGCCTGCGTCGCCGCATGCGGGCCGTGCGTGCCCGCTGACGCCCGGAAGGGAACCCGGGTTCGCGCATAAGGGTAGGCAGCCACAACAATACTCAAGGAGATGGCCCGCCCCCGGGCCATTTGATCGGTGGCGTGCGGTGCGCGGTGGCGGGTTAGGTTATGTGGGACGAGGGCGTCCCACGTCCTTGGATGGGGCATTCCAAGCCGCGCCTCTGAACCTTCGCGCCCTTGGCGTTCTTGGCGCGAAACCCGATTTCCTCTTTCGCCATGGCTTGCGTCCACCCCTCGCGCCGCTTTCCCTGCCGCGTGTGATCTGCTTTCCTTCACCCATGGGCACCACGATTTGGCATAAAATCAAAGACTACACGGACCTCAAGCTGGAGAAGACGGACGACGGCATCGCCAAGATCACGATCAATCGTCCTGAGGTGCGCAACGCTTTCCGTCCGCAAACCGTGACCGAAATGCTCGACGCCTTCGCGCATTGCCGTGACGACAGCTCGATCGGCGTGGTCATCCTCACGGGTGAGGGGACGAAGGCGTTTTGCTCCGGCGGAGACCAAAACGTGCGCGGCGACGGCGGCTATGTCGGTGACGATGGCGTGCCGCGGCTCAACATTCTCGATGTGCAGAAGCAAATCCGCAGCCTCCCCAAGCCCGTCGTGGCCATGGTGGCTGGCTATGCCATCGGCGGTGGTCATGTGCTGCATGTGGTCTGTGACCTGACCATTGCCGCGGACAACGCCCGTTTCGGACAGACCGGCCCGCGGGTCGGTTCCTTCGACGGCGGCCTCGGATCTAGCTACCTCTCGCGCATTGTCGGCCAGAAAAAAGCCCGCGAGATGTGGTTCCTCTGCCGGCAATATGATGCCGCGCAGGCGCTGGACATGGGCCTGGTCAACACGGTCGTGCCGCTGGCCGAGCTCGAGGCGGAGACCGTGCGCTGGTGCCGCGAGATGCTCGAGCTTTCGCCGCTCGCCCTGCGCTGCCTCAAGGCCGCGCTCAATGCCGATTGCGACGGGCAGATGGGCCTGCTCGATCTGGCCGGCAACGCCACGCTGCTCTACTACCTCAGCGAGGAGGCGAAGGAGGGCAAGCAGGCCTTCCTCGAAAAACGGAAGCCCGACTTTTCCAAGTATCCTCGCTTCCCCTGAGGCTCCGCCTATAATTGCGCCCCATGTCGAGCGTGACCGGCCAACTTCTGCGCATCGCCACCTGGGGGGAATCCCACGGGGGCGGGGTGGGGGTCGTTATTGATGGCGCTCTGCCGCAGCTCGAGCTTTCCGAGGCCGACATCCAACACGAACTCGACCGCCGTCGTCCCGGCCAGAGCGACATTGTCACGCCGCGCAAGGAAGCGGATCGCTGCGAAATTTTGTCCGGCGTCTTCGAAGGCCAAACCCTCGGCACGCCCATCGCCATTCTTGTCCGCAACCAGGACGCGCGGCCCGAAGCCTACCGCGAAATGGAAACGGCCTTCCGCCCGTCGCACGCCGACTTCACCTACCAGGCCAAATACGGCATCCGCAACTGGCAGGGCGGGGGGCGCGCCTCCGCGCGCGAGACGATCGGCCGCGTGGCCGCCGGCGTGGTGGCCCGCAAGATTCTCGACGCCCTGCATCCCGGCATGGAAGTGCTGGCCTGGGTCAGCCGCGTCCATCAGATCGAGTCGGTGGTTGATCCCGCCACCGTCACGGCTGCGGCGATCGAAGCTAATGCCGTGCGCTGCCCCGACGTCGCTGCCGCGGAACTCATGGTCGCGCGGATCAAGCAGGCGCGTTCCGAGGGTGATTCGGTCGGTGGCACGCTCGAATGCGTGGTGCGTGGCTGCCCCGCCGGCCTGGGCGCTCCGGTCTTCGACAAACTCGAGGCCGATCTGGCCAAGGCCATGCTCAGCCTGCCGGCGACCAAGGGCTTCGAGATCGGCTCCGGGTTTGCCGGCACGTTTCTCACCGGCCGCGAGCACAACGACGCCATCGAAATGCGCGACGGCCACCCGCGCACGCTGACCAACCGCTCGGGCGGCATCCAGGGGGGGATCAGCAACGGGGAGGACATCATTTTCCGCGTGGCTTTCAAGCCGACCGCGACCATCGCCAGCCCGCAGCAAACGGTGACCGCCGCGGGCGAAAACACCGAGCTGGCCGCGCGCGGACGCCACGACCCCTGCGTGCTCCCCCGCGCCGTGCCGATTGTCGAGGCCATGGTCTGGCTCGTCCTTTGCGACCACGCGCTGCGCCAGCGCGCCCAAGCCGCCGCCCATGGTTGAGACATCCGCGGGCGGGGTCGGCTGGCTCGGGCTGGCCGCCGGGCTTTATCTGCTTTTTGAGATGTGGCGCGGATGGCGCCGCGGCGTTGTCCGTCATGGGGTCAGCGTCATGGCCCTGCTGGTTTCCGGCGGCATCGGCTATGTTTTTGCCTGGATGACCGGGTGGCTTTCCGACCGCGTGATTCCGCTCACGCCGCCCACCGGACGTTTCATTTTCGGCTTCGCTGCCGGGTTGGCCTTTTATCTCGCCGCGGTGGTGTTGTCCTCCCTGCTTTTCAAGAAGACGTCCCAGCAAAGTTCCGGGATGGTGCGGTTGTTCTACGGTGCGGGCGGCGCGTTCTTCGGTGTCATTTTCGGTCTGCTCGTCCTCTGGGGCGGCATTTCCATGGTGCGGGTGCTCGGCGCGGTGGCGCAGGGGCAGCATGCGGCGGCGGAGGATGCCGGGTTCGGTCCGCGGGTCATGGATGAGAAATTGGCCGGGATGAAAGAGTCGCTCGAAGCGGGGGCCACCGGACAACTTGTCGACCGCGTGGATATTGTGCCGGCCAATGTATACGGCTTGCTGACCAAGTTGATCCAGGTGACGCAATCGCCCGACGCAATGGCGCGATTCCTCGCCTACCCGGGCACGCAGACCCTGTTGACCCAACCGAAAGTGGCCGCGCTCTTCAACGATCTGGCCGCGAACCAAGGCGCGTCGGAGAGCCATTTCCTCGCCCTGCTGACCAGTCCCAAGCTGGCCGAGGTGGCGGGTGATCCGGAGGTGCAGAAGTCCTTCGCCGGTTTTGATCTGGAAAAAGCGCTGGACTACGCGCTGCAGCAAACGCCAACTTCGCCCGCCCATGAGCACTGACTACATCGCGACGATCGGACTCGAAGTCCACGTGCAGTTGAAGACCCGGAGCAAAATGTTCTGCGCCTGTCCGGTCGAATACGGCGCGGTGCCGAACACGCACACCTGCCCGACCTGCCTCGGACTGCCCGGCGCGCTGCCCGTCATGAACGAGGAGGCCCTGCGTCTGACCATTCTCAGCGGCCTCATGCTCGGCTGCAAAATTGCCGGGGTCTGCAAGTTCGACCGCAAAAGTTACTACTACCCGGACATGCCGAAGAACTACCAGATCTCGCAATACGACATGCCGCTGTGCCTTGATGGCGGCGTGCCCCTGCCCGAGCTGGCCTACCCGAAGGATGCGCAAAAGACCATCGCCACGCCGGACAAGGTCATTCGTCTGACCCGCATCCATCTGGAGGAGGATGTGGCCAAAAGTTTCCACCTCGAGAGCACCTCGGGCATCGATTTCAACCGCGCGGGCACGCCGCTGATGGAAATTGTTTCCGAGCCCGACATCGCCGGCCCGGAGGAGGCCTTTGCCTACCTTTCCTCGCTCAAGCAGCACCTGATCTACGCCGACGTCAGCGACGCGGATATGGAGAAGGGGCAGATGCGTTGCGACGTGAACATCTCGGTCCGGCCGGCCGGGACGGAAAAATTCGGCACCAAGATCGAGCTGAAAAATCTCAACACAATCAGCGGCGTGCGTCGCGCCTTGGCCTACGAGATCGACCGCCAGATCGAGGTGCTCCGCGGCGGTGGCACGCTGCAGCAGGAGACGCGGCGTTGGGATGACGACCGGGGCGAGACCCAGCTGATGCGCATCAAGGAGTCCGCCCACGACTACCGCTACTTCCCCGATCCCGACCTCATGCCGGTGCACACGGAAAAGTTGCTCGCCTCGGCGCAGGCCGCGCTGCCGGAAACGCCCGGCCAGAAGCGGGCGCGTTATGCGCAGGACTTCGGGGTCAGTCCCTACGATGCCGCAGTGCTGGCCGACAACCTCGAACTCGGAGCCTATTTTGAACAGGCGGCCGGCGGTTCACCGAGAGGCAAGCAGATCGCCAACTGGATTCTCAACGACTTGCAGAGCGCGCTGGGCGCCGCGGGTCAGCCCGTCGCGGAGTGTCCGGTGAAACCCGCGCAACTTGATGCGCTCGTCGCGCTCGTGGCCGGCGGACAAATCAACGGCAAGCAGGCCAAGGAAGTTTTTGCCGACATGTTCACCAGCGGACGTGATCCCGCGGTTATCGTCGAGGAGAAGGGACTCAAGCAGGAAAGCGACGCCGGGGCTATTGGGGCGCTGTGCGACGAGGTCATCGCAGCCAACCCTCAATCCATCGCCGACTACCGCGCCGGCAAGGGCGCCGCCCTCAACTTCCTCAAGGGCCAGGTGATGAAACTTTCGAAGGGCAAAGCCAACCCGGCCATGGTCGGTGACTTGTTGGCGCAAAAATTATCCTCATGAAATTCCTCGGTCGCTGGTTCATCGGTTTCGGGGCGTTCCTCATCATCTGCGGAGCGGCCGGGTATCTTTCCAATCCCTCGGCGGCCAAGACCGCGCTCATTTCCGGCGGCACCTTCGGCTCCCTCTCCTGTTTCTGGGGCTGCATGATGTTGCGTGGCTATGGCTGGTCCCGCTGGGCGGGCCTGGCCACCACGTTGCTGCTGCTGGGCGCTTTCTCCTGGCGCGCTTGGGCCGGCTGGAAAGCCTTTGCCATGGGCGAGCCCAAACTTTTTGCCGCCAGCCTCATCACCCTCATGCTGGTGGCCACGCTGGCCACGCTCGTCGAGTTGGTCTCGGACCTGCGGTCCCGGAGTTGGGCCACGCCCCCGCCGCGGTAGCTCAGCCCGGTGGATCGCGATGTCCCATCGCGATGAGATCCTCACGGTGCCCAAGCGGCTTCGACTTGGAAATATGCCTGATTGGCCGTCGCCGGCAGGGTGGTGTCGATTTGTATCAGGCCGCCGGGCAAATTGGTCCGGGTGTTGGCCGCATTGGTCCAGTTCTGGAAATCGCTCGAGGTTCGAATCGTCACATTGGTCGCTGTCTGGGCCACCGTGGCGATGAGACGCACAGTGTTTGACGAGATGCGCTGGATCGAGTTGATGCGCAGGAATTCGCCGCGGTAATCGACTTTGACATTGTTGTTGCTCACCACGGTGACGCCGCGCCGGACCGGCGTCGCGTTACGCGGCGAAAACGTCACCTGATAGGTCCCGTTGGTCGGGACAGGCACGGCGTAGGCGCCGTTGGTCGAACTGGTGGCAAAGAAGCTGGAGCCGTCCACGTCGACCCGAACGCCTCCGAGGCCCTCGCCCGGATCGTAAAATTTGTCACCATCGAGATCCGTGTAGGTCACGCCGGTGATGAGGGGGACGCCGCCGCCTGTCTGCGTGCCGAGATTGTGGGTGACGAGCAGTGGGCCGACCACGTTCGTTCCGTTGGTGCGGGAGCCGACGACGACACCGATGCCGGCCTCGCGCAGGTCCCCGTTGTGAATGGCCAGACGGTGGCCGGCCGGGCTTTGCATGCCGCCGGTCGCCGGGGTGCCGCCCCAGTCGATGTTGAAGCCGGCGTGCGAATGCCATGCGCTCTTGGCATAAGAGTAGACGTTTTCGTATGTGGAGCCGGCGTAGCCCTGCCGTCCGACCCGGGTGGCGATGTCATCGCCCGGCTGGTTCGGCGGCACCGGGCTGGCCGAGGAAACATGACTTTGGAAAACGTTGTTGAACATGTCCTGGCTGTGCAGTCGCGCCGCAGCCAGCAGCTTCGCATTCATGGCCAGCGGCGGCACGGTGCGCGTCAGCGCGGCGAACTGCGTGTTCATCATGGCGAAATTCACGCCGAAGAACGTATTGGCCGAAACCACATCCGGATCGGTCGAGGTGCTCAGCCGCGTGGCTTCGGCCACGGCGTCGGCCCGGGCGCGGTTGATGAATTCCAAGATCTGAATTTCCGCTGCCGTGGGCTCGCCGGTTGCGGTGTAACGTTGCTTGATAAGGTCACTGCCGATCTGAATGTTATCAATGAACCAGCCGACGCCCGGGGTCACGTCGGTGTAGGCGCTGACTCCGGTGAAATCGTAGAGGAAACGAGTCTTGATTGGGGTGCCCGCGTAGGCGGCGAGGGGAAGCGTGACAAGGGCGAACCCGCCCTGTCCGGCGCCTCCCGTCCCCGCCTGCGACCAGAGCGTAGCCCAAGTCGCCCCATTGTTCGTTGACACCTGCGCCGTGGCGACCTGATTTGTCGTCGCCCAGCCCAGTCGGCTTTCAAAGAACAGCTTCGTCGTGGCCGACGGCAGGATCACCGGGCTGAGCACTATGGTTTCGTCGGCGAAAGTTGGATGAGCCAACTGGAAGGCTCCCAGCCCCTCTGACACCACGGCCGATTGCACAGCCGGCCGCGCGCTCGTCAGTGTCGCCGTCACTTGGTTGGTGTTCTCCGCCTGCTCCCGCCAAGTTGAGACGGTGGTCTGGGCTTGGACCACGCCACCGACGAAGCACAAGGCACCAAGAACCCGGGCCATGGCCCGAGGCAAAGGAGTGGCCCGTAGGTTTGCCATGGCGCAATAAGCCGCTGAACGGTCGTTTGTGCAAGTTTCCTGAACGCCAATGTCCCCGCCGGGAATCGAACCCGGATTTAAGGTTTAGGAAACCTCCGTTCTATCCGTTGAACTACAGGGACGCGGTGAATCATCCGCCAAGGCACGCGGAAACCGGGGAAAGATAGGTCATTCTGCCGTGAAAGTTAAGCCCGCATCCTCAGCCGCGGAGGCTTCCAGCCGCATGGGCGCATCGTGGTCGAGGTGCGTGGCGCAGACACGGAACAGGTTCTCCTCCGTCGTGACCCGTCGCACCGCATGCAGAAATTCCCCTGCGGGGTCCACGCCGACGCCGAGAAAGTTGAGGTATTTCTTCATCTTCTGCACCTGCCGCGCTTCGGTCCCGCCGGGCGGAAAGGTCGCGTCGTAGAGCGCCCGGACATAGCTCAACACATCCCTCCCAGTTGTTTGTGTTGCGGCCTCCCCGCGTTCCCGCGCGCGAATCTGCGCGAAGATCCACGGATTGCGGATCGCGCCGCGTCCGATCATCAAGCCCCGTGCGCCCGTCTCGATCATCACACGTTGAGCCGACGCGGCGGAATCCACGTTCCCGTTGGCCAGCACCGGACAGGACATGGCCGCGACCGCGCGCGTGATGAAGTCGTAATGCACGTCTGCGCGATACATCTCCAAAACGGTCCGTCCATGCACGGTGAGTAGATCAAGCGAATGCCGTGCGAAAATGGCGAGCAGATCATCGAAGGCCGCAGGCGAGTCGAAGCCAAGCCGGGTCTTGACGGTGAAGGGCCCGCGCACGGCGTCGCGCAGGGAGCCCAGAATGCGATCCACCCTGGGGAGATCGCGCAGCAAACCACCGCCGGCACACTTGCGGTAAACGACAGGCGCCGGGCAGCCGAGATTCAGGTCCACCGCCGCGACCGGATACTGCTCCAGTTCGCGCGCCGCTCTGGCCAGGGCTCGCGGGTCATTGCCGATGAGTTGGCCGATAGCCGGGCGCCCCGTGGGATTTTCCTCGATCGAGCGCAGCACATTCCGGTCGAGTCGGGATGTCTCGGTGACCCGAAAGTATTCCGTGAAATACACGTCGGCCCCGCCGTAGCCCGCCATCAGGCGCCAGAATGCCCAGTCGGTCACGTCCTGCATGGGCGCAAGCGCCAGCACGCTGCCTGGTTGCGCGAGCAAAGTGGCAAGACTCGTCATCGCCCCATTCTCCGCAGGGCACCGCCCGCCGCCAGACCGCCAGTGGCCCAGGACCCGTGGATCAAATACCCGCCCGTCGGCGCCTCCCAATCCACCATCTCGCCCGCAACGAACACCCCGGGTATTCGCTTCAACATCAGGTGCGCGTCCAATTCGCCCCATTGCACTCCGCCCGCCGTGGAGATGGCCTCCGCCAGCGGCCGCGGGCCGTTCAGCGTGATGCGGCAATTTTTCACCCGTTCGGCCAGGGCCGCAACGGTGCCCACCGGAGGCGTTGCGCGCAAGATCGCCACCGCCGCCGTCCCGAGACGCCAACGCTGCCCGGCCTCGCGCGTCAGCGCATGCCACTTCGCCGTGGAGAGTTCCCCGGCCGCCTTCCTCACCGCTCCGAATCGTGTTACCAACCTCTCGGCTGTCACCCCGGGTTTGAAATCAATGCCGATCTCCGCTTGCTCCATCCCGCGCAATGCCGCCCCCAGCGCATAGATCGCGCCACCCTCGAGTCCGTAGGCGGTGAGCATCAGTTCCCCCGCAGCTTGTTCGTCCGGGGTGCGCACGACCACGTTCTTCAGCGGCGTCCCGGCCAGCGCCAGCACATCCGCCGGCCATGCGACCATCCATCCGCAGTTCGCTGGTTGCAGCGCGGCCACGTTCACCCCGGCGGCTCGCAAATCATTGACCCAGGAGCCATCCGACCCCGTCTCCGGCCAAGAGCCGCCGCCGAGCGCGAGCACCACGGCCCCGGCGCGCACCTCTCTCGCGCCGGACGGGGTGGCGAAGGAGAGGGTGGTGCCGCGCAGGCCCGAAAGCCGGTGGTGCATGGCAAACTCCACGCCGGCCGCCCGCAGGCGGCGCACCCAGGCGCGGAGCAGTGGTGCTGCTTTCATCTCCCGCGGATAGACCCGTCCGGTCGAAGCGACAAATGTTTCCACTCCGAGGCCCGCTGCCCAGGCGCGCAACTCCTCCGGCCCGGACTCCGCGACCAGCCGCGCCCAAAAATCCGCCGGCATCCCCGGCCCGCGGTAGTTTGCGGCCAGCCGCTCGGGTTCCTCCGCTTTGGTCAAATTCAAACCGCCTCCGCCCGCCACGAGGAACTTCCGCCCGACCGAGGCCTTGGCCTCAAAAACGCTGACCCGCGCCCCGCCGGCCGCGGCGACCTCGGCGGCCCGCAAGCCGGCCGGACCTCCGCCCACCACCACAATTTGCGCAGCGAAATCGTCCACTCGGCGGGCAGATTAGCGCAGTTTGGTTTGAATCTCCGCAAATTCGCGTAGTCTGCGGACACTTTTTCCATGCTGACCATTCGCAAACTCAAGAAAACCCTCGGCGGACGCACCCTGTTCGAGCACGCCGACCTCCAGATCAACTACGGCGAACGCGTCGCCCTCGTCGGCCCCAACGGGGCCGGCAAGTCGACCATCTTCGGGCTCATCCTGAAGAAGGACGAGCCCGATGCGGGCGTGATCGAGCGTGACGAGTGGACCATGATCGGCCACCTCGCGCAGGAAGGTGAGGCTGCTGGCGACGAGACGGTGATGGATGTTGCCACAGGCCGCGCCGGCGAAATCCCCGCGCTGGAGTTGCGCCTCGCCGAGATGGAAGCCCGCGGCGACGTCGAGAGCGCGGAGTATCAGGAGGCCACCAACAAACACACCGCGCTGAGCGACCCGAAGGTCGAGGCCAAGGCGAAAAGAATCCTCGCCGGTCTCGGTTACCGCGAGGCCGACTTCGAGCGCAAGGCCAACGAACTTAGCGGCGGCTGGGTCATGCGCGCGCATCTGGCGCGACTCTTGGTCATGGAGCCCGACCTTCTTCTTCTCGACGAACCGACCAACCACCTCGACCTCCTCTCGTTGCTCTGGCTGCAGAATTACTTGAAGACCTACGCGGGCGCCGTCCTTCTCATCTCACACGACCGCGAGTTCGTGGATGAGATCATCGAAACCGTTTACGAAATCTCCGAGCAGCGCCTCATCTCCTACCGCGGCAACTACACGGCCTACCTGGAGCAGCGCGAAGCCCGCTACGAACAGCAAAGCGCCGCTTACAAAAACCAGCAGAAGGAAATCGCCGCGCTGCAGGAATTCTACGAACGCTTCCGCCAGGTCGCTTCGAAAGCCTCGCAGGCCCAGAGCAAGCTCAAGCAGATCGAGCGCATGGAGCTGATTGAAAAACCCACCCCGCCCAAAAAGCCCTTCCGCTTCCAAATTCCCCAGCCGCCCCGCGGCGGGCAGCGTGCGATTTCACTCGAGGGCATCCATATGGCCTACGGTGACAACGTGGTTTACCGCGGCCTCGAGCTCAGCATCGAACGCGGCGAGCGCACCGTGCTGGTCGGCCCGAACGGCGCAGGAAAATCGACCCTCATGAAAATCCTCGCCAATGTTGTCCCCTTCCAGAAAGGGACCCGCAACGAGGGCCACAACCTCAAGCTCGGCTACTTCAGCCAGCACCGCGCCGCCACCCTCGATGCCGCCCGGACCGTGCTCGAAGAAGTCATGGCGAGCAATGGCGAGATCAGCGAAAACGACGCCCGCGGCATTCTTGGGTCATTCCTTTTCCGCAAGGACGACATCTACAAGAAGACCGGCGTCCTCAGCGGCGGCGAGAAGACCCGACTGAACCTGATCAAGTTTCTCGTCGATCCGCCGAACCTCCTCCTCGTGGACGAGCCCACCACCCACCTCGACATTCACACGGTCGAGTCGCTCATCCTCGCGCTGGAGAAATACGAGGGCACGCTGGTCTTCATCAGCCACGACGTCCATTTCATCAAAAAACTGGCCACCAAAGTCCTCCACGTGAATGCCGGCCAGGTCACAGCCTACCCCGGAGGCTACGACTACTTCCTGGAAAAAACCGGCGGCCTCGCCAACGAACGTGCCGCCCTCACGGCGGGCTGAGCTTGGACCGATGTTTTCCCGCAGGGGCGCGGAGACGCAAAGAGGTTATCCCGATGTCCTCCTGCTTTCAGACTTTGGCCTTGGTCAGGGGGCACGGCCGTCCCGGCCGTGATGTCAGGAGGAGAACGGGCGGGACGCCCGTTCCCCCTGATTTCCAGAGGTCTATTGGCAACAGGCCATTGGTATTAGAGTGAGTTAAGCAAAGTTGCAGCCATTTTAGGCGGGATGTATTTTCAGGTGGCATCGGCTTCCAGCCGATGATGCGAGGGGTCATCGGCAGGATGCCGATGCCATGCTTCAAGCTCGTGCTGGAGCGAGATTGGAAGTCGCAGGTGGATGCGGCGTTTCTGGCGAACGGCGATTAACCCAGCCGCCGGAATGAGCGTCTTTGCGTCGCTCCACGCGTAACCTTCACTTCCACGCGGTAGCTGACCCGGACGAGCAGATCACCCCGTCCGCCGCGGGGCTTGGGCAGACCTTCGCCCGTCACGCGCAGGACCGTGCCTCGGGCGACCCCGGCCGGAATGGTCACGCGCACCATCCGGCCTCCGGGACCGGGGATCATCTCGCTGCCGCCGTTGGTCGCTCGCGCTGTGCTGATCCGCAGGTCGCACCGCAGGTCGGACCCGCGCGGGCGGAAGCGTGCTCCGGGCATGACGCGCAAACGCACCACAACGAAGCCGCCCTCGAAAGGTTCCGCCCGCGCGAGCCGGAATTTCGTGCCCGGTGCGGTTTCCGGCGGCGCTTCAAGCTCGTAGCTCTCGGGGCCGTGCGGGTTGGCGGGATCATTGACGCGGACCGTCAATGTCGCTCCGCGCAAAAACTCCTCGACCCGCAGCATCACATCCTGCGCGACGTCGCGCTTCCGTCCGTCCGGCGTGGCCCGCGTGTTCGGATGTTCCTCGTCCAGTTCGCGATCGTAGGCGGCGCGTCGGGCCGGATCGCTCAGCGTGGCGTGCGCTGTGTTGAGCGCTTGGGCGCGGGCCGTGGCGGCGGGCTCGGTGCGATTGACGTCGGGGTGGTGCTGCTTGACCAGTCGTCGGTAGGCGGCGCGGATCTGCGCCGTGGTGCAACGCCGGTCCAGTCCGAGCGTGGCGTAATGATCCGGCGCACTCACGCGACCAGCGCCCGCAGACTGGATTGCGCCAGCGCCTCCCGCCGGGCGTGGTCGGTTTTGCCAGACTTGCCCCGGAGGCACCGCTCCAAGGTGGCGAGAAAGCGGTCGAGCGGGGCTTCGCGGCCGTCGTCGGCTTCGGCCGGATACTCCGCGTCGAGCATCCACGTGCCATCCTCGGATGATTCGCTCAACTCCTCCACCCACCCGAGGACGGTGGCGACCGGATCACCGGGAAAACGCTCGGCGACAACGCGCAGGATTTCCGGCCCGTTCTCGACGCTGAGGAGGAGCGCGAGGAAGAACCGGTGGTCGGGATCCTCGATGCTGCTGCGCAGGCCGACGAGGTGGTCGCGCCAGACGATCTCGTCGAGCGTGGGCGCGGCGTAAGCGGCGAGGGCCCCGTGCTTTTCGGCAAACACGGCCCAGGTTTCCTCCCACTCGCCCCGCTCGCGCAGGGGGTTGAGGCAATTCTGCAGCGTGAAAAATCCGCGCTCGTAATCCAACCCGGCCACCATGCCCCGCACGATGTCCGCGTAATCCTCGGCGTCCGTCCTCTCGAGGGCATCGAGCAACTGCAGCCGACGGGTGGTCAGCGCGTCGTTGAAGAACGGATCCACCGCGACATGCGGTGGCAGGTAGGTGAACTGCGGGCCGGTGCCCGGGTCTGAGTGCGTGCGCACCACGAGCGTGACGGACGGCGTTTCGAGGTGAAAAAGCGAATGAATGTCGCCGCTGCCCGAGGTGATCGGCACGGTGCGGCCGGTGGGCAGAAGTTCGGTGCGGGCCAGCCGCAAATCACCCAGCCGGAAATGCGCCGTGACCGGCCTCACATTGGTGAAGGCAAACTCCGAGTGCAGGCTGGAACCGGCCAGCACGTGAAAGGCCCCGGAAAACTCGTGCTGGTGAATCTGCGTCGTCCCGTCGAGCCAGAACAGGAGTTGGATGTAAAAGCGCGGATCATCGAAGACGACCAGTTCCGGCTGGCCGAAACCCGAGGTGGTTTGCCCCGGCTGTTCATCCTCGCGCAGGAACGCGCGGGTGAAGCTCGCAAGGTCGACCTGCGCCGCCGGCGGCTCCTCGTCCAGGGCCGCCTGGGCAATGCCGGGGAAGGCGGGCAGCGAAAAATTTTCCGCCTGCCACCGCATCCGCACCCGCCGCCCCAGCTCGAGAAAAAACTTGTCCATCGCGCGACCATCCGCCGCCGGGTCGCGGCCGACAAGACCATTTCCGCCGCGACGACCGTCCGCCATCCGCCTGCGCTACCGGCCCCGCCGCACAAGCGCCGCGAGGACCGCGGCGAGGGTGAGGAGGACGAGGTTGCGCAAAGCTGCACCGGCCGGAGTGCTGAGGATGGCCAGGGCTGGATGGAGGACGCTGAGGTCGAGGCAACCGCAATCAATGTCCAGTTCCCGCCACCACGCCTGCACGGTGAGTGCGGTGAACGCGCAGAGCAGGGCCGCGAGCCAGCCGAGGGCGACGGGGAGCCAGAGGCCGAAGATGACGGCGAGGCCCACGAGGATTTCCATCCACGGCAACGCGGCGGCGATCATTTCGGCCAGCAGGTCGGGCACGACAATCTGGTAGGAATAGACCGCGGCCAAAGTGCCGAGCGGTGCCCCGACCTTGGATAGTCCGGCGGCGACAAAAAATCCGCCGAGCAGCAACCGGAGGATGATGATGGCCGCGCGCTTCATGGGCCGGCGGGTTCCTCCGGCGAATCCATCGGGGCATCATCGTCGCCGCGCCATAAACCATCGGGGTGCCAGAATTGCACGGCCGCGCCGAGAGCCAGGGCGGCGAGCGGGAAGAAAAGGATGCGCAGAAGGAGTTTGATCACGAGGTGGTGCCGACAGCAGCGCAGAACTGTAGCCACGGATGCGGCAGGATGGCAGGGTAGAATGGCGCTGACTCAAGACGAGCGTGGGAGGTGGCTCATCGCTTCGCTGGCTGCGGAAAGCGGTGAAAAATCACCGCACTCCCAAAGCGGGCTGCGCCCGCAGAGAAGTCCATGCGTTGTTCACCGCTTGGAGTGCCTTGGCTGGGCGCCTTTCCTGGCTGAGGACGCTCAGTTGACTTTGGTTTGGGCCACGGCGGTCAGGCGGTCGGTCTCGGAATTCCACAACAGGGTGGCATTCCAGTCGGTGATGTTTTCGTCCTTCATCGTGCTGTAGCTGGCGTCGATGTGGAGGTTGCGTTCATCCCATCCCGGCGTGTCGAAGTAGACTCCACCGGATCGCATCAGTTCACCCTCGACCGGTCCCGCGGCGGCGACCACGTCATCCGGCGAGATGACGCGCAGGGGCTGCCCGGGGCGCCAGATCCAGATGGCGTTGGCCTTGCGGTTGACCAGCATGTCGAGGGCCACGAGGTCGGACGAAGGGTGCCAGTGGACGCAGGGGGCGGTTTCTCCATTGCCCCACGAGGGGCCGAACCACGCGGTTCGTTCCGTGTTCCAGCCCACGAGTTCTTCGCTCGAGTTGGCGGTGTCGATGATGCACGGAAGGTTCAGGCGTTCGTAAACGACCCAGCGTTTGTCCGGGCTGCGGGAAAACATGGGTCCGCGGTAGTCGCGCCGGAGCAGGCCGAGCCCGCGTTGGACCATGTTGCGCTCGTCCTCGAACTCGCTCTTCGCGTTGCGCTGGAGCGCGGCGAGGAACTCATCCCGGGCGGACGCCGGGATCTGTCCCCAGCGGCTGCCGACGGCGCGGGCGGCGAGGCGGCGGATGGAATTGCCCTCGTCGTGCAGGAGCGGGAGCACCGCGTCGGGGATGCGCGGGTCGGGTGCGGTCATCAGGCTGCGCAGTGCCTCGACCCGTTGGTCCGGATCCGGGTTTTGCAGGCTGGCGAGGGCCTGGTCGTCCGCTGTCGCGGCGGTGCCCGGGGTGGCGAGAGCGAGAAGGAGAAGGGCGAAAAGCGACCACGGGGGAACGGTCATCTGCACGGCATAGCCCCGACCGGCGGAGGCGGCAAAGCAATTGTGGGGCGGATCGGCGGGCAACGATTGGGCTGGCCGTTGCGGTGGAGGCGCGACTATGAACTGGTCATGTTTAGAGCGATTTTGACCCTGATGATCGGCGCGGCTTTCCTCCTCATTGGAGGCTGCGGGAAAAAGGCGGAGCCCGCGGCCGAATCCGCCGGGGGCGAAGCCGGAGTGGAGAGTGCCGAGATTGTGGTGGCCAAGGCTGCGCCCGAGTCACCGGTCGGCGCACCGACGCCGCAGGCTACGATTTTGGAGGCGCCGCAGGCAGGATCGGCCCTCGATGGAGCGGGTGATTCGGCCGGGCCGGTCATGCCCGATCTGGACGCGGCCGAGCAGAAACCCGCACAGCTGGCCGGTTCCTACCGTGACCCGACTGCACCGGGCGTGCTTTATGAGTTGCGGCCCGATGGTTCCTGGCAGGCCACGTGGGAGTCGGAGGATGGCAAGAAGGGGTTGCGCATGAAGGGAACCTACAAAACCGAATATGGGATGGCCCGCTTGCTCTGCACCTCGGTCGTGCGCAAGGACTTGATCAGCGGTGACTACAAACGCGATCGCGTCCCGCCGGCCCCGCAGCCGCGGTGCCTCTTCACCATCACGGAGGACAAGCTGATCATGGTGCCGGATATGGCTGATCCGGCATTTGTCATCGAGCCCTTCTCGGCCACGCGGCTGGAGAAGGTTGTGGATTGAGGGGCAGCGGGCCCTGCCGCGGGAGGCGGTCAAAGTGGGGCGCTTGCGCGGTGGGCCGTGATGGCGGTTTGATCTTCTGTGCTGACAAACTTTGGCTCTGACCTTGTCGCTTGTGCGGGGGACGGGGATGCCGGCACAGATTTTTCCAGTGCATCCGCGGAAGTTTCGCGCAGCACCCGCCAGGTCACGGTCATGCTGGAGACGAGCATGATGAGCGCGGCGGCGATCGGATGAAGGAGGCCGGCGGCGGCCAGACCGATCCCGATGACGTTGTAGCCGGCGGCGAAAATGAGGTTGCGGCGGATGGCGCGGGTGGTAGCGCGGCAGATGGCCAGGGCCTGCGGGATGACGCGGAGGTCCTGGCCGTTGAGTTCGAGCGCGGCCGTCTCGCGGGGTAGTTCGCTGCCGGTGGCCAGGGCGATGCTGGTGGTCGCGGCCGCCATGGCCGGGGCATCGTTGATCCCGTCGCCGACAAAAACAACCTGCCGACCTTCGCGGCGGAGGGCTTCCACCGCGGACATCTTGGCCTGCGGGGTCAGCCCGGCGAGGCATTCGTCGAAACCGAACCGGGCGGCGTTCTTGGCGCGGTCGCCGGTCATGACGATGCTCCGAACGCCCAACCGGTGCAGGGCCGCGAGCGTCTCGTCGGCCGAGTCGCGGAGCGATTCGCGCACCAGAGCCAGGCCGCAAAGGAGGCCGTTGCGCCGGATGAAAACCTCATGTCCTCCGGTGTCCGCGGCGGCCAGCAGGTTGCGCAACTTCCCGGGATGGTCCGACGGCACCAGCAGACTTTCGTTGCCGATTTGCAGGAGGGTGCCATCCGGCAGGCGCCCCTCGACACCGATGCCCGGGAGAACGCGAACCTCGCGGGCGAGGGGCCCGCCGTTTGTGGCTGCCGCCCGGAAGGCGCGGGCGATGGGATGGCCGCTGCCGGTTTGGATCGCGGCTATTTCCCCGCGCAGCGTCGGACGGTCGGTCCCGGGTTCGGTGACGAAATCCACCAGGCGCGCCTCGCTCTCGCTCAGCGTGCCGGTCTTGTCGAAGACGGCGGTGTCGACCACGGCAAGTTGCTCGATGCCATCACCGTGGCGCGCGAAGAGTCCGCGTTTGGCCAGGGCGGCGAGGGCGGACCAGATGGCGACCGGCGTGGCCAGGCCCATCGAGCACGGGCAGGCCACGAGCAGGACGGCGAGACCGTTGAACACGCCAACAATCCATCCGCTGTGGAGCGTCCAGGCCGCGGTCGTGAGGGCGGCGACGAGCATGACGGCGGGCAGGAACCAGGCGACGAGGCGGTCGGCTTCGCGCTGGATGCGGCCCGGATTCTGCCGGGCCTCGTCGACCGAATGCAGCAGGGCGTCGAGCCGGCGCGAACGTCCCTGCGAGGTGGCGCTGATCCGCAGCGTGCTGTCCTCCACGCGGCTGCCGGCCAGCACACGGTCGCCCGCTCGTTTGACCACCGGGTAGGGTTCGCCGGTCATGGCCGCCTCGGACACGAGGGCAACGCCGTCCGCCACGCAGCCGTCCACCGGGATGCCTTCACCGGCCCCGACGAGAACCTGATCGCCGGGGACAATCTCCTCGATGTTAACGCGCTCACGTTGGCCGCAACAGGTCACGCGTTCGCAGAGGTCGAAGGCGGCACCGAGCTTGGCGATCGACTGGCGCAGGGCGTCGCGGCGGCGCTGGGCCAGAATCGTGCCGAAGGTGTAAATGGCCACGAGCACGGCCACCACTTCGTAGTAGACATGACCCGCGCCGGTCAGCGAGCTGTGAACCGAGGCGGCAAAAGCCCCGAGCATGCCGGCGAGAAATAGTTGCTCGAAAACAATGCGTCCGCGGCGGGCGGCATTCCACGATTCGCGAAGAATGGGCAGCCCGGCGAGGAGAAAGACGCCGATGGCGGAGGCGGCGAGGGCTCCGTGGATGAACCAGAGGGTGGAGCCGCTGACGGGCGATAAATTTACCGCGAGGCTGAAGATCATGGCTTGAGCCGCGAGCAATCCGGCCAACCCGACGCGCAGCCAGCCGCGGGCTTCGCGCTTCAGCTCGGCTTGTTCGTTGGCCCCGTCGGAGGCGGATGAATGGCAGCAGGCGGACATGACTCTTCATTGTTAACCCTTTGTCTTTCGGAAGCAAAGCAGGTCCGGATTTGACCTCGGGGTGGACGATTGGCGATGATGTCCATCTATGAGCCAAGGAATTTTGTCGGGCAAAGTCGGGGTCGTCTTCGGGGTGGCCAATAAACGCAGCATCGCGTGGGCCATCGCCAAGGCTTGGAAGGAGGCCGGAGCCACCCTCATTTTCAACTACCAGGGCGAGCGGGTGAAGGAGAACGTCGAAGAACTGGTCTCCGAGTTCGGCGCCAACGTGCCCGTCTACCCCTGCGATGTCTCGAAAGACGAGGAAATCGCCGCCTTTTTCGACAAGGTCCGCGGTCACACCGACCGCCTCGACCTGCTGCTCCACTCGGTGGCCTTCGCGCCGAAGGAGGCCCTCGAGGGGGATTTCGTCAACACCTCCCGCGCGGCCTTCAGCACCGCGATGGATATCAGCGCGTATTCGCTCGTGGCCCTCGGGCGCGCGGCCGAGCCGTTCATGACGGCCGGTGGCAGCATCGTGGCCATGAGCTACCTTGGCAGCGTCAAGGTCGTCCCGCATTACAACGTCATGGGCGTGGCCAAGGCCGCCCTCGAATCCTCGACCCGCTACCTCGCCTACGACCTCGGTCCGAAAAAAATCCGCGTGAATTGCATCAGCGCCGGCCCCGTGCAAACCCTGGCCGCACGCGGCATTGCGGGATTCTCCTCGATGATGAAGCACTACGAGGAGCACGCCCCGCTCAAGCGCAGCTGCGAGACTTCCGAACTCGGCGCCACCGGCACTTTCCTCGCCAGCGATGGCGCGGCCTCGATAACTGGTCAGGTGATTTACGTGGACGGCGGCTACGAGATCATGGGGATGTAGGGACGCCATGGACGCCCGCCTCCTCGACGAGTTGCGCCGCGCTGCGGGCATTGACTCCGTACGGGTGGACGAACCGTCGCTCGAGGCCGCGTCCGGCGACAAATGGTTCGCCCGCTCCCGACCTGAGGTCGTCGTCTTTGGCCGCTCGACCGCCGCCATCTCGGCGGTCATGAAGATTGCGTCACGGGAAAAAATCCCCGTCACCACCCGCGGCGCCGGACACGGCTACGTCGGTGGCTGCGTGCCCGTGCGCGGCGGCATCGCGCTCGCGCTCGAGCGCATGAATCGCATCAAGGAGATCAGCGCGGAAGATTTCGTCGCCGTGGTCGAACCGGGCGTCATCACCGGCCGCCTCCAGGCTGCCGCGCGCGCGCAAGGACTCTTCTATCCGCCCGATCCCGCGAGCCTCAAGGATTGCAGCCTCGGCGGAAATATCGCCACCAATGCCGGCGGCCCGCGCTGCCTCAAATACGGCGTGACCCGCAACTACGTGCTTGGGCTTGAGGTCGTGCTGGCCGACGGCACCGTGGCGCGCGTCGGCGGACGCACCCACAAGAACAAGACCGGCTTCGACCTTGTCGGACTCTTCACCGGCTCGGAGGGCATGCTCGGCATCGTCACCGAGGCCACCCTCCGCCTCCTGCCCGCCCCGCCCGCCCGCGCCGTCCTCTCGGCCAGCTTCTCCGGCATGGATCACGCTGCGGCCGCGGTGCAGTCCGTCTTCACCCAGGGCCACTTGCCGTCCGCCCTCGAGATTGCCGACCGCTTCACCCTCGAAGCCGCCCGACGCCACGCCGGTGGCGAAACGGTCATCCCGCCCGGCGAAGCTCACTTGCTTGTCGAGATCGACGGACAAATCTCCGCCGTGAAGGAAGAAGCCTGCGACCTGCACGGACTCCTCACCGCCGCCGGGGCTGTTTCCGTCGAGAGCGCCAACACCGAGGAAGGCTGCGAAGCCCTGTGGGAGCTCCGGCGCAAGTTTTCGGCCTCCCTCAAAGCCACCGGACTCAAGAAACTCAACGAAGACATCGCCGTTCCCCGCGGCAAACTCGTCGAGCTGGTCGAGTTCGGTGCCGAGCTCGGACGCGAATTCGGCGCGCCGATCGCCTGCTTCGGCCACGCTGGCGACGGCAACATCCACGTCAACATCATGGTCGAGAACCCCGACGACCCCGCCACGATGGCCCGCATGGAGCAGGCCTTGGATAAACTTTTCCATGGCGTCCTCGCCATGGGCGGCGTCATCACCGGCGAACACGGCATCGGCCTGGCCAAAAAACGCTGGTGGCCCCAAGCCGTCGACGCCGGCTCCCACGACCTCCACCGCCGCGTGAAGCAAGCCCTCGACCCGCACGATCTGCTCAACCCGGGGAAGTTTTTGGAGCCCGCTTCCGAGCGCAAATCCGTCGGTCACCCCTCGCTTCGGGGCTGAACGAGCTCGACATCGTCCGCGACGTCCCCCTTCGGCTCGCGCAGCCGGATGGCGATCGGGGCGGAGAGCTGGCGCCGCAGGGTGGCTGCATCTTTGGCCGGCGAGAAGGCATGGCGGTAAAGTTCCATGATGCCCAGCGTTTCACCGGCGAGCGGTTCGTAGTGAACCTCGTCGCCGGACTGCACCTCGCCCTCGTAGGACGTGATCCCGCCGACGGTCGGCGTTCCCGTTCCCGGGGCGTAGGCGGGGTCGAACGCATCGATGTCGAAATGGTCGAGGTTCCCGCGGCGGCCACCCGCGACCTCTTCGAGCCGAAGATGGATTCGATGGTTGTGCTCACGCCCGCGAAGTCGTCCGCGCAGGCGCTTGTGCTGATGCTCAACGGCGATCGGGCCGGAGCGTCTGGTGTGATCTGAGCGTTCGAGAGGGGGCGTTACCGGGGGCGCGCGGTGTTCAATTCGTTCTGAGCTTGCTCGTATCCCGCTCTTGTTCCGTCGCAGTCGAGCTGGTTCAAACAGCTTTTGTTGCCTGCCGGTGGGGACGCGGTCAAATCGTTGACATTTTGGCGCGAGTAATCGGCCCATGGCGACAAGCACGATGCATGGCATCGCCTTCCGCGGCTGGTTGCTGGAGAATGTGGAGGCTGCTGCGGCCGACCAAGCCATGGGGGCACCACACCATGATTGACCCATTTTTCATTTCCAGGCTGTGAGAGTGCTCGATGCCATCAGTCCGATCGTGCTGCTCATCGCGCTGGGGGCCGGCCTTGCGCGGGTGCGTTTTCTTGGGGCGGCCTTTTCGGCGGACCTCAACAAGCTCGCTTTCTGGGTGGCGTTGCCGGCACTGGTCTTCCGGGCCGCCGCGACGGCCTCGGCTCCGGCCGACCGCACGTTCGCGCTCTTTGGGTTGCTGGCGGCCGGCACCATCGGGATCTGCCTGCTTGGCTTTGTGGTGGCGGCGCTGGCCGGCCTGCCGCCGACCTCCCGCGGGACCTTCGCCCAAGCGGCTTTCCGCGGAAACTTGGCGCTGGTCGGTATTCCCGTGCTCAGCTTCGGGGCGCCGGCGGACTTGGTTTCCAAGGCGGTTGTCCTGATGACCACACTCATGGTTTTCTACAACTTTCTCGCCGTGCTCGTGCTCCACGGAGGGCGCGGAAGTTTTCGCGAGACGATGCTTTCCATCGCGGGCAACCCGCTGCTGTTGGCCGGGCTTCTGGGGTTGTTCTGGGGCGCGTCCGGGTGGCCGCTGCCGACCATGGTCGACCGCACGCTGGCCGCGCTCGGTGCGGCGGCGGTGCCGATTGCCCTGCTTTGCATTGGCGGCACCATGCTGGCCAGGCCGATCGCGGGCGGGGCCGCGGCGTTGCTGGCCGCCCTGCTGAAGGTGGCGGTCCTCCCGCTCGGCATGTTTGCGGCCGTGCGCCTGCTCGGGTTTTCCGCGGAAGAAACCCGCCTCGTGGTTGTTTTCGCGGCCTGCCCGACGGCCGCGGCGTCGTATGTGATGGCTTCCAAAATGGGCGGGGATGAATCGCTGGCGTCTTCGGCGGTCGCCCTGAGCACGCTGTGTTGCGGGCCGGCCATCGCCTTGGCCCTCTGGCTCACGGAATAGCAAACGGCCACATGCCCGTTGACCCGGCGGTCCGCTCAGGGCGTGATGGCGTCGCGGACGGGCGCGGGGAGGACGCGTCGGGTGTTCACCGCGGAGGGGAGCTGGCCGGCCATGTTGGGGGTGAGAGCCGGGCGGGAGCGTGAGAGCAGTCCGTTGCGGGAGAGGTAGGCCGAGAGCACGGCGGCGATCTCGTGGGCGGTCCGATCGATGTCGGTGCCGACCCCGGACATGCCCCCGAGGAGGGCGCCGCCGGCGACCTGTGCCGCCCCCGCTCCGCCGACCACGCCAAGGGCGGCTCCCGGCTCGAGGCCGGAAACGCCGGTGGTGCGGAAGGTGAGGATGGTGCGCGCCCCGTCGCGGCTTATTTCGGAGACCGTCACGCGGGTGCGGAACTCGGTGCGTCCCGCGCCAAGGCCGATCCCGGCCCGCAGGGCGCGGCTGCCCTGGTCGACTTTGAGGATCTCGCCGCGGACCTGCCACGTCCCGGCACCCGGGGAGCGTCCGGCAGCGATGACGGATGAGGGTGCGGCATAGCGCCGCACCTCGCCGGCCGTTCGGCGGGCGAGGTTGGTGGAAATTTGCCGTCCCAACGCGGCCTTCTCGGCGCGCGATCTCTCGCCGAGTTGCAGGGCGTCCGTGCGGACGGTGAAGGGCGCGACGAAGATCATTCGTGGCGCGGCCGAAATCGGGACGCCGCGTTTCTGCAGGTTGTAGACCCCGGCGGAACTGCACCCGGAGAGCGCGAGCGCGGCGAGGGCAAAGAGCTGTGGCAGGCATTTCACGGCGCGCACTGTCTCGCGGCTCCGGTCAGGGGGTCAAGGGTATCTGCCGCCGGGGTTCCGCGGGACTCCGGGCTAGTAGATGAGCCCGACCGAGGCGGTGTAGCTGTGGAGGAAATTGGTTCCGCCGACCTGACCGATCTCGCCATTGCAGAAAAACCCGGCCGAAGGAATGGCGCCAACATTGTCCGCCACCGCCTTCGCATCATGGTCGGGACCGCCGAAAAGGCTTTGTCCGCGTCCGTTGCAGCAGAAGAGCAGGCTCGCGATGGGTTTGTCCGCCGCCTGGGCGAGCGGTCTGAGCAGCTGGTCCAGTTCCTCGGCCGCACTGCCGGCATCGCGCAATTGGTATTGCAGCGTCTGTCCAGCGCGGGGCTGGGCGCCGACGACGACCGCACCGGTGGCCGGATCGGCCCCGAGGATGTTGCGCACGAGGAAATCGCCGCGGCCGAACTTTTCCTTGTATTCATCCACAGCCAATCCGGCGAAAATATTGCCCCGCGCCCGCTGCTTGTCGGCGTCGGCCAGCGTGTCGAAGGCTTGCTCGAGGATTTGGTAGGCCGGGCGCGAACCCAGTTCGAGCAGCAGGTGTTCGTCCACCCGCGTGATCGGCAGGGCCTCGCCGATCGGGCGGCAGCCTTGGCTGACCACCGATTTGATTTTCAGGCCGTCGAGGGCCAGCGCCACGGCGTCGCAGGTCTGGCCGATTTCCGGCCCGAAGACGGCCACATTTTCGTCGCCTTTGGGACCGCTGGCCAGGCCCCCTAGCACCGGCACGCCGGGGAAAGCCACATTCCACTCGCGCAGCCAGGTGTCGGCGTCGAAAGTAAACGGACTGGCCAGTGTAAGCCATGCGGTCGGCTGGGGGCCGGCGGCCTCCCGCCAGAAAGCGGCCTCGCTGGAACTCTCCACCTGATCCTGCGTGAGTGGGACAGCGCGGATGCGGGCCTCGGGAAGGTGCAGAAAAAGCAGGGAAAACCCCGAGGTCATTTCCGCCTCGCGGGCCGTGCCGACCAGACCTGAGCCGGTGCAACCGACGACTAGCGGCGCGTGACCATGCACCGCCACCACCTCCTGAAAGTCGGCCAGATCCGGGGTGTAATCCGCCGAGACAAAGGCCAGGGCCAGCGTCGGGGCCCCCCCCAGCTCGGCGCGCAGTTCCTCGGCTGTTTCGCGCACTTTGCCCTCATCGAATTGACGGAGCACAAGGCGCGAGGCAGCTCGATTCATCGGTCCACAATGGAGGCTGGGCGCACGGCCGTCAACCCGGGCAAATAAAACGGACGTTCAATCGAACAACCTTCCGCTTGCGCTGTCTATATTTTGTGTTTAAGTCCAAAGCTCGCGCTCGGCCGATCCACGTCCGCGCTTTTTCGCCCCCATCTCCCCCATTATGAGAAAATTGCGCCCGCTGGCCTTGGTCTGCTTTTGTCTTTCCTTCCTTTCCCCTGCAGTCCGAGCGGAGGTGATCATCCAATACTTCGAGACGCGGTGGGATGAGATGTATCAGCGCCTTCCGGAAATCTCGGAGGTTGGTTACGAGTCCATCTGGACCCCGCCCCCGGGCAAGTCGCCCATCGGCGGTCCCTACCCGTTCGCCTACGGGGGAAATGTTGGTTACAACTCGTTCGACCGCTTTGACTTGGGAGACATGCCCCAGCGAGGAAATTGGGAAACCCGTTACGGTTCCCGCACCTCCCTGCGCAGCTTGGTGGACAATGCCCACCAGTCGGACATCAAGATCTACCCGGACATCGTCTTCAACCACACCGGCAATGGTCCGGATTTCCTCACCTACCCGGGAATGCATCCGCAGGACTTTCACATCACGATCGACGGCAGCCAGCCGGGCGGTTACCGGCGTCCGCCCCGGATGTTCCAGTGGGATGCCAACAATGGCACGGGTGGCACGCTGCACCAGGAATTGGTCAGCCTGATGGATGTCGTGCTGGAGTTTGACAACCGCTTTCAAATCGGAGGCTTCGCCTCGCAGGGTTACGCGGCCGACCCGACTCCCTTCGTTCGGCATCCGGGCGATTACGACAAATACCCCTACAACCCGTCCGGCGTGCTGCCCACCGAGAACTCGCGGGATTTCATGATCCGCTGGATCAACTGGCTTGGCTACGCGATGGACTACGACGGCGTGCGTCTCGACGCGCCGAAGCATGTCTACAAAGAGTTCTTCGGCCTGCCCAACCAGAGCCAGTTCGATCGCGACCGGTCGTTCATCTACAACATCCAGAAAAACTTCAACGAACGCCGCGGTCTGAGTGACACCAATGCGTTCGACGACATGTATGGCAACGACCTTCGTCGCGACGACGCCATGGTGTATTCGGAATTTTTCATCGGCAGCGTCGGCGAGGTGGATTATTGGCGCAATCCGGCGGACCGCAACGGGGGCATCCAGACGCGCTACCTCGATTTCCCGCGCAAGAAGGGGATGATGCAGGACGCGTTCAACAACGGGAATCTCGGCGCCTTGGCCGGCTTCTCCGGGTTTTCGGAAAACGAGGGCGTGATGTTCGCCCACAGCCATGACGAGGGGCCGCCGAGCAAACTCGAGTTGGCCTACGCCTACATCCTCACGCGGGTCGGTGTGCCCGTCGTTTACTTCTCGGGCAACAACCTCAAGCAGTCCGAGATCGGCCGCCAGCAGGGCAAGAACACGTGGATGGAAAAGGGCTACGATTACGCGCTCGGCGACACGGTCAACGGCTTCCAGACCGGTGCCATCCCGAACCTGATCTACATCCACAACCAATTCTGCCGCGGGCGGGAGTGGACGCGCTGGACGGAGAATGATTTCTTCGCTTACGAACGCTACGAGGATCTCAACAGCAACAGCAACCCCAATGCCGGTGAGGGATTGATCCTCGTCGCTCTCAACGATTCCGGCGGCAGCCAGACCCGCAACGGCATCCAGACTTCCTTCGCCCCGGGCACGGTGCTGAAGGACTATTCCGGCAACAATTTGAGCGCCGTCACGGTGGACGGAAGCAGCCAGGTGAGCATCACTGTGCCGCCTCGCGGCGGTCAGGGCTGGGTGTGCTACGCGCCGTTCAACGCCGATGTGCAGGTCGGGGTGGATCCGCTGCAATTCACCGGCACGGTTAGCGACATGGCGTGGATCGTTCCCGGCGGCCGCGATGGTGTGGCCAAACCGCGCACGCTTCGCCGCGTCGGCGGGAATTCGGTCACCATCGACGTCCGCTTCGCCCAGCCCGCGCAGGGCGGCGAGACCGTCAACAATGTCCTCGTCAAGTGGGGCCAGGGCCGCAACCTCAATGCCGGCGCCACGGATTTCACTGACAAGAGCACCGTCACGGGCGGCTTCGAACAGGCCACCCAGATCGCCCCGGGCCATTGGCGCCTCGTGGCCGACATTTCCGGCGTGCCCGAGGGGCTGCACAACATCAAGGCCCGTGTGTTCAACGGCCGCAGCGGCAAGCCCGCGCTGTTCCAGACGTTCTCCGAGACCGTCTATGTCGACCGCGCCGGTCCCGACTTGGCGTTCGAGAATTTGAATGAGGGCGGGACCATTGAGGGTGCCCGCGTGGTCACGGTCAACAACCCCGACCGCACGCTCTACAACCTGACCTACACGATCGACGGCGGGGCCGCGCAGCAGGCCGACATGGTCATCAAGGGCAAGTGGCGCATCAACCTCGACGGTCTGGCCGCCGGCGCCCGCAGCATCACGCTCACCGCCACCGAGGCCGACTACGGCAACCCGCGCTCGGTCATCAACACCTCAACGCTCACCCGCGGGTTCACCGTCGACGCCGTCGGCCCGACCATCGCGATGAATCACGCCAACGGGGCGAGCATCACCGAGCCGTTTTTCAAGACGGTGGTGACCGTGCCGACCGGGCAGGGGATCACCGCGTCTGACCTCAAACTCTACTGGAACGGCTATGAGCAGCCGCCGCTGACCGATGCGGGCGGCGGAAATTTCGAGTCCACCTTCGACGGCCGCTACGTCACGGGCGGCGTGAACAGGCAATTCACCGGGGCCTTCGTCAACGGTCCGCATTTCTTCGAGGCCGTCGTGACCAAGAGCGGGGCGGAAAACCGTGTTTCCCGCAAGGTGGTCTACAACCTCTACGGGCAGAATCTCCACGACTCGGACGGCGACGGGATCCCCGACGAGATCGAACTTTCGGGGTTCCTCAACGGGACCAATCCCGGCCCTGATCAACAATGGCCGGGCGACAACAGCAAGGACCTGATCCCGAACTATGGCGAGGTTTGGTCGCGGCTGAACCCGATGGCGGCGGACACCGATTACGTGCAGCGCCCCGGCGCGAGCGGCAGTTGGGACAGCGACGAGGATTGGGATGCAGACGGCGTGTCCAACCTGCAGGAAGTCATCCGCGGCTACCGCCTGACGGGCGACCCGTATCGCTACAACATCTACAACAACACGAGCACTCCGCCGGCCAGCACCACCTCGGCCGCCGCGGTCACACTCGGCACGGTCAGCGGGGTCAAGACCGTCAGCATCACCTACAACCCGAACGACGGCCCGCTCAAGGGCGTCACCCCGGTGCGCGTCCGCATCGTGCCGACGCCCGGCGGTGTCCCGCAGTTCTTCACCATGACCACGGTGAACAGCAACCAGTTCACCTACGCCTACACCGTCCCGGCCGGGGTGACCTCGATCGCCTATTCGTTCTCCAACGCGGACGGCTCGGTCAACGACACCACCGGCGCGGGCTGGACCATCGCCACTCCGGCGGTGCCGTCCTCCGCCACCTCCACGCTCGGGGTTTCCGGAGTGACCAAGACGCTGACCGTCATTTACACGCCGAACGAAGGCCCGCTGGCCGGGCTGACCCCCGTGACGGTCAACTTCACGCCGACCGGCGGCGGCTCGCCTGGCAGTTTCGTCATGACTTCGCTCGGCAACGGGTCGTTCAGCTACACCTACACCGTGCCGGCTGGCGCGACTTCCGTGGGCTACACCTTTTCCTCCGGGGCGACGAGTGACACCACTGGTGGCGTAAACTGGGCGACCTCGACCGTGCTTGGATTCGCCATGGACGGCGAGTTCGACAGCCAGAATTTCGTCGTGGCCGACAATGGCATGCGTATCTACGCGGCCGTGCGCGGGACCAAACTTTACACCGCCACCTGGTCGACCAAGGGCGGCAACAACGACCACTTCATTTTCATCACCGACCAGTTCGGCAACCCGCAAAGCCACCCGTGGGCCAAGGCCGGTCAGATCTACTTCAGCTCGGCCACCAAGCCGTGGGTCGCGGCAAACCCGACGAATGCCTACCAGAACAACTTCGGCCCCTCGGGCAAAAACTGGCTTGGCAACGCGGGCAAGGCGCTCGAAAGCGAGCTCGACCTCGTCGAAGTCTTCGGCTCCGTGCCGCGCATCCTTTACTTCGCCACCGCGGCTTACCCGCGGGCCGACGGCGGGGCCCTCCTCTCGCAGGCACCCGCCGTGTGGGATGGCGGCAACGACCTCAACGTGACAGAATTCCAACCGGTCAACACCGCCTCCATCCGCGACGAAAACCTCGACGGTGTTTTCGACCTCGGCACGCCGATCCTCACGACTTTGGTGGGCGAAAACGAGGCGGACGCGAACTACGGCCTGCGTCGCTTCTATCTCGACGAGGTGCTCAAGGACACGGCGGAAATCACGGTCAAGTTCAAGCCGAACACCGCCCCTGGATCGATCGTCTCCAATGTCGAGGTCTTCACCAACCTCAACCGCCGCGACTTCGCCGTGCTGGAGGAAAACCCCGCGGCGGTCACGACCACGACAACGAGCACGTATTTCCGCGCCTACCCGATGAACGGGCCCGACGCCCAGGGTTTCTACACGCTGACCCTGCCGGTCAATCGCTGCGGCGCCTACCGCCTGCAGGCGCGCTACAAGGTCAACGGCGGTGATTACGTTTACTACACCGACAATGGCCAGCGCCGCGACTGCGCGGTCGTCGTCTCGCCCAAGGCCGCCCTCAAATCGAACATGTATGAGGTCAACCCGCTCATCGTCGAGGCCAAGAACACCAGCTTCGCCGGTCGCAGCACCTTCCTTGATCTGGTCAACGATCCGTCCATCCCCGCCGAGGTTGGCGGTTTCGACGGGCGACCGGACGCGTTGAACAAGAACCACTACAGCGGCGTCGGCATCAACATGCTCTGGCTCCAACCGATCCACCCGATCGGCGTCGAGGGTCGGGACAACAACCCGGAGACTCCTGGCGTGCCTTTCAATCCGGGGAGTCCCTACGCGGTGCAGGATTACTGGTCGGTCGCGCCCATGCTCGGCCGCGGGGCCGGCACGAGCGCGGCCACGGCCATGGCCGAGTTCCAGACCTTCGTCAGCCGCCTCGACCAATGGGGTGTCGGGGTGATGATGGACGGCACTTTCAACCACAGCGCACCGGACGCCATCATGGGCCAGGGTGCCGTCGACCTCCGATTCACCGCGGCCCCAAGCGCGCAGATCCGCAGCTTTAACACCCGTTGGTTCGCCAAGGAGGGCTTCCCCAGCCAGCCGGCCGCCACGCTCGGCGAAGTCGCCATCGCGCCCGACCGCAACGACTTCGGCAACTGGACCGACGTGCGGGAGTTTTATTTCGGAAACTACGACACATTGGTCAAAGCCAAGGGCCCGCAAAATCTCGACAAGTCGTATCCGGACAACGCACACAAGCAGGAGTTCCTCCTCGAGCGCGACGAGTTCTTCGGCCACACCGACCACACGCGGCAGGTCTGGGAATACTTCGCCTACTATCCGATTTACTGGCTGGAGAAAACCGGCCATCCGCGCGGCACACCGAAGGAAGAATCCTGGCGCGGTATCGACGGCTTGCGCTGTGACTTCGCCCAAGGTCTGCCCTCGCAGTTCTGGGAGTATTGCATCAACAAGACCCGCAGCGTGAAGTGGGACTTCCTCTTCATGGCCGAGTCGCTCGACGGCTTCCGCGAGGTCGCCGGGAGCAAGCGGCACGGCGTCGGTTACCGTTCGGCCCGGCACTTCGACATTCTCAACGAGAACATCGTCTTCTACTGGCGCGACAGCTTCTTCGGTTACCCGGCCAACGGCGGGGCCGGCACCCCGGCGACCCCGAGCACCGGCGCGACCTTCAACGCGTACGACACCCGCCGTCAGGCCTTCGACAACGTCACGCTGCTGAATAACCTGACCAGCCACGACGAAGTCTTCCCGCACAACGATGTCTTCAGCATCGCCTATGCCTACGCGCAGATCGGCGCACTCGACGGGATCCCCATGCTCCTCTACGGGCAGGAGGCCGGCGCGCAGAACAGCAAGACGGCCTATGGGGCCAGCGAGGCCAACTTCGGGACGATCAATACGAACCGCAACTTCGGCAAATACGAGGCGAACTTCGGCAAGAACATCCCGAACTTCAAGGTCTACAACCAGATGACCAACATCTGGAATGGCGCGACCCGGGACTGGACACTGCAATCGTTCTACGGGCGGATCAACAGCGCCCGGGAGAACTCCCCGGCCCTGCAGAGCCAGAACGTTTACTTCCTCAACAAGAAGGCATCTGGCGGCGGCTTCAACAATGGCATGTTCGCCGTGGGCAAGGTGCAGCAGCCCGGACTCTCAGCCGGACAGCAGGACGTCCGGTTCGTTTTCGTCAACAACAACTACCGCTCGGTCACGAACATCTCCGACACCTTCGACCTCAACGCCCTTGCGCCGAATAGCAGCGCGAACTACTTCGGTATCGAGCGCGGCAAGTCCTACAACATCAAAGACCTCGTGTCCGACACGCCGACCAACAACGTCTGGACGACCAACCGCACCGGCGCGGACATTCTTGACAATGGTCTCTTCGTCGGTCTGCCCTACAAGCCGACGACGAACTCGACCGCCTACCATGCCCATTACCTGCGTCTGGTGGACGCCGACCCCGCCGCCTACCCCGACCTCGATGGCGACGGGCTCTACGACCAGACCGACGCCGACATTGATGGCGACGGCCTGACCAACGCCTACGAAGAGGCCAACGGCATGAATCCGCGCGTCGCGACCGGCAACGACGGGCGCGATGCGGACAACGATGGTGACGGTTACTCGAACCGCGTCGAGTTCCTCGCCGGCACCAAAGCCAATGACGCCAACTCAGCCCTGCGGGTCATCGACTTTGCCAAGGGCGCCACCGAGGCCACGATCAGTTGGAAGAGCGTGCCCGGCGCCATTTACAAGGTCCGCTACTCCTACGACCTCGCCTCCTGGCAGGACATGGCCGGGGGTTTGATCTCGGCGGATTCGGCAGCGACCGAAATTGTCATGACCGCTCTTCCGGGCATGAACAAGGTCTTCTATTCCGTCGCCCTTGTTCCGTAACCCGGGCTCGGGTGGCGGCGCTATCGGCAAGAAGTTGGGACGCCCTCGTCCCACACCAAATGCCACCGCGCTGCGCTCGCCTCAGTTTCAACTGGCCCGAGGGCGGCCCATCTCCTTGATGGAATGCTCCGCCATCCTGGCGTGAACCGTCCGCGATGATTTTTCCTGCGCCCATCCAGGGGCGGCGCCCCTGCCGCCTTGACAGGCGCAGTGCGGCATCGTCCATTTAACGCTTCACCCGCCGGTATAGCTCAGTTGGTAGAGCACCTGATTTGTAATCAGGCGGTCGTCGGTTCGAATCCGACTGCCGGCTCCTTCTGGGTGGATCGCGATGTCCCCATCGCGATGCGACCAAATTCCGCCGACCGGCGGCTGCCTCTTCCCGCTGCGGGCCGGCGCAAGCGCGGAGCGCTGTCATCGCGATCCACCACCCGGCGCCGCTCAGGGCGCGACGACGCGCGCGTTGCGGGCCAGACGGAAGCCGTAGAAGACATTGCGGTCGTCGGGGTCGGCCACGTTGTAGCCGTAGTCGACCGTGCAGTAATCTTCGCTGTCCACGCACACACCCTGCTCGACGAACATATCGAGGAGGGCGGCAAGCCCCTGTTTCTGGAGGATGGTTTCGAGCTTTGCGTCATGGGGGAGACAGATGCTGGTTCAACGCTGGTGGAGGAACTTCGCTACGATAGTCGGAGGCCTTGCCTGATTCCGTGCGGGGGACGAGCGAAAAGTTGCGCGCCCGGGTCAAAGCATCGGTCCGCCCGCCGATGCAAGATTGACGCCGCCTTCAGTCCCTGACTCACTGACACTGATGAAAACCTCCCGTTTGATTGTTGTCGGTGCTGCCCTTTGTTCCGTCTTGCTCGCCAGTTGCGAAACCAACCAGCCCCAGCGCGGTGGTCGTGGTCAGCAACCCGACCGCAAAACCATGTTCACTCGTTTGGACACCAACGGCGACGGCGTGCTCACGCGGCAAGAATTCATGGCCGGCCCGAACGCCCAGAGGAATCCCGACCAGGCTCCCCAAGTGTTCCGCCGCATGGACCGCAACGGCAACGGCACGCTGAGCCGTCAGGAATTCGTCGCCGGACCGCAGGGCTGATCTTCCGGCCTCAGCGCTGGATGACCCGGCCGTCGGCCTTGAGCACATTCATGCCGAGCCGCCCGGGCGCGGCATGGACGCGTTCATAGTCGCTGCAAACCGTCAGGCGGGTCACGTTGGGCAGTTGGAAAATGCCGCGGCGTCCGTAAATGGTCACGCTGGAAGCCAGTTCATCTTGCACCACAGGGTTGAAATGGTAGCTGGAGCCGAATTTCTTCGCGTTGACTTTGTCGCTCGGGCAGGTCAACTCCGCCATGGTGATGCCATAAGGCGAGAGGGTCTCAAGGGCCGTCTTGCCTTCGTTGCCCAGGCTCGGCGGATCGGTCTCGATCGGTGGGAAGCGGTAGTCGTTCTCCGAAATGTATTGCTGGACGGCCACGCCAATGGCCCGCAGGTTCCCGGCGCATTTGGCCGCCTGGGCACGCTCGATGGCCGAGCGGACGGCGGGGGTGGCGATGGACGCGAGGATGGCCATGATGGCGATGGCCACCAGCAACTCGATCAGACTGAAGCCGGCGCTTTTCATTGTGCCGCGCCCCCGGAGGACTGCGCGGCTTTGGCGGCTTCTTTGCGTTTGAAGTAGTTCCTCGACCGGTCGTTCCGTTTCTCGGGCGTCGACTTGGAGTCCCGGACGAGCCGGCGGTCCTCCATACGTTCGCTCATCTCCGGGCTGGTGAAAAATTCCCTCGCCTTGTTGCGTCGCTCCTCCTCGGGCAGGTCGCGCACGGTGTCCCAGAACTTCCGCATCATGGCAAAATCCTCGCGTGCTTTTTCCTGTTCCTCCTTGGGCAGGAGGGCGATCTGCGCTTCGACGCGCCCGGCGATTTCTTCCGGGCTGACCCGCATCCAGCCGCCGGGGCCACCACCGCCCTGTCCGTCGCGGTCGGCGGCGCGTCCGATCCATGCTCCGCCACCCCAGCCGCCGCCGCGTCCCTCGCCGCCACGCCCCTCACCGCCACCCTCACCGCGGTCGCCACCTCCAGCCCGGGGGCCACGGAGGAGAAAGATTTCGCGGGCGGAACCGCCGGCCTGGGTGAAAAGCTCGGGCGCAGTGCGGCGAATCTCCCCGGTCTTGGGCGCCGTGGCCGCCGGGTTCCAATCCGTCGGGGCTGCGAGGAAAACGCCGGTCTTTTGCGTGGCGTCGTCCAACATCGCCTTCAAGGTCCCGCTCTCGGCTGGCTGCCAAACGATGCGCCGCAGGTCGAGGGCGGTTCCCGCAGACGATTCAATGATGGAAAAACCCCCGCCCCCGTGGGAGGTCCAGCCTTCGGTCTCCTGGCCGGCGGTAAAGCCGTCGAGCGCGCGCTTGATCGCCGCGTCATCCGGTGCTCCGAGGTAAGCCAGGCGCCAACTCGAGTCCGTGCGGTTGGCCACCAGATCGAGAGCAGCGACGGCGGGAACGCGCTTGACCTTGATGGTGACCGGAGTGGTCGGATCGAGGTTGGACGCGATGGCGATGCCGCCCTGGCGTTCGATCGAAGTCAGGACCTTGCCTACCGGGGCGTCGGTGACATCGAGGCTGACCAGGCCCCAGCCGGAGTAGAGATACCAGCTGCCCCAGCCGAGGAGAAGAACAGCGAGGCTGCAAAGGAGAAAGCGGTCTTTGGTCATGATACCAAAGCTTAACCCCGGATCGGCCGGAAAGTCGCGGACTTTGACCATGCTCCTCGCTGCGGTCTCTTTCGGGGCTTTGCCTTGCAGGCGGACGTCAGGCTGCTAGATTGACCTACCACTTTTCTGAATGACCGACCGCGAACCCAACGCCGTCCAAGAGGCGAAACTTCACTTTCTTGATTATTGGCGCGTCATCCGGCTGCGCCTGCCGATCATTATTCTCGTCTTCCTGCTGGTCGTCGTGACCGCTGGCGTGACGACCTATTTCCTGCCGCGGCAATACCAGTCGAATGTCATCATCGAGGTCGAGCAAAACGACCAGAAGATCCGCATTTTCCGCGAGGGTTATGAGGGCGGCATGGGGATCGATCCGCGTTTTGCCACCACGCAGTTCCAGATCATCCAGCGCAAGGAAATGCTCTACCCGGTCATCGCCGCGCTCGGCTTGGTCGAGAAGTGGGGCGAGGAATACGGCGTGCGGACTCCGGAGGAGGCTTACTTCCGACTGCAGCGCATGATTGACGTGCGGGAGGTGCGCAACACGAACCTGCTGCAAATCAGCGTCGAAAGCACGAACCCGCAGGAAGCGTCCGACCTGGCCAACACCATCGCGCAGGAATACCAGCGCAAGCGCATCGAGGAGCAGCAGAAGATGCTCAACCGCTCGCTGGCCACGCTGGAGGACGAAGTGGCCAAGCAGCGGAAAAAAGTCGAGGCGGCCAACGAGGAAATGGGCCGCATCCGCACCGAACTCGGCATCACCGACCTCAACCCCGACAGCATGGAAGATCCCCTGCAGGCGCAAGAAAAAGTCCTCATCGACCAGGAGGGTGTCGTGGCCGAAGCGCGGCTCAAGGCCTCCACGCTCCGCACGAAATACGAGGAAATCGAAAAACTTTCCGGCGACGACCTGATGCGCGCGTTGCCGACGTTGGAAATCGAAGACCAGACGATCACGCAGATTCTGCCGCAGTATCAGGAGACCGCCTCCGAGTTGGCCCGCGCCATGCAGTCCGGGCTCGGCGCCCGCCATCCGACCATCCTCGCCCTGGCCGCCAAGAAAAACACCTACGAGACGCAACTTTCCGAGCAGGTGGCCAGTATCCGTCGCACCCTCAAGGCCAACCTCGAGATCACCGAGCGTTCCCTCTCCACCATGCAGACCGGCTTGGAAACGGTGCGCGGCGACCAGCGCGACAACAAAACCCGCGGGGCCGAATACGCCCGCTCGAAGAACACCTACATCCAAGCCAAGAAGGTGCTCGAGGCGGCCGAACTCCGTCTTTCGACCGAGACCATGCAGCGCAGCATGCCGATGAGCCCGGCCCGCATCTGGGAAAAAGCCGAACCCGCCTCGGCCCCCTCCAAGCCCAAGGTTCTCCTCAACATGGCCCTCGCCGTGGTTGTCGGCCTCATCGTCGGCGTCGGCCTGGCCTTTTTCCTCGAGTATCTCGACACCAGCGTGAAGACGATGGAGGACGTGGAGAATTTCCTCCAGGTCCCCGTGCTGGCCGTGGTGCCCAAGGACATCAGTCTGCTTCTGCAAAACCCCGAGGCCAGCGTGGATGCCGAGGCTTACCGCATTCTCCGCACCAATATCGAGTTCAACCGCCCGTCGGCCGACGCCAACACGATCACGTTCGTCAGCGGCGGGGCGGGCGAGGGCAAATCCACCACCCTCAACAATCTCGCCTTCACCTTCGCCCAGGGTGGTTACAACACGCTGGTCGTCGATGCCGACTTGCGGCGTCCCACCCAGCACCGTTTCTTCGACCTCGACGGCGATTACGGGCTGACCGATTTTCTCACCACCGAGGTGGATTTGGAGGACGTGGTCCAGCGGACGCACGTGCCCAACCTGTTCCTTCTGCCCAGCGGCAAGCTGCCATTCGATGCGGTCGGGGTGCTCAACTCGCAGCGGATGATGGACCTGATCACCCAGGTGAAAAACCGTTTCGATGTCGTCTTTTTCGATTCTCCGCCAATCCTGGGGGTCAGCGATGCGTCCGTCCTCGTCCGGGCCCTCGACCTCACTGTTGTGGTGGTCCAGCATCGTCGGTTCCCGCGGGCCATGCTGCAGCGGGTCAAGCAGGCCGTGCTCAACGTGGGCGGTAATATTCTCGGCGTCGTGCTCAATAACGTCGATGTGCGCCACGACCAGTATTACGAGTATTACACCAACTACTACACCTACTACCGGCCGTCGCCCGACCGCGCCACCATGCCGCCGCCCGACCCCGCGACCGCGGGAACTTCGCCCATCACTCCGGCTCGCGCCCCCCGCAAGGCCGCCAACGTGACCCAGGATGATGACTACTAAGATGCGCTCCTCCTTCCTGCTTGTCCTCGCCGTGCTGGCCGCTTTCGCCGTCCCGTTCCGGGTGCTCGCGCAGGACGTGAACTTCCGGCCCGGAGACGCCTTGGAGCTGCGCATCGGAGGTGTGCCAGCCGAGGAAACCCAACTGATCACCGGCACCTACACGGTGGACGGGGAGGGGTCGATCAACCTTCCGCACATCGGCAACGTCCGGGCTGCCGGGTTGACCCAGGCTGCCTTGCAGCGCGCGATCGAGGCCGCTTACCGGCAGAAGGAAATTTACACCAACCCGTCGATCACCGTGATGGTTCCCAACATCGCGCGCTTCGTCAACGTGAGTGGCGACGTCCGCCAGCCGCGACGGGTCGAATACACCCAGGATCTCACCGTGCTCGGCGCGATCAGCGCGGCCGGGGGATTTACGGAATTCGCCGACCAACGCAAGGTCCGCCTCCTCCGCAAGGGTGCCATCCAGCTGATCGACGTGAAGGCTGTGCGGGGCAATCCGAGCCTCGACATGGCCCTCCTGCCCGGCGACCAGATCGAGGTCCCGCAAAGCTGGTGGTAGGCCTCTGGTCGGCTCCCCGCAGTTGACCTTGCCGTTGCGCGGCGTTTGACATCGCCCCGCCCCATCCCCATAGTCCGCCCTCCTTTCCGCACTTTTTATGGAACATATTCGCAACATCGCCATCATCGCCCACGTCGACCACGGCAAAACCACGCTGGTTGACCAGCTCCTGCGCCAGGCCGGCACTTTCCAGGCCCACCAGAAGCTGGAGGAGCGCGTGATGGACTCGATGGACCTGGAGAAGGAAAAGGGCATCACCATCCGGGCCAAAAACGCCTCGTTCCATTGGGACAAATACCACATCAACATCGTCGACACGCCGGGCCACGCGGACTTCGGCGGCGAGGTTGAGCGGATCATGAAAATGGTCGATGGCGTGCTGCTCGTGGTCGACGCCTACGAGGGGCCGCAGGCCCAGACGAAGTTCGTCCTGCGCAAAGCGATGGAAAACGGCCTCAAGCCCATCGTGGTCATCAACAAGATCGACCGCGAAAACGCCCGCCCCCACAAGGTTCTCGACATGGTCTTCGAGCTCTTCCTCGAGCTGAACGCGACGGACGAGCAACTCGACTTCGCGCACATTTACGCCAGCGCGAAGGACGGCTTTGCCAAACGTGAACTGGTCGACCCGAGCACCACCATGGTGCCGCTCTACGAGGCCATCGCCTGGCACATTCCCGCGCCGAAAAAATCGGACGCCGACTATTTCCAGATGCTGGTCTCCAACCTCGACTACAGCGACTACCTCGGCCGGATTGCCTACGGACGCGTGATCAGCGGGGCCGTCAAAGTCGGTCAAAGTATTGTCTGTATTCATGCCGGCGGGCGCAAGGAACGCGCCGCCGTGACCTCCATTTTCGGCCATCAGGGGCTGGAAAAAGTGCAGGTCCAGTCGGCCGCCGAGGGCGACATCATCGGCCTGACCGGCTTTGAAGACGTCTTCATCGGCGAGACCCTCGTGGACAACGAGGAGCGCGAGGCTCTGCCTTTCATCGAGATCGATCCCCCGACAATCAGCATGCGCATTTGCGTGAACGACTCCCCGCTGGCCGGGCGCGAGGGCAAGTTGCTGACCGCCCGCCAGATCAAAGACCGCCTCATCCGCGAGACGCGCACCAACGTTTCCATTCAGGTCAACGAAACCGAGGCGGCCGGCCAGTTCGAGGTCAAAGCCCGCGGGGAAATGCAGATCGCCATCCTCGTCGAACAGATGCGGCGCGAAGGTTTCGAGCTGCTCGTTTCGCGCCCCGAAGTCATCTTCCAGCGCTCGCCCGAAGGCGCACTTCTCGAGCCGATGGAAACGCTCTACGTCGACGTGCCCCCGGACAACCTCGGGGACATCCTCCAGACCCTGGCCGCCCGCAAGGCGGAGATCACCAACATGGAGCACCATCCGCACAGCGTGCTGGTCGAGGCCGTCATTCCGACCCGCGGCATCATCGGATTCGAGACCGACTTGGTCAACGCGACCAAGGGGCTCGGCATCGCTTCCCACCTTTTCAAGGAATACGGACCGCACAAAGGCGACATCCCCAGCCGCGGCAAGGGTGTGCTTGTCTCCATGGAGGGCGGGATCAGTATGGCCTACGCGCTCGATACCATCCAGGAACGCGGTCGCCTCTTCATCGGGCCGCAGGAGGAAATCTACGAGGGCATGATCATCGGCGAGAACTCCCGCCCGGACGACATGCCGGTCAATCCTTGCAAGGCGAAAAAACTCACCAACATGCGCAGTCAGGGCGATGGCAAGGGCATCCAACTGGCCCCGCCGGTTGTCATGACGCTCGAGCGCTCGCTCGAATACATCGGACCCGACGAATACGTCGAGGCCACGCCCAAGTCCCTGCGCTTGCGCAAAAAAATCCTTGATGCCACGGCGCGCAAACGGTCCGCGCCCAAGGTTGCCGGCTAAACTTTTTTCCCCCGCGGGTTGACATCCGGTCGCCACCGCTGTCTTATTCCCTCGTTCCGATTGTTCGCGCCGCTCGTCGCGTCCCCTTTTCGACGCGAGGCCAGCTGATGGCTTGCCAAGTTCGGCGGACAATCCTCCAAGGACAAAAACGTATACGCATTATCAATACCGGGGCTCGGACGGACGTCTGAGCGGCTAACCCGGTCGGTTCCAACAAGTGGTTCACAGTCAAGCGCATCACAGGCGTGCTCGACGCGAAGCAGGGGAAGTTGTTCCCCCGGCTGGCGAGCGAGACTGCTTTGCCCAATTTTCATTCAAATTCTGACCGCTCAGGGCATCGCCTGATCACCCTGCCGGTCCTCACTGATCTCCAACCAACGCACCATGGACGAATCCACCGCCCCTGAACATCCCGCCCCGGCTCTGCCGGCTCCCGAACGCCAGCCAGCCCTGCCCGAGCACCGGCCCGACCCCGCCCTGCCGGCTCCCGGCGGCGGCCAACCCCGCGAGGGACGGCGCAGCCGCCAGCGCAATTTCCGTCAGCGCCGCGGAGGCCGCTACGGCCAGAATGATGGCGGTCAGGACCGCGGTTCGGACCGCAACCATGACCGCGGTCCGCGCGACAACGGCGACGGCCCGGCCGACGCGGGTGAACCGCTCGACACCGGCGAACCCGAAGGCGAACCGGTTTTTGCCGAGGGCATCGTCGAGGTGAGCGGCAAGGGCTTCGGCTTCCTCCGCAACCCCAAGCGCAACTTCACCCAGTCGAACAACGATATCTTCGTCACCCCGGAAGTCGTCCGCCGCCACAACCTGCGCGATGGTGTCTGGATCAAGGGACAAATCCGCCGCGGCAGCCGTGGCCCGCAGCTCTTTGTCTGCACCGAGATCGAGGGCGAGGATCCGGAGAAGTTTTCCAATCCCCCGATTTTCGAGGAGTTGACCACGATCAATCCGAACTCCCGCATCCGTCTCGAGACCGGACCGGACCGCTACACCACGCGGGTCATGGACATCATGACGCCGATCGGCAAGGGCCAGCGCGGCCTCATCGTCGCCCCGCCCCGCACGGGCAAGACGACTCTCTTGCAGCACATCGCCGAGGCGGTGGTGAAAAATCACCCGGAAATGAAACTCATCATCCTCCTCGTCGACGAACGCCCCGAGGAAGTGACGGAGATCCGCCGCACCGTGCCGCAGGCCGAACTGATGGCCAGTTCGAACGACAGCGACATCAAGAGCCACACGCGCATCGCCATCCTCGCGATCGAACGGGCCAAGCGCCTCGTCGAAATGGGCAAGGATGTGTTTGTCCTCATGGATTCGCTCACCCGCATCGGCCGCGCCTTCAACAACGCGACCGGCGGAGGCGGACGCACCATGAGCGGCGGCGTGGATTCACGGGCGCTGGAAATCCCGCGCAAACTTTTCGCCGCGGCCCGCAACACCGAGGAGGCTGGTTCGCTCACCATCATGGCCACCGCCCTCATCGACACGGGCAGCCGCATGGACGAGCTGATTTTCCAAGAGTTCAAGGGCACCGGGAACATGGAGCTCGTCCTCGACCGCAAGGTCAGCGACCAGCGCATCTACCCGGCGGTGGACATCTTCCTCTCCGGCACCCGCCGCGAGGAACTTCTCCTGCCCGAGGAGCAGCTGCACAAAATCAACGTTATCCGCCGCGGTCTCGCCGGCCACAAGCCGATCGAGGCGATCGAGCGCCTGCTGCACTTTATCCGCAAATACCCGACCAACGCGGAAATGCTCAAGAGCCTCCCAGGGTGAGGTTTTGAACAGAAGGTAACGAAGGGGTGAGGAAGTCGGGGCGGCCTGCTCCGCGGGATTGGTGCCGTAGCGAGAGTTGAACGGTCGCATGACTTGGCGCAAGCGCGAAGCCCGGCGGTCCATTTGACATGATAAGTCTACATGATATCCTGAGCCATGGCCGAAATCGCAACCACCCTGACCGACCGGGGGCAGGTCTCCATGCCTGCGTCCATTCGGCGGGAACTCGGGTTGCGGCCGGGCCAGACCTTGCTCTGGGAGCGGTTGTCGGACAACGAGGTTCGCATCAAAGTGCCCGGTCGCGGTCAGGGGCCATCCATGCGCGGGGCGATGAAAAAATTTCGCGTCGCCGGGCCACGCACGACCGCCGGTTGGATGAAGCTTCTGCGCGGAGGGGAGAAGGAGTGAATGGCCTGGGTCGTGGATACTTGTCTGCTGCTCGACATCGGGCTGGATGATCCGGGCTTCGGAGCGAAATCCGAGGAACTGCTGCAGAATCGATCGGCCGACGGCCTGACGATTTGTCCGGTCACGTTTGTGGAGTTGGCTCCGGCCTTTGGTGGCGAGTTGGGCGCACTCCGTCGCTTTCTCTCGGCCTTGGATGTCTCTTGCGGTGAGGCATGGGATGAGAGGGACAGCGATGCGGCGGCCGGCGCATGGGCGAGGCATATCCTCGGCCGGCGCTCGGCTTCGGCCCGCGGTCCGAAGCGGCCTGTTGCTGATGTCCTCATCGGCGCTTTTGCCTCGCGATTCGATGGGCTGCTGACCCGCAACACCGCCGACTTCGCGAAGCTCTTTCCAAAGCTGAGAATCCTCAGTCCTGCATGACCGGTTTCGCCTGGGGAATTCTTGTGGTCATCCCGAATCCGCAGGCGTAAACTATGGGCATGCCCAAAGCAAAAAAGAAATGCGCGCCCAAAAAAACCGTTGCCCCGAAGTCGCGGAAAAAATCACTGCCCGCCAAGAAGGCCGCGGCCAAGTCCGAAGCTGATGGTCTGGCCGAGCAGGCGCTGAAGTTTGTCGATGAAGCCGCCGCTCTGCTTCGCTCCGGAATTCGTGAAGGGGCCAAGACGACCTCGAAATCCCGCAGCGCAGCCAAGCAAAAGGCCCACCGTCTTCTCGGTCAGGCCTCGAGCAGCCTCTCGCAAGCCATCGAGGACGGGACTTCGGCTCTGCAGAGTCTTCTGAAGAAGATGTAGCGGGGAGTCCGGCCCTCCGCGGGCCGGAACGAAGGCAAGGCAGCGGGCCCGCTCAAAGGCCGCCGTGCCGGCGGGCCGCCATGGCATGGCGGATTCCCATCCAAACGCCCCAACCCAGTCCGACCGCGCCGAAAACCGGGACGTCCCAGATCTTGGGCGGAATGCCCGAGAGGATCAGGATGGAGGAGCAGATCAGGACAGATGCGGTGAGGATGGCGTTGGCCAGGCGGTTGCTGATGGTGTCGAGCGTATTGCGCAGCGGTTCGAAGCCCTTGGGGTCGATCTTGTGCTGCAGCGGGATGTTCAGTTGTCCGCGGCGGAGGCGGTTCCACACGATGCGGAAGTCGCCCGGAAGCTCCTCCAAAAAGTCGACCGAAGCCCCCGAAAGTTTTTGCAGAATCTGCAGGAGACGCTGCGGACGGTATCGGTCCGCGATGAGCTTGATCGCATAAGGTTTCCCGATCTGGACAAAGTTCAGGTCCGGATTCAACTCGCGTCCGATCGCCTCGACTTGGGAGAGCGCCTTGATCCCGAGGTAAAAACTTCCCTTCATCCGCAGATGCTGGTTCCGCAGGAGTTCCAAGAGGCTGTTGAAGACCAGCGAAAGATTGATCTCGGCCAGAGGTTTGTTGAGGTGCTTGCTGCTGAGTTCCTCGACATCGCGCAGCATTTTCACCGTGTCGGCCGCGCTTCCGGCTTCCGACATGTCGATCAGGGCACTCATCACCTGCCGGTTGTCCTGCTCGGCTAGTCCGGCAATGAGATGCGCAACACTGGAACGGAAGCCGAGGGCAAACTCGCCCATCATGCCGAAGTCGTAGACGCCCATGACCCCGCCCTTGAGCACGGTCAGGTTGCCCGGATGCGGGTCGGCGTGGAAAAAGCCGTGCACGAGCACCTGCTCGAAGATCAGGTTGGAGATGCTTTCCGACAGGGCCACGGGGTCAATGTCGTGCTTGCGCAGCACCTCGGGCTGGTTCACCGGGTAGCCGGTGATGAATTCCATGGTGAGGACCTTCTTGCTGCTGAACTCCCGCAGAATGGCCGGCACCTTGACCGCGGGCGAAGCCTCGAACTGGAGGCCAAAGCGCTCGGTGTTGTCGGCCTCGTTGGCAAAGTCCAACTCCTTGATCAGGGTCTCGGAAAACTCCTTCACCACGGCCACCGGGTTCATCGCCGCCAGATCGGGGACGTGCTTCTCCACCAGACCGGCGAGGTGGAGGAGGATGGAAAGATCCCGTTCGATGAGCGGCTGGATGTCGGGGCGCTGAATCTTGACGGCCACGACAGCCCCCTCCTTGGTCGTGGCGCGATGCACCTGGGCGATCGAGGCGCCGGCCAGCGGCTTCTCGTCGAACTTGCGAAAGGCCGCGGCCACGCTCAGTCCGATTTCTTCGGCAAAAATCTTCTTCGCCTCGTGGCCCGGAAAAGTCGGGACGCTGTCCTGCAGTTTGCACAGCTCCGCGGAATACTCCGCGTTCACCAGGTCGCGGCGCGAACTCACGATCTGCCCGAATTTGATGAAGGTGGGGCCCAACTCCTCCAAAGCCAGGCGGAGCCGCTCTTCGGGCGGCTTGGCCAGAAGCCCGGAATCATGGGTGGCCAGTTCCCCGCCTTCAATCCCCATGACCCGCTGCAGAAAAACCAGCCGGAGCACATCGGCAAACCCATATTTGAAAAGCACCTTCATGATCTCGCTGTAACGCGGCAATTGAGCCGAGAACTCGAGGGCGGAATGAAGTTGGGCAATCACGTCGGTTCAGAAGGATAGCAGAACTCTGGCGATGCAAGAGCATTCAATGCTCCCGGTCGGTGCCGTTCAGGCCATCGCCAGTTCGGCCACGCGACGGGCGAGCTTCTCGGCGGAAAAAAACTCCTCGGCCAGGCGGCGGGCCGCCGCGCCGTGCGATTGGGGATCGGCTGCCGTGCGATCCAGAGCCGCGGCCGCCTCGTCTGCGGTGCGAAAGCGCAAAAATCCCTCACCGGCCGGAACGTCAATCGGACCCGTGTCCTGCACGACGCACGGACGTCCGCTGGCCAAATAGCAGACCGTTCGGTCGCTGATCCATCCGGTGTTCATTTTGACGTAAGCCGGCTTGGCCACGCCAAACTCGCCCGCGCTGCCCTGGATGAATCGCCGGTAGTCAGGCGGTGTTGAAGTGACGTCGTGGCTGTGGACCACGCTCCAGCCGAGCCCGCGCAAACGGGCGGTCTCGATCTCGTCGTCGCGCCCGAAACACAGCGCCAGCTCGAGCCGGGCTTGGGTCGAGGCGGGCAGCTCAAGGAACGGCGCGAAGGCCGCACGCTTCGAGTTGTCGTAGAAATTGTTTTCGTCGAGCGTGACATACTCCGCCGCGTCCCAATGCGAAATGGCCGTGAAGGCGCTGGCTGGAGCAGCCGGCAGGACCGGCCAGGAGGGCAGGTGGACGGCCGGTCGGACCCGCTCCCAAGGCACGCCGAGATCTGCCACGTGCGGATTCGCGGGAACGACGTTGCCGCCCACCGTGGCGTAGACATCGTGCGGCGCGATGCTGAAGTAGCCACGGCTCACCCAGTGGTGGAGCAGGCCGGGGTCGATGTCCATCAACACGGACCGGCGAAACTGCCGCACGCCGCTGGCTGGGAAGCCATAGCGGAAGTTGACCAGAAAATCCGCCCGTCCTGCAGCTTCGCGAAGCGAGATGGTCCCCAGCTCGGGCAGCCCGTCGATGCAGCCGCCGTCTTCCGCCGTGAGCGCCACGTGGAAAAGCGTTTCCTGCGTGGCCAGGCGCCGGCGCAGACCCAAGACAGCGCGGCGCAGGGCATCAGGGGAGCGCAATTTCTCGCCGACAGTCTCGAGCCAGACCACGCGGAAGCCGGCGGAAGCGAAGCCGAGAGCCCAATTGTAGTAGCACCAGAAATGACCTCCGCCGTCGGGATAGCCCAGCGTCTGGGCCAGCAGGCAAACGGTGGGGCGTGGGGTGCTCATCGGTCAGGACGTGACGGCACCGCTGGCGCGGGCGAGAGGACGCGGGTTGGCCGCGTAGAGTGTGAATCCGGCCGTTTCGGTCACGTCGACGTCAACCAGTTCCCCGGCCAGTGCCGCCTCACCCTCGAAGACCGCGATCTTGTTCCCGCGTGTCCGGCCGGTCAGGCGCGAGGCATTGTGCCGGCTCGGGCCGGTGCAAAGAACCTCGACGCTGCGGCCGACCAGCGTCTCGAGCTTTTGCTGCGCATGGCGGTTGACCACCGTGAGCAGGTCATGGTTGCGCGCCTCCTTCACCTCCTCGGGCAAAGACCCCTCCATGATGGCCGCCGGCGTGTCCTTGCGGGGCGAGTAGCGGAAGACAAAAGCATTGTCGAAACCGATCTCGTCCACCAGCGCCCGTGTGGCCGCGTAGTCCTCCTCCGTCTCGCCGGGAAATCCCACGATGATGTCCGTGGTGATCGCGATGTCCGGGCAGTTGGCCCGGAGTTTGGCCACGAGCGTGCGGAATTTTTCCGCGGTGTAGCCGCGGTGCATGGCCTTGAGGATGCGATCCGAGCCGGATTGCATCGGCAGGTGAACATGCTCCGCCAGTTTGGGCAGGCGCCCGAAGCAGTTGACCAGATCCTCGCGGAATCCGATGGGGTGGGGGGAGGTGAAGCGCAGGCGTTCCAGGCCTTCGACCTCATGCACCGCTTCGAGCAGTTGCACGAACGGGCTGCGTCCGTCCACCTTGGGAAATTCGTGTCGTCCGTAAAGATTGACAATCTGGCCAAGGAGTGTGACTTCGCGGCAGCCGCGCTCGACCAGTTCACGCACCTCGCCGACGATGCTGCCAGCCCGTCGGCTGCGCTCGGCCCCGCGCGTGTCCGGCACGATGCAGAAAGTGCAGCGCATGTTGCAGCCCTGCATGATCGAAACAAAGGCGCTGGCCGGCACGGAGACGTGGTCGCGGATGGTTTCCTGCGAGCCCGCTTCCTCGTCGGTGTCGACGATGGAAAACCGTAGATCGTCCATCGCCGGGGCGTGGGCCATCTTGCGTCGCAGGATGGCATCCACATGGTCGGCCACCTTGTGGAATTTTTGCGTGCCAACAACGAGGTCCAGGTGCGGCACCTCGGTCAGCAGGGTGCTTCCCCGGCTTTGCGCCATGCAGCCGAGCAAACCGAAGACGGTGTGGGGGCGGTCCTTCTGCAGGCGACGGAGAAATCCCATCTTGCCGATGGCCTTTTGCTCGGCCATGTCGCGCACGCTGCAAGTGTTGAGCAGCACAACGTCCGCCTCCTCCGCCTCGTTGGTCATCTCATAGCCCCGCCCGACCAGCATCTGCGCAACCTGCTCGGAATCGCGCTCGTTCATCTGGCATCCGTAGGTTTTGAGAAACACCTTGGGCATAACGGCTGGAAGATACGGGCGACGGGCGGTCTTTGCCAGTGCGCAGCGGCCCCGGATCATTCGGGCGCAGGGGCTGAAATCTCGCTGGAACGCTGCCGCGAGTCCACCACACCTCACGAGGTGCCATCGCCCGGAATTTCCATCTCGCACGCTTCGCGGCCCCGGTCGCTTTTTGGCGCCATCGTTTTCGGTCTGCTCCTCTCCGGCTGGGCCGCCGGCCCGCTGCAGGCCTTCGATCTTGTGGTCCATGTGACCGATGACAAGGGCGAGGCCGCCAGCCATGCCGTGGTAACCTTCACGCCATCGGGCGGGACACCGGGGGTGGCCCCGGGTCAGGCGGAAATGATTCAGGATGGTCGCAAATTTTCCCCGCCGGTCCTGATCGTGCCGGTGGGCAGCCGGGTCAAGTTTCCCAATCGCGACGAGGTGGCGCACCACGTGTATTCATTTTTTGCCCCGAAGAAATTCGACCTGCCCCTCTACATCGGCGAAACCGCGGAGCCGGTGCTCTTCGACAAACCGGGAGTCGTCTCGCTCGGGTGCAATATTCATGACTGGATGGTCGCCCACATTTACGTCAGCGCCACGCCGTTCTACGCCCTGACCTCGGGAAACGGCCGGGCCACGCTGCGCGGATTGCCCCCGGGCGGAGGCACGGTCGAAATCTGGCACCCGCGTTTGCGCGGCAAGCCTGTCAGCCTCGACTTGCCGGCTGGCCGCACCGATCTCGAGCCGTTTGCGCTGCGATTGCGTCCGGAGGTGCAGCGCCGACAGGCACCCGCCGGCGGGTCGGGCGTCAGGTATCGCTGATGCTCACCCGCTTCCGCGATCGGCTGCTGCTTTACCTCCTGCTTTTGCTCGCGGTGGTGCTGGGGTTCAACTTTTTCCTCGTCCGACGGGCCAACCTCGAGAATGCCCACCGCACGATCGATGAGGATTTGCGCGCGGCAGCGCAGGTGTTCGAGCGCGTCTTCCAGATGCGCATGGACAAGCTGCGGCTGGGCGCGAGCCTGATGTCCGACGACTGGGCGTTCCGGAGGCTTTATGGCGAGACCGAGGATTTCAGCGATCCGGTGAAACGGCGCACGCTGCTTTCCGGCTTGGAAAACTACCGTGCACGCATGCGCGACGCCGCGTTCCTGCAGTTGGTCTCGCTGGACGACGAACTTCTGGCCGACACCCAGACCGGGTTGTCCACCCCGGTCTCTTTCGCTTTTCCCGGGCTGATCCGTGCGGCGGAGCAGGCGGATGATTACACGGCCATGCGGTTCGAGGTTTTGCCGGATGGCGCCATCGCCCTGCTCGTGGCTGTGCCCTTGCTCCTGCCGGACCCTTCCGGATGGATTGTCGCCGGATTCCTCGCCGACGACCGGTTGGCCAGGGATTTTCGCAACATGACCGGAGTCGAGGTGAGTTTCGTCGTGAACACCGCGGGGGGTTCCATCATTTCGTCCTCGAGCTTGTCTCCTCCGGTCCGGCTCGCCGTGGCTGAAGATCTTCTCGCGCCTGCCGTGAGCGAAGCCCGGGGTGTGTTTGATCTTTCGGCTGCGAACGAGACGTGGATCAGCACCTGGACCGGGCTGCCCGGCGACGGCACCGCGCGCGGGTTGTTGCAGCGACCGCTTGCCCAGGAACTCATGCCATTTCGCCGCTTGGAGGCCACCCTCCACGGTCTCACCGGTTTTACCTTGGTGCTTTCCGCCCTGCTTGCCATCTGGCTGGCGCGCGGGATCAGTCGCCCGGTGCAGGAACTGAGCCTCGGCGTGAAACGCATTGCCGAGGGCCGCTACGACGAGCCCGTGGCTGTGGGCTCGCGCGACGAACTCGGCCAATTGTCCTCGGCCTTCAACGCCATGGCCCGCGGACTCGAGGAACGCGACCGGGTGCGCGACCTGCTGGGCAAGAATGTGTCCCCCGAGATTGCCGCCGAATTGCTCCGCCGTCCGGCTGTCCTTGGCGGCGAGGAAAAGGACGTGACCATCATGTTCACCGATGTTCGCGGCTTCACCAGTCTGAGCGAATCCGCCGCGCCGGCCGACCTTCTGGCCACCCTCAACGAGTATTTCACCGAATTGACCTGCGTGATCGAAGCCCATGGCGGGATCGTGGACAAATACATCGGTGATGCGGTCATGGCTGTGTTTGGCGTTCCGCTCGCGACCGACGATCACGCCCGGCGCGCCGTCGCCTGCGCGGCGGAGGTGCGTCGTGTCCTTGGCGCCTACAACGCCGCCCGCGCCGCCGCGGGTCTTCCGCGCCTCGACACGGGCATGGGCCTGGCCACCGGCAAGGTCATTTCCCGAAACATGGGTTCGGCCGCCCGCCACGACTACGCGGTCATCGGCGACACGGTGAACCTTGCCGCCCGTCTGCAGGACGAGACCAAGACCTACAAAGTCGACAGCGTCATCGCCGCCCGCACCGCCGCCGCCTGCGGCCACCCCGACTGGCTGCAACCGCTTGGCCAAGTCACCGTCCGCGGCAAAACCGAAGCCATCGAGGTCTTCACTTTGAGGGACTCCTTGGCCTGACTGCGCTCCTCTGGGGGGGGTATCTCGCGGCGAAGCTCGCCCGCCCTCGGGAACTGGCCGTGGTGGTTTGACGCGACGATGGTGGAAAGAGTTGTTGTGATGGTGAAACTCCACCACCCGGCGAACTTGACGCACCCCCTCCCTCCGCGCGCACAGCTCATTTCAAAAGGTTTCTCTCTTTTCTGTTTCGAGACCCCCCTTATGCGTAGCCGGTTGTGCGATTCCGAATCCTTTTCGCTTTCACCTCCAACGACGCGAACCTGACGGGCTGCTGCTTGCGGACTCTGCTGGCAAGTGGGTGGCAAGCAGCTCGGGCCGGAAGCTGAGGTGCCAGTGGCCTTTGGCCACAATCTGCAGATATTCTGGACAGACAGGACAGAGTGTGAAATTCTTGCGGCATGATTGCCCATCAACTTCAGACGGCCAAACAGCGCTTTTCCGCCGTGGCGGAAAGCGCCGCCAAAGGAGTTCCACAGCTTGTGACGAAGCACGGGCATCCTTTTGTCGTCATCGTCAGCGCGACGGAATGGCAGAAGACCCACGGACTCCAGGGAAGCATCATGGACGTGCTCAAAGCCTGCCCTGAGGATCTGAACGATCTCCGCATCTCCCGCAACAAAGACCTTCCGCGCCAGCTGTCGCTTTGAACTATCTTGTCGATACCAACGTCTTGAGCGAGGCGACCAAGGCACGACCGGATACGCGAGTTGCCAGTTGGCTTGCGGCATGTCCTGCTCACGTGCTCTTCGTGTCGGTTGTTTCGATCGCGGAAATCAGGAAGGGAATCTTGTTGCTCCCCTCGGGCAAACGAAAGGGGAGGCTAGAGCATTGGCTGGATTCCGAGCTGCTGCCTGCCTTTGCCGGGCGGCTGGTTCTCCTCGGCGAGCAGGAAATGAACGCGTGGGCCGAACTGCAAGCCAGCGCTGAAAAGGCCGGCCGAAAACTTCCCGTGATCGACAGCCTCCTCGCAGCCACCGCCAAATGTCACGGCCTCACGATTGCCACCCGCAATGTCGATGACTTCCTGCATTGCGAGGTCCCTGTGCTCAATCCTTGGGCTGAAACCGCCTGAGTGCCACCTCGCTCATGTGGTCCGGGAATTCCAGGTTCCTGAGGTAGGACTCGACCTGTTAATTTCCTCATTCACAGGTAGTTATAGCTCATCCACAAGAGCGAGCAAGCACTTTGATGGCACTTTAGACCCTGCTTTACTCTGGAGCTGCTGACACTTTTGCTGGCACGGGGCTTGCAGGGCCTCGGCGGCGATGAGCCAGGGCGGAAGGCCCGACGGCCGCAAACAAACCCTCTTCATCGAGGACGGGAAACCGGCCATCCTCATCGACCGCATCGCATGGTGGGGATGAAGTATCCGACGTTGGCCTCGTGGGTGCAGCAGCGGCGCAAGCATCGGGCTGGGGCAACCGAGGCCGTGCCTGGCGCGGTGCGCTGGGGGGAAGCGGTGGCGGAGCCGGAGTCGATGGGCTTGGCCGGGCGCGGGGAAACAGCCACTTGCCTGGTGAAAGACGGGGACACAAAGTTCACGGCCAAATTCGATGAGGTTTTCAAAAGCGAGGGCATCACCGTCAAGCGCCTGCCCTACGCGTCACCGAATCTCAACGCCCACGCCGAGCGCTTCGTCCAGTCGATCAAGAACGAATGCCTCGACCAATTCGTCGTTTTCGGGGAACGGCATCTGGATTTTCTGCTCCGCGAATACGAGGACCACTACAACACCGTCCGCCCGCACCAGGGGCTGGGTAGCGTGCCGCTCAACCTGATCCCGCTGCCTGGTGCTGGACCACCAGTTCCTGCCGAGATCGAGTGCGATTCCCGGCTCGGTGGGCTGCTCCGGCATGACCACCGGAGGGCGGCGGCGTGAGGGAGAGGAGCGCATCTCCCAATGTGGGCAAACCCCAGCCGAACTGGAGCACACGACCGACTGTCGTTGTCGCCGAATTTTGGTTTTATGGGTCAGACTATGAATTCCGATAGCTGGAGGTATTCTTCCAAGGTCATCGGCCGCCTTGGCGCGTCGTTGGGCAGCTCTGTCAGGCGTTTGGTGACGAGTCGGCCGTCGGTTATGACCGCGTAGTCCTGCTCGGTGTCGAGGTTCCACGATTCGGCGTTTGTCCCCATCGCCCGACAGTCTGGTTCATTCAGTTTCGTGTGCCCCATGATTTGGCGTCCGAGTGATTCGTCTTTGACAAATTCCATGTGCCAGTCGAGCCACGTGATACCGCCCACCGTGCACTGGCCGCCTCGGGAGCGGCCGGCCCCGCTCAGCAGCCAATTGTGCGGTTGGGTGTCGAGTCGGCGGAAGTTCTTCCAGACTTCGGGCAGGATATCTTCCACGAGACTCTTGACCGTCTGGCCTACCGGGATGTGCGCCGGGTGGATGCCCGCATGCGAGAAGGTGAACCCTTGGGACTGGTGCGCGGGTTTGAAGTTCGCGATGAAGAACGCGTCTTTGCAGCCTTTGTCGTAGAAGGCGTGGCGGAATTTCTTGGCTTTCGTCCGGGTGAAGCCCGAGCAGTAGTAGGCGCCGCCCCGCGAGACCGACCTCGAGGATGGGCCGTTGTTGTGGAAGATGTAGCCCATGTCGTGGTTGCCGGGCAGGAACACGAATTTTTTCCGCTGCGGGTGGTCAGTGATGAGCCCCCGGAGGTAATCACATGTCTCTTCGAAGCCCGCCACGATGGGAGGTTCTTGGAACGAGTCGAACCAGTCTCCGAGGAACACGACTTCGTCGTAGTCTTTTTCGGCCGCGAGAACCTTGTCGGCGATGTGGATCTTCTGGTGGATGTCGGCGATGACAAGGGTTTTCACTGTATTTCTCCCTATTCCGGGGGAAGGGTGTTGATCCTCCAAGGTGGTGTGTCGGGATTTTGTTCTGTTTCGCGTGAGGGGCGCCGCGGTGGCGGTTCCTCCCCGGCCGACCCCGTGTTTCTCGGGGGCGTGGAATATCACGAAGAGGCTGGCACGGTCGAGGTTCGGGCCTAGGACTTGCTGTGCGTTTCTGGCATGGAGTTTCTGCGCTGGCACCGCGAAGAAACCTCCCCACCGCCCGACCCGGTTCCACGAATTTCCCGCTTGATGGCGCTCGCCATCCATCTCGACGGGCTGATCCGCGCCGGCGTTGTCCGGGACTACGCCGATCTGGCCCGGCTGGGCGGGGTTTCTCGTGCGCGGATCACGCAGATCATGAATTTGCTGAACCTTCCTCCGGGGAAGCAGGAGGAGATTTTGTTTTTGACGGGGGCTGGAGTGACGGAGAGGGGAATGCGGGGCAATTTGGGGCAGGTGGCGAGTTCGCTTTGCTGCCATAGCTCAACTCTTGCTCCACAGGGTGGAGAGGGGAACGGCGTGGAGGCCGGGGCCGAATGAAGCAACGGCCTCGCCATCGTAGAGCACCACGCCGGCGGCGAATCGTTTCGGCGCGGCATCCCTCAGCTTTTGCAGCCCTTTGAAATCCTCGGCCGTCACAGTGGAGCCGGCCTTGACCTCGACGCCCGCCAATCGTCCGCCGGATTCCAGCACCAGGTCCACCTCCACCTGATCCTTGTCGCGGTAGTGGTGGATTGTCATGGGCTCATCCCACCACCCCGCGTGCCGCCGCAGTTCCTGCAGGACAAATGTCTCCAGCAGGTGGCCCAAGGTGGTGCGGTCCTGCGCGAGCGCGTCCGCATCCAGCCCGAGCAAGGCGCAGGCCAGTCCGGTGTCCGTCAGATGCAACTTCGGGGTCTTCACCAGGCGCTTGCTGCGGTTGCTGTGCCATGGTGGAAGTTCCTCCAACAGGAAAATGCGGGAAAGCAGCGTCACATATTCGCGGATCGTCGGGCGGCTCACCTGGAACGGAGCCGCCAACTCGGAAATGTTCACCAGACTGGCCGTCTGCCCGGCTGCCAGTGCCAACAGGCGGGGCAAGGCATCCAGCGCCGCGATACGCGCCAGATCACGGACATCCCGCTGGATCAGCGTGTCCGCGTAGTCCCTATACCACGCCGCGCGCCGTCTGCCGGGGGTGCGGGCTAGCGCGGCGGGATAACCCCCGGCGACAACCCGCTCCACCAAGGCCCGCCCCTCGCGAGTTCCGAAGCGGCCCGCACGAAATCCGCCACCAAACAGGTTCGCGAGAAACGTCGGGACCACCCCCGCCATCTCTGCCTGGGCAAGCGGATGCAGGCGCAGGATTTCCATGCGCCCGGCCAGTGAATCCGCCAACTTCGGCACGAGCAGCACATTCGCCGATCCGGTCAGGATGAAGCGCCCAGATCGCCGTCGGTCATCCACCGCCGCCTTGAGCGAGGTGAAAAGCTGCGGCACCCGTTGCACCTCGTCGAGCACGGCCCGTTCGGGCAAATCCGCCACGAATCCCACCGGGTCCGCCACCGCCGCCGCCCGCTGCACATCATCGTCGAAGCTGAAATAGGCGAAGCCCCGCGCATCGCCCACCTCGCGGGCCAGTGTCGTCTTGCCGCACTGCCGCGGACCATGCACCAGCACCACCGGCGAATCCGCCAGCGCCTCCTCCAAGCGCGGGCGCAGGTGGCGGGGATACACGGGTGAAGGGCTCACAGCGACTGATGGTAAGTTTGTCTACGGCCAACTGCAAGGTTTCCTGCGTCCAATTGAAAGTTTCCGAATCCGACATTCCGTCCCTCACACTTCCATCTCCCCGCTCATCAGCCGTGGAAGCAGCAGATCACTAGCGGCGCGGAGTTTTTGGTTTTGGATGGCCTGAGTGCGGAGTTGGTCGAGGATGCCGCGTGGAACCGCCGACGGAAAGCCAAGCGCTCACGCGCTACAAAGCGCCGCCTGGTCGAGGGAAAACGGCGGCGCGGCGAAACGAAGGCACTGCGGAAGAGGATTGGGTGATGCCCGGCCTGCGCGAATTTCGAGATTCCAAAAAAATGACCCCACGTTTGAAAATGGGTGTTAACCAACGAGGCTGGGGGCCGAGAGGCGAGAGAGGTTTCAGGGTGAGGGCGGTCGGAAGCTGGTTTTTGGGGCGGATCCGGGCGAGGGAGGCGAAAACAGAGAGTGCGGCACGGAGGCAGGAAATGCCCGCAGTTCTTGTGTTTATGGGCCTTCGCGGGCGACGGGCGAAATCAGCGGTGCGTTAACCAAATCGCTGCGGATTTCGCGATGCCGAGAAAGTGGCTCCTGAGGTAGGACTCGAGCCTACGATCCGCCTGAGGCGGATTAACAGCCGAGTTGTTTTTTGAGCCAAGCTCGACCCTGGCCCGACTTGAGCGACTTCTCCCGGGCCAGCGCGGCCGCACGTGAGGGTGCCTGCTCCGAGTAAACGAGAACCCAAGGGCCCTTGAGGCGCTTGGTGGTTCGCGTCAGTGTGTGGACTGGGTCGTTGTGCTGGTGGAGACGCCAGGCCAAACGATCAGTCTGGCCGATGTAGATCCTCCCCTCGGGATTCCGGATGACGTAAACCCAAAACATCGAATGAAGCGCATGGCTCCTGAGGTAGGACTCGAACCTACGACCAATCGGTTAACAGCCGACCGCTCTACCACTGAGCTACTCAGGATCACGCCAGGGGAGGGATACTGAATCAAGGCGGGCCGACTGATGTCAAGACTTGCCGCGGGCCCGGGCGGGAAAAGGGTTGCGGGAAGAGCGGTGAGGGGCCAGCCTTGGGACGCTATGAAACCATACTGCCTCACTATTGTGGCCGCCGTGGCTGTTGCCGCGCTGGCCGGATGCGATCAATCCGCCAAAGATGCCCAAGCCGCCGCGGAGAAAGCGGTCAAAGATGCCCAAGTGACCGCGGCCCAAGCCGCTGAAGCGGCGGCGAAGACGGCCGAGCAAGCGACAGCGCATGCGACGGCGGTGAGCCAGGGGGCCTGGGATGACGCCAAGGATGCGACGAAGGACGCAACCAAGGCCGTGGGGGATTCGGTGGGCGCGGCTGCGGCGGCCACGGGCCATGCGGTCTCGGAGGCGGCCACGGATACTTTCGAGGCGGGCAAAATGTCCCTCGATGCGGCGGGCCACGCGACAGACGAGGCTGCGACCAATCTCTTGGACGCGACCAAGGATGTGGGGCATGGCGTGATGAACGCCGGCGAGGCGGCGGTCGATGGCGCGAAGAAGGTCGGCGAGGAAGTTGAAAAGAAAATGGAGTAACGGACTCCAACATTTCCAACCAAGGCCGCCGCCCATTCCCGGGCGGCGGTTTCTTTTGGTCGCAACCTCTGCGCGGGCCGGGCATCATCGCGGCCATGCGGAAGGTTTTCGCCACCTTTTTGCTTGTCGCGCTTTTGACCGGCTGCGGGGGCGGCGCATACAAGGGCTACAAGACCGCGCCCTACACGATCCGCGGGGTTCGCTATGAGCCGATGCAACCGCGTGAAGCCGTCGGGTATGTGGAGGAGGGGGTGGCCTCGCACTACAAGCACGGATTCCTCATTTTTTCCGGCCAGACGGCCCTGGGCGAAAAGATCTACACTTGGAGCAAGGGCGCGGCCCACAAAACGCTCCCCCTGCCAAGCAAGGTGCGGGTGACCAATCTGGAGAACGGAAAAAGTGTCGTGGTCCGCGTCAACGACCGTGGCCCGTTCATCGAGGGACGGGTCATTGATCTGACCGCGAACGTCGCGAAAAAACTCGGCTTTTACGACCAGGGCCTGGCGCGGGTGCGCGTTGAAGTGCTCAGCGTGGGCGACGGACGGTATCGCGTGCGCTGAGCAGGGTGATCCCTAATTCGTCCCGTGGCCCGAGGGGTCCAACCGGCGCAGGTAGCCGACGGAATAAATGCCGGTGTTGTGTCCGTCCGCCCACTTCGGCTGGAACCCGTAGCCGCCGACGAGTTCGTAGGATTCGAGGAGGAAACTTGCGTCGGTGTGTTTGGGCTGGGGTCTCTCCCCGCGGCCCAGCACATCGGGCTCACCGTGGCAGACCGCGCAGGGACAGGCTTTGCGCAGGTCCTCGAAGCCGAGGTAAGTTTCGTGGCCGTCGCTCCACGCGATGGCCAGTTCGCGGCCGATGATTTGCAGGTTGGTGATCTGGGTTGTCATGGGTGTGGGGAGGGGCGCTCGCCGAAGATGGAACTGCCGATACGCACGAGGGTGGCGCCTTCCTCGATAGCCGGCTCGAAATCCCCGCTCATGCCCATGGATAGCTCGGGCAGGGGCAGCCCGTGGGTCTGCTGCAACTCGTCCCGCAACTGGCGCAGGGCGCGGAAGACCGGACGGGCCTCCTCCGGGTTTTCGCTGTAAGGCGCCATGGTCATGAGCCCGCGCAGGCGGAGGTGGGGCAGGGCGGCGAGGCGCGGTAGCTCGGCCACCAGCCAGCCGGGGCTGAATCCGTGCTTGGTTGCCTCGCCGGAAACATTCACCTCGAGCAACCCGCCCACGTTGCTTCCGGTCTCCGCGGCGATGCGGTTCAAGCCCTCGGCCAGACCGGCCGTGTCGATGCTGTGGAAGAGGGTGAAAAGAGGCAGGGCCTGGCGGATTTTGTTTTTTTGCAGGTGGCCAATGAAATGCCACTCCAGTCCGTCCGGGCACGCCGGGATCTTGTCCCGCGCCTCCTGCACGCGGCTCTCGCCGAAAACTCTCTGCCCGGCCGCAACCGCAGCCACCACGGCTTCTGCCGGATGGGTCTTCGACACGGCCACCAGCCGCACCGAGTCCGGCGCGCGCCCGGCCTGCTCCGCGGCCGCCTTGATGCGGGTGCGGATGGACGTGAGGTTAGGGGCTGGGTTGAACATTAGATTTGCTTATGGAGGACTAGACGCAGATAAGCATGGCTGATATATTCCACCGGTGCAGATCTCCTTATTCAGAGTATTCCGTGATCTGGCGGAAACCGCCAGTTTTTCAGAAGCGGCCCGGCGCGGGTCGATCACGCAAAGCGCGGTCAGCCAGCAGATCAAGGCACTGGAGTCGCGATTTGGCGTGAAGCTGATCGAGCGCGGAAAGAAAAATTTTTCCCTCACGCCGGAGGGTCAGTTGTTTCTCGGTGCGGCCCGCGAGATTCTCGCGGTGGTGGACGGCCTTGATGGTCGGCTGCGCGAATTGCGTGAAGTGGTCGGCGGCGATCTTCGGCTGGCCGCGGTTTTGAGTGTCGGCCTGCACGAACTGCCACCCTACACGCGTCAGTTCACCCAGCAGTATCCGCAGGTGAAAATCCACACCGATTACCTGCGGTCGTCCGAGGTTTATGCCGAGGTGCTCGAGGGCAACGCGGATGCAGGGTTGGTGGCTTATCCGGTGGCGCGTCGCGGGCTGCAGGCCGAGATCCTGTGGCGCGATCGCCTGGTGTTGGTTTGCAGTCCCTCGCACCGGCTGGCCCGGCGGGCGCGCGTTCCGCTGGCCGAACTGGAGGGCGAGAAGTTCATTGCCTTCGAGGCCGACTTGCCGACGCGCAAGGCGTTGGACCGGGCCATGCGTCTGGCCAAGGTCAACATCCGTCCCGAGCGCGAGTTCGACAACATCGAGATGGTCAAACGCTCGGTCGAGATCGACGGCGCGGTTTCGATCCTGCCCGAGACGACGCTGGTCAACGAGCGCCGGGCCGGTTCACTCATTCCGGTCGAAATTGCCTCGCCCGACATGTGGCGTCCCGTTGGTGTCATCATGCGGCGCAATCGGGTCGGCTCTCCCGCGCTGCGGCTGTTTCTCGACCTGCTGCGCGGCGGTCAGAACCGGGCCACGCTTGCCAAGGCCCAGCTTATGACCGATTAGTGAAAACTTCTGCCCGACTCGATGAGACCCATTCTTTGCCTCTTTAGCGCCGCCGGGCTGCTGGTCAGCGCCTGCGCGCAGATGAACGCACCGTCACCCGTCGGAACCAACCAGATTTCGGATGCGGCCATGGCGGCTCCGACGATCAGCATCACCGCGCCACCCGCGGCTCCGGCCCAGCCTTCGCGTGCGCCGGCCAGTTACAACTCGGTCTACACCTCGAAACCCGTCCTCGCGTTGACCTTCGATGACGGGCCGCACCCGGAATTGACCCCGCGGCTTCTCGACATCCTGCGGGCCGAGGGCGTGCGGGCGACTTTTTATGTCGTGGGAAAAAATGTCGAAGCCTACCCCGACATTGCCCGGCGGATCGTGGCGGAGGGGCACGAGATCGCGAACCACTCTTGGAGCCACCCGGCCCTCACCGGGCTGGGTGCCGCCCGCCTCAATCAGGAAATAGAAAACACCAACGCCGTGATCGAGCGCGTGACCGGGCGGCGTCCGACCAACATGCGCCCGCCCTACGGGGCTCTCAGCGAGCGGGTGCGCCGGTCCATCATCAACGATCACAAACTGGATATCATTCTTTGGTCGGTTGATCCGCTCGACTGGAAGCGCCCGGGGGCGTCGGTCGTGACGCAGCGGTTGGTCGAGGGGGCGCGGCCCGGAGCTATCATGCTGGCTCATGACATCCATCCCGGAACGATCGAAGCGATGCCGGGCACCATCGCGCAGCTGAAAGCCAAGGGCTACGGTTTTGCCACGGTCAGCCAGTTGCTGGCCATGCGGGAGCCGCCGCCGCCACCGACACCGGCCACGCCAGCGGCGACCGCTGCTCCGGCGACGAATTCTCGGGCGGCGGTTCGCTGATCAAACCATCCACGCGGCGAGCACCGAAAGCAGCACCGTGCCGCCGAGGACGAGCGCGATCGGGAGGCGCATGGAAGGCGCGCCGAGTCCGCCGGCCAAAATGGCTTTGAGCAGGGAGTTGGCCCCAGTTGCGATGAGGAGTCCACGCGCCGCCTCGGTCGGAGTCACCCCTCCGGACGACTGCATTTGTGACAGTGAAAGCGCGATGGCATCGAGGTCGGTCAGGCCGGAGAGAAAACTCGCCCAGAGAATGCCCGCGCCGCCAAAGACGTCATTGGCCCAGCGCACGAGCAGAACGACGAGTGCGTAAAGAATGGCAAATTGGATCGCGACCCGCAGGCTGAGGGGGTTGGGGACTTCGCGCGGACCCTCGACTGGCAGCGGTTGGTGCGAGAAATGACGCCAGCTCCAAAGGGCGAAGAGCAGGCCGGGAACGGCGATCAGCACGAGCCAAGGTGCCACGGTGGCGAGGAGCGGCAGGCTGACCGCACCAACCAGCACGGCGACGCGTCCGAGCATGACGGTGCAGGCCAGCACCACGGCGAGGGCGCAGAGCTGACTGCTGGCGGGATACGTCTGGCTGCGGCGGCTCATGGCCAGGGTGGTGGCCGTGCTGGAGGCCAGCCCGCCAAGCAGCCCGGTGACCGCGACTCCGCGGTTCTCCCCGAAAACACGCACGGCCACATACCCGATGAAGCCGAGGCCGGAAACAAGCACGACCATGAGCCAGATCGAGAAAGGGTTGAAAGCGCCGTAGGGTCCAAGCGGACGGTCGGGAACCAGGGGCAGCACGATGCCGGTGACGGCGGCAAACTGGAGCGCCTGCCGGACATCGTCGCGGGAAATTTTTTGCGAAAGTTGGTGGAGCCGTTGCTTCGAGGCCAGCAGCAGGAGGACCGAGACGACCAGCACCACAGCCGTCTTGCTCTGCCCGAGGAAGACCAACCCGCCCACCAGATAGGTCAACAAGCCGACCGCGCCGGTCGTCAGGCCGAGACCCTCGTCCTCATGGGCGCGCCGGCCGACGAAGAGCGAGAGGAAGACGATCATCCCGGCAAACCCCGCGAGGAAGAACCACGGCTGCTGTTCACGGGAAAAATAGGCGCAGAGTGTGCCGATGGCCGCCCAGAGCGCGAAGGTGCGGGCGCCGGCAATGCTGTCGGTCGGCCGCTTCGCCCGCTCCTCGCTCCATTGGCGCTCCAGTCCGAGCAGCGCGCCGAGAGACGCGCTGACCAGCAGTGCCTTGAGCAACTCCGGCATAAGATCATCCTAGCGCGGGTCCGGCCGCACGCCAGCACGCTCGCCGACCTAGACGCCCGCATCGACCGGAACGCGCCGTCGGCGGGGCGGTCGTTGGGGGGCAGGGGGCACGGGCGTTGGCACGTTGCCTCCACCGTCTCCCCCGTCGCGCTCATGGGGGTCAAAGAAATGATCCCAGGCAATGAAGATGGCCTTCGAGTGCCGGGCGAACAGCAGGTTGCCGATCACGACCGGTCCCACCACCGCGGCGATCAGCGTCCAGACTGGCCAGTCGAAGAACCATTCAAAGGCGCCGTAGAGGACCAGCCCGAGCAGTGCGATGATCCCGTAGTTGATGGCCCAGATCGAAAGAAGAAAGTAACCCGGTTCGCGGTCAAAGGCGTAGCCACAGCGCGGACAGCCATCGAGTGGAGTGAACCAGTCGTGCAGCGTGCGGGTGCGGGCCAGCGGGGGAAAGATCGGGGTTTGCCCGCAAACCGGACAGCGCAGCAGCAGAGCCCGGCCGCCGTAGGCGCGCGCCTTGGCCCACGTGAGGTCATCCGTCACAAAGTCATCCTAGCAGAACCACCGCAGTGAGTGGACGGGAAAACGCCGGTCAGCCCGCACGGGTGCGCAGCCCGGCGACGAACCCGGCCATTCGTTCCATCGCGATCTTGATCTGCTCGAACGAGGTGGCGTAGCTGCAGCGGACGAAGCCCTCGCCGGAGGGGCCGAACGCGGGGCCGGGCACGACGGCCACCTTTTGTTCCTCGAGCAACCGCAGGGAAAACTCACGGCTGGTCAGGCCGGTCGAGCGGATCTCGGGAAAAACGTAGAACGCTCCGCGGGGGACCGGGCAGCGCAGGCCCATGTCATTGAGCGCGGCGGCGATGTAATTGCGGCGCAGCTCGTATTTCTCGTGCATGTGACGAACCGCCGGCTCGCCATGCTCCAAGGCCTCGATGGCCGCATCCTGCGCCGTGATGGGCGCGCAGAGGATGGCATATTGATGGATTTTCATCATCGCCTCGATGAGCGGGGCCGGGGCGCAGGCGTAGCCAATGCGGAAACCGGTCATGGCCCAGCCCTTGGACAGGCCGTGCAGGAAAACGGTGCGCTCGCGCATGCCGGGCAGCGAAGCGATGGAGACATGCTCCGCGTGGTCGTAAGTCAGTTCGGCGTAAATTTCGTCGGAGAGAACAATCAGGTCATGCCGCCGGCAGACGTCCGCGATGGCCTCAAGTTCCGCCCGCGGCATCGTTCCGCCGGTCGGGTTGGTGGGAAAGTTGAGCAGCAGGACCTTCGACTTCGGCGTGATCCGTTTTTCCAGTTCGTCCGCCCGGAGCATGAACTGGTCCCGCTCGTGGACCGGCACGGCCACGGGCACGCCGTGCGCGAGGGTCACGCTCGGGGCGTAGCTGACGTAGCAGGGCTCGTGGTAAAGCACCTCATCGCCGGGGTTGAGCAGGGCGCGCAGGGCGATGTCGATGGCCTCGGAGACGCCGACTGAGACGAGGATTTCCGAAGGGGCGTGGTAATCCACCTTGAAATGTCGGGCGACGTAGGTGGAGATGGCCTCGCGCAGGCGGGGCAGACCGAGGTTGGAGGTGTAGCCGGTGCGGCCCTTTTCCAGCGAGAACAGCGCGGCCTCGCGGATGTGCCACGGGGTGGCGAAGTCGGGCTCGCCGATGCCGAGCGAAATGACGTCGTGCATCGACTGCACCACCTCGAAAAAATCGCGGATGCCCGACCGCGGGATGTCGCGCACGTGCGCGGCAATTTTGTCGTCCATGGTCGTGGTCAGGGGCTGACGGGCAGGCGGTCGTCCGGCGTCTCGCCGACGAGGAGAGCGCCGTTTTCCTTGTAGCTTTTGAGCCGGAAATGCGTGGCCGTGGAGATGACCGGCTCGAGGGTGCTCAGCTTTTCCGAGACGAAGCTGGCCACCTCGCGGAGGCTGCCGCCCTGGACGACGACCATGAGGTCGTAGCCGCCGCTCATCAGGTAGCAACTGACCACCTGATCGAACTTGGCGATGCGCTGGGCGATGCGGTCGAACCCGCCGCCCCGCTCCGGGGTGATGCGGACCTCGATCATCGCGGTGACCGTGTTCTTGTCGAACCGCTCCTTGTCCACGATGGCTTGGTAGCCGCGAATGACTCCCTCCTGCTCAAGGCTGGCTATGCGTTGCTTGAGTTCCTCGAGCGAAATGTTGAGTTGGCGGGCCAGGTCCTCGCGCGGGGCGTTCGAGTCCTGTTGCAGAAGGCGGAGTAAAGTTTCCATACGGGCGGGTCGGGAGTATGCGCGGGGGCCGGGTCGGTGGCAAGATGGAGGGCTTGCCAAGGGTGGCGTCGGGCCGATATTTTGACGCTTCCATCGCCGACGTAGCTCAGTTGGTAGAGCAGCTGATTCGTAATCAGCAGGTCACGGGTTCGAGTCCCGTCGTCGGCTTTTTCCCATGCTTTCGTTTCCACCTGAGGTGGCCCAAAAAAGAGGTCCACTTGCCTCGCTCGCAAGAAAGCTTATAAGAGTGGTGATGTTACCTGCGACCAAGACGGTTCTCCTGCGGCAGTTTCTTGGCCTGCTACTCGCTGCGGCCCTGTCCGGTTGTGGGTCGCAGGGAAAATCCGGGCAGGAAGACCGGAGGACCAGCGAGGCGGCCGATCGCCGGGACATCCGGGAGGAGATCCGCCTGAGCGGTGACATCGCCCCCGCCTATCAGGTCGAGATCAAACCCGAGGTCGGCGGAAAGATCCGCGAGCTGCTGGTCACGACGGGCCAGCAGGTGAAAAAGGGCGAGCTTCTTTTCGTTATCGACGACCGGGACCTGCAGATTGAAAAATCCTCCGCCCAAGTCGAGATCGACGGGGCCAAAGTCTCGGTCGAGAAATTAGCCGGCAACCTCGGACGCGCCCGCGAACTCTTCGAGGCCAAGCTCATCAGCAAGGAGGTCTACGACAACCTCGACGCCGACTCGCGCTTGGCCGAGAACGCGTTTGAACGCGCCCAGCGCCGGTTGGAAACCGTGGAGGACCGGATTGAGCGGACCCGTGTGCTGGCCCCGGCGGATGGCACCATCCTGTCTGTGCCGGTCATCGCCGGTCAGGTTGTCGTCGCGGCCATGAGTGTGAACTCCGGCACAGCGCTGGCCACGCTGGCCGACCTGTCGACCCTGCTGATCGATGCGCACGTCAACCAGCTCGACATCGGCAAGATCGCCAAGGGTAGCACCGTGGAGGTGCTTTCCGGCACCGAGGCGGGGACGCGGACCACCGCGCGCCTGACCTTCATTGCCCCGCTGGCCACGACGAAGAACAACGTGAAGGGTTTTTCCATCCAGGCCGTGCTCGATGAGGGCGCGGAGGATTTCCGGCCGGGCATGACCGTCGGGCTGCGCCTGCCCTTGGCCGCGGCGACGAATGCCATTTCCGTGCCGGTGTCCGCAGTGTTCGGCGCCAACGGGGACAAGCTCGTTTACGTCGAGGCCGCGGACGGCAAAGTCGAGAAGCGCCCGGTTGAAGTTGGTGTCTCCGATTTATTCCACGCCGAAATCAAATCCGGCCTGCAGGAGGGCGAGCGGGTGCTCCTGACCGAGCCACCGCCGGAGCAATCCTGATCGTCTTATGACCGTGGTGGAAATGCGCGACGTGCGCAAAGTCTACGGCACGGGACCGGACCCGGTGGCCGCGCTGGATGGTGTGAGCCTGCGCATCGAGCCGGGCGAGTTTGTCGCCATCACCGGATCAAGCGGCAGCGGCAAATCCACGCTCATGCACCTCGTCGGCTGCCTCGACACGGCGACGTCCGGGCATGTGGCCATCGCCGGGGAGGACGTGAGCCGGGCCGGTTCCGATCGGCTGGCCCGTCTGCGCAACCGGAGCATCGGATTCGTCTTCCAGGCCTTCAACCTTCTCCCGCGGCTGGATGTGCAGCGCAACATCGAGTTGCCGTTGGTGTATGCCGGGATCTCCGCAGCGGAGCGGCGCGAGCGGGCACGCGAGGCCGCGGCCAAGGTCAACCTGACCGACCGGCTGACCCACCGGCCGTCGCAGCTCAGCGGCGGTCAGTGCCAGCGCGTCGCGGTGGCGCGGGCTCTGGTCAATGATCCGGCTTTGCTCCTGGCCGATGAGCCCACCGGCAACCTCGACTCGGTCAACGGGGCCGACGTGCTCAAGTTGCTTTCCGGCCTGCACGAACTCGGTCGCACCGTGGTGCTGGTGACCCACGATCCCGCCGTGGCGGCGCGCGCGGTCCGGCTGATCGAGTTGAGCGACGGCCGCATCATCAAGGACACCGCATCATGAGCTGGTTCGCCGGATTGCTCATCGGCTTGCGGGAAATCCGCGAGCACAAGTTCCGCAGCTTTCTCACCATGCTCGGGGTCATTCTCGGGGTGGCAAGTTTGCTGGCCATGTTCGCCTTGACCGCCGGGATCGCCACGAGTTGGCGGACCACGATGCAGCAGATGGGAGGGCTGGAGCGCGTGGGCATCAACGACAAGGAGGTCTCGTTGGAGTTTGCCGACATGAAGGCGCTCTCGCCCGGGCGCACCCTGACGGATGCCGAGGCGCTGCGCTCGGCCTCCGAGCTCATTTCCCATGTCGCCCCGGAGATGCAGGCCGGCGGGACCCTATCCGCGCCCGACGGGGAAACGATTAACGCGCGTATTGTGGGCACCTGGCCGGATTACCTCGCCGTCCAGCAGCATGTGGTCAAGCGCGGACGCTTCATCACCGGGCTGGATGAGGAGCGCGGCACGCGGGTGGTTGTGCTGGGCGACGCGATGGTGGCGGGGCTGTGGCCGACGGAGCACGACTCGGGGGGCGACTTCATCGGTCGGGTCATCACGATCAACGGCCGGCCGTTCAGCGTCGTCGGGGTGCTCGAGCGCTACGAGCGCGAGGAGGACAAACGCCGCGCGGCGGCCCAGGCCGCGGGGAAGAGCACGGGCCGGTTGGCGCTGGCGGGCGGAGGCAGTGGTGGCGGAGGAGGTGGCCGTCGTGACCCGTTCCGGTGGAAGAACGAATCCGTCATTGTCCCCCTCAGCACGTTCTACCACGAGTTCCGCTCGGGGCAGACCAACGCGCCGCCGCTGGCCATGGCCAAGATCGACGGGCTCAATTTCCGCGTTCGCGACATTGCGCGTTTTGACGAGGCACTGGCCGAGGCCGGCGGTATTTTGCAGCAGACGCGCCGCGGGATCGACGACTACGACTTCGATACGCGCGAGGATTGGTTCGAGCGGATGGAGTCGAGTCTGCGGGCGACAAAGCTGAGCGGCGGCCTCATCGCAGGTATCAGCCTGCTCGTTGGCGGCATCGGCATCGCCAACATCATGCTGGCCAGCATCGCCCAGCGGGTGCGCGAGCTCGGGGTGCGGTTGGCCGTCGGGGCGCGGCGGCGCGATGTCTTTCTGCAGATCCTGGCCGAGAGCACGGTCATCGGCGTGGTCGGCGGCCTCCTCGGCCTCGGGGCCGGGGTTCTGTTGCTGCAATTGCTCGGACTCGTCGCCCCGATGGACAGCCCGCCGGTGATCGAATGGTCGGCCGTGATGATCAGCGTCGGTTTCGCCACCTCGGTCGGCGTCCTCAGCGGGCTTTACCCGGCGTGGTGCGCCTCGCGTCTCGATCCGATCTCGGCCCTCCGCTACGAATAGCCCGGTGAAGTCGTTGTTCCGCTCATGTTCTCTGCTTTTTGCGCTGGCCGCAGGACCGGCGGCGCAGGCGCAGGAATACTTTGTCCCGCTGACTTATCCGCAGGCGATCCAGTTGGCCCTGCAAAAAAACTTTGCCATCGAGGGCGCGTCCTTCGATCCGCTGATCAGCCGGGCCAAGCTGAGGAGCAACGAGGGCAAATTCGATCCGGTCCTCAGCGCCTCGATCATCCGCGAGGACAATGAGGAGGACCTCGGCGGTCTGGCCGATCTGACCGACACCACGGCCGGCACATTGCAGCCATTGGGCACACGCAGCCTGCGGGATTATGCAGATGTGGGTCTCAACGGCCTGACGCCGTGGGGCTTGACCTACGATCTGGGGGTCAACGTGGAGAATCGTCAGTCCTCGACCAGCGATTATGCGGACCGGTTTGCCTCGTTCATCGGGTTGAGCGTCACCCAACCGCTGCTGCGCAACTTCGGCACGGATGTGAACATGGCGTCCGTGCGGCTGGCCCGGGCCGATACGGCCATTTCTGGCTGGGCCTACCGGCAGCAGGTCATTGATACGGTGACGCGCACGGCCGAGGTTTACAACGAGTTGTGGTTTTCCTCCGGCAATGCCGAGGTCGAGCGGCGTTCGCGCGGGCTGGCCCAGCAACTCGCGGCCGACAACCTCCGCCGGGCCGAGATCGGCGTGATGTCGCCCCTCGACGTGCTGCAGGCGGAGAGCGACGTGGCCTCCCGCGAAGAGCGCGTCCTCGTGGCCGAGCGCAGGCAGGCGGATGACGAAAATTTTCTCAAGGAACTGGTGACCAATCGGGTCGAAGACGTGCTGGCCGTGCGGGTCGATATTGCTCCGCCGGCCCGCGCCCCGGACATCAGCCAGAATCGTCAGGCGGACCTCGCGGCCGCGGTGCAGAATCGTCCGGACTTTCGCTCGGCCATGCTTGAGTTGCAGAAGAAGCAGATCAACGTCGTCTTCACCCGCAACCAGGCCCTGCCGCAGCTTGACCTCGTGGCCAGTCTCGGGAGCAACGGGATCGACCGGGAGTTTGCCGACAGCGTTTCGCGCACGGTGGAAAACAACACGCTGGCCTGGTCGGTCGGCGGCGTCTTCAGCATTCCGCTGCCCAATCGCACGGGTCAGGGCAACCTTGAGGCGGCCCAGTTGGAAGTGACGCGGCAATTGGTGGAATTGAAGCGACTCGAGCAGAGCATCATGGTCCAAGTTGATAACGCCGCCGGCCAGGTCGAGACCGCAGCCAAGCGCATCGAGGCCACCGGGGTGGCGCGGCGACTGGCCCGCGAGACGCTCACCGCGGGCGAAGTCCGGCTCCGCGCCGGGGCCGCCACGACCTTCGAGGTCCTGCAGTTCCAACGCGACCTGGCCACCGCCGCGATTGCCGAAATCCGGGCCAAAGCCGACTACAACATCGCCGTCGCCCGTTACCAGCAGGCCACCGCTACGACGCTGCAGCGGCAGGGCATCACCTTGAGCGATTGAGGTATGTTTTTCTCTCCGCAACCGCCCGCGGACCCCGGGGTTTAATCGGGGCGTATGGCAGCTGCGGCAAAAATCGACTGGGATGCGTCTGCGGCCGCGCATCTGATGAGGCGGGCCGGTTTCGGGGGGACGCCCGAGGAGGCGGAGGAGTTGGCCGCGTTGGGATTGGAGGGTGCCGTTACGCAAGTGTTGGCTGCGCCAGCGCCCGGTGCGCCGCCGCCGGTGACGGATCCGGCGGAGTTCGCTACCCGTCGGCGGTTGCAGAAGGCGCAGAAGGATGGGTCGGAGGATGCACGTCAGGCTTACGGCGAATTCAACCGCCAGCAGAAGCGGATTTTTGAGGATGTCCGGTTCTGGTGGCTCAACCGGATGCGGTCCGCCCCGCACGCGGTGCGGGAAAAGCTGACCCTTTTCTGGCACGGGCACTTTGCCACGAGTCAGGCCAAGGTGAAGTTCAACCATCTGATGCTGCGGCAAAATCAGACCCTCCGGGATCTCGGAGTCGGCCGGTTCCCCGCGCTCTGCCGGGCGATGGTCAGCGATCCGGCCATGCTCGAATGGCTCGACGGGCGGCAAAACCAGGGCAAGTCGCCGAATGAAAATTTCGCCCGTGAGGTCATGGAGTTGTTCACCTTGGGCGAGGGACATTACTCGGAGGAAGATATTCGCGAGGCCGCGCGCGCCTTCAGCGGTTGGACGGTGCGGCCGGAGGACGGGGAGCCAATCTTCCGGCGGCCGCGGCATGATGACGGAATCAAGCGCCTGCTGGGCAAGTCGGGTCCCTTCGGGGCCGACGAGGCGGTGGAGATCATCTGCGAGCAACCGCGGTGCGCGGAGTTTTTGGCCGCAAAGCTTTGGGAATTTTACGGCTACCGCGGGCCCGAACCGGCCTTGGTCCAATCGCTGGCCGGGCACTTCCGGAACAACAAACTCGAGACCGGCAAGCTGCTGCAGGAAATGTTCACCCGTCCGGAATTCTACTCCGCCCGCGCCCGCGCCGCGCAGATCAAGAGCCCGGTGCAATGGCTGGTCCAAGCGTCGCGTGAAACGGGCCGGCAGTTGCTGCCCCCGGGGCTGGCCCTCCCGCTTTCCGCGGAGTTGGGCCAGAGCCTTTTTGCCCCGCCCAGCGTCAAGGGCTGGGACGGCGGCACCTCGTGGATCAACAGTGCCACGCTCATCCGCCGGAGCAACACGGCCAAACTTTTCGCCGTGGCTGCGCCCCCGCTGCCCGTGGAAACCGCCACCACGATGGACACCGTGGCTTGGGCGACGGTTGCGCCGGAGGAGACACGGATCGATGAGGAAGCCCTGCAGGAGCGCCTCGTGCGGGTCTTTCTCGCCGCGCCGCCCGGGGCGGCCACCGGCAAGCGTTTGGCCGCCGTGCTGGCTGACGCGGATTTTCCCTGTGCGGACGAAACGGTGCGCGACGCATCGGTTGTCCTTCTCGGCTCCCCCGAATACCAACTGACCTGATCCCATGACGCATCACTTCTTCACCCGCCGCCGCTTCTTGCGCACGGTTCTCCTCGGGGGCGCGATTGCCCCGACCGTGCCGTCCTTCGTCAACCGCACGTTCGCCGCGCTCGAGGGAGCAGCCTCCTCGAGTTTCTCACCGGCCACCGGGCGGGACGGCACGATTCTCGTGGTCATGCAATTGGCCGGCGGCAATGACGGTCTGAACACGCTCGTGCCCTACGCCGACGACGCTTATTTCAAGGCGCGGCCCAAGCTGGCCCTGCCCGCGAACAAAATTCACCGGATCAATGACTACTGCGGCCTGCATCCTGCGTTGAAGAATCTCGCCGCGCTGCAAGGCGAGGGCCACGCGGCGATCGTGCAGGGCGTGGGTTATCCGAATCCGAACCGCTCGCATTTCCGTGCGACCGAGATATGGCACTCGGCCAGCGACGCGGACAAAAATGAAGCCTACGGGTGGCTCGGGCGGTATTGCGACGCGGCCTGCGCGGGCGAGGACCCGGGGGCGGAAACCGGAGCGGCTCTGGCCATCGGCGATCAGGTCCCGCAGGCCCTGCGTTCCAAGTCCGGCGGCGCCATCGCCATTGGTGCGCCGCAGGATTACCAATTCCAAAGCGGCATGGACCCCGCACCGATGGAACCGGAGGACGACGCGGGTGCACCTGCGGGCGGCTCGATCGACATGCTCTTCGGCGAAGCCGGACACGAACCGGCTGTGGCCGATTTTCTCCAGCGCACCGCGCTTGATGCGGTCGCATCCTCCTCCCAAGTGCAGCAGATTTTACATCAGTCCCGCCATGGCGCGACGTATCCGGCCAGCGACCTCGGACGCCGGTTGCAATTGGTCGGGCGTTTGATTGGCGGCGGGCTGCCCTCGCGGGTCTACTACGTTTCCCTCGGGGGATTCGATACGCATGCGAATCAGGCCAACTCGCACGAGCGGCAACTGGCCGTGTTCGACGAAGCGGTCGGGGCGTTCTGCCGCGACTTGAAGGATCAGGGAAATTTCGACCGCGTGACACTCCTGACCTTCAGTGAGTTCGGCCGCCGGGTGGCCGAGAATGCGAGCGGCGGCACCGACCATGGTGCGGCCGCACCGCTGTTCCTGTTTGGCGGGGCCGTGCAAGGCGGACTGCACGGGAAGTATCCGAGCCTGACCGATTTGAATCGCGGCGACCTGAAGCACGGCACCGACTTCCGCAGCGTCTATGCCACGCTGCTCGACCAGTGGTTGAAGACCCCGTCGAGCCCGATTCTCGGCCGCGACTTCGGCGAAGTGCCGTTTCTGCGACCAGCCTAAATATATTGTTATCGTTATATTTTGCTTGCGCCTTCCCGGCCGATAGGCCAGAAAGCGGTTATGGAAACGAAGCAGAACAGCAACCCGGCGCTCATGCCGGAGTTTTTGGCCGGGTTGGCCCGGTTTTGTCGCGCGGAGCACGGGCGGGTCAGCCGGTTGGCCGCCGATCTGGGGATTGCCCAGCCGCATGTGTCTGCCTGGCTGACGGGCCGACAGGCTCCCTCCGGTGAATACGTCCTGCGCATTCAAGCGTGGCTGGGCCGTCACGAAGGGGCGCGGCGAAAAGCGCGGAGCACGGGCATCCCGCGGGTGGAGATCGACGCGGCAGGCGAGACGCCTGTGCTCTCTGATGTGCAGACGCCTGAGGCCGAAAAGATTCCGGTTTGGCTGCTCTAGGCGTGGCTACCCCGCGGGAACGAGTTTGATGTTGTCGAGGTAGAGCACGCCGTCGGGGGCGGTGAGTTCGAAGGAGATTTCCAGGAGGCCTTCGGAGGTGGTTTTCTCCTTGTTCAGCTCTCTCTCTTTTTTGAACTCGATTTTGACTTGTCTGGTCACAGACGACCAGGACCCGCTGGGGCGGAAATCAAGAGTTTCCATCGCGGATTCCGAGATGGTCTCGCGCTGTCTGGTGACAGCACCGCGCTCTCCGCGCACGATCCGATCTTCACCGAGCTGCTTGTAGCCGCGCCAGCCGATCAGCACCCTGCCGTTCATCAGGCCGGAGCCCTTGGCCGAGAAGGACAGCGTGTAGGTCTTGCCGATTTCGAATTGCACCTGCTGGCGCAGGACGAAGAAGTTGTTGGGTGCGCCCACCGCGCGCCCCTCCGACGAGTCGCGGAAAACGCCGTCGGCGCTGGTATCCTCTTGTCGCTTCTTGAAATCAACCGACGCCTGGGTGAGCAGTGACGGGCGGGGGAGCAGTTTGTTTGGGGTCGGGGCAAAGCCGAATTTCAGCGCGCGGGTGCCCTCGACAGGCGCCGCGGCAGGGTCGTCCGCAGCGGCCACCGCGTTGGCAAAGGCATAGAAGTTGCCCCGGGAGGAGCCGGTCTCGACATCCCATTGCGAAGGCAACATCCACGAAGCGGGCACGGGCTTGTCACCGGTCAAATCCGTCGCGGCTTCAAATTTTGGAGCGTCCTTCGTTCCCTTGTTGACCGCCCAGGCGATGCGCCCATTGCTGCGCCCGGCCACCAGATCGAAGAGCCCGTCGCCGTTCAAATCGCCCGTGGCGATGGTGTGGATGCCGGAGCCGAGGGTCAGGGCCTGGTCGCCGTTTTGGGTCAGGGCACCATCTTTGCCGAGGAATCCAGCCGGCTTGATCGTGTCGCCAAATTTCCAATCCTTCGGCCGAGGGTAAACAGTGATCCGGCCCCGGCGGTCGGCCACCAGCACATCAACCAAGCCGTCGCCGTTCGCGTCGGCCAGGGCGGGGCTGAGTTGCTCGCGGCCTTCGCCGAGGGCGAGCGGTTGGCGCTTTTGCTCGTTGAAGACCGGCGCGGCAGCCGAGCCTTGGTTGGGGAAAAGGTGGACGTTGTTGGCCGAGTAGGAGCCCTCGCCGACGAGGAGGTCGGGCTTGTTGTCACCATCCCAGTCGTGCAGGACCGGGGCAAACACATTGCCCCAGCGGTGGGTCGGGTCTTTCATCGTCGGGACCATGCCCTTGCTCACGGGTTGGGGCTGGGCGAATTGCGGCAGGGTGGAGGAGCCGCGGTTGGGGAGGAAAAAAATCTCACCGAAATAGTTGCCGGCCACGAGGTCGAGCTTGCCGGTTTTCGTTGTGTCGGTGAGCCCCACGCGGACACCCTGGCGCCGTTTGGCCCAGCGCAGAGCCCAGCTGCCGCCTTCCGGTCCCCCCAATCCCGGCGGCACCCACGGGGGGGCACCCTCCGGCAGGGCGAGAAAGGGTAGCGTCAATTCGCCCATCGTGAACTTTGGTTGTTCCTTGGATCCGCTGTTGAAATAGATGCGGGTGTAGCCGACCGGATCGGCGGAAAGAAGGTCGACCAGCCCGTCGCCGTTGAGGTCACCCGCGGCGACGGAGACCGGCATGGGTGTGTCCGCGATGTTGCCGCCCTCGTTGAGCACGGGAAGGAAACCGCGGAACCCGGCGAGGAATCCCTCGCGATCCACGCCGGTCCAAAGGTTGGGCGATTGAAGGGTGCGTTCGAAGCCGCCATTGCGGATCGCGTCCTTCGGGCCGGCGGGGGCCGCCGGTTGGGCGGGCTTCGCCGGCGTGGCCGGAGGTTGTTGAGCTGGGAGGGTCTGAAGGGATGCTCCGAGGAGGCCGAGGAGCAAGCCGGAACGCACAAGACGCATTCCGATTTAATTAGCGGAACCTGTGGGGCGAGGCGAGAAGGTTGTTGCCCCCGCCGATTGAAGGAGTGCATTCGCTCTCATGCTGCGATTATCTTGCCGATCCAACCTGCGCCAATCCGTGAGTTTGCCGAACAATCCATCCGCCCTGCCACCGGAAGCACCTGCCGGGACGGAAACTTGGACCGCCGCGGCGCCCGGGCGGGCGGAGTGGTTGGGCAATCACACGGACTACAATGACGGTCTGGTCCTCGGCTTGGGCCTGGATGTCGAGACGACGGTGCGGGCGCGTCGCCGCCACGACCAGCAACTCTTCCTCACCGCTGCGGACCTGGGCCGGCAATGCGCGATGGAACTGGATGCGTTGACCTCAGTCGAAGCGGAGTCCTGGGCCAATTACGTTTTCGGCGTGGCCGCGGGTTTTCTGGCCCGCGGGGCGCGTCCGTGCGGGCTGGATATGGAACTTCGCAGCACGGTGCCGATCGGAGCGGGATTGAGCAGCAGCGCGGCCCTCGAGTGCGCGACGGCCCGCATTTTCCAGCAGGCCTGGGGCACGGCTTTCGACGACTTTGAACTGGCCCGGATCGGGCAGGAGGCGGAGCACAAATTCGCCGGTGTGCGCTGCGGGCTGCTCGACCAAGTGACCTCGCTTTTCGCCCGGCGGGGGCGGGCCGTGTTTCTCGATTGCCGGTCGCTCGAAGTGGAGCGGGTCCCGGTCCCGGACAAGGCGCGTTTTGTCATCGTGCAAACAGGCGTCCACCACGCGCTGGCCGACGGCGCTTACAATGCCCGCCGCGCCGAGTGCGAGGAGGCCGCGCGCATTCTTGGCGTGTCCAAGTTGCGCGAGGCCACGGGCGCGACGGTCGAGGCGGCGGCGCAAGCCGGCCGGCTGGCCAACGAACCGCTCAAGCGGGCCCGGCACATCACCGGAGAGAACGCGCGGGTCGCCGCGGCCGTCGAGGCGCTGCGGCGGGGCGACCTCGCGGAGGTCGGGGCGGCCATGAGCGCCTCGCATGAAAGCTCGCGCACGCTCTTTGAAAACTCCTGCGAGGAACTCGATTTTTTGGCCGGCCTGGCGCAGGCCGTTCCCGGTTGCTTCGGAGCGCGCTTGAGCGGAGGAGGGTTCGGCGGGGCCATCATCGCCATGGTTGCCGCCGGACAGGAGGCCGCCTTCGTGGAAACCATGCAAGCGCAGGTGCAGGCCGCCTGGGGGCGAACCCCGGCGTGCCTGGTGACGGGTGCCGGTGGTCCGGCCTGATTTTTCTACCATGATCAAGTCGAGTGTTTTCGGCCGCCTCCCGGATGGCCATGAAGTGCATCGCCATGAATTGTCCAACGCCCGCGGATTCTCCGCCGGGATTTTGAACTACGGCGGAATCATCCAGTCGCTGCACGTCCCCGACGCCTCGGGCCGTCGCGCTGATGTGGTCCTGGGGTTTGGTGATCTCGATTCCTACCTGCGCGGTCATCCCTATTTCGGCTGCATCGTCGGCCGCGTGGCGGGGCGCATCTCGGGCGGAAAGTTTTCCCTCGGAGGGCGGAGCTATCAGTTGGTGCTGAATGATCCGCCCAACCATTTGCATGGCGGCGTGACCGGACTGGACAAGCGGCTTTGGGAGGCCGAGGTTCTCGCGGGTGGGGTCACGCTGCGTTACCACAGCCCGGAAGGCGAGGAGGGATACCCCGGGGCGGTGGACTTTGCCGTAACCTATCGGGTCACGGATGAAAACGAGCTGATCATCGAGTCGGAGGCGGTGACAAACGCGCCCACACCAGTCAGCCTGACCAACCATTCCTACTTCAACCTGGCCGCCGAGGGGCGGGGGACGATTAAGGACCACGAACTGCAGATTTTGGCGGACGAATATGTGCCGTTCGACGAGCATACGACGCTGAGCGGACGGCGGGAGTCGGTGTCCGGCGGACCGAATGACCTGCGCACCTCGCGCCGTTTGGGTGAGATCATCCCGGGGTTGCACATGCGACACGGCGAAAACTACCTGCTCCGCTCCGGGCCGGACACGGGCCTCGCTCTGGTCGCGCGTCTGGCTGATCCGGGTAGCGGTCGTTGGATGGAGGTTTTTTCCAACGAGGAATGCCTGCAATTTTACTCCGGGGTGAAACTCGACGGCACACTCACCGGCAAAAGTGGAACAGCTTACGTTCCGCACGCCGGTCTCTGCCTCGAGTGTCAGGGGTATCCCGACGCGATCGGGGACAGTCGCTTCGAGTCCATCGTTGTCGTGCCCGGGGCCCCGCGCCGGCGGACGACAAAGTTTGTCTTCGGCCCCCGGTAGGGCTCGCTGGCCTCAGCGGGCCGCGACCTACCTCTCCTCCTCGCGGCGCAGGCGGCTGCTGATCCAGAGGCTGAAGAAAAACAGGACAAGCAGCAGAACGCCGAGGGCGGCGCCGAAGGGTTGATTGCGGGCCTTGGTGAACTGGTTCTGGATAACCTCGCCGATGGTGGGATTTGCCCCGCCACCCATCAGCGTGGTGATGGCAAACATCGCAATGGCCGGAACAAAAACGAGGAGGATGCCCGCGGCGATGCCGGGCTTGGTCAGCGGAAGCACCACCTGGGCAAAAACACGGGCCGGCCGGGCACCGAGATCATAGGCCGCCTCAATGAGCGAGCCGTCGAGCTTTTCCACGCTCGTGTAGATCGGCAGGATCATGAAAGGGAGGAAATTGTAGACCAGGCCAAGCACGATGGCGAACGGCGTATACATGAAGCTGATCGGCGTGGTCGTGATCTGCAGGCTCATCAGCAGGCCGTTGAGCAAACCGTCCTGCGAGAGAATGGAAATCCATGCGTAGGTGCGGATGAGGAAGCTGGTCCAGAACGGAATCATGACCAGCATGATGAGCAGTCCGCGCCAGCGCTCGCTCGAGCGGCCGATGAAGTAGGCCACCGGATAACCCAGAACCATGCAGATCACCGTGGTGAGGAAGGCATACCAGACCGAGACCCCGAGGATGCGCAGCCATTTCCAATCGAAGGCGCGGATGTAGTTCTCGAGGTTGAAAGAAAAGACCACCCGCCCGAGGGCGTCGCGCTCGCAAAAGCTGACGACCACGAGCATGAGGGTCGGGATGACGACGAAAAGAACCAGCCATCCGATCATCGGCACGACGCACAGCCACGGCCCGAGGCCGGCCCGTCGCTGGTGCGACGAGGCGGCGGCAAGGGCAGTGGTGGCGGCGGCCGTGACAGCCATGGGAACTACTGGACTTTGATCGTGGTGATGAGTTCGTCCACCTTCGAGGCCTGTTCCCCGATGTCGGTGAACAACTCGGCCTTGGCCACGTCAAACCCGGGCGGATAGCTGGCCGGATTGTTCAACTGTTCGGGGCTGAGCAGCTTGCGGGCCTCCGCGTTCGGGTTGTAGTAGGGAAACTCGTCGGAGATCATTTTGCTGATGTCCGGGCGAAGGATGAAGTTGATGAACTGCTCGGCCGCGTCCTTGTTTTTCGCGGTCTTCGGCACGGCGAGGTTGTCGACAAACATGTGGACGCCTTCCTTCGGCATGACCCACTGGAACTTCGGATTCTCGGCAAAGAGGAGGGCGCCTTCGCCGCTCCAGACCACGCCGAGGTCGGTGTCGCCGTTGCTCATTGCCGTCTTCGGGCTGTCCGAGTCGTAAACCTTCACCTTGGAGAGCCAGTTCTTGAGCAACGGGGTGATGGTGGCCAGGTTCTGGTCGGACACATCATTGATCGGAATGCCCGCGCTGGCCAGGCCCCAACTGACGATTTCACGGGCATCATCGAGGACCACGATCCGGTCCTTGTGCTGGTCGGTGAAGACATCGGCAAAACCGACGACCGGCCCGGGAACAACTTCCGCGTTGTAGACAATCCCGACAAACCCGGCCATCCACGGCACGGAGTATTTGTTGCCCGGATCAAAGGGCATGTTGCGGAACTCGGGGGCGAGGTTCTTCAGGTTGGGGATTTTTTCCTGGTCGAGCTCATGCAGCAGGCCGTCTTTCATCAGGGCCTGGATGGTGTATTCGCTCGGCTGGATGAGGTCGTAGGCGCCACCGCCGGCCAGCAACTTGGCCAGCATCTCCTCGTTCGAGGCGTAGTTTTCCACCGCCACCTTGATGCCGGTTTCCTCGGTGAACTTGTCGATCACGGCCTGCGGGACGTATTCAGACCAGCTGAAAAGTTTGAGCGTGTTTTCGGTTTTTCCGCATCCGGCGAGGAGGGTTGCTCCGGCGCAGGCTGCGGCCATCAGTAGGTTTTTGTGGTGTGTTTTCATGTGGATTTTTTACGGGTGAAGAACTGGCTGCCAATCACGAGGATGGCGGTGGCGGCGATGAACAACGTGCTCAGGGCGTTGAGTTGCGGGTTCAGTCCGACCCGCACCATGCCATAGACCTTGAGCGGCAATGTCTGCGAGTCGGCTCCGCTGGTGAAGACCGTGACGATGTATTCGTCGAAGGACAGCGTGAAGGCCATGAGGCCGCCGGCCACGATGGCGGGTTTGAGGTAGGGCACGATGACCAGCCAGAAGGCCTGCAGCGGAGTGGCTCCGAGGTCGAGGGCCGCCTCCTCCAGCGACGGATCAATCCCCTGCAGTCGCGCCTGCACGCCGACCAGGACAAAGGGGAAGCAGAAAGTCGTGTGGGCGATGATCAGCGTGGTGTAGCCCAGCGGAATGCCGAGGGAGACAAAGAGCACGAGGAGGCTCACACCCATCAGCACCTCGGGCATGACCATGGGAATAAAAATGAGGAGACCGAGCGTTTGCTGGGCGGGAAAGCGGTAACGGTAGAGCAGCCATGCGGCCGAGGTGCCGATGAAAACGGAGAGCACCGTGGTGGCGGCGGCGACGATCAGGCTGTTCTTGAACGCCTGCAGGAGAACCTGGTTCTCCAACAGCAGGCCATACCACTTGGTGGTGAAGCCGGTCCAGTGGAGGTTGAGCTTCGAATCGTTGAAGGAGAAGACAACGAGGAGCAGGATCGGGAGATAAAGAAAGGCGAGGACGGCGACGGTCCAGCCGCCGAAAAAGAAACGCTGCACCGCCGGGCTCTGCGGGAGCCACCAGCGCCGCGACGTCGCCACCGGATTAAGGGCGTCGGTCGAAGCCACAATCCATCAATGGCCCGTTCGGCCCCAAACTGGCCAGCCTAAAATATCTCAGGCGGGACATTCAGAAAAACCCAACCGCGGATAGCACCGGGTCCATGAGGCTTTGGGTCGTGCGCGGAAGTCAACCCGCCATCCTGATGCCGCAAGGCAGTGCGGAACAGTCCATCGCGACCAGCCTTGAGGTCTCCACAGAAAGCTGGAGCCTCCCCGAACGCCTTGGTGTAAAGTCACCGCCGAATCGTGCACCCCCACGCGCTCATCCTTCTTGCTTTGTGTCTGCCGCTCTTAGCGCAGGCGCAAGCCGCTCCGGCCAACCCGCCGCCGACACCGATTATCATTGATGTGGGGACGGATTCCCAAGGCGAGCGCGGGGCGTTTGTCAACGGCCGCGAGGTTGACCTTGCGTCCGCCAGCCGGAGGTTGGCCGAGTTTGCGGAAAGATTTGGGAGTGGGGATCCCGTGATCATCCGGGTGCCGACTATCGAGTGTTTTTCTCTCGCGGAGAAGGTGGCCGCGATGGCGGCCGAGTCCCATGACACGGTCTATCTGGCGTTGGGCCAGCAGTCCTTCAGCTTCGTCCGCATTTTTCCACCGGGTTCAACGATGACGGCTACTCCGCAATCACCGCCAGGCTACCCGCGACTCACGGCGATCATGCTGGTTTTGACGAAAGGAGAACCTGACACCGTGCGGATCGAAGATCGGCACCTCTCGATCGCCGAGGCGGAGGCGTGGCTACAACTGTCCGCCGAGCGACTCGGTAAGGAAGTGCCTGTGGTGCTCGTGGTCAACGGAGAAATCCCCGCCGTAGTTGCATCGGCTTGGATGGACCGGATTCGAAAACTCCACCGAAACGCATGGATGTTCGCCAAGGACGTTGCCACCGGGAATCAACGGCTTGTCGAAACCAACAGCGTGTATATGTCGAAACCTCCGCTGCCGACCGGACCACCGGCACGGCATAGTGGCGGAGACACATCCATCCCGCCCCCGCAGGAGCTGATCGACCGAGTTCAGCGCGAGATCCAGAGTGAGCGAGCAGCGGGGGTTACGCCACCCGCCAGTCCAGAACCCTCTCCTCAGCCCACTCCAACCAACCAGCAGCCACAATGAATACGCGCATCGCATACGTGCTGATTGCCACACTCGTCTCGCTCGCACCCCTCCGCGCTGAAGAGGCCCCGCCTCGCCTTTCCTTCGTGCAAGCGGCCCAGATCGCCCAAGAAACGCTGCAGAAACAGAACCTGCCCAAAGAGTATTTCCTCCGCTCGCTCTCGCTCGTCTATCCGCGCGCTGGTGGCCCGGCGGAGAAGTATGAGGCGCGGTTCGAGCCGGTGGTTGTCCAACGCGCCACGGCGGAAGCAGAGACGCCCAGCGCGCCGATTCAATACAAGGTGATTGTCATCAGCATGGACGGAGCGGCAGCCGTGGAGGAGAAGACGATCGAACAGCCTCCGCGGGTCATCAGACGACGGGCGGTATCATCCGATTCGGTGGAGAAGCAATGAAGCTGAGCGAGCGACTTGGCCCGCCCTCCCTTTCCCGCTACGCCGGGGGCAGGAGGCAGGAATTGATCCGGACAGTTGGCTCTCACGGAGGCACGGGGAACACGGAGGAGGGCGGGGGCTTGGGGTTTTGACATTTTATACGGAAAGCCATAAAAGTGGCTGAGTGAAGACCACCTTGACCCTCAACGACGCGGTGTTCCGTCAGGCCAAGGCGGCTGCGGCTTTGCGTGGCCAGGCGCTGGGCCAGTTTGTCGAGGAGAGTGTTCGCCGTGCGCTGCATGAGCAGGCGCGTGTCGGCGCGAGCACTGCGGCCTGGATCGAGGCGTTGCCGAAAGTTCCGGCCGGGGCGGCGCGCGATCTCCGGGATGCGGTGGGCGCGGACGACTTTCGTGCCATCGACCGGAAAATGTGGGAATGATCCTGGACACCAACGCGCTGAGCGCCTTGGCTGCGCGCGATGAGGCACTCATCGAGGTCATCCGCGAAGCGCCCCGCGTTGCGGTGACCTTGATCAGCGTCGGAGAATTCGAATTCGGGCTCCGCCAATCCCGGCAGAAATCCGCGCTGGAAAAGTGGGTGCAGGCTTTCTTGGCTCGCGCCGATTTGCTTTTGCCTGACCGGGAGACCGTGCCGTTTTACGCCGAGATCCGGTCACAGTTGAAAGCGGCCGGAACTCCCATTCCCGCGAACGACTGCTGGATCGCCGCCTTGGCCCGACAACACAAGATGCCGGTCGTCAGCCGTGATCATCACTGCGACCTGGTCAAGGGCGTGCGCCGTGTCGGGTGGTGAGTGAAGGCGCGAACTTGCACCGGGCAGTTGGCTCTCACGGAGGCACGGTGAGGACAGAGGGGGATACCACGGCCCGGGCGATCTGGGTTTTCCCGCAATTCTCCGTGTCTTAGTGTCTCCGTGAGAGAAAAAATCGCAGAAAGTTTCTCACGAAGGCACGAAGAACACGGAGGAGGCCCTCACAGTGTTGCGCATGAGCATGGCGATGGTCATCGGGCCGACTCCGCCCGGCACCGGGGTGATGGCCTGGCACTTCGGGGCGACCGCGGCGAAATCCACGTCGCCGACCAACCGGTAGCCGCGCGGGTCGGACGCGTCGTCCACGCGGTTGATGCCCACATCAATGACCACCGCGCCCTCGCGGACGTGGTCGGCCCCGAGAAAATTCGGACGGCCGATCGCGGCGATGATGATGTCCGCCTGCCGCGTCACCGCCGCAAGGTCGCGGGTGCGCGAGTGGGCGATGGTCACGGTGGCATCGGCACCTTTGCGCAGCAGCAGGAGGGCCATCGGTTTGCCCACGATGAGGCTGCGTCCGACGATGACGACATTGGCCCCGCTGACCGGGATGTCGGCGGCGCGGAGGAGTTCGAGGCAGCCCAAGGGAGTGCAGGGGACGAGGGCGGAAGGATCATCCATGGCCAGCGCGGCAACATTGAGCGGATGGAATCCGTCCACATCCTTGCGCGGGTCGATGGCGCGGACGATGGCCCGCTCATCGATCTGGGGCGGGGGAGGTGACTGGACGAGAATGCCGTGGATGGCGGGGTCGGCGTTGAGTTCGGCCACGATGCCGAGCAGTTCGTTCTGGGTCGTGTCGGCCGGCATCTCGATTTTGCGTGAGTGCATGCCGAGGTCGCGGCAGGCGCGGTCCTTGGCGCGGACGTAAGCCATGGAGGCAGGATCCTGCCCGACCAGCACGACGGCGAGGCCGGGCACGATCCCGGCGGCGCGCAGGGCGGTGATCTCTCCGCGGGTTTCCTCCAGGCAGCGGGCGGCGATTTTTTTTCCGTCAATCAACTCGGGCATGGGAGGAGAATTTAGTCGGCCTGCGCGCGCATCACAGCCTCGATTTGGGCACGGGTTTTTTCGAGGTCGTGCTCCTCGAGCGAGGGCGACGGCGGGATGGGCGCGCCCATCGTGATCTCGACCTGGCTGAAGGGGAGGGGGATGGTGAAGCCGTCCCAGGTCTTCAGCCGCAGGCAGCCGTGCATTTTGAAGTGGGCGGGAATGATGGGGATGCCGGCTTTGGCCGCGAGGTAAACCGGGCCGGGGCCGAGAACGTAGCGCGGGCCGCGCGGACCGTCCGGCGTGATGGCGATGTCGTAGCCGGCCTCGATTTTGTCCATCAGCTCGAGCAGGGCGACGGCCCCGCGCCGTGAACTTGACCCGCGGATCGATCCCATCCCCAGGTTCGCGGCCAGCAACTCGAGCCACATGCCGTCTCGGCTTGGGCTGGTCAGGACGAGCAGGCCGCGCCGGCCGGGCGGGTAGATGAGGCGAAAGGTGGCGGTGGCGGGAAGGATGCGGTTGTGCCAGAAGGTGTAGATGTGGGGTCCGGGCGGGGGAGACCGGCGGTAGTTGCCCGGGTCGGAAACCCGGAGACGCAGGGTGGCGAAGAGGGCGCGGATCAGCCACGCCCCGGCCCAAGCCGCGAAGCGTTGGGCGGTCGTGGGCTCGGACGGGGTGTTTTTCATGCGCGGCGCGTAGAGTGGCAAAGCGGCCCAATTGAGCCAAGCGTCCAGTCCGGCGTTGATTTTCGCCGCAGGGTAGGGATATTTGGTCCAATCCCCATGAAGCCGCCGGAAAACCAGACATTGTCTGAACGCCTGATCGAGAAGTTCAACAACTCTCGGTTCTTCACGATCTCCTTCGTGCTGCACGTGCTGCTCATCGCCATCTTCGGCGGCACGGTGCTCTTCGAGGCCATGCAGGAGCCGCCGGATTTCGAGGGCGGCGACGGGGGGTTCATCTCCGGAGGTGAGGAGGCGGTCGCGCCGCCCAGCTCAACGCAGGTCCAGCCGCAGGAGACAACGTTCACCGTCACCACCCCCACGGTGCAAAACACGACGGTCGCGGCGATCACGACCACGGGGCAGAACCAGTTCAATTTTTCGATGGATGCGATCATCACGCCGTCGGCCATGGTCAAACCGACCACCACGACCGCGGCGGCTGCGGCCCCGGCGTCGTCCGTCGGGGCGGCCGGGATGAGCGCCGCCGTGGCCGGGCAGATGCGCGAGTTCACCGGCGGCTGGGGCAAGGGCACGGGCAGCGGCACGGGCACGCGGTCGCGCGAGTTCGAATTCACCGCCTTCATCGCCAAATACGCCGGGGGCAATTGGGATTCCGTTTTCCGCATGATCGACAAGATCCCGCAGGGGGCGCTGCCCAACCTGCTCGAGTTCATCAGCAAGGAGTCGAAGGACAAGGTCAAGACGAACTACAAGAGGGTCGAGCCGATCGAGTTGAGCAGCGACAAGCTCTTTGCCGTCAAGCCGCCGTTTGTTTTCTTCACCGGTTCGCGGGATTTCAAGTTGACCGAGCAGGAAGTGGCCAACCTGCAGAAGTATGTGCGGCTGGGCGGCGCGATTTGGGGCGACAGCTCGGTTCCCGGGCGGGGCTCGGCCTTCGACATCGCGTTCCGGCGCGAGATGAAGCGGGTCATGCCTGACAAAGACAAGGACTTTGAGGCGCTGGATGTGAATGACCCGATGTTCAAGCGCGCGCCGTATTTTCCCGAAGTCGCGGCCCAGCCCGCGGGGCTCAACTATTACAACGAGCCGGTCTACGTCATGCGTTACTTTGGCGAAATCTCGATCATCTACACGGCCAACGATTACGGCGACATGTGGGAGTTCGGCATCGAGCAGAAGGGACCGCGGGACTGGGTGCTCAACAACGGACGCAACGAGCGCGGCGAGCGGGTCGCGCTCAACTGGGACCTCTTCATCAACAGCGGTCTCTACATCCACAACACCAATCCCAACCCGCCGATCAACAGTCTGCTCGATACTTACAAGTTCGGCACGAACATGATCGTTCACCTGCTGACCCGCTGGGAGGACAAACTCCGTAGCGCGCCGCGCTTGTAGGCGCGGTCAGGTGCCGAAGATGCGGTCGCCCGCGTCACCGAGTCCCGGGGTGATGTAGCCGTTTTCATTCAAGCGCTCGTCGAGCGCAGCCCCGTAGATGGGCATGTCCGGGTGCGCCGCGCGCAGGCGCTCGACGCCGGGGCGGGCGGCGATGATGCAGGCACAGGTCAATCTCGGGATGCCCTCGTCTTTGAGTCGCGTGGCGGCCGCGGCCAGGCTGTTGCCGGTGGCCAGCATCGGGTCGAGGAGCAGAACATGAGCCCCGGCGGCTCCGGGCGGCAGGCGGAAGTAATAGCTGACCGGTTCGAGCGTCTCCTCGTTGCGGAACATCCCGATGTGCCCGACGGCCGCCGCGGGCAGGATGCGGAGAATGCCGTCCGCCATGGCGAGTCCGGCACGCAGGATCGGCACCAGCACGAGGGCGCGGGCCGCACGGGCGCCAGGGGCCAAGCCGAGCGGGGTGCGCACGTCGACCGCGACGGTTTCAAAGTCGCGCAGGGCCTCGTAGGCGACGAGTTGCGCCAATTCCTGCAGGAGGCGGCGGAAGTCCGGAGGCAGCGTGGTTTCGTCGCGCAGGGCGGAAACTTTGAGGTCGGCCAGCGGATGGCGGACGAGATGAAAGCCGGGGATGGGTTGTTCGGTCATGCGGCGGTGGGGTGAAGCATGACCGCAAGGCCTGCACGCGGTCAATGCGAGGGTGACTTCCGGAGGTTGACGACGGGGTTTGCCGCGGCGGTGTTTCCTGATAGCTTGTCCGTTCCCGCGTCCTTTGGCGCCACCACCACATGTCCGACACGCCTTCCGCCAAACCTGCCAACCAGTGGGGGCCGTATGTCGAGTTGCTGTCTTACATCAAGCCCTACCGCGGCCGCTTTTTTTTCGGCGTGGCCATGGGGGTGCTCTTCGCCCTGGTCAACGGCTCGATTCCGTTGATCGTTCAGATTGTCGGCTCGCACGTTTTCCCCGGCGGAGCCGACAAAGCCAAGATGGCCGAGGCCGCCGTGTCCGGCACGGGCCCCGCGGTCGATTCGGTGCTCTGGGTCTGTCTGCTGGTTCCCCTCGTCATGGTCCTGCGAGGGGTCTTTTCCTACCTCAACGCCTACGAGATGACTTGGGTCAGCCTGCGGGTGCTCAATGACATTCGCTGCAAATTGTTCGCCAGCATTGCCGGCCAGAGCATGGAGTTTTTTGACAAGGCCCGCACCGGACAGTTGATGTCGCGGGTGCTGAATGACACCTCGGTGGCGCAGAGCACGCTTTCGCAGCTCAGCGTGAACATCTTCAAGCAGCCCATCGCCCTCATTTCTGGTGTGGTTGCGGTCATGTGGATCGACTGGAAATTCAGCCTGGTCGCCCTCGTGCTTTTTCCCGTCTGCATCGTGCCGGTGGCGGTCTATGGGCGCAAAGTGCGCAAGGCCGGGCGGGCCGAGCAGGAATTGGCCGGCGAGATGAACGTGATCCTGCAGGAGTCGTTCTCCGGTATCCGGGTCATCAAATCGTTCGCGCGGGAAAGGCTGATGATGAAACTCTTCGACCGCGCGGTCATGGAGCAGTTCCGCAACTCGATGCGCGTGCATAAGCACACCGAGATCACCACCCCGCTGGTGGAGATTGTTGCGGCGGTGGGGGTCGGGATGGCGCTTTTCTATGTCTACTACGCCCAGCTGAGCGCGGCCAAGTTTCTCGCCCTCATGGCCGGTATCTTCCTGCTTTACGAGCCGGTCAAGGCGCTCAGCCGTATCCATCTTCTGCTGCAAAAATGTCTCGCGGCCACGACCAGCATCTTCGACCTCATGCGCGAGCCGCGGGCCATCGAAGAGGCCTCGGATGCGGCGCCGGTCCGGAATTGCCGGGGAGCCCTCGAGTTCGAGCGGGTGGGATTTTCCTACGGGGAGCACGCCGTCGCGTTGCATGACGTGACCCTTCGCATCGCCTCCGGCCAACGCGTCGCGCTGGTCGGCCCCAGTGGGGCGGGCAAGAGCACCATGCTCTGGCTGACGCTGCGGTTCTACGATCCGCAGTCGGGCGTGATCCGGCTCGATGGTCAGGACCTGCGGGGCCTGCAGCTTGACTCGTTGCGCGAACACGTGGGCATCGTCACGCAGGACACCTTTTTGTTCCACGACACCATCTTCAACAACATCCGTTTCGGCCGCCCCGAGGCGACGAAGGAGCAGGTCGAGGACGCGGCGCGTCAGGCCTACGCGCACGAGTTCATCCTCGCGCAGCCGCAGGGCTACGACACCGTGGTTGGCGACAAGGGTTGCCTGCTCTCCGGCGGCCAGCAGCAGCGTTTGTCCATCGCCCGCGCCCTCCTCAAGAACGCTCCCGTCCTCTTGCTCGACGAAGCCACGTCGGCGCTCGACTCGGAAAGCGAGAGCATGATCCAGTCGGCCTTGCAAAAGCTCTCCTCGGGCAAGACGGTCATCGCCATCGCTCACCGTCTGTCGACGGTCCTGACCGCGGACATGATCGTCGTCATGGGCGGCGGCCGTATTCTCGACACGGGGACGCATCAGGAATTGTTGCTTAGCTCCGAGGTTTACCGTCACCTTTATGAGATGCAATTCAACCATGGCTCCGCAGTGACGGCGGAAGCGATCCCTGCCTGAAAATGAAAATTCGTCGTGCTCTTCTGTCTGTCTCGGACAAAACCGGTTTGGTCGAGTTCGCCCGCTTTCTGGCCGGATCCGGAGTTGAGTTGCTCTCGACCGGCGGCACGGCCTCGGCCCTGCGGGCGGCGGGCCTGACGGTCAAGGATGTGGCCGAGCACACCGGTTTTCCCGAGATGCTCGACGGTCGGGTCAAGACGTTGCACCCGATGATCCACGGGGGGCTGCTCTTCCGCCGCGACAACCCGGCGCACACCGCGCAGGCTGCGGCGCACGGTATCGCGCCGATCGACCTCGTGGTCGTCAATCTTTACCCCTTCAGCCAGACGGTGGCCCGTGAAGGCGTCACGCTCGAAGAGGCGATCGAAAATATCGACATCGGCGGCCCCTCCATGCTGCGCAGCGCGGCGAAAAATTACGCCGCGGTCACGGTGGTCTGCGACCCGGCCGACTACGCGGTGGTGCAGAAGGAAATGGCCGGGCAGGAATGCGCCACGACCTTGCCATTGCGCGAACGTCTGGCCGTGAAGGTTTTCGATCTGACGGCGCGCTACGACCGGGCCATCGCGAGTTATTTGCAGAACGGTCCGGCGGCCGCGTCGACCTTCACCTGCGCGGAACCGCTGGTCTCGCAGCTTCGCTACGGCGAAAATCCGCACCAGCAGGCCGAGCTTTACGGCCGCTTCGGCGAGCATCTCGAGCAGTTGCACGGCAAGGAACTTTCCTACAACAACATCCTCGATATCACGGCCGCCGTGGATCTCATCGCCGAGTTCTCCGACCCGACGGTGGCCATTCTCAAGCACACCAACCCGTGCGGGGTGGGGAGCGACGACGACTTGGCCGCGGCGTGGGACAAGGCCCTGGCCACGGACCGTCAGGCGCCCTTTGGCGGCATCATCATTTGCAATCGCTGCCTGACCGCGCCGTTGGCCCGGGCCATCGCGGAGATTTTCAGCGAAGTCATCATTGCCCCCGAGTTCGAGTCCGAGGCCCGCGCGATTTTGCAGAAGAAAAAAAACCTCCGCCTCATGCGCCTGCTCGGACGTCCGGATCCGGTGCCGCGTGATGTGCGTTCGGTGGTTGGAGGGTTGCTTGTGCAGGACCACGACACCGCCACGGAGGACCCGGCGGCCACCCCGGCGGTGACCCATCGCCCGCCGACCGAGGACGAATTGCGGGCCATGGCTTTCGGCTGGAAGGTGGTCAAGCATCTCAAATCCAATGCGATTGTCTTTGCCGGACCGGATCGCACGCTGGGTCTCGGGGCAGGCCAGATGTCGCGGGTCGATGCGGTGCGGATCGCGGTGTGGAAGGCCGGCGAGGCCGGGTTGTCTCTCGAGGGCAGCGTGGTGGCCAGTGACGCGTTCTTTCCCTTTCCGGACGGCTTGGTCGCGGCGGCACAGGCGGGCGCGACGGCGGCCATCCAGCCGGGCGGGTCGGTCCGCGATGCGGATGTCGTGGCGGCGGCGGACGAGCGGAAGCTGTCCATGATTTTCACCGGAAAACGCCATTTCCGTCATTAAGTTCTCCGCATCCGGGGGCCGGGTCGGTTAGGTTTTTCGTTGTGAGCTACCAGGTTTTCGCCCGCAAATACCGCCCGCAGGTTTTCGAGGAAGTTCTCGGGCAGGACGCGGTCGTGCGAACGCTTCGCAATGCGATCAAGAACGACCGGCTGGCCCACGCGTATTTGTTTGTCGGTCCGCGCGGGGTGGGCAAGACCTCGACGGCGCGGATTTTTGCCAAGGCGCTGAACTGCGTGGAGGGCCCGACCGAAAAGCCCTGCGGCCAGTGCGATCCATGCCGCGAGATCGCCGCGGGGATCAGCCTCGATGTTCTCGAGATCGACGGGGCGAGCAACAACAGCGTCGAGCAGGTGCGCGACCTGCGCGAGAACGTGCGCTTCCTCCCGACGCGCGGCAAATTCCGCATCTACCTCATCGACGAGGTCCACATGCTGAGCAACGCGGCCTTCAACGCGCTGCTCAAAACACTGGAGGAGCCGCCCGCGCACGTGAAGTTTTTCTTCGCCACGACCGAGGCCCACAAGTTGCCGGCCACGATCATCAGCCGCTGCCAGCGCTTCGACCTGCAACCGATTCGCGACGAGGTCGCGGCCAAGCACCTGCTGGCCATCGCCAAGGAGGAAAAAGTGAAGCTCGAACCCGGCGCGGCCGAAGTCATCGCCCGCGCGGCCGAAGGCGGCATGCGCGACGCGGAGTCCATGCTCGATCAGGTGGTTTCGTTCTGCGGTGAGGAGGTCCGCGAGGAGGATGTGCTGGCTGTCTTCGGCTTCGCCTCGTCTTCCGATGTGGCGGCCCTCGCTGGTCAAGTTCTGGCCGGCGACGCCGCGAGCGCGCTGGAATTGGTCGCGACGCAGGCCGCCGCCGGCAAAGATCTCGGGCGCTTGCTCGCCGATCTCGTGTCTCTCGCGCGCGATTTGCTCGTCAGCGAAGTGACCGGGCGGGCGCTGCCCGGCCGTCGGGGCGAAGTGCTGGCGCCACTCATGGGCCGGTTGTCGCCCCGCAAGCTGACCGAATTGCTCGAAGTCTTGTCCGCCGCCGAGGCGGGCCTGCGCTACTCGCCCGACAAAAAGCTGCCGCTGGAACTGGCCGTGATCAAATCCATCCAGCTCCTCCACACCGCGGACCTCGACGAGGTGCTCGGGGTGCTCGCCGGTTTGCGCGCAGGCCAACCGCTGGCCCCGCCGCCCAGCCGTCCGGCGACCGCGCCCAAGGCCCCCGCCAAACCCGCGGCGCTTCCCGTGGTGGCCGAGCGCCCTGCGGCTCCTCCTGCGGCCCCCGCTCCTGCGCCTGCGCCCGCCGCTGTTGCGGTCGCGCCCTCGACCTCCGGCGATGATCCCCGTCCGGTCTGGGAAAAAATCGTCGCCCAGATTCTGCAGGAACATGCCATCAGCAGTGTGTGGCTGGACGAAGCCGGCGAGGTTTTCGAGGAGGGGGGGAAGCTCCGGGTCATTTTTCCGGTCAGCCAGGTCAGGCAGATGCGCACGCCCGCCGCGGTCGAGCAGGCGGCCTTGATCGAAAAGCGCTGGCACGAAATGACGGGCCGCCGGGTTGTTTTCACTCCGGAGGCCACGGCACCGGTGGCCGCGGCCGCTCCACGACCTGCGGCGGATACTCCAACCACGAACGATTTTACCAATGACCCCGGGATTGAGGCGGCGATCGAGCTTTTCAGCGCGACGCTCGAACCCGACGCAGCGAAAAAACTATGAACATCCAAAAAATGATGAAGGAGGCGCAGAAAATGCAGGAGCGCCTGGCCCAAGCGCAGAATGATCTGGCCGATCAAACCATCGGCGTCTCGGCCGGCGGCGGCAAAGTGCAGGTGACCGTCTCCGGCGCCGGCGACATCACCGCGATCAAGATCGCTCCCGAGGTGGTTGATCCGCAGGATGTCGAGATGCTCGAGGATCTGATTCTTTCCGGCGTGCGCGAAGCCCAGGACGCCGCGCGCAAGATGCAGGCCGACACCATGGGCAAAGTGACCGGCGGCCTCGGTGGCCTGCCGGGGATGCCGTTCTGATACCAATGGCCGGTTGCAAATGGACCTCTGAAAATCAGGGGGAACGGGCGTTTGCCTTGGGGCTATCTGCGCTCCGCATCCGCGGAACTCCGGTTCGCCCGTTTTCCTCCTGACACCGCGGCCGGGACGGCCGTGCCCCTTGGCCAAGGCCAAAGTCTGAACGCAGGAGGTCTTTGGTATGATCGGTCGCCAACCGCGCAAGCAAACGCCAGGGCGGTCAGGATTTGCGCACGGCCGCCTCCACGATCTTGGCGAAGCTGCGGGCATCAAGGCTGGCGCCCCCGACGAGTGCGCCGTCGATGTCCGGCTGATGGAGCAACTCTTTGGCGTTGTCCGGCTTGACGCTTCCGCCGTATTGGATCCGGACCTTGGCCGCGGTGGCTGGGTCGAAGAGTTCGGCCAGGGTTTGGCGGATGAAGGCGTGGGCCTCCTGCGCCTGCTCGGGGGTGGCGGTGCGGCCGGTGCCGATGGCCCAGACCGGCTCGTAGGCGAGGACCGTGTCGAGCATCTGCTCGGTGTCGAGTCCCGCGAGGCTGCCCTTGAGCTGGCGGGCCAGAACTTGGTGGTGCTGGCCGGCGTCCCGCTCGGCCAGGGTCTCGCCAATGCAGAGGATGGGGCGGAGGCTGGCGGCCAACGCGGCTTTGACCTTCTTGTTCACCAGTTCGTCCGTCTCGCCAAAAATGGTGCGCCGCTCGCTGTGCCCGAGGACGACATAGCGGGTGAAAAACTCCCGCAGCATGCCCGCGCTGATTTCTCCGGTGTAGGCCCCCGAGCCCTCATGCCACATGTTTTGCGCCCCCAGGGTCACACTGGGAATCTCGGAAAGAATCTCGGACAGCTTGGGCAGGGCCGTGAACGGCGGCACGATGACAATTTCCGCTCCTTCGAATTTTTTCAATTCGAGCATGAGATCCTCCATGAAGGAAACGGCCTCGGCCGAGGTCATGTTCATCTTCCAGTTCGCCGCGATGATTTTTTTGCGCATAAACCGCATATCATGCGTTCCGGGCGGACGCCTGACAAGCATGGGGGCTCAAACCCCGCCCAAAAGCGGCTCAATCGCGCGCACGGATGGCCAGAAGAGGGGGTGTCGGCTGGAACGTCCCAGTTCGGCGAGGAGGACATCGGCGGTTTTCTCCCGTCCCGCCGGCAGCATCTGGGCCACGGCAGGCGCCCCGGGAGGCTTGAAGTCGAGGAGGTAAAATTCCCCGATTTCATCCCGCCGCACGCTGGCCTCCGCGTCGCCGAAGTCGAAATGCACCGAGGCAATCGAGGCCGCCCCCTCGGGCTCCGCATGGAGGGCGAAGCGGATCGTCCCGCCGTCCTCGCGGCGAAAACACGTTTCGTTCGTTCCTGCCTCGAGGCGCCAGCGCAGCCGGCTGGCCAGCCAGCCCAGGAATTCCAAAGCAGCAATGCGGTCGGCCGGGCCATGATGTATGTTCACCCCGCGCAGCTGCCCGAGGCGCCGCCCGGCCGAAGGCGTATCGAAGAGCTGGGCTACGGCGTAGCGCAGATTGAAAAGGCGGGTCCACGTGAGATCGCAGATGGCGGAATGTCCGCGGGTCAGGGTGCTGATTTCCTGCAGCCGCCGGAACTCATCCTGCGGCTGACTCCAGGAACGGCTGTCCACGATGAGGCGGTCGACCCAGTTCCAAAGTTGTGGGTTGGGCTGGGCCTGCAGGTTGCCCTGCCACCAAAGATAGAGCGGCAGGTCGGAGTCGAGGTGGGAAAAGACGATGTTGGGCAGCCGTCCGGTGCAGGGACCGTCGAGTTGGAAGGTGATCTGCTCGGAGCAGATTTCGCGCTGCCCGGCGCTGCGCAGGTGGCAATGGGCGGTGATCCACGCCCGCACGGCTGAATCCCCCGCTCCCGGGTTGCCCTGCACGAGGAGGGCGCGGAAGGCGTGGTTGGCGGCGATTTCGGCCAGCAGCGGCGTGTTGGCCTCGATGGCATCGGGGGCCTCGCTGTAGATCACGAGGTTGACCAGCGAAGCCCGCACCTTGCCGGCCTCGGACTGCTCCCAGAGCCGGCTGAGTTCGCGGTCGATCTCCCCGATTTCCACGGGCAGGCCGGGGGATAAAACGGGGGCGGCGTTCACGGGATCAAAGGCGACGCCACGCCGCACCATCCTGCGCGAGCAGCTCGTCGGCCTCGCGCGGTCCCCACGATCCGGCCGGATAAAAATCGAGACGCGGGGCCGCGCCATCCTCCCAGGCGGCGCGGATGCCATCGACAAACTCCCACGCCCGCTCGACCTCGTCGCGCCGCGCGAAGAGGGTGGCGTCGCCGCTCATCGCGTCGAGCAGCAACCGCTCGTAGGCCTCCGGCGTGGCTTTGCCGAATGACGTGCCGTAATGGAAGTCCATCTTGACCGGCTCGATCTGCAGCAGCGCGCCCGGCATTTTCGCGGCCATGCGGAACGAGATGCCCTCGTCCGGCTGGATGCGGATGACCAGGGCGTTGGCGTCCTGCAACTGGCTCTCGCGGTTGAAGAGCACCGGAGGGGTGCCGCGGAATTGGATGGCGATCTCCGTGCCGGATTTCGGCAGGCGTTTGCCGACGCGGACAAAGAACGGAACGCCGGCCCAGCGCCAGTTGTCGATGTGCAGGCGCAGGGCGACATAGGTCTCGGTCATGGACTCCGGCGCCACGCCCGGTTCGGCCCGGTAGGCCGGGACCTCGCGCCCGTTGATGAACCCCGCGGCGTATTGCGCGCGAATGACATTGGCGGCAACCGCTTCTCCAGTCAGCGGCCGCAGGGCGCGGAGAACCTTGACCTTCTCATCGCGCACCGCATCGGCCCCGAGGTCGGAGGGCGGTTCCATCGCGGTGAGGCAAAGGAGTTGGAGGAGGTGGTTCTGCACCATGTCCCGCAGGGCCCCGGAGGTTTCGTAATACCCGGCGCGCGCCTCGACCCCGAGCGGTTCGCTCGCCGTGATCTGCACGCTCTCGACATACCGGTGGTTCCACAGGGCTTCAAAGACCGTGTTGGCAAAGCGCAGGACGAGCAGGTTTTGCGCGGTTTCCTTCCCGAGGTAGTGGTCAATGCGGAAAGTCTCACGCTCGGGGAACGCCGCCGCCACCGCGGTGTTGAGGCGATCGGCGCTGGGCCGGTCCGTGCCGAACGGCTTTTCCACGATGATCCGCGACCAGGACCCGGCCGCGGCCTGGCTCAGTCCGCTGGCCCGCAGGTTTTCCAGAATGACGTCAAACTCCGTGGGCGACGAGGCGAGGTAAAACAGGCGGTTGCCCCGCGTGCCGAGCGCAGTGTCGATCCGTGTGAGTTCCCGGGCCAGAGATTCGTAACCCGCGGCCTCGTCGAAGCTGGAGCGATGATAGAAAATGTTCGCGGCAAACCGGCGCCAGAGCTCGTCGTTGACCGCGCGGCGCGAATACTTGCGCACCGCCTCGCCCAACTCGTCGCGGAATCCCTCGCTCGTCTTGTCCCGCCGCGCGAAGCAAACCACCGCGAGCGACGCGGGGAGGTTGCCGTCTGCCGCCAGATTGTAGAGCGCCGGGATCAGCTTGCGCCGGGTCAGATCGCCCGTCGCTCCGAAGATGACCAACGTGCACGGGTCGGGCACCGCGCGGTTGACCAGATCGGCGCGCAGCGGGTTGACGGAGACGTTGGCAGGCTCGCTCATGGGCGTGGCGGGTTTTGCTCAGGCCGCGTCGCGCTCGAACGAGCGGGCCAGCGTGATGGCCCCCGAGGACCGGTTGAGAATGTAGAGGTGGACACACGGGGCACCGTGGCGCAGCAGTTCACGCATCTGATGGTAGGCCCAGGTGACGCCGACCGCCTCGGAGGCACGGGCATCGTCCTCCACCACCTGCAATTGCTCGACCAGGGCCCGCGGCAAGGACGACCCGCACATCGGACCGAAACGCCGGATTTGCGCCAGCGAGAGCGCCGGCAACAGACCCGGCACGATCGGCAGGTTGATCCCCCGGGCCCGGCAGGCGTCGAGGAATTTGTAGTAATGGTCGTTGTCGAAAAACAACTGCGTGGTCAGAAAGGACGCGCCGGCGTCGGCCTTGATCTTGAGGTGCGCCAGGTCGTCCTCCATCGAGTCCGCTTCGGGATGCTTCTCCGGATAGGCTCCGGCCCCGAGGCACATGTCCGGAAAATTGTCCCGAATCAGCGCGATGAGGTCGCTGGCGTAGCTCAATCCGTCCGGGCACGCCACAAACTCGGTCTCTCCCTTGGGCGGATCGCCCCGCAGGGCCATGATGTTGCGAATGCCATCCGCGTGGTAGGTCCCGACAATGTCGAGCAACTCCGCCCGGGTCGAGCCGACACAGGTCAGGTGGGGCATGACCAGCCAGCCGAAATCCTCACGGAGCATTTTCGCGTATTTGAATGTCCGCTCGCGCGTGGTGCCGCCGGCGCCGTAGGTGATGGAAACAAAATCCGGACGATACGGACGCAGCGATTCCGCCGTGCGGAGCAACTGCTCCCCGCCCTCCTCGTTCTTGGGCGGAAAGAACTCGACCGAAAGGAGGGGTTTTCCGGAGGCGAGGAGTTCGGTGATGGGCGGGTCGATTCGCATGGGCAAAGGGCGGGTATCGTGCACCTCCCGCGCCTCCGGCCCAAGGAAAATTAATGCGGCGCCCCCTGTGCGTTTTTCATTCGATCAACCACTTCGCCCCGATCTCTCGCTTTTTCGAACAGCACCGTTTTGGCGGCGGCTACTTCAGCAGCCGCTGGATTTCGTCGTAGGCTTGGGGAGAGTCAGGCGACACAGGCAGCGCCTCGATCCACGCCCTCAACCAATCACACCAGCCAATCCAACTTTTAGAGAATAACTGTTGCTTAACCGCCGCGGGTCAAGAGGCGCACGATCATGGGGAACGCTTGGATTGGGCGTTCGCTGAAGATGGGTGCGGCTGGCCGGGTGAGCCGGTATTGCTCGGAGGCGGAGGAGCGTTCGGGGTTGGCAAGCGGCGTCCGCTGCGGAAAAATCCCGGTGATGCAAACGCCCGAGGCGATGATGGTTCCGGTGTCGCCGCGGCATGCCGTGCTGCTCGTCCCGGAATACGCGCAACTCATCGACCACGCGCCGGACCATGACTTCACCATGCGCACCATCACCCGCCGCGAGGTGAATGGTCTTCAACTCATGTCGGCCGAGATGGTCATTGCCGGACAAGACACGCGGAAGGAATTCCCGCTGGCCGAGCAATACCCGATGCATTTCCGAAAAACTTATTTTCCCGGTCGTCTGCGCGGTGATCCGTCGGTCGAATTCGCCAACCAGCAGCGTGCCTCGGAAGTGCTCGGGTCGCCGCCGCCGATCGGGTTCAGCAAGGACACCTTCCGCTCGTGCTTTGTTCCGGGAAAACCGTATTCGCGGCTCACGCCCTTCGGCATCGAACCGGTGGAGAACAATGTGCAAGTCGCCGAGGAACTCAACCTCGGGCTGGCCATCGGGCTGTGGTGGCTTTGCACCCAGACTTTCGATCAACTCAATTGCCTGCATGCCGCCGGCCTCGCGCATGGCGACATGGAACTGCACAACATAGCCGTCTCGCCCGCGCCAGCCGAGGCTGTGCTCATCGACTTCGAATTGGCGAAATGGAAAAAAGATCTTTCGCCGCAGGATTGGGAGAAAGCCGTAAAGGCCGACTTCACCGAGTTGCTCAAGGAAGCCGTCTACTTGCAATGCGCGCTCGGGCGTCAACCCGGACCTCTGGCCGACATGGCCATGACCCGCATCGGCGAATTGTTCCCGTCCCCCGGGCGCTTCGAGCGCAAGATCCGTCGCCAAGCGGCGGTGTGATCCGCAAGAAGCCTAGAAAAAGCGTTGAGGGTTTATAGTTGAGGGTTGAGAGGCTGCAAGCCAACGACTTGTCGATGCAGGTAGACTCAAATCCCAGCGTGAGAGCGGTTTAAGAAAAGCTGTAGTCGTTCGTCGTTTCGGCGCCGGGGACGGCGCCGCTACATTTCGCTGTAGCGTCGGTGTCTCTCCGAGCTGGAGGCTCTAGGAGCCGGAAGCCCCGCCGACGAATCCATGGGTTCGCGGCACACCGTGCTGCGGTTACAGAAAAACTTAAACCGCTTTAAATGGCGGATGGGGAGGGATTGCCTGCGCTGCGCTCCGGCCGTTTGCCTAAAGGCCATCTCAGGCCTGTGGCCTTCGGTTCGCTTCGCTCGGCTCGAACTGCGTTCTTCATCCCTGTGGTGGTTTCAAGTCTGCCTCCGGCAGGTGGCGGATGGGGAGGGATTCGAACCCTCGGTGCATTGCTGCACACACGCTTTCCAAGCGTGCGCAATCGACCACTCTGCCACCCATCCTAGAAGGGATGTCCAATTAAACACGGTCGATGGGTTTGCCGCAAGCCGCGGGGGTCTGATTCCCGGGATTGGTCGCCGACGCGACTGCTTGGCCTGACGGCTATCTCAGGCCTGTGGCCTTCGGTTCGCTTCGCTCGGCTCGAACCCTCGGTGCATTGCTGTTGGCTTCGCTAGCGCTCAGCCCATCTCGCCCGCAGACGGGACTCGGTTCACACGCTTTCCAAGCGTGCGCAATCGACCACTCTGCCACCCATCCTTAGGGAGGGAGCAGTAAACACCCAAAGACTCTGCGCGGCAAGCCGCCAAGGGGAGGTCAACGCGGTCTCGCGTCTTGCAGTTCGGCGATGAGCAGCCCGGTCGAGAGGACAGCGATGAAGAGGAGCGCGTGGAAAAACAGTTCGATGAATGTGTTCATGCGCCCGAGCAGAACACAGGGGGTAGGACATCGGCTGGGGGAGGCCGGAAAAAATAAGGATGAAACTTGAGCTTGAATCGGAACAAAGTGGAGATTGGTCGCCTTGCGACCAACGCTGAGTGAAATGGAGATGGCGCAGCGGCGACCAGCGTTGAGTGGGGGGCTTTGTCCGTTTCGGATAGCTTTTCACTTCGCGAAATCCACTTGCTCCGGACCCTTGCCTGCTTATTCTGAATTGTCATTGGCAACTCGGGTGTCGCGCCGGTTACTTGTTTTGTTGGTGGCTGAGCCATTTCCCCGCCGAATGCCGACACAGCCGAAAAACACGACATGAAAACTTCTCTCGTTCCCCCATCGGCGCCTGCCGTCGGATCAAGCGGAATTCCGTCAATTTCGTCTGTCCGGCCGCGCTTGAGCGCGGTTTTTTTCTTGCTCGTTTCCGGCCTGCTTTGTGCCACGAGCTACGCGCTGAGTCCGCCCACCAGCGTCAGCTCCGCACAGGCGGCTGCCGAGGAAGTGCACCGACAGGCGCAAATCGCCGCCGGGGAATTTCCCGACGACCCGAATGCTTCGAAGTCCACTGGCGTGGGTGGCGCGATCGTGGAAAACGCAACAGGCCGCATCGTCCGTGCTTGGGGCAACCGGGTGAACGGCCAACTCAAGTCCGGCATGTGGTTCGCTTCGCTCGATCCCACGAATCACGGCGAAACGCAACTCGTTGCCTGGTTTTATGCCAACCGGGAGGCCATCCGGCAGCAACTGGGACTCGCCAGCCTGCCCGACCCCGCCAATTTCACGGTTGTCACTTCGCTCGACCCTTGCGCCATGTGCGCCGGCACCCTGCTCACCGCAGGTTTCAACGTGGCGGTCGTCGCGCCGGATGACTCCGGTGGCGGCGTCAACTGGGCCGGCACGGGGGAGTTCGCCCATGTGCCGCCTGCGGTGCGGTCCGCTCTCCGCACCAAATTCGGCTATTACAAGGTCACCGCTGACGGCGAAGACGAGAAGGTGACCGGCGTCGCTCTCCGCGCCAACTACACCGGCGGATCGAACGTGCTCTTCCGCGAGCAAGCAATCACGGAAGCGATCTACAACGACAACTTTTTCGTCTTTATAAATAGTTTGCCGCAGCTCAATGAGATCAGGAAGACACACCCGAGCCTCGGCGATCTCGCCGACATCGCACCGGCGGGTGGCACGCCCGCCGATGCCGTCACCCTCCGCGACCAACTCGTGGCACGATGGCCTGGTGCGCTGAGTGTCAAGCTCGACACCAAAATGCCCGACGCGGAGTTGAAGGCGCTTGGCATCAATGAAGTCGATCTTCCGAAAAAGAATTATTTCCGGCCGAGCGACGCGCTCTACAACTTGCTGCAGACCGCGTTGGCCAACGCTCCCGGATCGCAGAATGCGCTGGCCATGATCGATCCCTTCGGCAACGTGCTCGCCGTGGAGGTCGATCGGCCGACCGTGAGCCCGATCGCGACGGCCATGATGAACATCGCCTCCGGGTATTCGAGGTGGGCGTTTGACCGCATCAGTGATGCTTCGACCAACGCCACGAATATCACCCTGCTCAAGGACACGCCTGCTTATAAGCACCTCGCACCCGTCGCAAGCAGCACGTTCATTTATCTCAAAGCGCCGACGCCCAATGAAGTGACCACGCTCAAGGACCTCGGTATTTTCGGAAACGCCAACGACGGGGTCCTGCAATACATCGAGCCGCCGGTGAACGGCACCATGAAGGAACTCGACGACCAAGTGTGGTCCATGCCTGTCTACTACATTCAGAGCGAGAATGTCTCGGCCGTGCAATCCATGCCACCGCCGCCAGCCGTCCAGCTCACTGTGACCACGCTGGCCGATAGCGGCGGCGGCTCGCTCCGCGCTGCGATCGAAGCGGCCAATGCCGCCGGTCGTTACCGTCGGATCATCTTTGCCGACAATCTGCAGGGCACCGTTGTCCTCGGGTCCGCCTTGCCTGCCATCAACGTGCCCGTCTCGATCGATGGTCGGGCGTCTGTTGGGAACCCATTCGCCCCGCGCTTTGCTGCCGCTCCGCGGGTGGGGATCAACTTCAACAATCAGCCGGGCTTGGAGTTCAGCGCGTCGGCGACCGGCAGCCAAGTGATCGGTTTGGCCCTCGGCGGATCCGTTGGTCACGCCATTTCGAGCAGCACGCGGAACATGGAAATCACCCATGTTCGCTTCGGAGTGGATCAAGCCGGGTCGCCGCGCCCCAATCTTCTCGGTTGGTTCGGAGGGATTGCGAACCAAGCCGTGATCACGCTGCCGGAATCGCCGCTGCTGACCATCTCCCGCCTCTCCGACATCTTTCGTCCGCTGGTGTTTTCCAACAGTGCGACGGTCTCGCGCCGCCGGCTGGATAGCAACGCAGGACTGATCTATGTCGGCTTCGCCCAGGGGACAGACTACTTCGCGCTCGAGCCCTCGGGCCAAGGGTCCCTGACGACGACGGTGACCGCCGGATCCCGCACGCCGGCCGCCATCCTACCCACCGGTGAGCCGCTTACGCTCACCTGGCTTTCGCTGCGCGGCGGCACGGCAACAGCGGAGTTTTCCATGGCCCCGAGAGATGTTCTCGGCAAGACCAACAAAGCGGCCCTGTTGCCCTATCTCGGCAAGACGTGGACGGTCAGTTATAGAGTGCCCGCCGCGTCCTCCCGCCCAAGTTATAGCGATTGGGTTGGAACATGGGGTTTGTTGTCCGCGAGCGCCGGTGGCACGGACGACCCCGATGGAGACGGCTTTGACAATAATACGGAATACGCCTTCGGCGGCGACCCAACCAGCCCCACGCCGAATCTTTTCCAAATCTCCGGGTCGAGCATCAGCTTCCTCGGTTTGGGTGACAGCGACGCGAGCTACAGCGTGCAAACCACGGCCAACCTCGCGACCGGTCCCTGGACAAATTATTTTTTCCCCCAGACCAACTCGTCCGATCAGTTGAACATCCCGCTGTCCTCCTTCTACGAGCGCAAGCAACTCACGATCCCGCTCACTCCCGGCACAAACGGATTTTACCGCGTGAAGTTCAACAACCCGTAGTCGGGATATTGCCGCTTTTTTGGAATAAAGAGATCAGCCAGTCGTTAAAAATATAAAAACGCACTGCAATGAAGGTCGTTTTACGCACCGGTATTTTCGCAATTTTTGCAAGTTCCCACTTGTGGGCTGCGGGCCACAACTGGTTGACCTTCATCGATGGAGAAAAGCTTCTTCATGAGCTGTCCGTTCCCGGAACACACGACACGGGGGCATTGATTGAGACCATTCCCGGGACGGCGAAGTGCCAGAACTTGACCATCGGGCAGCAGTTGTAAGCCGGAGTTCGGTTCCTCGACATTCGCTGCCGCCACATTGGTGACGCATTCGCCATCCATCATGGTCCGGTTTATCAGGAACTCAATTTTACTGACGTTTTTCAAAGCGTCGCCAATTTTCTCCAGGCCAATCCGTCGGAGATGGTGATCATGTCGGTCAAAGAGGAATACACCGCCGTAAATAATACGCGGAGTTTTGCCGAGACGTTCACGGCGTATGTGAATGTGAATCCCGGCCTATGGTTTTTCGGTTCAGCGCTGCCCAAGTTGGAAGATGTTCGGGGCAAGATTGTTCTGTTGCGTCGCTTCGACGATCCGAGCGCACGTGGAATTGCCACTTCCGGATGGCCGGACGACTCGACTGGCACGGTGGCCGGCCCCCCGAGGATCCGCATCCAGGATGTTTACAAGGTGTGGGATCGCGGGAACAAATGGAGCTACATCACCTCTCTGTTCAGTGAAATGCCGGGCAACTCGGAGACATTGTATCTTAATTTCACCAGCGGATACTCACCATGGACTCTCGGAATTCCCGACATCCCACACGTCGCCAATTACATCAATCCGCTTTTAGAGTCCTATTTCACTCAAGCGCCACCACGTTCACATGGCATTGTCATCATGGACTTTGTCACCGCGCGTTTGGCGGAACTCATTTACCGGTTAAGCAACAGTTTTTCTGTAAAAGTTAAATTGGGTGATGTGATTGGTTGAGAGTGGTGCTGGTTATTTGAGGAGTGTGGGGTTGAGGTAAGCTTTGGAGGTTTCCCAAGCCTCGGAGATTTCC
>Ga0247838_1000178_pt1 | contig 101880 bp, 80 predicted proteins | sample LaCruzMarch2015__5_FD_189097 | JGI IMG/M metagenome (GOLD analysis project Ga0247838, IMG submission 189097) | Freshwater microbial communities from meromictic Lake La Cruz, Castile-La Mancha, Spain - LaCruzMarch2015_15m | ecosystem: Environmental > Aquatic > Freshwater > Lake | place: Spain...
TCTTCTTAGGCGTCGTCGAGTGGTACCTGACCGTCTATCTGCCCGAGCGCCAGGGCGAGACCCCCGAGCGTCTGCCCGCGCTCCCGCCCCCGCCCAACCCCTACCGCGGACTGCTCGCCTTCCGCGAAGCCGACGCCGGCAATTACTTCGGCCGCGAGCCCGACGCCGCCGACCTGCTGGCCGCCGTCGAGCGCCAACCCCTGGTCGCCGTGGTCGGCCCGAGCGGCAGCGGGAAATCGTCGCTCGTCTATGCCGGCGTCGTCCCGCCGCTGCGCGCCACCGACGGGATGCGCATCGCCGACTTCCGCCCCCGCGGACGCCCCTTCGCCGCGCTGGCCCAGGCACTGGTCGCACTCTGGCCCATCGACCCCGCCGACCGCGTGGCCCAGGCGCGCAAGCTGGCCGCCCACCTGGCCGAGGCCCAGGCCACCCTGACCGACGCGGTCCAGGAGACCCTGCGCCAGAGCGGCGGCAGCCGACTGGTCCTGATCGCCGACCAGTTCGAGGAGATCTACACCCTGGGCCAGCCGGGCGACGAGACCCAGGGCTTCGCCGACCTGCTGGTCCAGGCGGTGCAGGACAACCTGTCGACCCCGAACCGTGCCGGTCCGCCCGAGCTCTGTCTGCTGCTCACCCTGCGCGCCGACTTCCTGGGCCATGCCCTCGCCCACCCCGGGCTCGCCGCACTGCTCGACCGCTGCCCGCCCAAGCTGCTCGGCCCGGTCGAGGACCGCGCGCGACTGCGCGCCATCATCGAGCAACCCGCCCGCGGCGCAGCCGTCGCGCTGGAAGACCTGCTCCCCGAACGCATCCTGCGGGATCTCGCCCAAGCCCAGTTCTCCAGACCGGCCGGCACCGCGGACCAGGTCGGCGGCGCCAGCCTGCCGCTCCTGGAGTTCGCCCTCTCCCAACTCTGGGACCGGCAACAGGAGCGCCGACTCACCCATCGCGGCTACGAAGAACTGGGCGGCATCCAGCAGGCACTCTCCCGCCACGCCGACGGCGTACTCGCCCGGCTTGACCCCGGGGACCAGGCCCGCATGCGCCATGTGCTGGTGCAGATGGTCCGCCCCGGCGAGGGCACCGAAGACACCCGCCAGGTCGCCACCCGCGACCAATTGAGCCCGGACGACTGGCCGCTGGTGGTGCGACTCGCCGATGCCGACACCCGCCTGGTCGTCACCGGCCACGACCAGACCACGGACCAGGACACCGCCGAGCTGGTCCACGAGGCACTGATCCGGTACTGGTCGCCGCTGCGCGAGTGGATCAATGCCGACCGCGCCTTTCGGCTGTGGCAGAACGGGTTGCGGCAGGCGATGGGCGAGTGGGAGCGGATTGGACGGGACGATGGCGCGTTGCTTTCCGGGGCGCGGTTGGCGGAGGCGGAGGAGCGGATCGCGAGCGATGGCGGGCGGATTAGCGATGCGGAGGTCCGCTATGTGCAGGCCAGCGTTGCGCGGCGGGATGCGGAGGCCGCGGAGCGCGAGCGCCAGCGGCGGGAGCGGGAGCGGCTGCAACGGCGGATCAGTCTGGGGCTTGCTGGGTTCTTGGTCGTGGCGCTGGCGCTTTCCGGTCTCGCCGGTTGGCAGTGGTGGCTGGCCAAGCAACGCGGGGTTCAACTCGCGGCGAGTTTGGCGGAAGAGGCTGCGGCCAAGGATGCGGCAGTCCAGCAGCGGGAGCGTGCAGATGAACAATTGTTGGCCGCTAGCCAGAATCTGGCGCGGGCACATGAGGAGAAGGCGATCGGGATCCTCAACCGGCCGTCAGAGGCTCTCGACACCCGCAGTTTTCAACAGGCATTGTTACAGGCACTTCAGGCCCAACGCCTGCCACTTCGGGGCGCCTTGGGATTTGGGCCAGTAGGATTCTCTGCTCTGTACGAGGCGCCAATGCAGAGAGCATTCGAACAGCGATGGATACGGCAAGTTGCCGGACAGGGCGTTTCGGTTGACGCTGTAGCCTTCAGCCCGGATGGACGACTCCTCGCGACTGGTTCATCGGACCACACAGTTCGGATTTGGGCCGCGGAGACTGGAGACGTCTTACGACTCTTGGCCGAACACCAGGGCGCCATTACCGCTGTTGCCTTCAGCGCCGACGGGAAACTGCTCGCCACCGCCGCGCTGGATCAGACCGTGAACTTATGGGACGTAGCGACCTGGAAGGTCTTGCATAGGCTCACCGGACATGACGGTTGGGTCAATGCCGTAGCCTTCAGCCCCGACGGCCGCTTTCTCGCCAGCGCATCATTAGACCATACGGTGCGCCTGTGGAACCCCACAACCGGAGCGGCGTTGGCGACACTAACAGGCCATCGCAGTGACGTAAGCGCTCTGGCATTCAGCCCTGATGGGTCTCTGCTCGCAAGTGCGTCGCTAGACCGCACGGTACGCCTCTGGAACCCGACGAGCGGCATAGTCATGCAAACGCCAGCCGAGCAACAGAGCGAAGTCATCGGCATCGCCTTCAGTCCAGACGGCCTATCGCTAGCGAGCGCCTCGCTTGACGGTAGCGTAAGCCTTTGGAACCCAACGAACATGAAGCTCGTGCGGAAGCTCACTGGTAATCAGGGTGCCGTAAGCGGCCTCGCCTTCAGCCCCGATGGAGATCTGCTTGCGGGCGCGTCGTCAGATAAAACGCTACGCTTGTGGGATTCAAAGAACGGGGCTCTCTTACGCACGCTAAACGGGCATCAGGGCGACGTAATTGCCGTCGCCTTCAGCCCTGACGCCAGCATGCTCGCGAGCACATCGGCTGACGGAACCCTGCGTCTGTGGGATCCTAGGATTACGGCGTCTGTAAGAGCGCTAAAGGTGCAAGGCAGTCAAGTCCCGGCTCTCGCCTTCAGTCCTGACGGGCGCGTGCTCGCCACCGTTTCCGGAGAGTGGTCCAGCGGTGCTTATCACTTCTCAAACCCGACGAGCGCCGTTCAACTTTGGGATCCGACAAGCGGGAAGCTCTTGCGCTCGCTCGGCGACGAGCAAGTTCCGAGCCTCGTCGAGTTCAGTCCCGACGGGCACTTACTCGCGACCGGATCAGATAGGCTTTTCACTCAGGACAACACGGTGCGATTGTGGGATTCTACAACCGGCGAGGCCCTACGAACGCTAATTGGACATCAGAGCGGGGTTACCGCTGCAGCTTTCAGCCGCAACGGGCGCTTGTTAGCCAGTGCCTCGTCAGACCGAACCATTCGCCTATGGAACCCGACGACCGGAGCGGCCGTACGCGAGCTAACCGCCGACCCTGGTTACTTCGGCGTACTGGCTTTCAGCCCCGACGGCCAGGTACTTGCGACCACCGAGGGGGATGGTCGCGTGCTGCTGTGGAACCCCCACACCGGCCAGGTGCAGGACACGCTAACTGGGCACAAGAAGCGGATTACATCTATTGCTTTCAGCCCCGACGGAAGGCTGCTTGCGAGCGCATCGTTTGACCACACCGTGCGTTTGTGGGACTCGACCACTTGGCAGGCTGTGCGCACACTGACCGCGCATGAGAGCAATGTGATTGCCCTCGCATTTTGTTCGACCTCCCGTCTGCTTGCGACCGGGTCCGGGGACGGAAATTTCACCGGAGGAGGTGAAAACGCGATCCGCTTGTGGAATCCGACGACTGGCTTCATGCTGCGTATCCTTGCGGGGCCTCAGGCTGCGGTCAATGACGTCGCGTTCAGCCCCGACGGCCGCTTACTCGCGAGCGCGTCAGATGACAAGACGGTGCGTCTTTGGGACGTCCGGTTGACGTTTCTTCTCCGCGATCTGTCCGCACCATCCCCTCGTGCCGCGCTGATTTCGCAAGCTTTAGCGCATCTGTGGGGTCTGCGCGTCGATGGCTTGGAAATCGGGGAATACAGTTGGCACAGTGACTCGCCACGCCAGGGTTACGAGATCGAACAATTGATCGCCGTCGATCTGCGCACCGCCGCCGAAGTCGCTAATCCGAATACCAAACCCATGATGCGGACGTTCGATATCCGCCCGCTGCTCGATCCACCTCGGGCCGACCAGGACAAGCTTGACCAATTCCTCGACTGGCTCGCGGACCAAGAGCGATTGGAACCACGTCTTGCTCCTTGATGGCAGAGTTATCTTCATGCCAACAGCCAACCGCGGACGCTACCGCTTCCTAAGTCGCCATAGCGCGGGTTCACCTCGACCCCTGCGTTCAGACGTAGGCAACGAAAGTCATAGACACCTCAACATCCGAGATTTCAACCATGAATCATAAAGTGATAGTGCTGGCCGCAATTTCGATGATGAGCGTTTCGGTATTCGCTGCGGAGCCTTATGAGGGAAAGTGGGCGGCGGACAAGGATTGGTGCAGGAACTCGTTATGGTCATCCGAGAACCCCGATGCGACTGACCAAGCTCCGACCGACCAAGTTCCAATCAGCATAACTCGCGACGGATTCGAAGGGTTGGAAAACGCCTGTCGTTTTGCGTCGATAAAGCAGATGAAAGGTACATGGATAGCCGATGCCAATTGCTTCGCCGAAGGAGACACCTATCGCCAAGTAATCCGGATTCATGTTTCGGGTGATGTCCTCACTTTATCGGGAGATGGAGAAAAGGGAGTCACCTTCGTAAGATGTCCACAATGAGGGAAACCGGAAAAAGGAGTCGATGCTGCGTCCCGGAGACTGGATGCCTTGGCCGGCCTGACGCTGATCGAGATGGCCGCCGAGGTGGAGACCGTTGCCGGCGAGATACTTGCCCGGGCATCGGTGCCGGCCAAAGCTGACGTCAGATTGGCTGCGCTCCATATTGCGCTTGCGACGCCCGGCGGCATGGATTACCTGTTGACATGGAACTGCGCCCACATCGCCAACCCGGCCTTACGCCCAAAGATCGAGGCCGTGCTACGTTCGCTGGGCTACCAACCACCGATCATCTGCACGCCACTGGAACTGCTGGAGGTTTGAAATGCACACCAGCCCGATCATCGAGGAGCTGCATGCGCTGCGCCGCCGTTACGCCGAGCGGTTTGGGGACGATCTGCATGCGATCTGCGAAGACGCGCGGCACAAGCAAGCCGAGCAAGGCCGACCGGTCGCCCCGCTCGATCCGAAGCGTCTGGCGGACCAAGACCTGGAACAGGACCACGAGGCAACCTGACGCGACCAGTGAAACCACCCAGGCGAGGCAGCCGCGGTGTTTCGCGACCCACTCGCCCGCATCTTTGCAGACGAGTGGCACTCCGAGGGCGAGGCGCGGGAGATCGTTGTCGGGCGCCTGAGCAATCATCGGCTGGCGCTTGTCGTCTTTCGCGAATCACCGCCGAATCACATCCGTATCATCAGCGCGCGCTATGTCACCGCCAAAGAGCAACGAGACCATGAGCAATTCACTGGCTGACGACCTGCTTCCCGAATACGACCTGGACTACAGCAAGTCCAAGTCGAACCGTTTCGCCGCTCAGGCCGGGAACCTGGTGGAGCTCGACCCACAGACTTGAGGGTAAAACGATGTCCAAAGACGAGTTGTTGGCACGCATTTCGGTCGATCCCGGCGTCTGCTTCGGCAAGCCTTGTATCAAGGGGCATCGGATTTGGGTGTCTTTGGTCCTCGATCTGCTCGCCGGGGGCTGGAGTCATCGCGAGATCCTCGATAATTATCCGGGTCTCCACGATGCGGATATCCTCGCGTGCATCGCCTACGGCGCGGAGATGACCCGCGAACGGTATATCGACATCGAGCTTGCGCACTCCGCATGAAGATCAAATTGGACGAGAATCTTGGCCGACGCGGGGCCGAGATCTTCCGCACCGCCGGACATGATGTCGAGACAGTGGCGAGCGAGCGTCTATCCGGTGCGACCGATCGGGAGCTGATTGACGTATGTCGCCGAGAGGACCGTTGCCTGGTCACACTGGATCTGGATTTCAGCAATCCGCTGGTGTTCAGACCTTCGGACTATGCCGGAATCGCGGTACTGCGGCTACCGCACCGCGCGACGGATAACGATTTGTGGGCCGCCTGCGAGGTCTTGGTCAGGGGGCTGCGGATCGCACCGCTCGAGGGCAGGCTATGGATCATTCACCGCGGCATTATCCGCGAATACCGGCCGGAGCAGTAGGGGCATTAGTCGGGATTACGCATGGGTAAAGGGGTAAAGGGGCCAGGCTCGATCCGTTGTTGAGGCTCAAGTGGCTCTTGCTGGCTGATGGAGGAAACCTTGGATAGACCGCGGTTCTGGCGGAAACGGGGAACACCTTGGAAAACCCAGAGGTTTTCGCCGCGCAAGCGTTGCCGGAAAAGTGTTGTCTGCCCATGAGCGGCGAGAGCCGATGGCTGGATGGGTGGCGACTATACGCAGCGCATCTTCGAGTTGGTCGGCAAGCTGTCTGGCCAGGTTTGGTCCGCCTTCGGCACGGCAGTACGCAAAGACCGCGTCGATGTCGGCTTGTGCGAGCGGTCGGAGAACCAGGGGCTTGCCGGTCATTCGGCGATCTCGCCAGCGGCTCGCGCCCGCAATCCGGCAAGCCAGGCGTCGTCAATCGGTTCCGCTGGTCCGGAGTCGCGCCCCGCCAGCAACTTCTCGCGCAGCATTTCGATATCGCGCTCGCGCCGAATGAGCTCGCCGAGATACTCGCTCGTGCTGGAGTAGCGCTGCACGGCGACCTTTCGATTCACGAAGTCGCGCAAGTCTTCCGGCAGGGAGATGTTCATGGTGGCCATGCTCGGCGCTCCGCGGTTTAGCAATCGTTCTCGTCGGCAACAAGATTCACAATCGTTAGCTAGGCGGCGATCCGGTGCGGAAAAATGCGGTCTCCGTGGAGCGTCTCGGCGGCAAATTGCAAGGCCGCGCGAATATCCGCGGACGTGAGCCGCGGATTCGCCTCCAAGATCTGCGTCTCGGACTCTCCGGCCGCCAGCCGCTCCAGGATGGACTCGACCGTGACCCGGGTGCCCGCAATCACTGGCTTGCCCATCATTACCTTGGGATCGTAGGAAATTCTATCGTTGCTCATCGGTTGCTCTTCGCCAGTCGGATCGATAAGCCTATGATAGCGTAGTGCCGGGGCAACTGGGGGATGCGGGGTCGATGGGGTCGGGTCTTCGGGATCGATCCAAAAGGGAACAAATGGATCCAAAACTCGACTTTGGCCATTTTTAGCCTGAGGGAAGATCCCGTGTACGGACGGGTCAAGCGGCCTGCGCGGGAGCGGGAAACCGGCAAGAACCAGGGACAGACGACGGATACCGGTTCGCGCAAGCAGGCCGATCAAGGCAGACCGGTCGCCTCGCTCGATCCGAGAACCAGCAAGAACCAGCAGCAAGAACCAGGGACAGACCACGGATACCGGTTCGCGCAAGCAGGCCGATCAAGGCAGACCGGTCGCCTCGCTCGATCCGAAGCGTCTGGCGGGCCAGGACCAGGACGAGCGCCATCGGACAGCTTGACGCGACACGGGAAACCTCGTGTCGAGTCGAGGGTCCCATCCGCCTGCCGCCGGTCGATCCGCCGTCGATCCCGGCTGACGGATCGATGCGAGGCAGCGTTCGACCGCCCTCGCGCCCGGATTCCAGTTCGCTGGCGCCGAGGGTCCTCCTGAGCACCGGGTCTTGACGGCATGCCGGGGCGCAGCCGCGGCCCGCGCACAAGCCCTATACTCCCACCATTCGACGACACCAAGGCCCCAACATCCGCGGAGCACCGACCATGTCGATCGCCGAGGCCATCTACGAGCACAGCCTGCGCCTGCCGGAGCAGGCCGCCCGCAGCCCTGAAGCATGACGGCGTGACCTCAGTCACGGCGCGGGCTGGCGGGGATTAACGAAAGTTAATGTGCGCACAAGGGGGTAGACACCGCTGCGGGCTTCTGGCAGGATTAACGGCAGGGTAGTCGGTCTGCGCTGTCGCCGGGGGTGCTTGATGGGTGTGCTGAGTCCAGGAGCCTGGGTCCACTGCGGTCGCGTGTTCAGCGCCGAGGAGATTGCCGACATCCGCCGGACGGTGGCGTGGCTGCCGGGGTTGGGGCGGCGGGAGTTGGCGGCGACGCTGTGCGAGCATGTGCAGTGGTACACCGTGACGGGGACGGCGAAGGCGCACGCCTGCCGGGAGTTTCTGGAGCGTCTGGAGGCCGCCGGGTTGGTCACGCTGCCCCCGTTACAGGTCGCGCGGCGCCCCCGTCCGGCGCCCCCGGTGGCGGTGCTGGACGCGCCGACACCGCTGCACGGCCCCTTGGCCGCGCTCGGCCCGGTGCGCCTGGCGCCGGTGCGCGCCGACGCCGCGGCGGTGGCGCAGTGGAATGCGGCGGTCGCCCGCTGGCATCCGCTGGGCTACAAGGGCGCCTTCGGCTACCGGCTGCGCTACTTCATCACGGCCGGCGAGCAGCGCGTGGGCTGCCTTCTGCTGGCGGGCGCGGCGCGCGCGCTGGCGGTGCGTGATCACTGGATCGGTTGGGACGCCCAGGCGCGCCGGGCCAACCAGGTACGGGTGCTCAACAACAGCCGCTTCCTGATCTTTCCCCACGTGCGGGTGCCGCACCTGGCCAGCCATGTGCTGGGACAACTGGCGCGGCGGGTGCGCGCCGACTGGCGCGAGCACTGGGGGTTTGCGCCGCTGCTGCTGGAGACCTTCGTCGACCCGCGCTACTACGCCGGCACCTGCTACCGCGCCGCCGGCTGGGACCTGCTGGGGGAAACCAGCGGGAGCGGGCTGGCGCGACCGGGCCGGACCTATCACAGTTCCCCGCGCCAGGTGTGGGTCAAGCCCTTGTGTGCACAGTGGCGCGAGCGCCTGTGCGCCACCTCCGGGGGGGCGACGCCATGAGCAAACCCTGCCGCCGCCCGTCACGTGCCGCCATCAAGCAGCAACGCCGGACAAGAAACAGCAGGAACAGGCCGCAGGATGTCCGTGCATCTGACGCGCCATGCGGCACAGTGCATGGCCCATCGGGGGCTGAACCTGGGCGCCGTGTTTAGTGACAATTATCCAGACCGGAACGGTCAAGTGGCAGGACGCGCGGCACTGTTGGTTCTTCCAAGAAATGCCCGGCCGGGGAGACAATCCGGTCTGTGCCGCGGCGATGGTCGATCCGGCGATCGTTGTCAAGACCATCATAACCCATTAAGTAAATCAATAGATTTGTTTGTAACATAGTCATTATTGTAAATAACTGAAAAATAAAGTCTTCTAGTTTTCACGCGAATTCATTTGATTGCAAACAATTGTATTGATGTACTTAGAGACCTGAAAAGGATTGAAAAAGAATGCGGACACCCAACCGTAGTGCTTGCCCCGAAGCCGCTAACAAGCACGACTAGCCAACCTTACCAGAATCCGACCTGGACCTGCTGGTGGTGCTGGATCGGATCGATCGCTACGGTGCGGAGATCGACCGCACCGGTCATCTGGCCTCGCGCTTGTCGTTGGAATACGGGATTACGATCAGCCGGGTCTTCGTCTCTGCGCTGGATTGGCAGGAGCGGACAACCCCCTTTTAAGCCAATGCACGCGCCGAGGCCGTCGCGGCATGACCGAAGATAGCGCCAAGCTATTGGAAAAGGCTGGTCGCGCCATCCGTGCCGCGACTCGACTGCTGGCGGATGCCGATATAGATTTTGCCGCCAGCCGCGCTCATTACGCGATGTTCTACTGGGCCTTGATCATCGTTCCGGCCGGAACGCTGATCGCGGCCGGTGCGCATGTGGTCTCAGGAAAACAGGAACACGGCAGCGCTCACCGCGCAAGTCCAGCGCCCCTGAGGGTCGCCTTCAGTGGCCGCGGTCATCGACAGACTCTCGATCACCAGGTTGCTGTGCTCGTAGATGCTGCGGCGCTCGTTCCAAGCGACCTCCGGGTCCAGATCGAGACCGAGCGTGCTGGCGAGCATGCTGGCGGCGAGGTCTTCGGCATGGTCCCCGCTCTGCACGGCTGTTTGGCCGAATCCGTGGTGTTCGGAGATGTAGCCATAGCCATCGGGGTCGGCGGGTCGGGCGAGTCCGATGCTGGCATGGATGCGGCGGCCGGGCTCATTGGTCTCGATGCGGGCCATCACACAGAAGGTGATGTCGCCGGGCTTGAGGACCTCCACCCCGACCTCGCGGGGGATCAGGGCGCAGTGGGGCGGGACGATCGACGAGACATAGACCAGGTTCTGCTGCTCGATGTCGGCATCGCGCAACGCCAGCTCGAAGGCGGTCAGGGCGTGGCGGTGAACGCCGATGCCCTTGGTCAAGAACACGCGCACGGGTGTTGGAAACACGATCGATTCCTCTTGGCAGTCACGGCGAGCTGAGTCTAACGCCGGGCGATTTGCGGGCCGGTATCTTATGATGCGGTCCAGGCTATCTTAGCGACCGGCGTTTTCCGAATCATGACACCCACCTTTGCCATCCCGCCCACCTTTCTCGGCAGCACCCTTGATCCCGCGGCGGCGCGCATCTGCGTGGCCGGCGTGCCGCTGGATCTGGGCACCACGAACCGCGCCGGGGCACGCGAGGGACCCCTGGCGGTGCGCCGTGCCAGCCGCATGCTGGTGGACGGCGACAACCCGGCGAACTGGCGGGATCCGCGCACGCTGGGGCTCGCGGATGTCGGCGACTTCGCGATTACCCTCGGCGACCTCCCCGGCTCCCTGTCCCTGATCGCCGACCAAGCGGCTCAATATGCCCACCTGGTCACCATCGGCGGCGACCATAGTATCTCCCTGGCGCTGCTGCGGGCGCTGGCGCGGCGCGGCGGGGCACTGGGGCCAATCGGCCTGGTGCATTTCGACGCCCATGTGGATACCTGGCCCGACAGCTTCGGCCAGCCGCTCGGTCACGGCTCGGTGTTCTACCGGGCGATCGTCGAGGGCCTGGTCGACCCGCGGCGGATGATCCAGATCGGCATCCGTTCGCCCTGCGAGCGCGCCGTTTACGATTGGACCCTGGCCCAGGGCGTGCGCATCGTCACTGCCGAGGAAGTCCACGAAACCGGACCGCGGGCCGTCGCCGATCTGGTGCACGCGGTCCTGGGGTCCGGCCCGGCCTATCTGTCGTTCGACATCGATGCCATCGACCCCGGCCAAGCGCCCGGCACCGGCACCCCCGAGGTCGGGGGACTGTGCACCTGGCAGGTCATGGCGATCCTCAAGCGGTTGCAGGGGATCGACTTCCGGGGCATGGATTTGGTCGAGGTCGCCCCCGCTTACGACCTGTCCGAGATCACCGCCTTGGCCGGAGCCACGGTGATCTGGCAGTACCTCTGTCTGCACCCCTGACCCGCTGCCGCCCGGCGGTTTCAGAGCGACTGTGCTCAATCCTCCAGGTCGGCCACCGCCAGGCGCCGCAGCGTGGCGCGCTGTTTGCTGTAATGCTCATCCATGCGGTCGATGATGTCGGCGAGAAAGCGCACGGTCTCGACGATCTTGGGTCCTTTGTTGAGCATGGCGCACTCGGCCATGACGCTCATGCCGGCGTCCGACACCTCGGCGCGCGACGGGGCGCCGGTCTTGGCCATGCCCTCCAGGATTTGGGTCGCCCAGATCACCGGCACATGGGCCGCTTCGCACAGCCACAGGATTTCCTGCTGGACCTCCGACAACCGCTCGAACCCCACCTCCACCGCCAGATCCCCGCGCGCGATCATCACCCCGACCGGCGGACGGTGCAGGCTCGCCAGCAGCAGGCGCGGCAGGTTCTCGAAGGCCCGCCGGTTCTCGATCTTGAGCACCACCCCCAGCCGCTGCGCCCCCAAGCGGTCGAGCTCGGCATGCAATTGAGCGATGTCCTGCGGCTCGCGCACGAACGACAGTTGGACCATGTCCGCCAGCCGGACGATCGCGGGCAGGTCGGCCAAATCCTTTTCGGTGAGCGCGGACATGGCGAGCGGCGTGTCGGGGAAGTTGATGCCCTTCTCGGCGCGCAGCTTGGCCCCTTTAGGTCCAGTCTGGGTGATGGTGACGGTGATCCGCTCGCCATCGTTGGCGGCGACCACCCCGCCGATCTTGCCATCGTCGAACCAGACCGCGTGTCCGGGACGGGCGCACTCGAAAGCGGCCGCGAGGGTGCAATGGACCTGGGCGGGGGTGACGACGGTGCCGTCCGCGGCGCGCTCGGCATCCTGGCCGGGCGCATCAACGCGGGTCAGGACGAGCGAATCGCCGACGGCCAGCGCAATCGGCAGGATGACCTCGGGGACATTGACGAATGCGCCGGTGCCGACCGATTCGCCGCCGCGCCGGGCGGTGACGCTGGTGGCCTCCTCCACATAGGCGGTCTGCTCGATCTCGGCCACCCAAGAGGCACCCTGCGCCTCGCGCACCTGCAGGCAATGCGCCTGGCCGCGGGCGTCGGTGAAGTCGAGCTGGTCGCCCACGGCGATCTGACCGAGCAGCCCGCCGCTGACCTCGAGGCGCAGACGCAGGTCCGCAGGCGTCGGCTCGACCGCCTCGGCGGGGGTCAGCCAGACCCGTCCCGGCCGCGCCAGCCGACCGAAGCAATCGCGCTGCGGGGCGAGGCGCCGCACCCGACCGCTCGCCCGCAAGGCCCCAGTGCGCAGCTTGGGACCCGCCAGGTCCATGGCGACCCGGCAGCTCCACCCCAGCGTCTGTTCGGCGCGGCGCAGATTGTCGACCATCGCCGCCCACGCCTCGGGGCCATCATGGGCGCAGTTGATGCGCATCACGTCCATGCCGGCCTCGACCAGATTCTGGACGAGTTGGGCATCGGTCGCCGCCTCACTCGGCATGGTGACCATGATGCGCACGAGGCGGCCCTGGGGATCAGGTCCCAATAACGCCTGCGTGTGCTCACGCAGCCGCTCGGGGCCGGACTTGAAGTCCACCGGGGGCGGCGGCGGGCTCGGGCGCCCAACGCCGAGCGCGGTGCCTTGAATCTGCTCCAGCACACCGATCACCGCGTTGAGGCTCGCCAGGGCATGCGGCTCCAGCACCCCGAGCGACGACAACCCGAGCGCGCTGAGTTCCTGTTGCAGGGCGCGGATGTCGTGATGTCGCACGCTGAGATAATGCAGCAGGTTGCGCGCGCTGTCGCGCCGCTGCGGCGCGATGGCGGCGAGCTCGCCGGCAAAGCGTTGTTCCAGGGCCAGCGCACCGTCCCGCAGGGCGACGAGCTGGGCGGCGAGTGCGGCCAGTTGGGCGGGTGTGGCAGACATAGCTGGCGGTCTCAATGTTTTCGGTGGTGGATGGGGGCGGTGCCTAGTCGGCGGACGTGATAGCCGGACGTAGGGGCGGGTCTTAAACCCGCCCCTACACGAGTTTCTGTCCGGGTATCAGGTACGAAGGCGATAAGATACGACCTGTTCATTACCGTTCGACGACGGCCCAATGCCCCCTGCGTCAGCGTGTGCTGCAGGCGCATCGTGGCGGAACGCGCGCCTGGCGGCAACTGCCGTCCGCCGGGAGCGACTGGGGCATGAACAGTGTCGGCGTATCGGTCATTTCCGTATGGAAACGGATGCTCGATCCGCGGCGCGACCCGCGCCGGGTCACGCTGGACGAACGGGGCCGACGCGAGCCGGCCGGGTCTTGCACCCTCCTCTGGACCGCCAATGTGGGCGCTGCTTCAGGGCGTGGTCTGGATCAACATCGTGAAGCCCGCCTCGAACTTGACTCGCTGGGTTTCTGTTACTACGATAAGTAGCGTGAACATGCACTTCGATCCAGCCAAGGATTCCATCAACCGCGCCAAGCACGGCGTCTCGTTGGCGCTGGCGCAGGACCTGGAGTGGGACACTGCGCTGGTCTGGCCCGACGAGCGCGAGGCCTACGGGGAGGAGCGGGAATGCGCCATCGGCTACATCGGACTGCGCTTGTTCTCTGTGGTCTTCGTGGATCGCGCCGATGGTCGGCGTGTCATCAGCCTGCGCAAGGCCAACACAACGGAGAGGAACCGCTATGCCGCGTCTTAAACCCGGAACCATCACGAACACCGACGAAGAAGATGCCGCGATCACGGCCGCCGCCATGTCCGATCCGGACGCGCGCCCGCTGACCGATGCAGAGTGGGAGGCGGTCAAGCCGCGGTCGCGCATCGGCCGCCCCCCCGCCGGCAAGCCGCTGAAGGTCTCGACCACCATCCGCTTCGACGCGGACGTGCTGGCCGCGCTCAAGGCCAGCGGCCCCGGGTGGCAGACCAGGGTGAATGACGCCATGCGGGAGTATGTCGCGACACGGCGATGAGCGCCGTAGGTTGGTGTGACGAAGGAACCCCAACGCTCGGCGGCAGGGGATGTTGGGGTACATGCCTTACCCCAACCGACTGGACTAGGGGCATTTGGGGTAATGGGCTTTCGAGGTACGTCCCCTATTTCCCCCCTTTGCTATCTGGCCTTGATCGACTGCGTTGCAGTCTTGCCCCGACGATTCGGCACGGTGACTATCCCAAGCGAAGTTGCAGAAGAGTGCCTGCACCAGTGCGCTCCCGAAAAGCTCCGCGCGCTCTTGCGAATTCCGCCACCGTGGCTGGTCATCGCGCCCGCTTCGGCCGCCCGCGCACCCGGTACCGAACGACTCGATCCAGGCGAGGCCGCGGCGATTTCACTTGCCGCAGAGCGACATGCTGAGCTGCTTTTGATCGACGAACGCATTGGCAGACAAGTCGCAAGCGAACGGGTCTTGCTGTCGCCGGGACTTTAGGAATCTTGGCCGACGCGGCATCCCGCGGTTGGTTGAGCTTCGACGCCGCAGTTGAGCGACTGCTGGCCGACACCAATTTTTATGTGTCGGCAGAGGTCATCGACCGACTGCGACGAACCGTCGGAGTCGGCGGGCCGACGTGACTAAACTTCTCGTCATTGCGCCACCGAGGGCGAGCGCAAGGATCAAATGGTGGGCAAGCAGATCTTGCTTTTTGCCTGAAAGGAGGAAAAAGGAAAGACCTGACCCCGCCCTGTGACCTGACCCCGCCCTGTTCCAATACCTGCCGACGCAAGAACGCCAGCATCGGTGAGAACACCTTTACCATCGATACGACCCCAAACGCCAAGCAACGCGAGGCGCTGGCGCTGATCAAGGCGATCGAGATGTAGCCAGGCATTTGCACAAAAATTTTTCGGAAACTATATAAATATCCGTCAGATATCGCGTTTTCCAGACGGGAACTTCGGGCTAAAGGCGGCCTAGCGTAAGGTGCTTGTGCGGGCGATTGGCGGCCCTCATGACGATCGCAGGCCCGAGGAACACCGGGCGATGGCGCTTTTTTCGAGTGGGTTTAGGGTTCATCCCCGCGGGCGCGGGGAACACCTCGGTAAAATCATCCCCATGATCGAAGAGGTCGGTTCATCCCCGCGGGCGCGGGGAACACACTGCTCATACTTCGCCGATTTCGCTAGAGAATTTCTCCAAGAAAAATCTACCGAACGTGTCCGCATTTTAAAAGAGGGCGTTTTCGGTTGTTAAAGATCTGTCTGGGACTCATCCGGGGGCAGAAATCTCAGCAATCGCAGTCCGTCGCATCCCACTGGTATTCGCCGGTTCTTGCCGACGGTGAGGATATCGTAACCCGATGTCCTGTTGGTGTTCCAGGCCATCACCGCATTGCCCTCCTCAACCTCGTCCGTAACCTGGTCCCAGATGAACTCCCGCAGCCGCTTAGACGGTCTACTCCCAATCCGCACTCTTGAGCTGAAGGGTCCTGGCATTCTCCGATACCGCCCGCTTCACGGCATCGGATGCCCCTTCGGGGAACTCCGCCGAAATCTCCACCACGAGGCGAACCGATGCATTCGGGTCTGAGCACAGCACCGCGACGATCTCTTCGGCGATCTGCACGAGGCGCATCTTCGCCGTCGCCGTTGGAACTTCGGCGGTCGCGTAAAAAGTCTTGGATTTCGGCTTAACTGACGTGGGTTCTGGTCCGGGTGCAGGACCGGGACCTGGTGTAAAGGACGAGCCGCCGACATCGGATACTCCGCCATAGCCTGTATTGCCCGGATCAGGATCGGGCACCTTCTGCGGGCTCCGATGCGCCTCTTCGTACGCCTTCGCCGCCTCGGGCTCAATCAATAGCAGGGTGTCGTCGAAGACGACATTGCCACCGCCGAATTGGAATCCCTCGAAGGTGTCGCCGTTCTGGCCGTAGGCCGTGCCGAAGAAATCCCGGCTGGCTGCCCCGGTGCGGATCGCCTGGAGCAGGACATCCCGGTTCTTGAAGCGTGACAGGTAGAGATAGCGCAGGGTGTCCTCAAAGAAGCCGGATGCTTTGACCGCGACCTGGCCGTTCTTCCAGTACAGGTCCTTGAGCACGGTACGCAGATGAATGGGCGACCAGGTCGGGATAACCAGCTCGTTATCCAGACAAACCCGCTCTATTTCGGCCCCAAGGGAGCCGCCGGTGGTATTCAAGGGAAAAGCTTCGACGGTTGGCTTGGGATCCGTCGGGGCTTCCTGAACGGGGCACAGCAGCCATTTGTAGCACTCGCGGGCTGCGCGCGGGAGAACGTCCTCGGCGCTCTTGAGCTCCTTCTCCGCCTGTTTTTTCTGCAAGAGGTCGATATTGAGCCGTCCTTCCTTGACGTCATCGACGATGGAACCCCAAGCAAGGGCGGTGGATGCCGCGTCTTTTAGCCGCCCGAAAACGCCATGATCGGGAGCGAGGAACAGGAGCCGGTTGCCGCGATAGCGCGGCTTCGCGCCGTTTTTCTGGACGGCATCGAGGACGGCCTCAACGGCAAGACGGGATTCTTCGCGCGCATACCAATACTCGGGGGGGAGCACGACCAGGCGCAGCGCCGTGTCGTCGGGCACATCCGCATGGGGCGTGAAGATATGGATGCCATCGAAGAAGGCGGCGTTGCCGACAACCTTCTTGACGGCTTCCGCGATCTTGCCGCGGACCTCCGTCTTGTCGTCGAAGCGGCGTTTGCGGTCTTCCATCTCCCGGCGCAGGTTGGCGCGTGTATCGAACCAATAGCGGGTCGACTCCTGCGCCTTGTCGCCCGAGCTGTTGAGATAGTGCAGGCGATCCGCGAGACGGCTCAGGGCGTCCGCATAGACGGACGACGCCTGCCCCGGTTGTAGACAGCCGAGCAGGATGCGGGCGGCGTCGATCCCCCGTGTCGTCGCCTTGGTGGCGACGGACGAGGGGGCACTGCCGAGAAAGATGGTGCGCCCGACGCGGCGCGCTGCACCGACCTGCCCGAACCGCGGCTCCCTGTTTTCAAGCTCGACGGTTTCGGAACGGTCGCCGTCGATGTCCTTCTCGATCACCGCGTCCCATCCCGCGGGAAGGTAGTAGGTCAGCTCGTTGCGGCTGCTGCCGTCGTGCAACGGCAGGCTGCCGGGCAGGATCATCAGGTCTTTGTTGTCGTTCTTCCACAGGCGATAGATGACCTTGGCCATGAGCTTCAGGACACCGCGCGTGCGCTGAAACCCGTCAATCGTGGTCCAGTCCTCGTACAGCCGGTCGAAGATCTCGGGATGGATGGGATACGCCTGCAACAGCCGCTCGTAATAGCGGCGCTCCTGCGTCTCGGACGGGAGCTTCGCGCCCTCGGCGACATAGGCATCGGCGAAAGCACGGCAAACGGTTTCGCGGGCCTTGGGGTCGCGCACCGGCTCGAAGAGGCGGCGACGCACGATCTCGAACGCTTCTTCCGTGGCAACCGGTTTCCAGAGGGCCTGCACGCGCCCGAAGGTCTTCTCTAAGGCGCGCAGGGCGGCCACACCGCGCTGACTGCCTGCCTCGACCTCGGACTCCGGCAAGGAGGCCAGCAAGATAGCGGACGGAACCAGCTTGATCGATTCGGTGAGGGCCTGCACAAAGGAGAGGTTGCTATCGAAGCTGCCGCCGGGGAGCGCCGGTCCATCCGGGAACTGACGGATATAGGCGACCAGCTCGTCGATCAGGATCACGCAGGGGGCATGAAGCTCCAGTAGGTTACGGAGCGCGTCCTTCCCCGGCGAGGTGCCGTTGGCATCGGCGTCGCTGACGAGCGCAAAGGCGTCCGCGCCACCAAGCTGCCAAGCCAACTCGCCCCACAGGGTCTTAATCGCCTGCCTACCGCGCTTCCAGGCTTGTCCCGGCGAGTGCGCGGTGCCGTCGAGCACGGCAACGCGTGCCTGCGGTACGTCCATCAGTCCAGCCCGGTCAACAAGCGTGGGAACCCCGGCGAGATCGGAGAGCGGACACTTGCGCGTGGCAAGGTGATAAACGGCGAGCATGGTGTGGGTCTTGCCGCCGCCGAAGGCGGTTTGAAGCTGTATAACCGGCTCGCCGCCCCTGCCCACGAGCCGCTGTGCGACCTGGGTAAGCAGAAGCCCCATCCCTTCGGTGATGAAGGTGCGCTCGAAAAAGGCGGTCGCGTCCTGATACTCGCGCGGGGCGCGTCCGGTATGGACGGCGGTGATGTCGGCGGCGAACTCGGATTGCTGGAAAGAGCCTTCCAGCACGTCCTGATGGGGAACCGCAATTTCTCGCCAAGGCTTCATGCTTCTTTCTTCCTTTTTTAGTCGAAGAGGTCCGCCGTATGCGGCAGCGGCGCGGCTGCCGCAGCAGCCTCGATGGCGCTCCAGCTCGTGATGATCTCGTTGTAGGCACGGGCATCCTCGGCCCATCCGGCGCGCTCACAGAGGGTATATAGGCGATAGGCAAGCTGCCGCGTCGCCTCAGCCTTAGCCTTAGCCGGAACCGCAGCCACGATCAGACCTGCCGCGCGCTCGCCCTCAGACTTGAAGACGCGGATGAGCTGATGGAGCAGCTCCCAGACCGGCAAGCGGCCGTCTTTCTGTGGGTCCCAGTTGGTAGGGTACTCCGGCCATTTGAGGACGCGCACGACGCCGCCGGTGGCGTAGAGCACCCCCGACTGCCTGACGCCCTCCACGCTCGTGCCCTTGGCACGGGCGAGCGTATCGGCCTCGCCGAACTTGCCCTCCTTCCAGCCGTACTGCTGAAACCAGTGCAGGCAAAACTGGCTGTCGTGGTCGAAGTCGTCCTCGGCGAGGAAGCGGTTGATGAGCTGAAGGGCGGTACGGACACTCATTGGCGTGCCGTCGGCTTCCAGCACGGTGGCATATTTCGAGAAGACCGCCATGCCGGGGCCGATGATGGCCTGGGACAGGTCCACTGGGGCGACCGGAGAACGTTCATCCCCGCTGCCCTTGGTCATCTCGTCGAGGGCTTCGGGCAGGACTTGATTCAGTTCACGTTGGAAAGCGCGGCGGGAAATGGTCGTGGCATTGGCCGGACGGGGACTACAGACCAACACAATGCTGGAGGCGAGGACGTTGGTGCCGGCGCCGATCATGCGCGTAGCATTCTCAGTGCGCATCGGCCATGTGCCGGTGAGTGCAAAACCAGAGCGGACGACCGCATCTAGAAAAGCTTCCCAACCAGTGCTCGACGTGCCTTCGGCACTTACTGTCTCGGCTTGCTTGAAAGCGTAGTAAATAGTAACCGGGAACGAAAAGTGCGCTTGCTGCGCTAACCGTCCCATAGCTTGGGTCATACCATCCAGAAAGAACGCCTCGGCTTCTTCCTTGCTAGCGTGCCGATAAGGAGTGGCGATCAGTTCCTCGGCTTTTGGCACAGCCAGAGTCGCGCAAAGGCTGGGAAAAATCGGCTTCAGGGTCTTGCGGAGCCAGACGTAAAAGAAGTCGGACAAATCAGCGTAGCCAATATTGTCGTAATAAGGAGGGTCCGTGGATATTATCTTGCCCGCTGAGATATTCTGCGTCTGAGCATCCTGCTGCGTAACATGACCCAGTCTGATAGGTGCAAAGGCCGCTAACGCTTTAGCGCCACCATCAATAATACCCTGGAAGTCGCCACCTGCTCCAGCAAATGGGTTGACATCCGCATAGTCCCAAACCATGGCAATCGCTTGCCGGCCAAAGGCCGGGGCAGTCTTGCCCTCTCCTGCTCGCCAGCGAGATAGCGAATTCATGAACATCGTCGCCTTGCTGGCGAGCAGTCCTAAATAAAGCTCCACGGCCTCGGCATAAGCCCGCGCGCCTGTGCCGCTTGCATCAAGCCCGGTCTCGTCATCGGACATGCCTGCGCCCACGGCATCTCGGTAAACTCCCTCCCCGGCCTCCGTCACCAGATCGCTGAACGTCGTCAGCGCCACGAGCTGCCGGGGGGTGAAGAGGTCGAGAAATTTTGTCATTCCGTACTCGACCACATTGGTTCTACCAGGCCAGTGGCAAATTAGTGTATCGGTGAATATCTCCGGGGACGCAGAAGCTGCGATTTCGGCATGGCTATTGTCTGGCGACAGGTAAACACGCCCTCCACGACCTTCGGCAACAATTGCCATCAACCTAACACCGAAATGGCCCGCTTTCGCTTCGGACCGAAGATATTTGAAATCCATCGGTACCCGCGATATCAGGCAAACCGCTCCCTTGCGACTGACCGTCCCCTCCTTGGCCCCCGCCGGAGGCTGGCCCACCTTCACGGTAAACCGGTAGCTGTCGCCTTCGATCACCGGCTCGACATAGGCTTCCTTGCCCGCCTTAGTCGACAGGATGAAGGTCGAGGCAAGCGGCACATTGACATGCCGGAAGGCTGGATTCGGGCTGTTGACGGTGCGCGCCCAAAGCCAGGCAATCACCGTGAGCCTCTGGCCGACATATTGCCTGAGATCGGGCCGCTCCTGCGCCATCGCCGCCGTCACTTCGACCGGTGGATAGAGATGCCCGATGCGTTTCTGCGCCTCCTTGCGCATCCAGGCGCCATAATAACGCACGTCCTCGGCGAGCCCGCGGGCCCCGCTCCATTCCTGATCAACAAGTTGCTTTTTGCCCAGCGCCTCCGGGTTGACCGGCGGCCTGCCCACAAACTTCGGCGGAATTTCGATCATCGCCTTGTTGATGAGAACGGCGACCGGGTTCAGGTCGCTTGCGTAAACCTCCAGTCCCAGGCGTTGCGCCTCTAACGGCAAAGCTCCGCCGCCTGCGAAGGGATCATGGAAGGCGGGTAGCTTGTCCGGAGCGAAAAGCTCGGCGGCTTGCGGATGGTCTTTGTTAAGCTCGCAGGTCTCACGCCACGACTTTCGGATTTCGGCTCTCGCCCTTTCCAGCACGGCCTCGTTGGTTGTATTCTCCCACTGCACGAGGTCCTCAATTAGGCTGAACAGGCGCTTCCGACTCGCCGCCCAACTGGCCTTGAGATTGCCCGGCGGGATTTCGCCGGGATGCTCCAACTCCCACTTCCATGATGGGTCGTTGACCATCTGCGAGAAAATCACCGCACGCGCCGCTGCCAAGGGCCGCCGCGCCCACCAGAGATGCAAGGTGCTCGGATGGCCGTGCCGGATCGATTTCTCGCGCGCTGCCGCGACGTTAATGGCGTCGAGGGGCAACGCGACTTCGATCAGCTTCTTGGGCGCTTTGACGGGATGATTCATGCCTTCATGGCCTTTCTGTCAGGACATGCCTGATTGCTGTTGAAAAAGGTAGACTTGCGGATCTTTGCAAGGCATCCCGGAAATACGCGACGAGATCGTCTGGCCCGAAGCCGGCTTCGATGGCATCTTGGACATCTTGCAGGTAACCGGAGACCGCCCTCTTTCGCATATTACGAAGCCGACCCCATTTGTCGTTGAGCCCAAATACGCGCAGAGTCTCCGACGCCCGGTCGCGCTCCACTTCCGTAAGCCCTGGACGGATATCTATTGTACCGTCTGCTCTGAAAATGAAAAACCTATCGGGATCATCGCGACATGGATCAACCAGATGTGCTACGTCGTAAGCGCCCGCCCCATGATCTTTGAAATGGCCGCATGAATCCGTCTGATTGCAAGACCAGTAAAGATTCTTCCAGTCGAATGTTCTTGCCGGGTGCACACTCTTTCGCCAGAAATGCTCTATATGCTGCCCTAGCGTATCGAGATCACCCTCACAGTATGCACATCGGCGACCCTGCATTTGTTCCAGACATCCGCGAATCTCCTCCTTGTCACAACCTTTTACGTTTGACCAGTTGTCCCGTCCATGCCGATAAGTAGAAAGGCAAACGGGTTCCGAAGCGACTGTACGGTCTAGCCTTCTCATGTGATTACACTCCCTCTGACGGCTTGCGCCGTAGCCGGAAGTCTTGAAACCGTATGAGGCGGTCGCAATCGAGAATAACGGGGTGCGTGTCACCGAAGTGAGCGGTGAGTTTGGCGCGTAAGAATAGGGAGTGTTCCGAGTCTGCTTGGCCGTCCTCGATTAGGGCGCGATACTCGCTGAGTTGCCTAGACTCTTGTAGTTGAGGCACCGGATCGACACCCATGACGGAAGCCAGAACATCGGCACTCTCGACGCCGCGCGTCTGGAGAAGCGGTGTTTCAATGATGGCGTGGCCATCGACGATCCGGATGACCCGTATGGAGGCTTTGTCCACCGTTGAAAGGACGTGTGGACTATGGGTGGTCGCGATGATCTGTAGGGCTGGGAAAGCCTTGCAGAGAAGCTCCATGACGAGCTGTTGCCAACGTGGGTGGAGGTGCATGTCGACTTCATCGATCATGAGGACGCCTGAGGTGTCCCTGGCGGCATCGGCGCCCAACTGCGGGTTCAGACTCGCGCACCGCCGGGCGACGTCGGCTACCAGGGCCAGCATGTTTCGCACGCCGTCACTGAGTGAAGACAATGGGAGACGTCCATTTTGGACATGGTTTGCGACCAAATCTCTCGATTCGGAATCCCAATCGAGATCGGACCACCCGGTTGGCTCAAGGACGATGCGTGCTGCTTCACGAACAGCAGTCAAAAGCGCAAGATTTGTCGCAAGGCTTTCTTTGTAAGCAGGGGAAGCCGTTTCCTTGAAGCGATGTTCATACCATGCGGAAACGCCTTTAAATGATGAAGACGATGTCAGGCAGTCGGCGTAGCCTTGCAGTCTTTCGCTCACAGCGGTTACAGATGTGCGCCGACCCTCGGTCAGGCGGTGTTCGCCCCACAACCGACCTGTTCCGTAAAATGCAACAAGGGGAAGAACCGTGCTGTCGTTGCGTAGGCTATGAGCGGCGCTTTTTAGCTGTTTCAAGTCGCGGGTGCTTGGGCGATACCTTGCGCCGTAGGTCGCTAGGGTGCTTGCCCAATGCACGGAGTGATCCGCGACAATCCCATCCGCGGCAAACCCGCTTGGCAAGCAGGGTATCATGCCGCCTGTATCCGCGCGAACCAAACGAACGTCCATCCGCTGGAGTGTCCTTAGTTTTTCTGTTGGCTGCAGCGCATTGACGTAGACTGACAGCGCCAGCGACGCGGCGTCTAACAGGGTGGTTTTGCCATTCGTGTTCTCGGCCACGAGGACCGTAAGGCGAGGATGGAATGCGATGTCACAACTAGCGAAACAGCGAAAATTCGTCAACACAAGGCGGTCGAGGCGTAGGCTGGTCATGCGGCCTCCGCACGAACGAGCAGGTCGCCCAAATTAAAGTTGATGGACGCAACGCCCCAGCCGGGCTCGCTCTGGAACGGGTTGCGGATGTAGTAAGGGCCGTCGAAGCTGTCGTTCCCATCCACCAACACGATGGCGAGCACGAACTTGTCGCCTTGATTGAAGGCATAGAGCATCTCGTTCCGGGTGACGGTGACGGTACTCGCGCCCTTCACCCGTCCCTTGACTTCGATATGGCGGGGATCGGGCTGCCTGCCACCGATAGCAGGCGGATAGGCGGTGAGGTCCCAGCCGCATTTTTCGGCGGAAACATCGACGACGCGGCAACCGCGCGCCTCTTCGGCCTGGCGCACAGCGTCCATCGCAATCCGTTCGATGCGCGAGCGCGCCAGCGCATCGGCGGCAACAGCCGCCGCCAGGGTATCGATCGGCTCCTCGCCGCGCAGCCTGTTCATCAGGCCCGCCGGAACGATCAGCGCCGCGCCCAACACCACCGGGGTGCCGCTCACGACGTGGCGCATGGACTGGAGCTCTTTCTTGCGGCTCTCCAGGCGGCTGCCGAGGTCGGCAATCGTGCGCTCGACGTTTTGCAGGTTGAGCCGGATATCCTTGCCCGCTTCCCCGTCCTCCTTGAGCTTCATCCACCGGTCCTGCCAGAAGGCGATTTCCTTGCTGAGACGCTCATGGACGGCGGCAAGGGTCTTATCGACCTGGCTGATACGACGGTACGCGACCTCCTTGTAGTGCTCGGGAACCAGCGTCTGAGCGGCGCGCGCGAGCGCACGTCCTTCCGGTCCCGAAGCGATCCAGGGCGCGGCCAGGGTGTCGGCCAGCAACGGGTGCTCGGCCTCCGGGAGAGGCTCCAGGTCGAGATGCGGTGCCCATCCCGCAAAATCGGTCTTGCCGTCTGCGCCAACGCGCACGAATTGCAGGCGCTTGGAGAGTACGGCGTCGTCGCCGGATTTGATCTCGTGGGTCAGCAGGAAAAGAAGGGCGGGATCGAGGCCCTCGTCCGCAGGGTCGATCAGGATAGCCCCCTGGCGCAGCAGGTTGGCGTGCTGCTCCAGGAGCATGTCGATCATCGAGAGCATCAGCGGATGGCCCGGATTCATCAGTACGGCGCGCTCGATCCCCGGCTTGTCCATTGGCTGGATGGCCTCGCGCTCGAAACATATCCGGCTATAGCGCTTCAATACCGGCTCGTGATCGCGCCGGTTGCGGCCGGTGATGCGGCGGTCGCGCTCGCGGATCGCTGCCGGGACATGGGTGATCTCGAAACGCCCGGATTCGCGCGGATGGGCGGTGCCTCCCAGAGCATCGAGGGCCTTGCCGAAGAAGGCCCGCACGAAAAACGGCTGCAAACGGCGCGCCTCGGCCTTGTCCATCTCCTCCTTGACGGCGAAGAGCCGCTCGGCGCTCATCGTCTCCTGCGCCAGGGCGTTACGGTTCAGCAGGGATTTGAGGTGCTCGTGATCGAGCGCCATGTCGATCTTCTTGGTCAGACGGGCGCGCACTTCGGCGCTGTCCCCGTACCGGATCGCCTCCATCAGCAGGTCTTTGAGGCTCGTTTCCTCGAAGACTTCGCCGAGAATGTCGAAGACGCGGCCCTTGAGCGCCTGGCTTTCGACTTCGAGCTTCATCAGCAGCCGATGGTAGACATCGCCTTCGCGCGTTTCCTTGGCTACGAGGTTCCACAGATGGCAGACCTCGCGCTGTCCGATGCGGTGAATACGCCCGAAGCGCTGCTCCAGGCGGTTGGGGTTCCAGGGCAGGTCGTAATTGACCATCAGGTTCGCGTTCTGGAGGTTCACGCCTTCGCCCGCGGCATCGGTCGCCACCAGGACGCGCACGTCGGGATCGGAGCGGAACAGTGCTTGAAGGCGGCGGCGCTCGTCGCGGTGCGTCCCGCCGTGAATGGTGATGATGGCGTCTGGATTGCCGAGCACGCCCGCGATCTTGCCGCGCAGGTAGTTGAGCGTGTCGCGGTGCTCGGAAAAGATGATGAGCTTGCGCTGCCGCCCGGCGGCATCGCGCGCCTGATCTCGCATTAGGGGATCGTTCCGGAGGATTTGCGAAAGCTCGTCCCACTTGCGGTCTTGACCCGACACCACGACCGCCTTGGCCTGTTGTTCGAGGCCCTGGAGGATGACGATCTCGGCCTGCAGCTCCGCAATGCTTTTCGCGGCGGTGGCCTCGTCGATCAGGGTCTCTTCGAGCCCCTCCTGCTCTTCGGAGGTGAGATCGTCTTCGTCCTCGGGGATGTCTTTGAGGGTCTCGGCGAGCGCCTGTTTACCCTTGATCCCGAGCTTCTCGTCGCGCAAGCGGCTCTCCAACCGTTCGCGGCGGCGCTTGAGCGACTGGAAAATCGCCTCCGGACTGGAGGCGAGGCGGCGTTGCAGGGCGGTGAGGGCGAAACCGACGGACCCCTTGCGCGGCCCCTTGAGCTGGTCGGCCTTGCCCATCTCGGTCTTGACGTAATCGGTGACGGCCTCGTAGAGGGCGGACTCGATCCCCGACAGGGTGTAGTTGACCGTATAGGCCCGGCGCTCCGGAAAAAGCGGCGTGCCGTCGAACTTGACCAACTCTTCCTTGACCATGCGGCGCATGAGGTCCGAGGCATCGACCTTGTGCACGCCGTCGCGGAACTTGCCGTAAAAACGGTCGGAATCGAGCAGCGAGAGGAAAAGCTGGAAGTCCTCTTCCTTGCCGCTGTGAGGCGTTGCCGTCATCAGCAGCAAATGGCGAACATGCGCACCCAGCTTCTCGGCAAGGCGAAACCGCCCGGTCTTCGTCAGCTTCGAACCAAAAAAATGCGCGGAGAGCTTATGCGCCTCATCGAAGATGGCAAGGTCCCAGCCGGGCGCGCAAAGTTTGTCCTGAAGCTCCTCGTTGCGGGCGATCTGGTCGAGCCGCACGATCAGCCGCGGGAAGTCGTCGAAGGGATTACCGCTCGGCGAGGTCTGCTCCAGCAGCGACGAGTAGACGTGAAACTCCAGTCCGAATTTCTCGAACAGCTCGTCGCGCCACTGTTCGACCAGGCTGCCGGGGGCCACGATGAGGATGCGGTGAGAATCCGCGCGCATGATGAGTTCGCGGATGTAGAGCCCGGCCATGATGGTCTTGCCCGCGCCCGGATCGTCCGCCAGCACATAGCGCAGCGGCTGGCGCGGGAGCAGGGATTCATAAACGGCGGTGATCTGATGGGGCAGCGGCTCGACGTTGGAACTGTGCACAGCCATCATGGGGTCAAAGAGAAAGGCGAGGTCGATGCGCTTGGCCTCGCAGGCAAGCTGGAAGGCCGCGCCGTCGCCATCAAAGGCGAACGGACGCTCGGTGGTGGCGATCTCAACCGAAGACTCGTCGTCCCGCGAGAGCAGGCGCTCTTTGATCGCGCCTTCGGGGGTTCGGTAGATGAGCTGGAGCGCCCCTGCCCCATGCGGCACGGTCGCCACGACAGCAACAATCTGGCTGGCCTCGATGCCGGACAGGCTCTGCCCTGTCGTGACGTCTTCGAGCTTCATGGGTCCTTCCCCCGGGTCTTTTGCTTTGCGTTTCCATTTGGGTGCGACAGATCTACGTCTTTCTTATTGTACGACCGCGCGGGCCGGATTTTCTCTATCCCTATTGAACAAGGTGCCACTCCACTGGCAATTCAGACGGGCGTGGACATATCACTCGTGTTCCGCTTCACCTCATCGGCAACGCCGGTTTTGTGAGATGGATCAGCGCGGCGCATCCACCATCAGCCACATCGACGGCTCGGCCTCGATCAAGATTCCGGCCACTTAGCTCGGCGGGTGCGTAGTCAGGCCATCCTGGCCTGACACCGGCAGGGCTGGAAGCCCTGACGACGCACGCCACTGGCCGGGATGACGATCAAGGCCGACGGGGCCATATTGGGTGCTGCCGCCTGGACTTGAAGACCGCGCCCCATCCAGCGACAGAGCCTGATTATCAGCGTCGGCCTCCGGTCGAGTCGCCCCGGTCACCAGAGGTTGGGCCGATGCTACCTGGCGGACAGCGCCTGCGCCGTGCTGGTCACCAACCGGATGCTCGATTGCTTCGACGGCCTGCCCGGCAAAGGTATCTATGTGACCCGTCCGGAGGACTGGGCTGCGGCCTTCCTCTGGCCCAGGGGTGCGGCCCCGGACCGGTGGTCGAGGCGGCGCCCACCAACGCCGTCTGGCGCGCCCTGGCGGACGGCGACCGTCCGTCGCCGGTGCTGGAGGCGACCACCGACCGCCTGGCGCGGGACTATGCCCTGTTCCACTGGGAGCTCGCCTTCCCCCAGGTCTTCGAGCGCGGCGGCTTCGATGTGGTGCTTGGCAACCCGCCGTGGGAGCGGGTGAAACTGCAAGAACAGGAGTTCTTCGCCTCGCGGGACGATACCATCGCCGGGGCGCGGAACGCCGCCGAGCGCAAGCGGCTCATCAATGAGCTGCCGGTGCGTAACCCCGAACTGGCGGACGAGTGGAACCGCGAGAGCCGCGTCGCCCAGGGCACCACCCACTTCGTCCGCCAGGCCGGGCGCTACCCGCTGTGCGGCAAGGGCGACATCAACACCTATGCCCTCTTTGCCGAGCACAACTGGCGCCTGGTGGGTCCGCGCGGCCGGGCAGGGTTTATCGTGCCCAGCGGGATCGCCACCGACGACACGACCAAGGAGTATTTCCACGCGCTCGTGAGCACCGGAAGCCTGCGCAGCCTCTACGACTTCAGGAACCACGACGGCTTCTTCTATGACGTGGGGCACCGGCGGTTCAAGTTCTGCCTGGTGACGGCCTCACGGGAGCCGGGGCTTGCAGCCACGCTGGTCTTCTTCGCCGAGCAGCCGAGCGAGTTGCATGATCCCGAGCGGACCTTCAGCCTCCGGCCGGAGGACATTGCGCTGCTCAACCCCAACACCGGGACCTGCCCGACGTTTCGCGGCGAGCGCGACGCGCGGCTGAACCTGGCACTGTATCGGCGCGCGGGCGTGCTCTTGCGGGAGGGCGATCCGGACGGTAACCCGTGGGGAATCCGATTCCTGCGGATGCTGGATATGGCCAACGACTCCGGCCTGTTCCGTACCCGCGCCGAGCTGGCGCAGGCTGGCTGGAAGCGGGAGGGCAACCAGTTCGTCAAGGACGGCCAGGTCATGCTGCCGCTCTTTGAAGCAAAGATGGTGCACCACTTCGATCATCGCTTCGGCGACTACACCGATAAGCCCGAGGGGTCGCAGGATACCCAGCTTCCGGACGTTCCGGCCGAGCGACTCGCGAATCCGGACTATCGCCCGCTGCCGCGGTACTGGGTCGAACAGGCTGCGGTCGATAGCCGGCTGGCAGAGAAGTGGGATCGATCGTGGTTGCTGGGTTGGCGCGACATTACCAATAGCACGAACGCGCGTACCTTAATCGCGTCTGTGCTCCCACACGTTGCCGTTGGACACAAGCTGCCGTTGGCCTTTCTGGACGTACCGGCACCAACTGCCGCGTGCTTCCTCGCCAACCTGTCCTCTTTTGCGTTGGACTATGCCGCGCGCCAGAAGGTTGGCGGCGTCTCGTTAGCCTTTTTCCTGCTCAAACAGTTCCCAGTGCTCCCCCCGTCCGCCTTCGCAGGCGAGGCGCCATGGTCGCGATCGGAACCGTTGCGCCAGTGGCTACTTTCCCGCATCTTGGAACTCACCTACACCGCCTGGGACCTCCGACCCTTCGCCCGCGACCGCGGCGACGAGGGGCCGCCCTATATCTGGGACCCTGACCGCCGGCTCCAACTCCAATGCGAGCTCGACGCCGCCTTCTTCCATCTCTACGGCGTGTCGCAGGACGACGCCGACTACATCCTTGGCACCTTCGAGGCCCTGGCACGCGCCGAGACCCGCACCCACGGCGAGTTCCGCACCCGCCGCGTGGTGCTGGAGTGCTATGACGCCTTGGCCCACGCCACCACCACCGGCCGGCCTTACGTTTCGCCCCTGGGCCCGCCGCGGCGGGCCACAAGTCCATGATGATCTGGGAAATCCTTTGGCCGATCGACCGTAATGTGCTCGGACAGACGCTTGCGGGTCGGCACCTGTTGTGTGTCCTCATCCGGTTCCCGGATGGGAATGGGTACCCGGTGACGGCCAGACCCATGACCGAACGCGAACGACAAGGCTATCAACAATGGCAAAGACGATGAACAAGCTACCCGAGACGGACTCCATCACGGCACTGGCTGAGTTTTGGCAGACGCATGACGTCACCGATTTCGATGACGCACTCATTGAGGTGACCGAGTCGGTGTTTCAACGCGCGGAACCCTTGTCGGTCATTCTCCCCGCCGCGGACCTGGCCGCACTTCGCGCCAAGGCGCGCCAGGAGCACATCCCCGAAACAGCCCTGATATCCAGGTGGATTCACGAGCGGCTGCACGCCGGCTAGGCGATCAGGTGGGGTTCGGCGCCAGCCGATCGGCCCGGCGCCCGATCAACCTAGAAAGAGCAGTTCTCACACAGAGACACAAAGATCACAAAGATTTTCAAAGCGATATGTAGGTCGAAGAGATCACCCGCGCGGTGATCGGCCCAACGCCTTCAATGATTTGTTTTCTTTGTGTCCTTTGTGTCTTTGTGTGAGCAATTCCCGGATTGAGGATAAACCGGCACCCCAGGGCGTTGCCCTGGGCTGGTATGTTCGACCCCGTTGGGGTCGATACGAAAAATAAGACGCAACGGGATACTAGAGCCCGGCGACTGTCAGGCGGTGTCGTGATGGGCAATTCCAGCAACTCGCCACTCGCCACTCGCCACTCCCGACTTACCGAAGCCCCGCCGAGTGTAGGCTATTGCTCGGCTGGTAGCAGCTCGCCAACGGCTGGGCGCTCCGTGCGAATGCCGCTGGTGGGTGCTGCACGATTCAGTCGGTAAATGAAGTACTTGGCGGTCCAGTCGAGATCGCTGTAGGCATCTGGCAGAGCCCGATAGCAGCCGACTCGGCCAATCAGCCCACACAACCAATCGGCACACTGGAGCGTCTGGAACAGATGACTCTCCGCCTGGATGGGTGGCTCGATCATCGTTGTTGCACGCGCGTCACCAAACATCTGGATGGACGTCTCCGCGACGATCTGTGCCCGAAAGTCATCCTGGCTCTTCAACTCATCCAGGATGATCTGGAAGTGGGCGTCGCGCGCGGCGCAGAACTGATCGATACGCTTGATGGATTCACGCAGCACCGCCCGGTACAGACGCTTGGAGTTGTTCAATTCGGGAGTATGGGTCTTCTGGAGTCCGACGTAGAAGACCATTCCTCCATCACGCTCGATGCGGTTCATCAAACGGAAGGTCGCATTACGCAACTCCCGGTACTTGAGGACGTTCATCGTGGTGTAGAGCGCGGCGCCCTTCTTCTCCCACTGGTAGGCAGGGATCCCGTCGCGGTCGATCTCGAACTGGCGGAGGTTGCACTTGAGCTGGTAGAACCAGGTCGCAAACGCGCGCACTTTACTTGACCGCAGCACAAAACCGCCCAGTCCAAAGACGGGGCTTGTGTTGTGCTTCGGATGCTCCCGGCTCACAAAGGGACCGATGTGACCGAACTCATCCAGATACGCGATGTAGTGAATGGTGATCCCCCAGAAACGCGAAAGCCCGCACTTACGCACGGGCCTCGGAATTAGAGCTTCAACTTCTTAAGGCGGAAGCGTCTACCGACATAGTATACGATAAGCCGCCCTGCAGGCAAGCGTTGCGAGCCCTGCTGCCCCGTCCATGTCCGAGGCGGGATCGCAGAGGGTCCGTCTGTAGAGTAACGGGCTCGTTCTGCGTGCGCTCATCCTGGATGACTTAGAACCTTATCCCAACTCATCCAGCACGGAGGTCCACGGGCGCGTAGACCGATGAGGCCCATCTGCGGACGTTCACCCGCGCACTCAGGGATCTCGTGGACGATGGCCGCGTGACCTCGCGCGGCGAGGCGCGTTGGACCCGGTACAGCGTGGCGCCGTCTATCGGCCAGGAAGGAGCAGATGGCCGATAGAAAGACCGCCCGGATGCGATTTTTGCTTTTTTCACAATCGGTTGCTATCGGCCACGGGACTTGCGACACGACTCGCCTTGGCGGATATCGCCCCGTTAGGAGGCGTGCATGACCCCTGGCCCGATCTCGCTCACCCTGCTGGAGAAGGCGGCAACGGACAACGGCTTCGACCTGGCGGGGGCGAGGCGCACTGCGAGACCGACGCTGAACGGCTGGACGTGTTCAATGGCCTGCTGCTTGCCCCCCAACTCGACGCGGCCTTCGACCGCGGATTCATGACCATCGACGACGCCGGCCGGGTCATCGTCTCGGACTTGCTCGATCCCGCCTCGCGGCAGGTGCTGGGGCTCGACAGGCCGCTTTCGGTCACTCGGCTCATCGATCCGCATCGCGTGTTTCTGGCGTGGCACCGCGAGCACGTCTTTATCAGGTCATCAGCATCGGCCTCCGATCGAGTCGCCCCGATCACCGGGGGTCGGGCCGGCGTGATACCAAGTGTTTCGGAGATTGCCTTCCCATGAAAGTCGCGCGGCTGCAATCAACGTTGATCGGGTCGGGGTGACGGGATTGCGCCCGTCACCTCCCACACCACCGAAACTGCGGTTTTCCGCACCCGGCGGTTGAGCCCAGCGAGCTTAGCGCGCGAGCGTCCACAGTAGAGTCAGCCCGTAGCGACTGAGGGTGGCGGTCTTCAGCGCTTGGTTGACGACGACATGGCGTGCCATGAACCAGGCGCCACGCCGAGTAGGGGGGCATGGGGTGTCCGTGTTACTCTCCAGTTAGCCGCAGTGCATCTTCAATGACGCGCTCTGCGAGGTAGTAGCCGGACGCGACCGACCGGCCGGTTAGGGGGCGAATCTGCGGGATCTCGCCTCCGCGTTCGGCTAGCACCAAAACGCCGAGCAGCCCGATAACCGGGACGCCTCGAGCGACCGCAACGCGGCGCGCCGCGCGGTCATCGATCAGGAGCCCCGTTCCCAGGTCGCGGGCAGTTGCAATCGCGCTGGCCTTACCAGCGTCCAGCGCCCAGTCGAGCGGGGGCGCGACTTCGGCCACCAAACCCCGGCTCAGGCCGATCAGCGGTCCCGCATCGGCGACGACGACCTCAACCAAAGGCTTCAAGCTCCTGCTCCAACTCTCCGGGACGCGGACGTGCAATGGGGATCCGCAGCCGGCTCAGGTGATCCATGAATTCAGCAACCCCCATCCCCGCCAGCCGCGCCGCCTTGCCCAGCGAGATGGTCTCCTCATCGAACAGTCGGGTGGCGAGCGTCATTGCCACCCCCTCCCGCAGCAGCGCCTCGTCGAACGGCACGGCCACAAAAATCGGCTGCCCATGCTTGGTCACCACGGACAGGCGGCCCGACTCGGCCTCGCGAACGATCCCGCCGGTGTTGTCCCGGAGGTCGCGGATGGTAAAGGTCTGCACGGCGGTCTCCCGATTTGTGCCCACAGTGATGGGCACAATTTAGCTCAAGCGGCGGACCAGTTACAGACCGCAGCCGAACACCTTGGCCGGGCCGATGCCATCGAAATCGCCTTCCCACGAAAGTCGCACGGCGGCTCTCAATGTTGTGGGTGTGACATGCGGCCGCAATCGGGGCCGCCATGAACGCCAACGCCGCGAGATCCCGCAAGACCGCATCGCGGCCGCAGGCCGCTCCCACGGGGAAGGCATGCCTATTCGGCAAAGCGAGGCGCTTTCAAGGCGCCCGCGCCTCGGTTAAGCTCGCCCGCCATGATGCTCACGAATCCACTCTCCCAACTCCTCGCGTCCACCGACTTCGCCTGGCGGCGCGAGCCGGCCACCCCGGCCGCGCTGACCAATCTGCAGTGGCGCGCCGATGCCTGCGACGCCGGCTCGATCCTGTTCTTCCAGCGCTTCGATGACGGCCGCGACGACGCGGAGATCTATCGGCGCTACCTGGCGGACAGCGCCTGCGCCGTGCTGGTCACCAACCGGATGCTCGATTGCTTCGACCGGCTGCCCGGTAAAGGCCTCTATGTGACCCGTCCGGAGGACTGGGCTGCGGTGGTCGGGCGGTTCTGCGACCGGGTTTATCCCTTGCGTGCGGATTTGCGCTTCATCGGCGTCACCGGCACCAACGGCAAGACCACGACCATCAAGTACCTGGAGTCGATTCTGGCCGCGAACGGGCATCGGGTGCTGGCGGTCGGCACCCTGGGGCTGTCGCTCGATGGGGAACCACTGGCCGCGACCGGGTTCACCTCGCCGCCCCAGCTTGAATTGCGTCGACTGCTGCACGCCTACCAGGACCGCTGCGACTGGGTGGTGATGGAGGTGAGCAGCCACGCGCTGGATCAGGGCCGCGTCTACGGTTTGCCGCTGCAGGATGCCGGGTGGACCAATTTCACCCAGGACCACCTGGACTACCACCGGACCGAGTCCGCCTATTTCGCGGCCAAAGCGCGCATTCTCGACCAGATCGTCGATGGGGGCCGGCTCTATTGCAGCAGCCCCGAGGTGGCCGGTCGGCTGTCGGCAGCGGGGGTTACGCAGGCAGCAATTCGGCTCTTGGACGAACCTACCCTGGAACCGCGGGCACTGGCGGCCAAGCCTTTTCTTGCGCTGGCGCACAACCGCCGCAACTATGCGCTGGCGGTCGCGCTGGCCGATGGCGTGCTGGGAACCGACGCGCGGACCGACTGGCAGCACCTGCAAGCCGTGGATGGCCGCTTCGAGTGTCGGGTGGCCGGCAACCGAACCTTCGTTGTCGACTTCGCGCACACCCCGGATGCGCTCGACACCATTCTGACCGCCATCCGCGCCGGCTTCCCCGAGCACCGAGTGCTGACGTTGTTCGGCTGCGGCGGCTCCCGTGACCGCGGCAAACGGCCGCTGATGGGCGCCGCGGTGGCGCGCCATTGCGATCACGCCATCGTCACCTCCGACAACCCCCGCACCGAAGACCCGGAGCAGATCATCGCGGACATCCTCACCGGCATGTCCGGCGCGAACCTGGACGTGGTTGTGGATCGACCGCTGGCGGTCGCACACCTGTTCGACCTGCTGGCCGCGCGTCCGCCGGACGAGCCCTGGGTCGCGCTGATCGCCGGCAAGGGTCACGAACGCTACATCGACCGCAACGGCAGGAAGACCTATTACAGCGACCAGGACGAAGTGGAGCTGAACCTGCGGCGGCTTGGCTGGTAGAGGCGTAGGTCCGCCCAGGGGACCGGCGGCCCGCGCGCATGCCAGCCTTGGCCATAAACCCGGCCACTGCGCGATCTGCACGGTTGTTGGTCCGCACAGCGGACCCTACAGGTCACGGTGTTAGCGTAGTCCGCTGTGCGGACCGCCCGCTGCCGGCCGGAACGATGATCAAGGCCCCGGATTGCAGAGCGCGCGAATCGCATCAGCCATCGCCTGATTGACATCAAAATGCCGCTCCAGGAACGCGAGCAGCGCGTGCGCCGACTCGCAACTGCGGTCATAGCCCTGAATGAAATACGGAAGTTCTTGTGCGACACCCGGAAACCGTTGTTCAAACCGCCGTTCATTGGCAAATACATCCCTGGGTGCGCGCGTCTCTTGCTCGATGACGACGGCTAACTCCATGACCCGATCCACCGCGTACTGCTGAATAAAGCGACTCGCCGACAGCTTCTCGCCGCGCCGCAATCGCCCCAAACCGACCAGCAGATTCGTCAAGGCTTCGCCGACCAACCATTCCGTCGCGCTCTGATGGACGGCCGGAGTAGGGACAACAGGCTCGCCGATCCCCTCATCCAGACCGGGCACTTGCCAGACGATTCGCCCACGGGAGAACGGAATGGCGCCCAACTCGGCCAGTTCAAACACCGCGAACTCGCAGAAAATTCCGTCTTGAAACAGCGCTTTAAAGCCATCCGGCGTATTCTGGAACTGATAGGCGAGCGGACACAGGCAACTCAACCAATCAAGATCGCTCAGATAACGACCCTTATAACCCTGCTCCACAATCGCGAAAAAATCCAGGTCCGACCAGGCATCCAACCGCTCCAGTTCAACGCCGACGGAGCCCAGACCGATCAGTGCCAGGGCATGACCTGATCGTTCGAGCGACGTACCGATCTCATCCAGGCGGGTGAGCAGTCTGTTGGTCGTGTTCATCTATTCCATCTCGGTACTTGGACAGTCCGACCAAGCGGAACCGGCACAACACCCACCGGCATCATGCAGGTCAGGGCCAAAAACGTCGATCCCGGCGGTGACGAACCGCAAGGCCGTCACCGCCGGGATCACCGATGCCAATCGCCCGATTGGCCGGCGGGGCTGACCTGTGCCCTCAGTTGCGGGTCAGGACGTAAGCCCCGGTACTCCCCGCGCCGAAGCTCGTCGCCTCGATCGTGAAGGTCCCCGAGGTCGTTGCGGTGTAGCTGATCGAGCTGTTGAGCGATCCATTGCTGTCATCATTGTACGCCACCACCGCGCCTGCACTGTTGAGTAGATACAGATAGGAGTCAAAGGCGGTCGAGGTCAGGGTGATCCGATAGGTGCTGCCCGCCGTTGCGGCAAAGGTGTAGCTATCGGAGTAGCTGTTCGTCAGCTGGGTCGAGCGACAGTCCGTCGTCGCCAATGCACCGCTGACCGATCCCACACCGATCGGTGTCGACCCGCAACCGGCCGCCAGGCTCACGGTGTAGGCACCCGTGGAGGCACTGCCGAACGATGTCGCCTGAATCGTGAAGGTCCCCGAGGTCGTGGCGGTGTAGCTGATCCGCGAGTTCAACGACCCATCGCTGTCGTCGTTTTGAGCCACCACACTACCGGCACTGTTGAACAGGTACAGATAGGCGTCGAATGCCGTCGAGTTCATCCGGATGGTGTAGGTCGTACCAGCGATCGCGGTGAAGGTGAAGCTGTCGAAGAAGCTGCTGGGCCGCACCGCCGCGCGACAGTCGGTTACCGCGAGTGTGCCGCTCGCCGTGCCGCCGTTCACCATCGCTGTCGTCGAAGAACTACAGACCGCCGGCGTGGTGACACTGGCCTCGTTCGAGTAGCCGGAATTCCCGGTCGCGTTATAGGCCCTGACCCGGTAATAATAGGTCGTATTGCCGGTTAGCCCGATGTTGCTGTAGCGGGGGGTGTTAGCGGAAGTGGTGCCGATCTGCCCCCAGGCCCCGGACGCACCGACCTTGCGCTCGACGCTGAACCCCGTCTCGTTACTTGACGTATCGGCCCAGCTCAGATTGACCTGAGTCGCTGAGCCCGCCGCGGCCGTCAGGGAGGCAGGCGCCGACGGCAGCGAGCCGAGGGCCACCGATACGGTATAGGCCCCAGTAGCCGACGTGGCATAGGAGGTGGCGTGGATCGTCAAGGTCCCCGCGGCGGTTGCGGTATACAGGATGCGGGCGTTGTTCGACCCATTGCTATCATCGTCCTGCGCCACCACCGTACTGCCGTTCAGCAGGTAGAGATAGGCATCAAAGGCGGTTGAGTTCAGCGTGATGGTATAGGTCGACCCGGCGGTCACCGCCAAGCTGAAGTTATCATAGTAATAGGAGCTTCCCCGCACCGGCGATCGACAGTCGGTGGCCGCCAAGGTCCCGCTCAATGAGCTATTGGGTGAGATCGGCGTCGTGGACGAACCGCAGGCCGCGGGGGTCGTAGCGCTGATCTCGTTGGAATAACCGGAATTCCCGGCCGAATTATAGGCCCTCACCCGATAGTAGTAGGTGGTGCCGGCGCTTAGACCGGTATTGCTGTAGCTCGTGGTATTGGACGCCGGCGTGGCGATTTCCGCCCAAGTCCCCGCGGCCCCCGTCTTGCGCTCGATCCGGAAGCCGGACTCATTACTGCTGTTGTCCCGCCAGCCCAGGTTGATCTGCGAAGCCGATGCGGCGGCGGCCGTGGTGTTCGACGGCGCGGTCGGGGTCGAGGTCGGAGGCGGGCCAGCCAGCGTCACGGCGTAGGCACCGGTCGTATTCGCGTTATAGGATGTCGCCTGGATCGTCAGCGTGCCAGCGGCCGGCGCGGTATAGACGATGCTGGAGTTTAGTCCGCCGTTGCTGTCGTCATTCTGCGCGACCACAGTATTGCCGTTGAGCAGATACAGATAGGCGTCGAAGGCGCTTGAGTTCAGCGTGATGGTGTAGGTGGCACCGGCCGTCGCGCTGAAGGTGTAGCCGTCATAATAGGCGCCGGAGCGCAGCGTCGAACGGCAATCCGCGGTGGTGAGCGCACCGTTGACCGTGGTGCCGACACCGATCGGCAACGAACAGGCAGTGGTGGCCTCGTTCGAATAACCGGATGTCCCGACACTATTGTAGGCCCGCACGCGGTAATAATACACTGTGCCGGCGGTCAACCCGCTGTTGCTATAGCTCGCGACATTGGCACCGGTAGTGGCGATCTCCGCCCAGGTCCCGGTAGCGCCGGTCTTGCGCTCGATCCGGAAGCCGGTTTCATTGGAGCTGTTGTCGGTCCAGGCGAGATTGGTCTGGGTCGAGGAAGCCGCCGTGGCAGCGAGGTTCGACGGCGCCGTGAGCCCGCTGGGAGAGACCATTTCGGTGGCATAGGTCGCATTGCGGACCTGAGTACAGTCGGCAGTGGTGATCGAATGGGTGCCGACCAGCAGGTCGCAGGCGGTCGCCAGGGCCGACCCGAAACTCGCGTAAGTGGCGCTGGAGGTCAGGATATCGGCCTGAACCTTATAGAAGATCTTGGCCGCCTTGGTGATGCCGATACCGGTGATGGTGTAGCCGTTGAACGTAGCGCCGTCAGTGATCAAATAGGCAGCCTTGTTACCGACGCCGCTGTTGGAGTGGACGCCGCCGTTGTCGCTGCTGCCGACATAATAATACGGACTGCCCATGCGGTCGGGATCGGAAAAGGCAGGTGGATTCTTCATGTCGCGGATGGCGCCGATCGAGGCGTCCTCACCGATCAGCCAACGCACCGCTGCCGTATCGGTTCCCCGGTTATTCGACAGGTCGATCCATTCGCCCCAGATGTCCGAGAAGGCTTCATTGATGGCACCGGACTGATTGGCATAGATCAACGCCGATTCGTACTGGGTTACACCGTGCGTCATCTCGTGGGCCACAACATCGTCAACCACGATGCTGCAGCCGTCGCCGTAGGTCATGCGACTGCCATCCCAGAAAGCGTTGCAGTAGCCGGTGGAATAATGAACATGGGAATTCAAGGCCATCCCGGCATTGTTGATGCTGTCGCGACCGTGGTTGAGCAAATAGAAGTCATAGGTGTCGCCGGAATAAAGATGGGCATTGACCTCATCGCGGTCTCCGTCATTGCAGGCCGGGTTGGATTCCGCACAGCGCAGCGTACCGGGATAGCTGGTCCCATTGTTCATATCATAGGTCATCCGGTTCCTGGCCGTATCGATCTGATTCAGGCTGAGCAGCACGGTGCCGTCCCGGGCATCGACCAAGACCAATTGCCGCAGGGCGGGCGGATCGCTCCGCGTCACTGTGATCCGCCAGACTAGGGCGGTCGGGCCTTGGAAGCCGATCAGTTCCGGCTCATAGATCCAAAGATCGGCTCCGGTCACCGTGAGGCCGGCGCGCTGCGCGCCGAGGAGCTGGTACTCATTCGCAACCGCGGTCCGCGCGGCGGCCCGGGCCGCGGCGGCGCTCACGCGGGGGCTGGTATCGACGGCGACATCCGGCAGGATTTCACCATTCACCATCTGGACGCCGCTGTTGGCGTCGAGCTGCACATTCAACTCGGCGCCAATCACCGGGACGCCACGGTGTGACTGCTGGAACTTCACCACCGAACTGCCCTTTTCGGCCCGTGATTCGCGTTTGAGCGTCAGCTCCTGACCCTGGTCGCGCAAACCGAAGTGCGTACCGCAATTGGATAGATAGGTGCGCGCCGCCTGCTCCGGACGGACCCCGCGGACGACACCCGCCACCGTCAGGCCGCGCTCACCGGCAGCGGTCCCGATGAAGTTGACGAGACCGGTCCGGTCGCTGTAAGCGCGGATTGCGCCGCGACCCAGACACTCGTCTTGCGGTGCCGACTGCGCGGTCGGCGCCGGCTGATTTGGATCAGGTGATGCACTATATGCCGGGGGCGGGGCCGCTCCCGCGGTTAGGCAAACCGCACCAATGACTCCGAACACGAACCCGCTGAAGCTCTGTCGCGCGCTCTTCATTTCTCGCTCTCCTCGGTTGACTGCGCACCGAGCGGTCTGCCCGCTGCGCCAAAAAAGTACCGCTCATGCGGCCGGGCCCGCTGCCGCCGGCCTTGGTCACTGTTGCTGGCGTTCCGACCCGCCGTCGGGTAGGGCGCCGCCGACGAATCATCGGTTGGAGTGACCACCAAGTTGCAGCGACCGCCAACGCGCAAGGACACGGCAGAATCACGACACGGGGAGAGTGTAGTCCAGAAAGGGGGCTTTACCTTGACATTGATCAGGACTTTTGGGCGCCGCCTCCGCTTTTCAGATTTTTCCTACAGCCACCACGGAATATTCTGCTGCGGTAAGCCGGTACCACGGCGGCCTGCCGACCGCTTCGAGCGGACCTCACAGCCAGCGGCAGCCGCTTGAGGCGCGGCCGATCCGTTCTCGCCCGCCGATGCGGCGGTCCTCGCCCCGGTGGCGGTGACGGTGCGGCTGGGGACCAGGTGGCGCTGCGCGCCTGGTGTACAAGAATCAGACTAAGCAACCGTTCTTCCGGTACTTTTCGTTTTGAGCGCCGACGTCGGCCAACAATCGGGAAGTAGAAAATAGACGCATTCTAAGACGTACCTGGCGGCGCACTACCTGCGCTATTGCGCCCTACAACAGCACCCGCTCGATTCCCCCCGACTGCACCTGCTTGATGAATGCGGCCTGCCAGCCCTCACCGAGCAGCCGGCGGGCGAGTTCCACGACGATGTAATCGGTGGTGAGCCCGGTGTCGTCCGCGTACTTGGCAAGCCCCTGCTGACAGGCCGGGCAGGCGGTGAGCAGTTTGACCTTGCCGTCGGTGACGCGGTCGGTTCCGGTGATGCCGCGAATGGCGGCAACCAATTCCTCCTGTTTGCGGAAGCGCACTTGGTTGGCGATGTCGGGCCGGGCGGTACCCAGGGTCCCGGCCTCGCCGCAGCAGCGCTCGGAGAGCCGGACGTCCTGGCCCATCAGACTTCCCGCCACTTTGGCCGGGGCATAGGTCTTCATGGGCGTGTGGCAGGGGTCGTGGTAGAGGTATTGGACGCCGGGCACGCCATTGAGGCTGACACCTTTTTCCATCAGCCACTCGTGGATATCCAGCAGTCGGCAGCCGGGAAAGATCTGCCCGAACTCGTATTGCAGGAGCTGGTCCATACAGGTGCCGCAGGACACCAGCACGGTGCGGATGTCCAAATAGTTAAGTGTATTGGCGACGCGATGGAAGAGGACGCGGTTTTCCATGGTGAGTTGCCGGCCGCGCGCCTCCAGGCCCGAGGCGCGTTGCGGATAGCCGCAGCACAGATAGCCGGGGGGCAGGACGATCTGCGCGCCCTGGCGGTAGAGCATGGCGAGTACGGCCAGCCCGACGTCCGAGAACAGACGTTCAGACCCGCAGCCGGGGAAGTAGAAGACCGCCTCGGCCTCGTCCGCGCTCTGGTGCGGATCGCGCAGGATGGGCACCTGGGTACGGTCTTCAAGATCCAGCACTTGGCGGAAGCCGCGTTTGGGCAGTTGCACCCGGATCGGCCGGCTCACCAGGTCCAGCACTTGGCCGGCGATGGCCGGCCGGCCGGTGGTGGCCCTGGGGTGCGCGGTGCGCCCGCGAGTGAGACCCAGGGTGCGCGCCGCCCCGTGCGCCAGGTTGAGCGCGCTGAACCCCCATTGGGCCAGGCCCTTGCGCAGCGTGCGAATGGTGCGCGGGTGTGTGGTGTTGAGAAACTGCATGGCGGCCCAGGCTCCGGGGTTGAAGCGCTTCTGACCGCGGCTGACCAGAATACGGCGCATGCGCATGGTCACATCGCCGAAGTCGATCGACACTGGACAGGGGTTCAGGCACTTGTGACAGACGGTGCAGTGATCGGCCACATCATTCATCTCATCGATGTGACGCAGCGACAACCCGCGCCGGGTTTGGTCCTCGTAAAGAAAGGCTTCGATGATGAGTCCGGTGCCCAGAATCTTGTTGCGCGGCGAATAGAGCAGGTTGGCGCGCGGAACATGGGTCATGCACTTGGGCTTGCATTTACCGCAGCGCAGACAATGCTTCACGTCGTCGTTGAGTGCGCCGAGTTCGCTTTCCTCCAGGATGATCGCCTCCTGCTGCACCAAGCGCAGTGACGGCGTATAGGCGCCGGCGAGTCCGGACCCCGGCATCAGCTTGCCGGGGTTGAACCGGCCGCGCGGGTCCACCCGCTCTTTGTAGGTGACGAAGGCGGCGAGTTTCGCCGGCTCCAGGTAGCGCAGCTTGGTGATGCCAATCCCGTGCTCCCCGGAGATGACTCCGCCCAGCGCGCCGGCCAGCGCCATGATCCGGTCGACCATCCGATCGGCCTCCTGCAGCATCGCGTAATCGGCTGAATGGACGGGGATATTGGTATGGACATTGCCATCCCCGGCGTGCATGTGCAGGGCGACGAAGAGCCGGGAGTCGCGCACGCGGCGGTGGATAGCGGCGAGCCGTTCGCGCACGCCGGTCAGGTCCTGCCCGGCGAAGATCTCGGCGAGCCGGGCGCCGACCTCCTCCCGATAGGACTGCCGCAAGTCGCGCCGCAGCATCAAATCCAGCAGCAGGTCGTCCGGCCGCAGCCGCGACTGTGCCGCCGCATCGAGTAATGCCAGGTGTGCGCTCGCCGGTGCATCGAGCTCGGCCAGCACCGTCTGCCAGCGGGTACGGGCGCGCGTCACCACGGCGCGGGCGGCATCGCGCTTGGCGTTGAGGATGGCCGCCTCCTCGGCCGAGTCGTCGTAATCGCCCGCCGGACGTGCCTCGGGCAGCCCCTGCGCCAGATAGTCGAGGACAGCGGCCATGATCGCGTCCTTGTTGCTGATCGACTGCTCGATGTTCATCCGTTCGATGCCGCGGCTGTAGTCCGCCAGCCGCGGCAAGGGGATCACCACGTCCTCATTGATCTTGAAGGCGTTGGTATGACGGGAGATGGCGGCGGTGCGGGCGCGGTCCAGCCAGAAGCGCTTGCGCGCCTCGGCACTGACGGCGATGGCACCCTCGGCATCGCGCGCCCGCGCCAACGCGACGACACGCTCGGCAGCGGCGGCCACGGCCGCCTCGTCGTCGCTCACCAGATCGGCGATCAGGACCATCTTCGGCAGTTCCCGCCGATTGGCCTTGGTGGTATAGCCCACCGCCCGGACGTAGCGTTCGTCCAGGTGCTCCAGACCCGCCACCTGCACATCCGCCAAGGCGTCGACCGCGTCTTTGATTTCGCAGATGGCCGGGACCGCCAGTTCCAGGTCGGTCCCGAAGAACTCCAGACAGACGGTGCGCACATGGTCCGGCATCCGGTGCAGGATGAAGCAGGCGGAGGTGATGAGGCCGTCGCAACCCTCTTTCTGGACGCCGGGGAGTCCGCATAGAAACTTGTCGGTCACGTCTTTGCCCAGCCCGACGGTGCGCAGCGCGCTGCCGGGCATGGTCAGGATTTCGGGCTCGCCCTGCGGCGTGGTGCCGTCCGGGGCGAAGCGCGAGAGGCGGAAGCGCACCGTCTGCTGCTCGTGGATCTTGCCCAGATTGTGGTCTAGGCGCTCGATCAGCAGCCAGTCGGCGTCCGGGGTGACCATGCGCCAGGACACCAGATTATCCAGGGCCGTGCCCCAGAGCACCGCCTTCTTGCCCCCGGCATTCATCGCCACGTTGCCGCCGATGCAGGAGGCATCCTGCGAGGTCGGGTCCACCGCGAAGGCGAGCCCGTTGGCGTCCGCCAGGTCCGAGACCCGGCGGGTGACCACGCCGGCACCGCAGCGCACGGTGGGGACCAGCTCCGCCACGCCGGCAAGCGCGATCCGCTCCACGGCGGACAGGTCTTCCAGCTTTTCGGTGTTGATGACCGCCGTCATCGGGTGCAGCGGGACGGCCGAGCCGGTATAGCCGGTGCCGCCGCCGCGCGGAATCAGACTCAGGCCGCAGTCGATGCAGGCGCGCACGATGAGCGCCACCTCGGCCTCGGTGTCCGGGGTGATGACGACGAAAGGCAACTCGACCCGCCAGTCGGTCGCGTCGGTCGCGTGCGAAACCCGCGCCAGGCCGCCGAAATCGAGGTTGTCTCGGCGGGTAATGCCGGCGAGCGCCTGGCGCAGCCGCGCTCGCGCCGCGCGCTCAGTCTCGAACCAGTCCTTGAACCGGGCCACGGCGGCCCGGGCGCTGACCAGGAGCTGTGCCGCCGTCGCGTTGTCGTTCAGTCGCTGCTCGAACTGATCCAAACGATGGTCCAGTGCGCCCAGCAGCAGCCGACGCCGCTTGAGGTTCTCCAGCAGATCGTCCTGAAGATAGGGGTTGCGGGTGATGACCCACATGTCGCCGAGCACCTCGAACAGCATGCGCGCCGAGCGGCCGGTCCGCCGGGTCCCGCGCAGGGTATCGATGAGCGACCACATCGGCTCGCCCAGGAAGCGGATCACGATTTCCCGATCGGAAAACGAGGTGTAGTTGTAAGGGATTTCGCGGATGCGTGGCTGGCTGTCGGGAATCATGGGGGGTCGGCGGTCCAACGGGTGGTTCATCGTGCACTGCACAAAAGTGTAACCGAACCCAAGTGATGAATTATGACTGCAGCCATGACGGGAGCAGTCTATCATGCAGAGTACCAGATCAGTCGGCCGCGCCGTGCACTGTCACGGGTCCCCGCCCGGGCCGGTTGTCCGCATCGATCCAACGCTTGTGGGAGAAGGTTCATGCACACGCCGGCCCAATCCTCGTCCCTGCCCCGCCGCGCCGTCGCCGCGCTCGTCGCCACGTTATCGGTCAGCTCCGTGACCGCCGCGGAATTTGCCTATGTCGACAGCCTCAGCTGTGGACGGTCACGTTCGATCTCTCCGCCGCGCCCGACCATGCGGTGGACGCGGATTTCCGGGCGCCCTATGGCGACATGAAGATCGAGGGCGGCAGTGGCGCCAATTTGGTCGGCGGCGTGGCCTGGGGCGACAGCTACCATTTCACCACGCTGGGCAGTCCGTTCACCATGAACAACGGCTGGACTTATGCGCAACTGAACAAGGGAGCACCTTATGACGCGCTCTGGACGTCGACGGTGGACGCGGAGATGGGCTTGGCCGGCACACAAGTGATCGCCCTGCAGAACGCGGGCGGCTACAACAACTGGCAAGCGCCGGTCTGGCGGGGCAAGACCAGCGCGACCATGGGCATGGTCTGCGACAACGACCAGGGCGTTGGTACCGGCTATCGCCACACGCTGCCGTGCACCAGCGACTGGGCGTATCAACTGATTCAATACTCCGTCGCCAACGCTGTCCAGACCACCAGCAACAAGCGGCTAGCGTGGGGAGCAGACTGGGGGTCGTTGGGCAACAGCGGGTTCACCAGCAGCAATGGCTATGCGGTCAGCGGCTACCCTAAAGTCAGCTACAGTCTGTATATCGTTCTCGATCCGCACTCGGCCAATCCGACGCAAGCGATGGCGAGACAAGCCGAAACCATCAGCCTGTCGCGGCTGACGGCCAGCGTAGGAACGGTGCGAACACAAGGCGCGGCAGGCGTGGGGCGCAGCGATCACAAGTCGTATAACCCGCCAGGCTACAGCCCGGTGTATGGAACTTGGGAAACCGATGCGCTCGATAACAGGTTGGACCTGACCTTTGCCGTGCCGGTCACGGCCCCCGCCCCGTTGGATACACCGATCATCGTCGTCCACAACTACAGCAAGGCCGGATTACCCGTCCGCGTCAGCCTGGACGGCGTGACTTTGGCTGCCCACCGCGATTACTTCCCGAGTCTGCGCCCAGCACAGTCTGAACTGTGGCTCACCCTGAACCGTAAAATCCTCGGAAACAAGCGCTTGCAGTTATTCAACTGACTACCCCCGAACGCGTTTCCAGGGCTCGGCACGGGCCGGTGAAACGATGGACGCGATACCGCAGGATCTCAAAAAACCACTGCGCGAGGCGTTCCGTTCGCGGTCGGCAGCCGGAGTCGGGCACCAACCAAGGCTGATCGCTCATCCCGATGACGGCTGCCGCAACACCCGCTGCAAGGATGCGCCCAAGGCCGCGGCCGTCGCCTCGAAGTCCACCCCGGGAATCAGGTCCGCAAGCTGGGTGACCGCGAGCCCCGGATAACCGCAGGGGTCGATCCGCTGAAAGGGTGCGAGGTCCATAGCGACATTGAGCGCCACGCCGTGGTAGCTGCAGCCGTGACGGACCCGCAGGCCGAGCGCCGCGATCTTGGCCCCGGCCACATAGACGCCGGGCGCATCCGCGCGGGCACCGGCGGCGATGCCGGCCGCGGCGAGCAGCTCGATCACCGCCTGCTCCAGCAAATGGACCAGGCGTTTGACGCCGACCCCGGAGCGGCGCAGGTCGAAGAGCAGGTAGGCGATGATCTGACCAGGACCATGGTAGGTCACCTGACCGCCGCGATCGGTCTGCACTACCGGAATTTCGCCCGGATCGCGGACATGCTCCAGGCGGCCGGCCTGGCCCAGGGTAAAAACCGGCGGGTGTTCCAACAGCCAGATCGCGTCCGGGGTGTCCGCGTCGCGCGCGTCGGTGAAGGCACGCATCGCCTCCCAGGTGGCGCGGTAATCCTGGAGCCCGGCCAGACGGCGGACGATGAGCGGTGCCCCGGCGTTCATGCCCGACTGAATGGTGATGTCCGCCAAGCGCCCTACAGTGCCCAGATCACCCGCTCGTCGGCGGTCAGATCCTGATAGATCGCATCGAGTTGGGCCCGGCTCTCGGCCTTGATGGTGACGGTGACCGCCAGCCACTTGCCGCCGCTGCTCTCGCGCAGGCTGACGGCGTCCGCGGCGAAGTCCGGGGCATGTCGACGCACGATGGCGACGACCAAAGCCGCGAAATCACCCTCCGCCCGCCCAGTCGCCTTGATGGGGAAGCTGCAGGGGAACTGGAGCAGCGTCGGCGCGGCGGACGCCGGCTCGGACAGGGGGTCGATCGGTTCAGACATTGCGCACACACTCCTGGGTCTTGTCACTCCGGATCAAAACCACTGCAACACGGTATCCCGCGTGCGTTCCCACAGGCCGCCCTCGGCCACGGCTTCGAGCGCAACCAGTGGCACCCGTGAGATTTCCACGCCGGCCAGGGTGACGACGATGTCACCCAGGCGGGCACCCTGCGCGATGGGGGCGGTGAGCGTCGGTGTCTGGTCCATGCGGGCGCTCAACTCCGCGTAGCGGCCACGCGGAATGGTTGCCAGGACATCACGCGCCGGACCGATCGGGACCTCCTCCCGATCGCCCTTCCAGACCCGCAGGCTTTTCACCGGCTCGCCGCCCGGGTAGAGCCGATGGCTCTCATAGAACCGGAAGCCATAGTTCAGCAGTTCCAGACTGTCGGACGCACGCGCCTGCGGATTCTTGGCTCCCAGCACAACCGACACCAGCCGCATGTCATCGCGTTTGGCGGAGGCGACCAGACAATAGCCGGCGTTCTCGGTATAGCCGGTCTTGACCCCGTCCACGGTTGGGTCCTGCCACAGCAGACGGTTGCGGTTGTGCTGCTTGATACCGTTGTATTCGTACTCCTTGGTTCCGTCCCACACGTAGAATTGCGGGAACTCACGAATCAGGGCGACGGTGACCTTGGCGATATCACGGGCGGTGGTGTAGTGGTTGGCGTCGGGCAGCCCGGTGACGTTCACGAAGTGAGAATTAGCCATCCCCAACCGTTGGGCCTGGGCATTCATCAACTCCGCAAAGACCTGCTCACTGCCCGCCACATGTTCGGCTAAGGCGACGCTGGCATCGTTGCCGGACTGGATGATCATACCTTTGAGCAGATCCTCCAGACCAACCCGTTTGCCGACCTCGACGAACATCTTGGAGCCGCCGGTGCGCCACGCGTTCTCACTGATCAGCACCTGGTCGGTCAGGCGCACATGCCCTTGCGTCAGTTCCCGATAGAGGGTGTAGCCGGTCATGATCTTGGTCAGACTGGCCGGCTCCAACCGCAGGTCGGCGTTGGACTCAGCCAGCACGGACCCGGTGTTGAAGTCGACCAGGAGGTAACCCTTGGCCTCGATCTGGGGCGGAGCCGGGATGATCGGCGCGGCCTGAGAGGCTGTCGGGGGAGGGATTGACGGGTTGGATGGGGTGCTCGATGCCCCCTGCGCCCCAAGCCATGCGGGCAGGAGAGCAATCAAACACAGCAGCAGCGCGGGATGCAACTTCATGGGGGGTAATCGGAGACTCGCGGTGGTAACAGGCGAATGGCGCTTAATTCTAACCGTGCGCCGGGTATTTGGCACCGCTTCAGTTCCAGACCCGCCGCGGCTCGGTCACGCCAAGGGTTGACAGCTTGGCGGACACCCGCCGCGCCTCGCCCTCGGATCCAAAGGGGCCGACGCGGACTTTGTACAGACTGGCGCTGCCCTCCGCGGGGCGCTGCACACGCACTTGCTCGGCTAACTGGGCCGTCAGTCGCTCACGCAGCCGCTCGGCGTTGCGCGGATCGCCGAAAGCGCCCACCTGGAGATAGAGCCCGTCCTTCCCGGCCTCGCCGACCTCCGCGGCGACCGCTGGAGCCGAGGGTGCGGCGGCGGCCGTCCTGGTGTCGGACGCTGAAGCGCGCTTCGATGCCGCGACATCCTCCCCGCCGGCCGCCGATTGCGGCCGCGACGGCGCCTTGGCGTCGGTCGCGGGCGTGGGCGTCGGCTTGGGTTCAATGGCGGCGAGTGCCGCGGCGACGGCCCGCTCGCGCGACGCGGACGCTTTGGCCGGAGCCGACGTCCGCCGCGGTGCCGCACTGGCGGTCACCGTCGGCGAACGGACCGGTGGCTGTTTGGCCGCGAGGAAGGGGCCGGACGAGGGTCTGGTGTCGGTATCCGGGCGTGCCGGATCGATGGCCCGGACCTCGACCAGCGCCGTGCCATTTGAGACCACGCCGATCTTGGTGGCGGCGGCATAGGACAGATCGATGACCCGCGGCCCATGGAACGGCCCCCGGTCGTTGATGCGCACGACCGCACTGCGGCCATTTTCCACGTTGGTGACACGGGCATAGGTCGGCAGGGGCAGCGTCTTGTGGGCTGCCGTCATCGAGTACATGTCATAGCGCTCGCCGGAACTGGTTTTTTGCCCGTGGAATTTTTTTCCGTACCAGGACGCCATCCCCCGCTCCACATGCCCCTGACTGTCCTGCTTGGTGTAATAGCGCTTGCCGCGGACGACATAGGTCGCCATGTTTCCGTACTTGGATCGGGGTTCGACGCGCGGGACCGCATCCGGTGTATCGCCCAAACGCGCATTCCGATCATCGGGTGCACCATCCGCGGTACCGCCCCCCTGGCTGGCGCAGCCGCCCAGTGCCAAGAGCAACCAACAGATGCCGACCGCCTGCAGGGCACCGGCGGCGACGGCAGATCGACGGCCGGTGAGCGCCTGCTGAAATCTTGCGTTGCGCGCGTTCATTGGACCACTCCCCCGGTTCTCTTCGGTAAACGCCACGGCGTGAATGCCTGGCCAGCCGCGCACGCGCCGCCCGCCCACCCGCCCTTGGTTCCGCGTCACGCGCTCCACTCAAGTCATTGCAGTGGTCAAGGCTGCGCTCGCGCGCACCCACGCCGGCGGTCGGCGGGCGCCCGACTTATCAGGCATTACTTTGAGTATATCCGCAAAGATGCTCAATACGAAGCTATTTACGATGCGTCTGAATCGCCATCAACATGCCGAAACCAGCCATCAGCGTGACCATGGAGGTCCCGCCGTAACTGATCAGCGGGAGCGGGACACCGACCACCGGCAGCAAGCCGGTGACCATGCCGGTGTTGACGAAGACATAAATGAAGAACACCAGCGACAGCCCCCCGGCCAGCAACCGCCCGTAGGTGTCCGGGGCGTTCACCGCGATCAAGAGCCCGCGGTAGATGATGAAGAGATACATGGCGAGCAGCACCAGAATGCCGAACAACCCGAACTCCTCGCCGATCACCGCAAAAATGAAGTCGGTGTGACGCTCCGGCAAAAACTCCAGGTGGGACTGGGTGCCGTTCAACCAGCCCTTCCCATGCAGGCCGCCGGAACCGATGGCGATCTGCGACTGGATAATGTGGTAACCGGACCCCAGCGGATCCGACGCGGGGTCCAGAAAAGTCAGGACCCGCTGCCGCTGATAATCCCGCATCTGGTGCCATAGCAACGGCGCCAGGCCCCCCGCGGTGGCGGCCGTCATCAGGATGACGCGCCAGCCCAGACCGCCGATGAAGAGGACCGTAAGCCCGGCACCGGCCACCAGAATCGCGGTGCCCAGATCCGGTTGTTTGGCGATCAAGACCACCGGCACCAGGATCAGCAGGGCGACCGCCAGCACGCGCAACAAACCGGGCGGCAAGGGCCGCGCGGCCAAGACCCAGGCGACCGCCATGGGCACGGCGAGCTTGAGCAGTTCCGATGGCTGAAAACGCACCACCCCCAGGTCGAGCCAACGCTGGGCACCCTTGCCCACGTCGCCGAACAGCAGCACCGCCAACAACATCAACACACCCAGCACATACAGCGGAAACGACCAGCGACGCAGGTGATCGGGCGAGACCTGGGCCAGCACGAACATCAGTCCGAACGCCAGGGCGAGCCGCAACACCTGGCGCTCGACCACGGCGAGGTCGCGGTCCCCGGCACTGAACAGGACGGCCAGACCGAAGGCGCAGAGCAAGAGCAAACCTCCCAGGAGCGGAGTGTCGAGATGCAGACGCCGCAGGAAACCCGCGCGTCGGTCGACCACCGACTGGAAGCCGGCTGCCAGGGGCCTAGTCGCCATCGACTGGTCCTACGTCGGTCATCGACGGGGAGCCGCCGAGATAGGCGTCCATGACCTGGCGCGCCACCGGGGCCGCGGTCGAACCCCCATGCCCGCCGTTCTCCACGATGACCGCCACCGCGATCCGCGGGTCGTCCACCGGGGCAAAGGCGATGAATAGCGCATGATCACGCATCCGCTCGTCGATGCGCGCCGCGTTATACGACTGGTTCTGACCCAGAGTGAAGACCTGCGCGGTGCCGGTCTTGCCGGCAATCCGGTAGTCCGGACTGCGGATGCCCTTGGCGGTTCCCCGCGCACCCTCCACCACCTGGGTCATGGCACGGATGATCTGGTCCCAACGCTGCGGGTCGGCCACGTCGATCCGGTGGGCGACCACCGGCAGGTCCTCCCCCGCGGGCGCTCCCGGCAGTTGGGCGCTACGTGCGACACGCGGCTGGAAAAACTGTCCGCGACTGGCCAGGCTCGCGGTGGCGACCGCGAGTTGCAAGGGGGTGGCCAGAAAAGCGCCCTGGCCGATCCCGACGATCAGTGTCTCGCCCGGATACCAGATTTGTTTGCGCACCTGCTCCTTCCACTCCTTCGACGGCACCAGCCCGCTCATCTCGCCGGCCACGTCGATCCCGGTGCGTGCGCCAAAGCCGAACGCGCCCAGAAACGGCTTGAGACGCTCGATCCCGATCGCATGGGCGAGATCGTAGAAATACACATCACAGGATTGCACCAGCGCCGGCTCCAAGGTCACGGCCCCATGGCCGCCGCGCCGCCAGCAGCGATACCGGTGACTCTGGCCGGGGAGCCGGTAATAGCCGGGGCAGTAGGTGGGCTTGCGGGCGTTGGTCACCTCGGTCACCAGTCCGGCAAGTCCGACAAAGGGTTTGATCGTCGACCCCGGCGGGTACTGACCGCGAACCGCCCGATTGTAGAGCGGTTTATCCGGAGAATAGAGTAAGGCGTGATAGTCCTGCTGCCCGATGCCCTCGACAAACGGGTTGGGATCGAAGCTCGGTTGACTCACCAGCGCCAAGACCCCGCCGGTGCGTGGGTCCACGGCCACCACGGCCCCGCGACGATCGCCCAGTGCCCGCGTGGCGGCGCGCTGCACCTCGACATCCAGAAACAGATGCAGATCTCGGCCCGGCACCGGCGGCTTGCCTTCCAGTGTCCGCAGGACCCGCCCGCGGGCGTTCACCTCCACCTGCTGATAGCCCACGTGCCCATGCAGCAGGGCCTCATGCGCCTTTTCCACACCACCCTTGCCGATGAAATTGGTCCCGGCGTAGTCGCTGGTATCGATGCGCTCCATTTCCTGCTCATTGATCCGCCCCACGTAACCGAGCACATGGGCCGTCAGCGCGCCATGCGGATAGGTGCGCAGCAGTTCCGCATGGACCTCCACGCCGGGAAAGCGATAGCTGTCCAGGGCGAAGCGGGCCACCTCCTCCGGGGTCAGATTGAGCCGCAGCGGGACACCCTGAAAGCGCACGCGCTGACGTTTCATCCGCGCGAAGCGTTCCCGGTCCTTGTCGTCCACCCGGATGATGGCGGCGAGGGCAGCGATGGTCGCGTCCAGATCGACGACTTTCTCGATGGTGATCTCGAGCGAAAAGGAGGGGTGATTGTCGGCCAGGACGACGCCCTTGGCATCGTAGATCAGCCCGCGGGCGGGCGGGACCGGCTGCACCTTGACCCGATTGTCCCGCGACAGCACCGAGAAGTGTTCGTGCTCATGAACCTGCAACCGCGCCAACCGCGCCGCCACCATCGCCAGTGCGGCGAAGACCAGGACTCCCGCGATGATGGCGCGGGTAGCGACCAGGCGCTGCTCGCGTTGCCGGTCCGCCAGCCTTGAGTCCACCGGCCAGGAATCGCGCGGCATGGCTCAGCAGGCCCCCGCCCGCCGCCCGAGGTCACGCAGGACCGCATAGGTCCAGGGCCACAGGGCGGTGCCGATGAAGGTCGGAGCCCAGTAGATCAGGGTGGGAGTCGGCGCCGCGGTGGCACCAAGCACCCACAGGTAAAGCAGCCGCTCCACCAATAACAACACCCAGACGAACAGCGTTTGTTGCCACAAGGGAAAGATGCGCAGCCGCTGGTGAAGCTCCACCACCAGGTAAGCGACCACCGAGAACCCCAGGGCATGGTGACCGAGCACCGCACCGGTCATCACATCAAGCAGCAACCCGGCGCCAAAGGCCCAGAACACGCCCACCCGCTGCGGCACGGCCAAGGACCAGAAGATCAGGGTCAGCACCACCCATTGGGGCCGGAAATCCTCCATCCAGCCGGGCATCGGCAGAACACTGAGGAACAGCGCCGCCAGAAGACTGACGACGATCGCCCAGGTACCGCGCCGGACATCCTCGTTCAAGGCGGTGGCCCGGCCGGCAGCGGCCCGCCCAGGCTGGAACCCAGGGGACTGGGACCGGGGCGATCGGAACGGTCGCGGAGGTCCGGACGCGCGTCGGGGGTCAGGGTCCAGACCAACAAGACCTCGCGGCTGCGATCCAGCCGGGCGGTGGGTTCCGCCTTGACCGCGGTGAAGGGGTTGTCCGGCTCATGCCCGACCGCCGTCACACGGGCCACCGGATACCCCGGCGGGAAGCGCCCGCCCATCCCCGAGGTCACCAGCAGGTCGCCGATCCGAATGTCCGCATTCTTGGGAATATGCAGGAGATCCAGCTCCTGGCTGAGACCGGTCCCGGCGGCGATGGTGCGTAACCCGTTGCGGTTCACCTGCACCGGGAGCGCATGATCGGCATCGGTAATCAGCAGGACGGTGGCTGAAAATGGGTTGGTCGCGACCACCTGCCCCATCACCGCGTTGGCATCCAGCACCGGCTGACCCACATAGACCCCCGAGTTGGTTCCCTTGTTGATCAGGACTTGCTGCCGGTAATCGGCTAGGTCCACCTCCAGGATCTCCGCGATTAGGACCCGTTCCCCGATTTTGAAGGATGAACCCAGGAGGTCACGCAGGCGCATATTCTCGGCCTCCAATGACGCGAGTTGCTGGAGCCGCGCGCCGAGGAGCATGTTCTCCCGCCGCAAAGCTTGGTTCTGATTGCGCAGCCGCCGCTCGTCCACCAGTCGACCCTGAGCACCGCGGACGTAGCGGATCGGCAAATCCGCCAGCAATTGCAGCGGATAGACCACGACCGCCACAACCGAACGCACCGCCCCCAAGCGTTGGTAGCGATGGTCGGCCACGATCAGTCCGAGCGCCATGAGCACCGCCAGAATCACCCGGAAGGTGGGTGACGGCCCATGGAGAAACAGTGGTTTGATCGGAGAAAACCGCCCCGCTAATCGGTAGCGAGCAGGTCGATGGCCCGGGTATCGAGCATTTCCAGGGCCTTGCCGCCGCCGCGCGCCACGCAGGTCAGCGGGTCCTGCGCCACGATCACCGGCAGACCGGTCTCTTCCTCGATCAACCGATCGAAGTCGCGCAGCAAGGCGCCGCCGCCGGTCAGCACGATGCCCCGCTCGGCCACGTCCGAACCCAGTTCCGGCGGGGTCTGCTCGAGCGCCGATTTGACCGCGCCGACGATCCCCGCCAGGGGTTCCTGCAGGGATTCCAGAATTTCGTTGCTGTTGAGCGTGAAACTGCGCGGGATGCCTTCGGCCAGGTTGCGCCCGCGGACTTCGATCTCGAGCACCTCGTTACCGGGGAAGGCCGAGCCGACCGCGTGCTTGATCCGCTCCGCCGTCGCCTCGCCGATCAAGGTGCCATAGTTACGGCGCACATAGTTGATGATGGAATCGTCGAAGGTGTCTCCGCCGATCCGCACCGAGTTGGAATACACGATGCCGTGTAGCGAGATCACCGCCACCTCGGAGGTGCCGCCGCCCACGTCGATCACCATGGAGCCGCGCGCCTCCTCCACCGGCAGCCCGGCACCGATCGCCGCCGCCATCGGCTCCTCGATCAGGTAGACCTCCCGCGCCCCGGCCCCGGCCGCGGATTCCCTGATCGCCCGCCGTTCCACCTGAGTCGAACCGCAGGGCACGCAGATCACCACCCGCGGGCTTGGGCGCACCATGCGCGCCTCGTGCACCTTGTGGATGAAGTACTGGAGCATCTTCTCGGTGACGGTGAAATCCGCAATGACGCCATCCTTCAGCGGACGGATAGCGGTGATGTTCTGCGGCGTGCGCCCGAGCATCAGTTTCGCCTCCTCGCCCACCGCCACCACCGTCTTCGCTCCCCCGGCACGGTCCTGACGAATCGCCACGACCGAGGGCTCGTTGAGCACGATGCCCTGACCGCGAACATAGATCAGGGTGTTGGCTGTCCCTAAGTCGATCGCCAGATCGGTGGAGAACATGCCACGAAAACGTCTGATAAACATCAGTAACTTACCTTAGCAACTGGGGCGCTTGACAGCACCCTGAATAATCCGGGGCGCGGCGACAGGGTCTCCCGAGGAACGACCGGAAGCGGGACTCCGACCGACCAGACCCGCGGACAGATCCGACACCGATCGGCGACAGCGCGGGCCCGACGGTCTTCGCACCCGCCGGGGGAAGGTCAGGATAGCCGGCTAATCTAACAACGCCTGCCGCACTCGGCAAGGCGCCGCACGCTCCAGCATCAGGCAAGGACCCGCGACAGGGTCAGGCGATTGCCGGAAAATCCTGTTAGGACAGATCATCCCGACCTGCCAACCGGTCCGACCAGGGCCATGATCTTTGCCTGGACGTCATTCAACTCGGCGGCTGAAACCTGTCCTTGGTACTGCGCCCGACGCGCCCCCCAATCGAGACTCTTGACCTGGTCGGCCAGGGCGGCGCCCGGACGATCGCCCGCAATCGGCACTTCAAAAGGATAACCCTTGATCTGCGTTGTCATCGGGCAACAGAGCATCAGGCCCGTCTTGCCGTTGTAGGCCGCAGGGCTGACGACCAGCGCCGGCCGATGACCGGCTTGCTCGTGCCCGGCCTGCGGATCGAAATGCAGCCACACAATATCGCCCGCCTCCGGCACGTAACGGCGAATCATCAGAGGGCTTCCTTGCCCAGTGGTGAGCCGAAATCGACCTCGGCGTGCAGGTTCTCCGCCGTGATGTCGGCCAGCAATCGAGCGAGGTCATATCCTTTCGGGCGAATCGGTTCGATCACGATGCACCCGCCTTCCTCGCGCATATCAACCGTCTCGTCCAGACTCAGGTGCGCGGCCGCCATGATGGCCGCGGGAATACGCACCGATGCACTGTTACCCCACTTTTTCACAGTCACTCGCATGTTGGTCTCCAGCGTATCTTCAATGTTGATACTTTACGCCAACAGCGGGGGCGCAACAAGGTCGGCTCGATGGACCCTGGTGAACCAGCGGCAACGCCCTGGCGGGTCCTCCCTTGGCGGGCCTTGATCATCGTTCCGGCTTTAGGGTGGACAAGCGACAGCGCAGTCCACCGAATCCCGCTCCGTCTGAGGGTGTCGAGAACGATGGCTATAGCCTGGGCAAGGGCACTTTGACACAACCGAGCCTGTATTCATCGGGCCATCGGATGCCATCCCTATTTATCCAGCGAGCACAAAATAATTGCTTCGCCTGCTCGACAGAAAGTGGGTCCTCACCCTGGGAGTCGGGAATGGCGAGCCACGCCTCTCGGAACGCATGAACATGCTCCTGATCCGCCAAGTGAGGCGTCAAGAGCCGCGTATAGCCAATGGCCTGAAACAAATCCGCGGAGATCAGCCTGTCGGCACCGAGAATCTTGTATTTCGCATCGACCACGGCCCAAGGATCAGGACCAAGCACGAAGTCAGGTCGGAACTCGACCGCTCCTCCCTCGCAGACGTTCAATCGTCGCGCGACCTGTGCCCGCACTGGACACCCTGCAGCGTGCAGGCAGACCCCTACCCATGCTTCAAACAAACGGTTGGCGTTGAGAAAGAAAGGAAACGTTCGACCCGGATCATCGTTCACCCTTCCATTCGGGGTCAGGTGCAACCGTGCCAAGATCATGCGCGCTAAAGCAAGTGGCCGGGCATAGGCTGCCATCAGCCCTGTCTTGTGCACGGCCGACCAATCTCGTGGGTTTACCCGACAATCCGGCACGGTTGCCAAGGCCGTCCGCGCGATTGCGGACCAGCGATGCAGCGCATCTTGCAGGTCTGGGGCAAGGGCCGCCTGGGTAAGCCAGTGACCTGCAATATCCAAGGCCGCTTTCAGGATACGATTCTCCAGGGTGTCCAGGCTGAACACCGTGAACTCGCAAATTACCCGGTCCGGACGTGCCCGAGCCAGGTTCTCCCGGACATGACGCGAAATGAGCACCCGGCCGCGCACCTTTCCAATCAGGTTTTCCTGGACCCGGACAAAACCCTGTCTGAGATGCCGTTGAACAAAATGCGCCAGGCTGTGCAGATAGGCAATGACCTCCAGCAGGGTAAGACCCGGCAAATCGACGGCATCGATGGGCTCCTGCTCGGTATCGCAGCCGAACAGCAGGTCGAACTCTACTCCTGTGATACTCTTGGGGGCAGCGAGTACTTCCGCGAATACCGAGGCGGCATCAAGTCCAGGAATCTTCGATTCAATGATTAATGGAGACGCTCCCTCACCCTCGCCGAGCCGAACCGCTCCGATGAAGTGCGAGGTTCTGATCGCTCCACGGGACCAGTGCAATCCCAAGGTTCGGGGATTATCCGAGCTGTCAAGATCAGGCGCCCTAAGATGCTTGTTCCAGTGGTGGTCCCAACCCCACCACGTGAACTCACTCAGATCCAGATCGCCATCCTGTCGTTCCGCGTGACATGGCAAGCCCCATTCCCGAATGAAATGCCCATGTTTGTCGCGCTGGCACAACCGCTCTCGATTAACCCACGAATCCACCTAGCCGGCCTCCTATTGTTAAGCGCCTTGCGGTGCTACGATGGCATTGGGACAGAAGGCCACCATGAGATCGTTGGTTGAGGCAGGGTCTACCGGTGCAGATAACGGAATTGCGACCCCGCCGACCGTCCAATCAGCCAGGTTACCGGTCAAAACGCCATCCTTGACGTATTCGCGCAGCAACGGCACCACTTGATACACGAATTTCAAGATCAAGCCTCTGCAGGCTGGTGCCTCGCCTCCTGCCGTGTCTACCAGGAAGTAGGTGTGGCCGGGTTGAACGTCGTCCCTGTAGAATTCACGTGACAGTCTACATCCCTCTCCCGGCGCAAAAAGCCCGTCGACCGCATCGAATAAGTGATGCGCCACGGCCCACAACTCGGGATGCTGCGCATAGTGTCGTTCGACAGTTACTCTTGATGGCAACATTGGCACGAAGGCAAACCGTCTGCGCACCGCATAGTCGATGTGCCCAATGGAGCGATCCGCGGTGTTCATGGTGCCGATGATGTAGAGATTCCTGGGCACGGTGATGCCGTAGCCGCCCCCTTTCACCTTATACGGGGTGCGGACTGGCTCGCCGCGGTATTCCAGGGCGTAGATCAATTCCCCGAGCACCGCAGCCAGGTTGGCGCGATTGATTTCATCGATGATCAGAACAAACTTCTTTTCCGAGTTCGCCGGTCTGCCGGCCCTCTGACACATTTCGCTGAAGATACGATGCACTGTATCATAGCGGACGATCGGAGGTAGGCCATTCTGTTTTTCGGTGCTGACCTGGATGCCCCGCACGAAGTCTTCGTAATTGTAAGCCGGGTGGAATTGCACAATGTCCCATCCCGCATCAGCGAACTCACCCGCGCCGTCGGTCTCATACTGATTCACGAGCGCCTCGATGGCATTGACGGCGCGGTCCGGGAACAGGATCCGCGCGGCGAGGCGCTTCGCGCACCAAGTCTTGCTTGTCCCTGGTGGGCCTTGAAGGATCACGTTGCGTTGCGTATCGATCAACTGTAACAATTCAGTCATTACGGCTTCCCGTTGGATCAGGCTGTACCATTCGCACAAGCCTTGATAAAGCGCCCCATGTTCATTTACAAGTTGACCGCACCATCCCGGAGGAGGGGGGTTGAGATGAATCCCGAACCGGACACTGTCGACCGCATACCATCCGAGAATTTCTACCGGCCACCGGTGCCGGAACCAGGACCAGTCATCCGGCGGATGGGGCACAAATTCGTACGGACCAGCAATACGAACCAACGCAACAGGAGTGGCTCCGCCTCGCACAAGGCCGATCGTGCCCGGCTGGAAGTCGTTATAGCAGTCCTCAAGCGTGCCGAAAACGCCTGGTCCGCCCCAAAGGAGAATGCGCGCGGCCTGAGCGGCCACAAAGTGGTCGTGATTCCATTGGTCCAAAGGAAGGTCTTGCAGGTCCGGCTGGCCTTGGGGGTTCGGGAGGTTATCAATGTCTGGGCCAAGCAGGTCGAAGTCCATTCCAATGTAACCCGTTTGCACCGTGTGGCATAAGGCCCGTTGCGCATTCGTCCAGTTTGCGAAAGGAATATCCAGCAGTACGAGTATCGGCGGCGCGCCGCCGCAGGCGATCAGACTCTTATGAGCATATTCGATGGCGAGACCTGCATTGCCAGGGTGAAGCTGCATATGGAACATTGCTTATCTCGATCGTTTGCATGGTTGAAAGTCGCTTTGATCACGGTGCCAACAAGAACCGTGCTCCATATTTCTCGATTGCCGCGACGCGAAGACCCGTCACATCCCAGGCGATCAATATTTCGGAGCCAGCCCCGCCTGTTTGCACAGCTCATTGGCCGTTATCCGATCGAATTGTTTGTGCCTCTTTACCGGTATCACTTTCGCGCCATCGGTATAGATTGAATGATTCGCCCCTTCCCGAAGCAGATAGAACCCATTTGCTGCGAAGTAGTGTACCAGATCACGCCGCTTGACCGACAAGGTCTATCTCCACTGTCAGTTGCTCAATCAATCCAGTAGCGTCAGGAATTTCTCGCCCAAGCGCTTGGTATGCCAACATCATCTCCTGCAAGGCATCACGGAGCATAGCCCGGCATTCATCGAGATCGGCGCCTTCGGTGACGACCTCCGGCCACTCGATCAACTGACCCATATAGCCGCCGTTAAAGCAGGTGTATCTTGCGGTGTAAATCCGTCGCATTGCGGGGAACTCTGATTAGGGTTAGGCAACAAATGAACCTGTGACGACCATGGTCGCCGGACCGGACGGTTGATCTGGGCAAAGGTTAGCATAAGCCCAAGTCCCTGGGCTTATGCCGGGCCATGGTCACGCCATACTTGGATGATCCTCCCCCCTCAACCGGCACTCCGCCACCAACCGCCGCAGAAACTGCTCCGGTGCCAGCGTCTCACCCAGCAGCGCCAGCGGTCGTGGGTGTGCCGAGCGCGTCCATGGAGGCGCACTTTAAGGTTTCGGTCTGATATGGCAGCATAAACGCTACTGAAACGCCAAGAAAAAAAACTGCTGTGAGAGAGGGTTGGCGCTTGACCGCCCGCCCCGTCTCTGCTAGAAGCGCCGCTAGCGCCCGGTTGCTCCCGCGGTGCCCGGATCTCATTGGAGCCTGTCATGTACAACCCCGCCCGGCGCATGCCGAGTCTGCCCACCGAGGACGACCTGCCCTGCGACGATGGAGAGCCGATGGAGACGCTGCGCCACCGCCTGCAGATGAAACTCCTGATCCACTCGCTGGACCCCTGGGCGCCCGCCCGCGGGGGCCTTGATCGTAATCCCGGCCAGCGGCGTGCGTAGTCAGGGCTTCCAGCCCTGACGGTGTCAGGCCAGGATGGCCTGACTACGCACCTGGCGAGCCCAGGTGGCCGGAATCTTGATCGAGGCGCCCGCGGGGACTGCTTCGTCGGCAGCAACATGTTCCTTTACTTCAGTAGCGAACAACTGCGCGGAAAAGACTTTCGCGGCCCGGATGTCTTTATCGCGCTCGGGGTCTCGCCGCGGGAGCGCAAGAGCTGGGTGGTGTGGGACGAGCAGAAAGCGCCGGACCTGATCGTGGAGCTCCTCTCCGAAAGCACTGCCCACACCGATAAGACAGAGAAGAAGCGTATCTACCAGGACCAGCTGCGGGTCGCCGAGTATTTCTGGTTCGACCCCTGGAACCCGGACGACTTTGCCGGCTTCACCCTGACCGACGGACGTTAGGCGATGTCCGTCAAATCCCATACCACCTCGCTCGTCTTCTCGCCCGCCCTCCGCGTCGTGCCGACAGTCACGTTTCCCGGCGATGCTCAGGTCGGCGCGCCTTGCAGGCCGGCGAGCATCCGTCGCGATCCGGTATGCCATTTTTCGGCAATCGTCTGACTCCCCGGCTGCCGTCCACAGGGAGTTCTAGCCGCCCTGCAGCGGACGCGATTCGCCCGCCCCTGCACGGTCCGCGTTCCGTCAGCCCGATCGGGTATGTTATGTTGCACTCTGTGATGGTCACGGCACCCGCGCCGCCCAGCCCCAGAGGAAACCGCATCGCAATGGCACTGGATCAATCGGACGTCGAGAAGATCGCCCACCTGGCACGGCTCGCGCTCCCGCCCGCGGCGTGTACCCGTTATGCCCAGGATCTTTCAAACATTCTGGCGCTGGTGGCCCAGATGGATGCAGTCGATACCGCGGGCGTCGCACCGATGGCCCATCCCCTGCACCAAACCCAGCGGCTGCGGCCGGACGTACCGACCGAGCCCGATCAGCGCGCGCACTTTCAAGCCATCGCGCCCCAGACCGATAGCGGGCTCTATCTGGTTCCCAGGGTGATCGAGTGATGCACGAGCAGACCATCCTCGCACTGGCGGACGACTTGCGCGCCCGCCGCTATTCCAGCGTTGAACTGACCCGTCATTACCTGGGGCGGATCGCGCGTCTCAATCCCGACCTCAACGCCTTCATCACCGTCGCCGCCGCGCCGGCCCTGGCCGCCGCCGGGCGCGCGGACGCGGCACTCGCCGCCGGCACGGCCGGGCCGCTCACCGGCATCCCCATCGCACACAAGGACATTTTTTGCACGCGGGGCTTACGCACCAGTTGCGGCTCACGGATGCTCGACACCTTCATCGCGCCCTATGACGCCACCGTCGTAGAGCGCCTGGCGGCTGCCGGTGCCGTAGTCGTGGGCAAGACCAACATGGACGAGTTCGCCATGGGCTCGTCCAACGAGACCAGTTGGTACGGCCCGGTCAAGAACCCCTGGGACCACACCCGGGTTCCCGGCGGGTCGTCGGGCGGCTCGGCCGCTGCCGTCGCCGCCCGACTGTGCGCCGCCGCCACCGGCACCGATACCGGCGGTTCCATCCGCCAGCCCGCGGCCCTGTGCGGCATTACCGGCATCAAGCCGACCTATGGCCGCTGCTCCAGATGGGGCATGATCGCCTTCGCCTCGTCGCTCGACCAGGCCGGGCCCATGGCGCGCTCCGCCGCCGACGCGGCACTCCTGCTCCAGGCCATGGCCGGATTCGATCCACGTGACTCGACCAGCATCGATACCCCGGTCCCCGACTATGCCGCGGGTCTGAATCAGGACCTCGCCGGTCTGCGCATCGGCTTGCCAAAAGAGTATTTTGGTGATGGACTGGACGCCCGCACCGCCGCGTCCATCGTTGGCGCCATTCGGGAATATGAGCGACTTGGCGCACGGGTAAGCGAGATCAGCCTGCCCAACAGTCCACTCTCGGTTCCGGTCTACTATGTCGTCGCCCCGGCCGAGTGCTCATCCAACCTCGCCCGTTTCGATGGCGTACGCTACGGCCACCGCTGCGCGGCACCCACGGATTTGGAAGACCTCTACCAACGCAGCCGCGCCGAGGGTTTCGGGCCGGAAGTCCAGCGCCGCATCATGATCGGCACCTACGTGCTCTCGGCCGGCTATTACGACGCCTATTACCTCAAAGCGCAGAAAATTCGTCACCTGATCGCCGAAGATTTCAAGCGCGCCTTCACCCAGGTCGACGTCATCATGGGGCCCAGCAGTCCGACGACCGCCTTCCCCATCGGCGCCAAGCGCGACGACCCGGTGGCGATGTACCTCAGCGACATCTACACCATCGCCACCAACCTCGCCGGTTTGCCCGGCATGTCCATTCCGGTCGCCCCGGTCGACGGCCTGCCGGTCGGATTGCAGATCATCGGCAACTATTTCGAAGAAGGGCGCCTGCTCAATGTGGCGCATCGGTTGCAGCAGGAGACGCACTGGCATTGCGCAGTACCGACCGGGTACGCGTGACACCATGGGGCGTGCTGGCCTGTGCTTCCATTGACCACCATGACTACTTGACTTCACTGCGATACAGCTAGATCGTTGACACTCAGATGAACGTGAATAAGGACTATTACGCGACGCTGGGACTGACGCCATCGGCCGATTCGGTCGTGCTGCGTGCAGCCTTCAAGGCGCTGGCCCAGCGTTATCACCCGGACAAGTCGGGGATCGACCGCGACCAGGCCAGCCAGCGCATGGCGGCGATCAACGAGGCCTATCGCGTCCTCAGCGATCCGGCGGCCCGCGCGGAATACGATCGGCTGCGCGAGAAAACGACCCAGAACGCGGATACTGCCTTCGCCGACGGCGACAGCGAACCAACGGCGGGCAGTCCGTTGGATGCAGATTGGAAACTCGCGGTCCAGTTCTATCCCGAACTGAAAGAGATTCGTCTGGGACTCGCCCGGATCTCCTGGAAGCTCGCCGAGTCCTTTCGGGCCCGACTACTGAAAACCAAAGAGTTCGCAACCGCCCGCAAATTGGCCGTTGAACTGGAAAGCGAGTTTTTGGCTGTCTATTTCGGAGCCAATCCCAAGACCCTGGATTTCGGCAAGAACCTCATTCTGGATGGCCGCCGGGATGCCGCCAGAGAGCTCAACCGGGCGATTCGGATCTTGGGGACCGGGGCCGACCCGGATAAGATCATTCAGGTCATCCGGCGCAAGTTTGATATCCCCGACACCGGCGCGATCTGGCGTTACGACACCACCGGCAAACGCCGGGGGATCCGGGCGCAACGGTTTGCCGCAGAAAACGGCATGGTGCTGATGGAACTCCTGGAGCGTATCCGCAACCGCGAGGTCCCAGGATTCGTCGTCGACGGCATTTTTTATGTAGAGATCGACGAGCATGGCAGCCCCTTGCCGCCAAACCGCAAATCGGCTCGGGTCACGCGCTCGTCCGTCAACGTTGGCAGCTATATGCTGATCGGGCTGCTTTTTATTTCGGTCCTTGCGCTGTTTTTTCTGATATCGAGTTATTTATTCTAAAACGCTCTTCAGCTCCCCCCAGGTAACACAGCATGCAATGGGAAACCGTGATCGGCCTCGAGATCCATACCCAGCTCGCGACCCAATCCAAGATCTTCTCGGGCGCGCCCACCCGCTTTGGGGCTGAGCCCAACACCCAGGCCTGTGCCATCGACCTGGGCCTGCCGGGCGTCTTGCCGGTCCTCAATGCCGAAGCGGTCCGACTCGCCGTGCGCTTCGGCAAGGCGATCGCCGCGGAAGTCGCCGAGCGTTCGGTGTTCGCCCGCAAGAATTATTTCTATCCGGACCTGCCCAAGGGGTATCAGATCAGTCAGTACGAGTTTCCGATCGTCGGCGAAGGCCGGGTGGAGATCGTGCTGGATGACGGGACGGTGAAGGAAATCGGGGTGACGCGGGCTCATCTGGAGGAGGACGCGGGGAAGTCGCTGCATGAGGATTTTCATGGGCTGACCGGGATCGATCTGAACCGCGCCGGCACGCCCCTGCTGGAGATCGTCTCGGAGCCGGATCTGCGCTCACCCCAGGAGGCGGTGGCCTATGCGCGCAAGGTTCACCAGATCGTGCGCTGGATCGGGATCAGCGACGGTAACATGCAGGAAGGCTCGTTTCGGGTGGACGCGAACGTCTCGGTCCGTCCGCTGGGCACGGCGACCCTTGGGACCCGCGCCGAGATCAAGAACATCAACTCATTCCGCTTCTTGGAGCGGGCGATCCAGTTCGAGGTCGAGCGTCAGATCGATCTGCTCGAAGCCGGCGGCCGGGTCGTCCAGGAAACCCGGCTCTACGATCCGGACCGGGACGAGACCCGCACCATGCGCACCAAGGAAGAGGCGAATGATTACCGCTATTTCCCGGACCCGGATCTCTTACCGGTCGAGGTCGATGCGGCCTTGATCGCCGCCGCGACGGCGGATTTGCCGGAGCTGCCGGACGCCATGCGCGAACGCTTCCGGGAAGACTATGGCATCGGCGAGTACGACGCCAATCTGCTGACCGCCAGCCGTGACCTGGCAGGCTATTTCGAGACGGTCGCCCAGACGAGCGCCGAACCCAAACTGGCGGCGAACTGGATCAGCGGGGAGTTGGCGGCGGCACTCAACAAGGCCGGGCTGGAGATCACCGCGAGTCCGGTGACGGCGTCTCAACTCGCCGGGATGATCCAACGCATCACGGATGGAACCATTTCGGGCAAGATCGCCAAGCAGGTGTTCGAGTCGATGTGGAACGGGAGCGGCGATGCGGATACGGTGATCGAGACCCAGGGACTGCGGCAGATCACCGATACCGGCGCCATCGAAACACTGATCGATACCATCATCGCCGCCAACCCCGGTCAGGTCGAACAGTACCGCGCGGGCAAGGACAAAGTCTTCGGGTTCTTCGTTGGCCAAGTGATGAAGCAGAGCCAGGGCAAGGCCAACCCGCAACAGGTCAATGACCTGTTGAAGCAGAAGCTCGCCGGCGGCTAGACGCGCAGGCTGGAAAGTCCGGCATCCAGATGCAGGATCTGACCGGTGGTAAGGCGCGCATCATCGAGCAGCCAGACCGCCGCCCGCGCCAGATCGGCGACCTCCCCGATCACCTTGAGCGGGTGTCGCTCCGCCGCTGCCGCGCGTTTCTCCGCGGTCGCCAGCAACCGCTCGGCCAAGGGGGTCGCGGTCAGGGTCGGCGCGATGGCGTTGACGCGGATGCGCGGGGCCAGTTCGGCGGCCAGGGCGCGGGTCAGCCCCTCGATGGCACCCTTGGCCGCCGCCACCGAGGCGTGATAAGGCATTCCAGTCCCCGCGGCGACACTGCTGAAGAGCAGAATGCCGGCACTTTCAGCCTGCCGTAATGACGGCAGGGCGCCCTGGATGGCGCGCACCGCGCCCATGACATTCAAGTCCAGATCCTCGCGCCACTCCTGCTCGGTCAACCGCTCGAAGGGTCGCAGACGGATACTCCCCGGGCAGTAGGCCAGTCCATCGAGTGCCGACGGCAGTCGATCGCCCGGAAAGGGGTCTTGACGCACATCCCAGCACACGCTGGTGACCCGCGGGTGGTCGGCGGCCCGCTCCGGATGCCGCGACAATTGGGTGACCTGGTGCCCCTGGTCAATCAGTGTCGTCAGCAGCGCGGCACCGATGCCGGAAGTGCCGCCGACGATCAGGAAGTGTTTGGACATGGTCCGAATCCCGGTGGAAGGCCCGGGAGGTCCGGGCGAGGGTCAGGAGGTATCGTCTCACCCGGGTTTTTCAACGGCTGTTCAGCAGGCGCGCATATCCACCCCTGACCAAGCCTGCACGCACCGCGCCACGCGTGCTCGAATACCACGAAACGTATTGGCATCGCCTGATATTTCGTGCTGATTGACGCCGCTCATCGGACCCCTGCCGGACGGTACTAGGATCGAAGGACGCCCTTGACATCGCCTGGACAGGTACCATTCTCCTGTCTGCCCGGCACAAGATCGGGTCATGTAGAAAAGTCCGGCCATGCGCCGGTCAACCACCAGGAGAACACGATGAATGATGAAATCGAATATCTCGAGTCCTACTGCCCCGATAGCCGGGTTCACGCCATGATCAACAATCCGGAAACCGAGGGAATCGACGAAGGCTGAGTGCGTCCGGGGGCCTTGGCGGCCCCCGCGATGTGGCGGCAACCAACCAAACCCCATCCATTCGAATAGGAGCGCGCGGCGTGAAGGTGGCAATCATCGGTGGTACCGGGTTCGTGGGCACTTATCTGATCGAGCGGCTCCTCCAGGATGGTCACCTGCCGCGGCTGCTGGTCCGGGCAGGCAGCGAGCCGAAGGTTGAGCGACCGACTGAATGCGAACTGGTGACCGGCGAGGTTGGAGACACCGCGGCCCTCAGTCGCTGCGTCGAAGGCGCTGACGCCGTGATCTATCTCATCGGCATCCTGCGCGAGTTCCCATCGCGCGGCGTCAGCTTCGATGCACTTCAGCACCTAGGAGCGGTGGACACGCTGACCGCGGCCAGGCAGCAGGGCGTAAAACGCTTCCTCTTGATGAGTGCCAATGGGATCCGCGCCGACGCCACCGCCTATCAGCGCACGAAGTTTCAGGCCGAGGAGGCGGTCAAAGCATCAGGGATGGACTGGACCATCTTTCGACCCTCGGTGATTTTCGGCGATCCGCGCGGCCGGATGGAATTCTGCGATCAACTCAAGCGCGACATCATCGACAGCCCGATCCCCGCGCCCCTGTTCTACGCGGGCCTGTTGCCGTTCAACGCCGGTCAATTCCAACTCGCGCCGGTGAGCGTCAGCGATGTGGCGGCCGCGTTCGTCCAGGCGCTCACCGATCCCGGCACGCACACGCAGACCTACTGTCTCTGCGGCCCGGACGCGCTGAGCTGGAGGACGATCCTCGGCACCATCGCCGCGGCCTGCGGTCGCTCCAAGTGGATGTTGCCGGCCCCCGTGTTCGGGATCAAAGCGGCGGCAAGCCTGTTCGATCGCTTTGCCTGGTTCCCCATCACCCGCGGCCAGATCGAGATGCTCATGGAGGGCAACGTCTGTACACAGGACAACGGCTTCGCCCGACTCGGCTTGACGCCGCATCCCTTCAACAAAGAGGCGCTGGCCTACCTGAGGAACTGACTCGACGGTCGTGGCGCCTTCGGACCTGATATCCAGACGCACCCTTGGCGTAGCGGCGGGTTTGAAACCCGCCCCTACGCGCGGTTATCGCGTTGGGCACCGATCATCAGGCCGCTGGCGGGTTGTCGGAATGCGCGCCAACGTTTAAGGTTGCGCCCTTGCGGCGACGGGACCGGCAGCGGCCGTCGCGACGCGACGGCGTCGCCCGGACCGGGCGGCCAACCCTGCGACTGCCCCAAGGATCTCCATAACCCTCATGCTTCAGGTAGCCCAGCTCGAATGTCGGCGCGGCGACCGTTTGCTGTTCTGCGGACTGGACTTCGAGGTCGGACCCGGTACCCTCCTCCACGTGCGGGGACGCAACGGCAGCGGCAAGACGACCCTGCTGCGCACCCTGTGCGGTCTCTACACCGCCGATCACGGGGTGGTGCAGTGGCGCGGCGAGTCGATCCGCGCCCTGGGCGAGGACTACCGGCGCGACCTGCTGTATTTCGGCCATCTCAACGGCATTAAAGGCGACCTGACCGGGGTCGAGAACCTGCGCCTGGCCGCCACCCTGGATGGCGACACCGCGGACACGCGCACCCTCTGGGCGGCCCTGGCCCGGATCGGGCTGGCCGGATTTGAGGATATTCCCACGCGGATGCTCTCGCAGGGCCAGAAAAAGCGCACCGCCCTGGCGCGTCTGATCCTGAGCCGGGCGCCGCTGTGGATACTCGACGAGCCCTTCACCGCGCTGGATACCGATGCGGTCGACTTGCTCCAGCAGTTGATCGCGGACCAGGTCGCGAACGGCGGGCTGGTGGTACTCACCACCCATCAGGAAGTGCCGCTGACCTCGGGCCAGGCCTGCCACCTGGACCTGGGCCGCTGAGCCCGGAGCCGAGGCCGGATACGATGTTCAAGGTTTTCTGGAGCGTCCTGCACCGTGACTTGCTGCTCGCCATGCGGCGGCGCACCGACGTGTTGACGACGCTGTTTTTCTTCCTGATCGTCGTCAGCCTGTTTCCCTTGGGAGTCGGCACCGAAACCGCGGTTCTGCGCACTCTGGGACCGGGAGTGGTCTGGGTGGCGGCCCTGCTCGCCTCGATGCTCGCGCTGGAGCGCCTGTTCGCCGCGGACTTCGAGGACGGCACCCTGGAGCAATTGCTGCTCACCGATCAGCCGCTGGTCCTGCTGGTGCTGGCCAAGATCACGGCCCACTGGTTGCTGACCGGACTGCCCTTGGTCTTGATGGCGCCCCTGGTCGGCATGCAATATCACCTGACCGACCCGGCCATCGGTATTATGATGGCCGCCCTGTTGCTCGGTACCCCGGTGCTGAGCCTGATCGGGGCCATCGGTGCCGCCCTGACCCTGGGTCTGCGCGGCGGGGGCATTCTGCTGTCGCTGCTGATCCTGCCGCTCTATATTCCGGTGCTGGTCTACGGCGCGGGGGCGGTGGAACTGGCCGCGGTGGAACTAACCGCAACCCGACCCTATCTGATGCTGCTGGCGGCCTTCCTGCTGTCGTCGCTGATCCTGGCGCCGCTCGCATCCGCGGCCGCGCTGCGCATCTCCATCGAATAACACTGCACTGCCCGAGCCACCCGATGTCCAGCGCCTGGTCCAAGTTCGCTTCACCGTCCACCTTCTATCCCCTGGCGGGCCGGATGATCCCGGTCTTCTGGGTGCTGGCGGCCGGTTCGCTCCTGGTCGGCCTCTACTGGGGCTTCTTCGAGACCCCGGATCAGCTCGGCGGCAGCAATGCTCAGAAAGGCTACTATCGAATCATCTTCCTCCACGTCGGCGCCGCCTGGATGTCGATGTGGCTCTATGCGGTGATGGTGGGCTGGGCGGCCATCGGGCTGGTCTTCAACACCCGGCTGTCGTTTATGATGGCCAACGCCATCGCCCCCACCGGGGCCATTTTCACCTTCCTGGCACTCTGGTCCGGCTCCTTCTGGGGACGCCCAAGCTGGGGGACCTACTGGGACTGGGACCCGCGGCTGACCTCGGAGTTGATCCTATTCTTTCTCTATATCGGCTACATCGCCCTGCACTCGGCCATCGACGATGCCCGCCGCGCGGACCGGGCCGCGGCCCTGCTGGCCATCGTCGGACTGGTGATGGTGCCGGTGATCTTCTGGTCCATCAACTGTCCGGACCCTAATCAGTGCGCGGCCCTGCACCAGCGCTCGGGGCTCGGCAAGGTGGACGGCAACATCCTGTTCGCCATGCTGACGACCACGCTCGGGTTCTGGATGTACTCCTTCGCGACGACCCTGATGCGCGTGCGCACCATCATCCTGACGCGCGAGGCGCAGACCACCTGGGCCGCGGAGACGATCCAGGCGGAGGCCCGCGCATGACCGCAAACCCTGGCTCGGCGCGCGCGATTGTCACGTAAAGGCGCCAAGACACCAAGAACACCATGAACGAAGGCTTGATGCAGTTCCTGTCCCAGGGCGGTTACGCCCAATTCGTGTGGGGCGCCTATGGCATGGCCCTGCTGCTGCTGGTCGGCGAAGTGATCGGTTTGCGCCGCCGGCGGCGAACTATTTTGGCGCGGCTGCGTCGATTGTTGCGGTTAGGTACTCCGCCGGACAACCCGCGAGAGCATGAGTGAGGTATTTCATGAAGGCACGACAGAAACGGCTGGTCCTGGTCAGTGTGGCGATCATCGGCGTCGGCGCCGCCGCGGCGCTGGCCCTGAGCGCACTGCAAAGTAATATCTCCTACTTTTTCAGCCCTTCCCAGGTGATGGCCAAAGAGGCTCCGGCGGATCACGTCTTCCGCCTGGGGGGTCTGGTTTCCGCGGGTTCGGTCCAGCGGGCGGAGAACGGGCTCACCGTCACCTTCGATGTGACCGATCTGGCGCAAACCGTCAAGGTCTCCTATACCGGCATCCTCCCCGATCTGTTCAAGGAAGGTCAGGGGGCCGTGACCCGCGGACGACTGGGCCCGGATGGGGTCTTTTATGCCGAGGAAGTGCTGGCCAAGCACGATGAAGAATATATGCCGCCCGAGGTCGCCGACAGCCTCAAGACCGAACATGCGCAGGGGCTGGCGCAAAGCCTGAACACCCCGTCGGCCGATGCCCAGAGCGCCGACGGGCGTACGGTGACCCAATGATCCCCGAACTCGGCCATTTCGCCCTCATCCTCGCCCTGACGCTGGCCGTCACCCAGGCGATCGTTCCACTTTGGGGCTCGTTCAACGGTCGCCGTCCTTGGATGGCCATGGCCCGACCGCTCGCCTGGGGTCAACTGACCTTCCTGAGCGTCGCGTTTCTCTGTCTGGTCCAGGCCTTTCTGACCGATGACTTCTCGGTGGTCTACGTGGCCACCAATTCCAACAGCCTGCTGCCGACCGCCTACAAGGTGTCCGCCGTCTGGGGCGCGCACGAGGGTTCGTTACTGCTGTGGGGGCTGTTGCTCGCCGGTTGGGGCGCGGCGGTCGCGCGCTTCAGCCGCAACCTGCCGCTGCCGATGATCTCCCGCGTGATCGCGGTGCAGGCGATGATCGCCATCGGCTTCCTGCTCTTCATGCTGCTGACCTCCAACCCGTTCGCGCGCATCTTCCCGGCACCCCTCGAAGGTCGCGACCTCAATCCGCTGCTCCAGGACTTTGGTCTGATCATTCACCCGCCCATGCTCTACATGGGTTACGTGGGCTTCTCGGTGGCCTTCGCTTTCGCCATCGCCGCACTGATCGGCGGACAGCTCGACGCGGCCTGGGCACGCTGGTCGCGGCCCTGGACCACGGTCGCCTGGATCTTCCTCACCATCGGCATCGCGCTCGGCTCCTGGTGGGCCTACTACGAGCTGGGCTGGGGCGGCTGGTGGTTCTGGGACCCGGTCGAGAATGCCTCGTTCATGCCCTGGCTGGTCGGCACGGCGCTGATCCACTCGCTGGCCGTGACCGAAAAGCGCGGGGCCTTCAAGAGTTGGACGGTGCTGCTGGCGATCGCCACCTTCTCACTCTCGCTGCTCGGCACCTTCCTGGTGCGTTCAGGCGTTCTGACCTCGGTCCACGCCTTCGCCACCGACCCGGCGCGCGGCGCCTTCATCCTCGCCTTCCTGGTGATCGTCATCGGCGGTTCACTGGCGCTCTATGCCTGGCGCGCCCCGACGGTCTCCGGCGGCGGGCGCTTCGATCTGCTCTCGCGCGAGAGTTTCCTGTTGGTCAACAACCTGCTGCTGGCGGCCCTGGCCGCACTGGTGCTCTTCGGCACCCTGGCACCGCTGATCTATGAAGCGGCCGGCTGGGGCAAGATCTCGGTTGGCTTCCCCTGGTTCAATACCATGTTCGTGGCCATCTCGCCGCTGCTGGTGTTGGCCATGGGTATCGGTCCCCTGACCCGCTGGAAACTCGATGAACCGGCCCGCCTCCTGCGGTTGCTCTGGCTCGCGCTCGGTGTCGGCCTCGCCGTGGGCGCGCTCGCCGCCACCGACCTGATCCTGCCCGGCAACCCCTACGTCAGCCTGGGGCTGGGCCTGGCGGCCTGGCTCATCGCCACGCACCTGATCGCTCTGGGTGAACGGCTCAGGCATCGTGGCGTCCCGGGCCTGGCCGCCGACTTGGGCGGTCAGGGCCGCAGTTGGTACGGCATGTGGTTGGCCCATCTCGGCATCGCGGTCTTCATCATCGGTGCCACACTCGTCTCCAATTACGGCAGCGAGACCGATGTTCGGATGGCCCCCGGGTCAACGCACGAGGCCGCCGGTTACCGGTTCCAGTTCAACGGCGCCCAACCCATCATGGGTCCGAACTATCGGGCGCAGCGGGCGGAATTCCTGGTGTTCCAGGGCGACCGTCAGATCGCGGTCCTGCACCCCGAGAAACGTGCCTACCTGACGGGGGGAATGCCGATGACCGAGGCCGGGATCGATCCGGGCCTGCTGCGCGACCTCTATGTCTCGCTCGGCGAACCGGTGGGTACCGGGGGCGATTGGGCGGTGCGTCTCTACTACAAACCCTTCGTGCGCTGGATTTGGCTCGGCGGCATTCTGATGGCCCTGGGCGGGCTGCTGGTCATCAGCGACCGACGTTACCGCACCGCACGCCGGACCGCGACCGTACCGACCCTGGCGACCGACACGGCGGTACCGGCCTGAGCGAAGCACCGCCCGACCGCGGCGCGCGTGACGAGCGCGCGGCGCGGTCAACACGGCAACCGACCGACCTTGAGGATCGACAATGGCACGTTCCACCACCAGTTATCTGGTGCCCCTTGGCCTTTTTCTGGCGCTCGCCGCCCTGCTGTTCTACGGGCTGTCACTAGACCCGCGCAAGGTCCCCTCGCCCCTGGTGGGCAAAGCAGCCCCGGCCTTCACGCTCGAGTCCCTGGAGGAGCCCGGCAAGCTGATCAGCTCAGACATCCTCAAGGGACGCGTCTCCCTGGTGAATGTCTGGGCCTCCTGGTGTCCGTCCTGCCGCCAGGAGCACAGTGAACTGGTGCGCATCGCGCGCGATTCGGACATCCAACTGATCGGCTTCAACTGGAAGGATGAGCGCCCGGCCGCCCTGGAGATGCTGCGCCGTTTCGGCGACCCCTACGCCCTCAGCGTCTTCGACCCGGACAACCAGGCCGGGATCGACTGGGGAGTCTATGGAGCTCCGGAGACCTTCGTGATCGATGCCGAGGGCATCATCCGCCACAAGCGCATCGGTCCGATCGACGGCAAGGTCTGGACCCAAGAGATCCTGCCGGTGATCCAGCAGTACTCGCCCAAGGGCTAGCCCGTCAATGCCGCCCATCAACACTGAGCCTTTGTTTTCAATGAGCAGTAACCACCTGATCGGCAATGCACTCCGGTCCGCGGCACGCGCCGCCGTCCTCGCGAGCGCCCTCGTGTGCGCCGGCGCCGCCGCCTACACGCTCCAGGAATTCACCTTCGACAGCCCAGCTCAGGAGCGGACCTTTCGCGACCTGACCAGTAAACTGCGCTGCCTGGTTTGTCAGAACGAGTCGCTGGCCGGCTCCCAGGCGGATTTGGCCCAAGACCTGCGCAAAGAGGTCTACGGCATGCTGAAGGAGGGCAAGGACCAGGATGAAATCATCAGCTTCCTGGTGGATCGCTACGGGGACTTCGTGCTCTACCAGCCCCAGATCAAACCCTCCACCTATCTTCTGTGGTTCGGTCCCTTCGTCCTGATCGGCGTGGGCGGCTGGCTCCTGCTGCGCGCGCTGAAGGCCAAGAAGGGGGAACCCGAACCGGAAACCAACGCCGCCGAAAGCGCCCGCCTCCACCAACTCCTCGCCGCTGCCGAGCCGCCAGACCAAGCCAAATGATTATTTTCTGGATACTTGCCGCCGGGCTCACGAGCCTGGCTATCCTCTTCATCGCCCGGCCCTTACTGAGCGGCGGCGCGAGCGACGCATCGCCCAGCCAGTCCGAGCTGAATCTCCAGATCGCCCGCAGCCGCCTGGCGGAACTGGATGCCGACCTCGCCGCGGGCGTGCTCGACCAGGGCCAGTCCGCTGCCGCGCGCAAGGATCTGGAGCGCGAACTGTTATCCGATCTGCATGACTGCGCGTTGCAAGGGGACCAGATCCTCGGCTCGCGGGACGCGACCACCGCCCGCACCCCGGACAAGACCGCGGGAGCGGACCGCGCACCCTGGCTCGCCCTCCTGTTGATACTCGCCGTGCCGACCGGGGCCGTCCTGACATACCTGGAACTCGGCGATCGCGAGATCATTCCGCGGATCGAGACTGCCGCGGCGACCGCGGTCGCACCGGTCGCGGACCACGCCGCCGGACCCGAGGGACAATCCTTGCCGTCACTCGAAACACTGGCGCAGGGGCTCGCCGAGCGGATGCAGCAGAATCCGGACAATCTGGAGGGCTGGCTGATGCTCGGTCGCACCTACGTTGCCATCGATCAACCGGCCAAGGCGCTGGAAGCCATGGAGCGGGCCTTTCAACTGGCTCCCGACGATGCCGGAGTGATGGTCGGTTATGCTGAGGCGCTGGCAGCGAACAGCGGCAACCAACTCGACGGCCAACCGGCTGAACTGATCCAGGCGGCACTGGAGCGTGAACCGGACAACGCCAGCGCACGCTGGCTCAGTGGGATGCTGGCCTTCCAGCAAGCGCGCTTCGCCGAGGCCGCGGCAACCTGGCAGGGAATCCTGACTGAGCTGGACCCAGCCGGCGAGGATGCCGTTCAGATGCGCGAGATGATTACCGAGGCGCGCCGCCGCGGCGGCTTGCCGGAAGCGCCGAGCGGCGCGGCCCCCGGCGGGATCAGTCCCGCGCTGCCGCCGGATGCTCCGGCAGCTGCGGCGGCGCAGGCCCAGGTGAGCCAGGCCGATCCCGCGCAAGAGATCCAAGCAACCGCGGCAGACCAGGGGCCCCGCATCCAGGTCAGCGTCACCCTCGCCCCCGAGCTCGCCGCCCAGGTCAATCCGACTGACACCTTGTTCATCTATGCCCGCGCCGCTGCCGGCCCGCCGATGCCGCTCGCGGTAAACCGGGTCACCGCCGCGGATTTGCCGGCCACCGTCACCCTGGACGACAGCTCCGCCATGGTGCCGGCCATGCGCCTTTCGAGCTTCCCGCAGGTGATCGTCGGGGCCCGCATTTCCAAGTCAGGGCAAGCAACTCCCGGTCAGGGCGACCTGGAAGGCCAGGTCGGTCCGCTCAATACCGCGACGCCCCAGTCGGTTGCGGTGACCATCGATCGCGTCCGGCCCTGAGGCGATTTCCGGCAAACGCCTCAGCGGCCGGAGCACGTCGACAACGATGCCACCGTGACCCAAGTCATCAGTCGTCGATCTTTTGATAGGTCCCGACCAGAGTCGCGTGGGCCAGGATGTGCTCATCCATGGCAAGCAGCAGTTCATCTTTTGACGGGTGGCTCAAGGCCGCGGGAAGCCGGGTGTCCAGGGCGTACAGGCGAAAAAAATAGCGATGCCGGCCCACGGGCGGGCACGGCCCCCCATAGCCGGTACGCCCCCAGCTATTGAGCCCCTCGGCACAGCCCGCGGGAAGTTCGGCGGGAGTCACCCCCGCCGCGAGCCGGTTCGTCGTCACCGGTAAGTTGTACAGAATCCAGTGATCCCAGACCATCCGCGGCGCGGCCGGATCGGGGGCATCCGGGTCATCGACGATCAAGACCAGGCTCTCGGTGCCGTCCGGCACGCCAACCCAGTAGATTTCCGGAGAGCAATCCTCACCCTCGCAGGTATACTCGCGTGGAATTTCACCACCGTCGTCGAATGCTTCAGACTTGAGAACCAGAGTCATTTTCTGCCTTCCGGTATGTGCTAAGGTAACCTAGTAGAATCATCATCAATGACTGGATTTCGGGCGCCCCGCGGGTCGCCCCTACGCAACGATGTGGGGTCAAGAGTTCACGATTATGTACCCGATGATCGACACGTCGGCCCTGACGCGGGGACCCCTCACCGCCGGGCCGCAAGCCGAACCTAAAGTTAGATCATGAGGCTGCAACGATGAAACAGTGTGCGCCCCACTGCGATCACCGGGTCACAGAGACAAAATCGCCCTAGAGACGGTTTTACCACTCCCTAGCTGTGCGTCCTTCGGCGGCCAAATGGCCGCCTTTTTTTTGAAGCCCCAGCCTTGTTTATAATTTTAGCAAGTACCATGCCAACTTTTTCTTAACAGGACCGTGCACCCGTCCGACGACAGGCCAATGGCTTCGATAAAGCCGGGCTCCGCGACCTGCTTGGGGTTGGGGCTGGTCGCGTCCCGCGTCGCCCTCGCGGCCATGGACCCAATCGTTCGGGCCTGGCTCCTTATTGCCCGCCCGATTGCCGATCGGCCATGCGCCTCAGGCCGGGCGTCCAAAACGAAACCGGTTGCCCGATTCCACCATCTCGCGGATGGCGCGCCAGGCCTGTTCGGCGTTGCCGTCCCGCTCCAGTGCCGCCTCGTAGAGCATGCGCAGTTCCAAGGGCAGGTCGGTGCCGAAGGTCAGGGGGTTGTCGGTGTTGGCCAGGATCGGCAGCCGGTCCTTGAGTGCCAGCAGGGGGTGATCCACCAGGGATGGGATACCGGTAATGGTCAGATTGCTCAGTGGGCAGGCCTCGACCGCCACATGGCGCCGGGCGAGCAGGTCCACCAGATAGCCCTGGAGGTTGCGCAGACGCAGGGCCTCCTGGTCCCGGTCGGCCTTGGTGGCCCGGAAGGGATAGGGCTGATGGGGCAAGGGGAGCTCGTCCTCCCGGTCGAGCAGCCCCAGGTACCGCTCCAGCGCCCAATTGACATGGGGATGGGTCCAGAGCCGGTCGCAGTCGCTCGCCCGGTAGCGGTCGACACCCGACCAGGCCACCGGAAAGCCGCGTGATCGCAGCACCAGGTTTGGGCAGTGGAGCGCGCAATAGAATTCGTACCACTCGCGGGCCGTGCGCGGCCGCTCCGCCGACTGGTCACCGGTGCCGAACAGAACCTCGCCCACCACGGCAATCTCCTGGGCCAGTCGCTCGCGCATGCCTGGATCCATGGGCAGCCGACCGGTCGCCGCCAGCCCCCATTCCCACACCAGGTCGAACAAGAGCCAGTCCAGTCGGCTAACGATCATCGGCACACGCCCCTGCCACTCGCGCGGGTCCAGGCCCAGGGCCAGCCCATGGCCGATGCGGTCGCCCTCTTCCCAGGGGAAGAACTCCATGACCTCGCCGATGTGGCGCAGCCCCTGGGCGAGGTGTACGAAGTCCTCGCCGGCGTGGAAGGTGTAGCCGAAGCCCCGGCAACCCGGGCAGCGGGGCGCCAGGTGTTGTCGCCACCAGTCCCGCAACTCGACAAAGGCCGGCAGATAGAACCAGTTCGGGCGTGCCAGCTCGCGCCCGGCGACGTCCAGCCCCACCAGGAAGCGCGGTAGGCCGCGCGGGGCCTCGATCTCCATCAGGGTCTTGAGATCGCTGATCTGCTGGCGGAGCTCCATCATCGCCCGGTCCACACCACCCCCCTCGGCGAGGGTACGCCACTTCACGGCGTGGACCACCAGCGACAGGGTGGTGCCCCTGGCATCCGGCCCTGACGCCATGGTCTCGGCGATCTCGAGCATCTCACGGACCCCCGAGACCGGGTCCGGGGCGACGCGCAACTCCAGGTGTCGCAGCCTCCCGAGCGGGTTGAGGTGACGCATCAGCTCCGCCGGGTCCGCCTGGACCCGCTGGCGTAGGGCCGTGATAGCCTTGGAGCGCTGATAGACGTCGGTGAAGAAGCCCAGGCCCTCGGGCCCCGGATCGTCAATGAAATGACGGTGGAAGCCTGCCCGCACCCGGGCATAGAACCACCAGAGTGCATCGAACAGGGCCGGTAGCCCGGGGTCGGCGTCGATGATGACCCGTGACTCCACCAGGAGCCAGGGCTCGTCCACCGGGGGCAGGTTCAACTGGAGCCACAGGGACTGGAAGCCGCGCAGGGTCTCGGTCCAGAAGAACTCGGGCTCTTCGTCGAGAAAGTCGTCGAGCCACAGGGGGCCCATGCGATCGAGACGCCGGGCAACCGCGAGGATGTCCCCCCAAAAGCCCCGCCAGCGGTCCAGGGCCAGCAGGGCCAGGATGCGGCGCACCGCCGCGGCCATCGCCAGGAGCGGGGTATCGCGCGCCAGGGCATGCTGGGAACCGGGCTGATGCAGGAAAAACCGGCAATCCCGATCCAGCGCACCGAGCAGGTGTGGCCAAACGAACTCGGCGCGCAGTGCAGACCCGGCGTGCACATGACAATCGGCCAGCCCCGCCCCCCTGGGCTCTCCCTGGTCCAGCAGGTCGGACAGGGGGCGCATGGCCGCGTCATCCACCACCAGACCGGCGGCGATCAGGGGTCGGCGTGTCGCCGACGGCAGGGCCGACACCAACAGGCTCGGCAACAGATCCGGTCCGACCCGCAGGCGCACCAGATGGGCCAACTGCAGGGTCTCCAGCCGGGTCAGACCGAGCGCAAGAACATCTCCGCGGGGGCTGAGCTCCAGCCGGTCCCCGGCCGGGCGCAGGAAACCGTTCGCGAGGCGTCGATAATGGGTTGCCAGCCCCACCGGGTCGACGGACCGCGGCCAAACCTGCGCCAGCAGGGCCTGGGCGAGTTCCTTGCTGATCCCATGCACGCGCTCGCGCTCGAACAGGTTCAGCCAGCGTTGCTCGATCGTCGCGGGATGCAGCGAGGGGTCTGGGGGACCGGCATCGCGCTTGGGGATGAGCCGCACCAGGCCCGGCCGTAGAGGCCAGAGCCAGGCCTCGTCCTCGATCGGCAAGGTGGCGAGGCGGGCGAGCAGGAAGAGTCGGGTGTGGTCGACCGGCATGGGTCAGTCGCCGCCTCGGTAGGGGCTCAAGCCACGGTCGCGGCCTGCGCCGGAATGGTCCGATCGTTTGATCCAGGACAGATGGGGGTGCGACACGACCGGGGCGCCCTTAAGGGCTCGGGCCGACCATGGGGGTTCCGATCGCGTCCGCGGACCCCGGCCCCACCACGGTGGGGGTGCCGTACTCAGTGAACTCCTGATCCGGGGCGCTGATGACTCCAACCCCTGCGGTGTCGGCCCCGGCCAGCAGGATCCCCACCTGGAATGCACGCCGCATCCGACTCCCCTTTTGCTGGTCGAAGACCTTTCGTTCGATCTCATCCACGAGGGCGCCGATGTCTTGGCGCAAGAGCGGACGTTCTAGGGCCAACTTCCGCGCGGTGACCTGAAGCACCAAGTCTTTCAACCGGGACGCGCTGAGCCCGCAGGGGCGGAAGGGGCTGCTCCCAGCTTGCTCGACCCGCATCAGGAACCGCAAGAACCCAAGCTCTACCCACTCCGCAAGGACCCCATCCCCATCGGTGATGTCCTTGAGATAGGCGCCTTGGAGTCGCTGCAGGATCGCCTCGATCCCAAGGGCCTGGGTCCCCGGTTCGAGACGTCCGAGGGGCGCGGGCTCCTCCGCCAGGGGATCCATGCGCCCGATCTTGATGGCCGCCTCGACCAGATGGAACAGGAATTGGATCTGCTGCTTTCCCTCTCCAAGCCCTGGATCGAAGACAGCGGCCTGATCCCAGTACCGGGTGAAGATGAACCATTGAATGGGCCAACGCCAGGCCGGCATGGGCAGACAATAGAGGCTACCGGGGGACCCGCCGGCCACGACCAGTGGATAGAAGGTCTCGAACAGGGGCCGGGTATCGCTGGCATCCAGATCGATCGGGCCTGTCGCCGGTGCCGTTGGCTCGACGGGGCCGAGTCGGTCGATACCGAGGCTCGGGAGATGGAGCCCGGGCAGGATGTCCGCCAGCTCAGGGCGTTGCAGATCGCGTAGCGCTAAGTAGCCGAGGGTGAGCGCGGGGGGCAGCAGGGCCGGGGTCTCGGCACCCGATCCGGCGAAGATCGGGCGGCGGACCCTCAACCCGATCTCATGACCCGCGAAGAGATACAGGCGCGGGGTTCCTTCCACTGAGCCGGGGTAGGCGCCGGGTGCCGGGCTCAGGACCCGCCATGGGGTGATTTCGATCGCCACCGCCGTGTTGGTCAATGACTGGGCGATGGCGCGTCCACCATCCGACGGCTCGCCGGCCTGGGATTGGTATGCGGCCAGTTGGTCATTCGCCAGATCCCCGACAAAGAGCCGGGCAAACCCGGTCAGGACCTCGCGTCGCACCCGGTCCAAGTCTGGCGCCCCCTGGACTGGGACGCGGCGCAGGACGATGTCATAGGCCTGCTCTAGGAGTCGGGGATTCCCGCTCAGGACGGATGCGTACTGGGACAAGGTCGCAATCCCCTTGATCGCCCAGTCGAGGCTCAGGAAGCGCCGCAGACCGATTCGATCCAGCAGATCCCCGAGGGTCGGGAGAGCGTCGTCGGGCCGAAAGGCGATACGCCCCTGCTCGTTCAGGGCGGTCAGACGGAAGCGCCCCTCATCGGGAAAGAACTTCGCCAGGAACTGAAAGGCCAGCCCCTGCGCGACCTCGTTCACCTCCCCAGGGCTGAACAACCGGGCGTCGGGGTCAGGCGTGTGCGACCAGTCCGGAAACATGGTCCGGGCATAGCGCCCTTTGGTGCAACGCAAGGCGAGCCGGTCGTCGGCGGTTACGAGCAGCACCAGGCGTGACAGGGACGGTGAGACGATACGGATAAAGGTCATCACCTCGTCAAGGTACTCGGGAACCAGGTCGGTGTCGTCGATCGGCAGAAGCATCAGGGGGGGACTCTTGGTGTCCTGGGGGCGGCCCCCGGCGCCAGCCAAGCGCCGGTCAGTCAGCTTACGGACGAGCTGATCCAGCCCCTCGGCAAAGCGCCGACCGCGACTCAGGTAATGGAGCCTGAAACGCTGTTCCAGGGAACCCCCTCCAGCGGACTCGCCCCCGGATTGAAAGAGCCATCGAGCCTGCTCCGCCAGGTCGTGGAAAAGCTTGTTGAGGTCATCCGCGCCCTCTCGCCGGTGGTCCAGTCCGGGCGGCTGGGGCGGCCCCATCCACTCATGGCTCGCGCCCCCGGTAAAACGCTCGACAATAGGTTGCAGGGCAGCCAGAAACGAGTAGAGGACCCGATCCCCCGGCACGAAGCGGTGGGGATCGATGATCGGCAGGATAAGGTCCCCGGGCAAGCGCTGCCGAATGCGCTCGAGCAGGGTGAGCAGGGCGCTGGTTTTGCCCGAGCCCCTGGGACCGAAGATGCTGATCACGGGGTGGAACAGGAAGGGCTTGGACCAGTGCTCGCCCGAGCTGCCGAGGCGCTCCCGCTGTTCGGTCGCCTCCAACTCGGCAAAGCGCAGCCGGTAGAGATCGAGGGTCGCCAGGGCGTCGTCGAGCCAGGGAAAACACTCGGGCTGCAGTACCCGGGCACCGCGAGCGAGTTTGGATGAAGGCGTCATCATGGATGCATCCGTGTCTGTTGGAAAGGTGTCAGCGCGGGGTCTCATGGGAGCGTGGGAACGAATTCGCGCCCACGAGGACCGTGAATCAGGACCGCGTCTGGCTTTCCCGGTCCTCGATCTTCTGGATCCAACTGCGATAGGTGTTGTACGCGATCCCCAGGGCGACTGCACGCTCGCGCTGGTTGCCGACCCCATCGCGCACCATCGCCCGATCCAGGAGGTCCATCAACTCCAGTTGACCCAGGTCCCAAAGGTGGGCATCCGGGTTCCCCTGATTGCGCGAATAGATCCCGGCGAGGCGGGTCTGTACCGCCGGACAGGCCCCGCCCGCCAAGAGGATCACCAGCGCACCCAGCAGCTTTCGCGCCACCAGGTCGGAGAAGGGCTTGGGGTACACCCAGGTGGCGCCGTGCCGGAGCAGGAAGCGGGTCCAGGGCAGGGTCGGCGTGACGAAGCGGGCGAAGTTGGTGCCCACGGCCACCGCCGGGACGCCGAGGCCCAGGCCCCGCAGCCGCTGCAGCTCGCGCAGGACCCAGAGCCCGCCGACCCGTTTCAGGTCCGGGCCCTCCCAGAACCGCTCCATGTCCGCCTCGTCGGTGACACGGTCGCCCAGATCCTTCACCGCCTCCTCCTCGGCCCCGGAGAGGCCCAGGTCGAGCAGCAGGAGCGGGGCCCCCAGGTCCAGCGCCTCCCACAGGGCGTCCTGGGCCTCCACCGCGTTATGCTTGAACACGGCGGACTCCTGCATCAGGCGCGGGCGCACCCGGTCGGATTGCAGCCACTCCAGAGCCCCGGTGGCGTCGATCCAGAGGTGCTCGGCGGTCAGTTCCTCTTTGATACGCCCGAAGTCGCCTGGGTCGTTCTCAATGACTGGGATCAGGATATCCATGGGGTGGAGTCTCGTAGGGGTTTATTGGGGCTTAGAATTGCAGACTGGTCTGGTCCGGGTTGATCGGGAAGCGCAAAGTGACCCTGGTGCCGACCCCGGGTTGCGAGTGCAACTCCACCCCGCCGGTCTGCCCATCCGCGCCGATCAGTAGATTGAGGAAATAGGTGGCCAGGGGCAGGCCAAGCCCAAGCCGGGAGCCGCTGCGCGCCCCCGCATGGCGCTCCAGCGAAAGCCCCTGGCCGAGCCGCGCCGACCCCGCCACCCGGGCCAGTCGCGCGCGCAGGGCCTCGAGCGGGCCCGCATCCAGTCCCCCCGCCTGGTCTTCGACCCGGATCAGGACGGCCCCCGGTGTCGGCTCCATCGTCACCCGGATCAGCCCACGCCCAGGCTCGGACTGGACGAGGTCAGGGGTCAGTGCCTTGAGCGCATTGTCGATGGGTACAAAGAGCGCATGGAAGCTCGCCGGGCGAAAGCCGCGAACCGCGGAGGTCTCCGCTGGGCCGGTCAGATCCGGAAGATCCAGGCGCACCTGATGCCGGACCCGCTCGAAGGACTCCTGCTGATAGGCCCGGTCGTCCACCAGGGCGTCGAAGACCAGGCCGACCTCGGCGAGTAGGGCGCCGAGGTCCAGGGGCTCGGTCTCCAGCGCCCTCGAGTTGGGCAGCCGGAACACATCCAGGGCCTTGAGCTGGGTGTCGAGCAGGTTGGCGATCCCCTTTATCCGCGCCGCCAGGGCCGGTACCTCATGGGGCTTGGCCCGGCCCAGTCGGCTGGCGACGTTCAGGAGCGGGGTCACGGTGGTCTTCGGCAGGTTGTGACCGAAGAAGGCCGTGAGCCCGCGCACGAACTCGAAACGCCCGAACTCGCGGCTGAAATGATGGATCAGCAGCCCATTGCGGAGATCCTTGGACTGGGCCAGCAGGGCCCGTTGCAGCCCGGCCCGCAATTCCGGGACCAGGGGTAGGCCGGCACGGGGCCAGGCGACCTGGGCGACCAGCGGGATGGACACGCCATCGCCGCTCAGGGTCTCTGCATGTATAGGAACAAGCAACAGCGTGTCCCCTCGCTCACCCGCGCAGAAGAGTCCCTCGAAGCGGCCCCGCTGGGGCAGATCGTTGTCGATGGGCCAGTGACACGGCAGGCCGCTTTCCAGCACCTGGTCCAGGCGCTGCATCGGGACCAGGTCCTGGGCGCTGGCCATCAGGCGATCCGACAGCGGGGATGCCCCAGGGACCTCCGCCGAGCGGCGCTGCTCCCAGTCCAATGCATAGGCATAGCCCCCGTCCTCCTGTTGGAGGAGAAAGGTCAGGACCAGAGGGTAGTTGTCGAGCACAAAGCCGAGCATGGCGGCCAGGTCCGGGGCCTGGTTATCCGGCCCCAACCAATCCCCCCCGATGACGGCCATGCGGGCATCGAACAAAACTTGATCCAGGATACTGGCGCGCTCTCGGTCCCGCGGCACCCCACCGGCACCCGACTGGGCTTTGCGTTTGCCCACCAGGATGCGCCCCCCCTCCTGGATGAAGCGTTCGAGTGTCTTCAGACTCCAACTGGCCGGGCGTGGGAGTGGGCCGACGGTGAAGACCTCGATCGGGACCTTGTCCGCCTCCGGGGGCTCCTTCGGGGCCTTGGGGCCTTCGCGGTCCAGGTCCGGTAGATAGATCTGACCCCAGGCGATCCACTGGGAACGGTCGGCAAAGGTCGTCTCATCCGCCGTGAGTCCCAAGGCGCGGGCATCGGTCTGGCCCCCATCGCCCGCGGACGATGGTCGCCACCCACGATAGGGGGCCAGAACCTCTTGCGTGAACGGTGAGAATTTCCGGCGCGAATCTGAACCTTCGGCTGACCCCAGCCGCACCCACCAGAGGCTGGCCCCCAGGAAGGTCTGGATCCCCTGATCCGCGATGACCCAGAGTGCCTCCCAGCCGGTCATTGGCAACCCCTGGAGCAGTTCGCCCGCCCAGTCCCGCAGATCCTGCAGATCCCCCTCTTCTTCGGCGATCCGGTGCTCGGTGGGAAGCTCCAATCGATACTCGATCCAGGGGTTGAATGCCTCGCTGTCGACCCCCTCGGGCCGGGTCCCCGAGATACGGTAGGCCGAGGTCAGGCGGCGGCGCGACGACCGCTGGGACGGGCTCGGGGTGTCCGGGACATCGCTATTCTCGACCCCCAGGCCGCCGCGCACCCCGAGCACAGTACCCCCGTACCAGTGGACCCTCAGGCTCTCGGGGTCTACTCGCCCCGGCAGGTTGACCCGGAACGCAAACTCCCCTGGCTCAGCCCAGTCCTTCTGTTCCGAATTCAATGCGCGATAGATTCGTCCGCTCATCCGAGTCCACCCTTTGCTGAGGGATCAAGTTGATCCACCGTGAGGCACATTAGAGACCCGAAATCCGCATCGCGATCACGTCTGCGCCGCGTGACCGACCGCGGTAGAGAAAGCTGAGCCGAGACCCAGGCTCAACTTGCGAAAAAACTATCCTATTCTTAGCCCTTTCGGTCAGAAGGGAAATGCCGCTAGCATTGGTCGGCAGACAAGGATACCGACCCGCGCAGGGACATGCGCCCAAACAACAACGGCACGGCAGGGAACTTTGATGACCATCTTCGTACGGCGGGTAAAGGAACATCCGGGCTCGGGAGGGGCGAGCCGCAGGCGCTCCGACATATTTGCCGGCGACCCAGGCAAGTCTAAGGGCACTTGGGAGCAGATTGGCAGCTACACCCCCGGGGCGAATGGTGATCCGGACTCGGTCACGATCGAATGCGACAAGTTGGACAGGTGCATCCGTGCGGGCCACCGCCCCTCGCCCCAGGTGCGCAAGCTCGCCAAGACCCGCTGTCCCGAGGTCGACCTGAACCTCGAAACCGACTGACCTGATCACGTCGGCGCACCGCCACCTTGATCGGGTTTCGGGAGCGATGGCGCCACCGTCACCCCCGCCGCCAGGGAGGCGACCAGTTCCTCGTGCTGATAGCGCAGGTAGCGGTTCGCCTCACGCACCATCAGGGCCGCGACCACGAGCAGCGGCAGCGCCATGAGCCCCAGTACCGGACTGCCGCCCAGTGGCGGTAACCCGCCATAGGCAATCCCCGCCAGCACCGCGGCCCACAGAATGGCTGCACTGGCAAGCCCGTCGCAGGTGGCACACATCACCCAGTAACGCAGCACTAGGGCCAGCGAGGCGGCCCGGCTCTGGTCATGGCGCAGTTCGGCCCAAAGCCGGGTGTAGAGCCTCCAGGGGCGGCGCAGCGCATCATCCGCCGACCCGGTCAAATAGGGCGCAAAGCGCGGGTCCCCATCCAACCCATGGGCGCGAAGAATGTCGGGCAGCACGCGCCCGGCGTCGAGGGGCGACTCACGGGTCCAGAGGCGCCGATTGTAGGCATCGCGCAGCCAACGCCCGACGACAAAGGCTGCCAAGCCGCTCCCATAGACCGCCACCAAGGTAACCAGGACGGCGAACCAGCCACCCGGCAGGCTCGGCAGAGCGATACCCAGGCTGGTTGTGAAAAAGAACAGGGCAGCCAGGCTCAGGGTGCCGGCCACCAGGAAGGAAAGGTCGAGGATGTCGAAAAATCCGGCGATCCGCGCGAGCACGGCGCCCAAGGTGCTTTCGAGATCCTTCATCCGCGACCCCCAGTCGAGTGAGTTCCAACCCCGGCGAGTCCCGACCGGTTGTCGATGACCCGCGACACGAATTGCTGCGGCGCAGTTTCTAAACCTGGTTGGTGCCGCACCGCGCAGTTCGCGTGATACTAAGCTGCCTCGGCCTTCTGGGCAACCCGACCTGTTGCGCCCTGCCGCCGGCAGCTTCCTGATCGCCCGCAGCGGGCGCCTCGCTCCCGCTGCCGACTCCGAATCAATCCGCTCGGCACCCCTGAGCGCGACGGGGCGCGACGGGCGAGTTACGGTATAATTTCAGCTTCGTGATTAGACCGATGGGGATATGACGATCTACTCGCCATTTCCCCTAAGGCGCATCCCCCCACGCCACTCCACAAAACAGGATCACCGATGTCTGAATACAACGCCGAGGACGTCCGCAACATCGCTCTGGTCGGACATGCCGGCAGCGGAAAAACCACCCTGGTCGAGGCCCTGCTCGCCGCCACGGGCGTCATTCCCGCCCCCGGCAGCGTCGCCAAAGGCACCACGGTATGCGATTTCGATCCGCTGGAGAAGGAGTTGCAGCACTCGCTCGACTCCGCCATCGCCAGCGTCGACGTCCACGGCAAGCACATCAACCTGATCGACACCCCCGGCTATCCGGACTTCCTAGGCCGCAGCGTCTCCGTGCTGCCGGCCGTCGAGACCGCCGCCGTGGTCATCAATGCCCAGGCCGGGATCGAGTCGGTCACCCAGCGCCTCATGAAGGCACTCGATCACCGGCACCTGTGCCGGATGATCATCGTCAATCAGATCGATGCGCCGGACCTGGATCTGGATGCACTCACCACCCGCATCCGCGAGACCTTCGGTGCCGAGTGCCTGCCCATCAATCTGCCGGCCGACCGCGGCACGCGGGTGATCGACTGCTTTTTCCAACCCAGCGGCGAGGGGGCCGATTTTTCATCCGTGGCCGAAGCCCATGGTCACATCATCGACCAGGTCGTGGAAATGGATGAGGCACTGATGGAGGTCTATCTGGAACAGGGGCAGGATCTCGCCCCCGAACAACTCCACGACCCCTTCGAGACAGCGCTGCGCGAGGGCCACCTCATCCCCATTTGTTATTGTTCCGGCATCACCGGTGTCGGCATCCCGGAACTGCTGGAGATCATGGTCCGCCTGATGCCGAACCCGTCCGAGGGGAATCCGCCAGCCTACCTCAAGGGCGAAGGGACCGCCATGGAACCCGTGCGGGTGTCGCCTGACCCGACCAAACACGCCCTGGCCCATTGCTTCAAGATCATCAACGACCCCTTCCGCGGCAAACTCGGCATTTTCCGCATCCACCAGGGGCGCATCAGCACCAACAGCCAGCTCTACGTCGGCGACGCCCGCAAGCCGTTCAAGGTCAACCACCTGTTCAGGCTCCAGGGCAACGAGCAGATCGAGGTCGCCGAGGGCGTCCCCGGCGACATCCTGGCGGTCTCGCGGGTGGACGACATCCACTTCGATGCCGTGCTGCATGACTCCCACGACGAGGATCACTACCACCTGACCACCATGGAGTGCCCGGTTCCCCTGTTCGGCCTGGCCATCACCCCGACCAAGCGCGGGGATGAACAAAAGCTCAACGACGCGCTGCACAAACTCCAGTCCGAGGACCCCTGCCTCCACATCGAGCATCACGCCGCGACCAACGAGACCATCATGCGCGGCCTGGGCGAATTGCATCTCAAGGTGCTGCTGCGCCGGCTCTCCGAGCAGTTCCATGTGGACGTGGACACCCGTCCGCCGAGTATCCCCTATCGCGAGACCATCACCGCCAAGGCCGATGGACACCACCGGCACAAGAAGCAGACCGGTGGTGCCGGCCAGTTCGGCGAGGTCTATCTGCGGATCGAACCACTGGAACGGGGGGGCGGATTCGAGTTCGTGGATGCCACCGTGGGCGGTGTCATCCCCGGCAACTTCATCCCCTCGATCGAAAAGGGCGTGCGCCAGGTGTTGGCCGACGGCGCCATCGCGGGGTACCCGCTGCAAGATGTTCGGGTAGCGGTGTACGACGGCAAGTTCCATCCGGTGGACTCCAAGGATATCGCCTTCTCGACCGCCGGACGCAAGGCCTTCATCGACGCGATCGATAAGGCCAAACCGGTGATTCTGGAGCCGATCGTCAAGATCCGGATCAGTGCACCGGACTCCTGCATGGGTGATCTGGCCGGCGATCTCTCCGGTCGGCGCGGGCGGATCAGCGGCAGCGAATCCCCGAGCCAGGGGCGCATCGACATCGACGGCGAGGTGCCGCTGGCCGAACTCTCCGGCTATGACGCCCGACTGAAGGCGCTCACCGGGGGCGAGGGGACCTACGCGATCGAACTGAGCCATTACGAGGCGGTCCCGGCGAGCGTTCAGAAGCAACTGGCGGACGCCTATCAGCGCAGCGAGGACTAGGAACCGGTGACGGCGGCCGGCTGGACTTGGTCATCAGCCCGGCCATTGCGCGATCAGCAGGGTCGTCGATCCGCACAGCCGGTCCGCACAGCGGACCCTACGGGTTTCACCGTAGCGTCCGCTGTGCGGACCGTCCGCGGCTGAACATCCAGCCGCGCCGTCGACGCAAGGACGTTGACTCGACAACCGTCTCTGGTACTCTGACGGATGATCGGTCACGGGGCCGGTCTCGTCTCCCCAACACGGCAATAGCCTGGAGTGACTCCCATGACGAAAGAGCGCAGCCCCAAGAAGGAAACCAAGAAAAAGTCCGGCTTGAACCTCAAGGAAAAACGGGCCGTCAAGAAAACCAAGCAAGAGAACAAGTCCTGACCCTGGTTTTCACCCCAGAGGACACTAAACAAAAGCCCGGCTGAAGCCGGGCTTTTGTTTTAGCTCACCGCGGCGACCCTCGGGCCGCCGCGGCTTTGCGCGGTCCGATGCCTCAGTAACGACGGCCACCGCCGCCGCCGCCGCCGCCGCCGAAACCACCGCCACGCGGCGCATCAGTCTTGGGCTTGGCCTGGTTGACCGTGATGTTACGGCCCTTCATGTCGGTGCCGTTGAGACCCTTGATCGCGGCATCAGCCTGGGAATTGTTGGCCATCTCCACGAAGCCGAAGCCCTTGGACTCTCCGGTGAACTTGTCGCTGATCAGGTTGACCTGCGAAACTTCACCGAAACGGGAAAAGGTTTCCCGCAGATCGGCGTCGGTGATGCTGAACGGAAGATTGCCTACGTAGATATTCATATCTGTCTGTCTTTATAGAATGCGTGCATTGATGAAAATTGACACTATCGAAAAAAGCCAAGCACAAAATTCCTTCGACAGCGGAATGCCGCTACCGCGGCAGAGGAGGGCTCACAGAGACCGGATGGGCTGAAAGCGCATCAATGTGATTGATTTCAACAACCTCACTGCTCTTCCCGAGCACTGTCGGCCGCTGATGTCAGAATGTCCTCGCCGCGATACAGTACCAGGTCTTTCTTGGAAACGCACGTCTCTTCTGGACTGTGCAGATGATCGCCGCTGCTGCCGCCTGCTCCTATCGCCTTCGTACCTGATATCCGGACAGACCCTTGGCGTAGGGGCGGGTTTAAAACCCGCCCCTACGTCCGGTTATCACGTTCGACGGCGACATGGACGATCCGGACGCAGAGCGGCCTTAGGCGACTTCCGTCAAATCACCTTATTTCTTAGGGTTGACGGCAGCAACGCGCGCGCTCTTGCCCGTCAAATTACGCTGATTGAATGCGGCAGCACAACCAACCGCGTACTCGGTGACCTCTTCCAGGCTGCCGCGGTGAAAACCGGTGATAGAGGAACGTCCGCTCGATAACACGTAGCGGTACCAATCCGCACCAGTGCCGTCTCTCGGCAGATCGGCGCGCTCGACCGAGGCCACTTCGTAATGATGGCGGATGAGGATGCTGGGAAGTTCGTTGTCGGGTGATTGCGCAGCGACGGCCACGCGGTGCGACGGGCCGTCCGTCGCGTCGGCATCAGGGCACACATTGATCACGACACCCATGAACACACTTCCGTGGAGGCCCGCGACGGCGCGCTCCGCGGCCTCTTGGGCGATATCGACATAGCGGACAGCACGCGCCTCGCTGCCCGGCTTCGCCGGACCGGGATGCACCCGATGGGTATCCCCATAGGGCGCCAGCAGGGCGCGGACGTCGTCATCGCCGACCCCGAGCGGTAGGTTGCTGATGCGTAGAGTCGAGAGCGAGTGCCCGGTATGGGCGGATTTCGAGTCCATGACGGCACGCCTGTTGCAATGCGAAGGGCGCCGCCACGGATGGACGCGGCGGAGCGGTGATTGGTCGGCAGGTCCGATTGCGCTTGAATCCGGTCGATCACCAGCGCCCGACCACCGCGGCGGGCTTGGATAGGACGGCGCAAGTCGGCGTTGCCTTTGCTAAACATGAGGGACGTTGGGGCGATCTGTCCTGAATCAAGCGGTCGGAGCAAGCCATTGAGTGGCCATTGAGTGGCCATTGAGTGGCTGTCGTCCTCCCGGACGGAAAGTACCTGGCGGCGACACCAGGATCGCCCGCGGGGCGCCGGCGGTCCGTCACAACCATCCTTTGCGCTTAAAATAAACGACCGGCAGCGCCGCCGAGACCACCATGATCAGGATCGAGAGCGGATACCCCAGTTGCCACGCCAGCTCGGGCATGTGCGCGAAGTTCATCCCGTAGATACTGGCGATCAGGGTCGGCGGCAGGAAGGCGGCCGCGGCCACTGAGAAGATCTTGATGATCTTGTTCTGCTCGATGTTGATGAAGCCCTGCGCCGCCTGGAGCAGGAAGGTGACCTTCTCGAACAGATAGTTGTTGTGCGGCAGCAGGGCGTCGATCTCGGACAGCAGGTACTTGAGCCGCTTGGCGCACGGCTTGGACGCCTGCGCACTGCGCCACACGAACGACAGGTCGCGGCGCGCATCCATCAGGCAGAGGCGGACCTTGCCGTTGAGGTTCTCGTGTTCCGCCAGACGCTCCAGCGCCTGCCCCAGGTCGGCATCCTTGTCTTCCAGAACCAGGTAACTGGTCTCTTCCAAGTCGCGGTAGAGCGCCTGCAAGGTATCGCCCAAATCCAGCACCGTGGTCTCGAACAACCCGGCCAACAGCCCGATGGGCTCTTTCAGCAGTTCGGGCCGACGGCGCACCCGAATCCGCATGAGACGCAACGCCGGCACATCGCGGTCATGGACCGTCACCAACCGCTCCCGCGTGCAGACCACGTTGACACTGGTGTTCTCCGGACGCCCTTCCACGCGATGCAGGAACAGGGTCGAGAGGTGAATCCCTTGCTCGTCGATGAAAGTCCGCGTGCTGGCCTCGATCTCGTCGGCATCCTCATCCTCCGGCAGTTCGTGCTGGACCAGTGAACTGATCAGTTCGTACTCCGCGTCGGTGGGCTCGGCCACATCGATCCAGGCCGCCTCCCGCAGGCACTCCGGGTCCTCGATGACACGCGTCAGCCCATCTTGTAATTGGTAGGCATACAGCACAACAGAGTCTCCAGCCGTGATCGCTCCAGGCCCCGCGGTCGCAGGCGACACGCGTCCTGGGTCGCTATCTTACAGAGTGCGCGGGCGACGCGTCCGCCTGGTTGGCGTCGACCCTGGCCGGCGCGTTCACGCGCGCCCGTCGTGCTTTGTGCTAGGCTCCGCGCTGCAGACCCTATCCCGTCGAGCCTCACGCCGCGAGGACGCACCCCATGGCCGCCACCGCCGACCGTCTCTCCTCCACGCCGCCCCCGGACCCGCATCGGGTCGACCAGCGGATCCTGCTCAGCGGCGTCGCCTGGAGCGATTACCAGCGACTCCTCGACCTGCGTGGCAAACGCGGTTCACCGCGCCTGACCTATCTCGATGGGGAACTGGAACTCATGTCGCCATCCGTCGAACACGAGGGACTCAAGACCCGTCTTGGGCGCCTGATTGAGTGCTATGCCGACCTCTGCGGCATCGCGGTGGAAGGCTTTGGTTCCTGGACACTGCGTTGCGAACAGCAGCAACGCGGTGCCGAGGCCGACGAGTGCTATCTGGTCGGCCCACTGACCGGCACCCCGTCGTTGCCGGACTTCGCCGTGGAAGTGATCTGGACCCGCGGCGGTCTCGACAAACTTGAAGTCTATCGCGGACTCGGCGTACCGGAGGTCTGGATTTGGCAGGATGGCAGGTTGCGGTTCTACGCCTTGGGGGGCGATGGTTACCGGGTTGCCGCACGCAGCCGCTTCCTCCCGACGCTGGACCCGCGCCTGATCCAGGACTGCATGAACGCCCCAAGTCAGACCGAGGCCCTGGCCCTGCTGCGCGCCCACCGGGCCCCCTGAACGCAGGCAATTGCCCAAGATGCCGCCGACCGACCCCAAAGCATGGCGCCCGGACTGGGTCGCACTACGCCGCTTGCTGCTGCAACCGCGGGTCGCCGACGCGGCCCTGGAGTCGGCGCTCGACGCGGCCCGGGCGCGGCAGCCGCTGCCGGTGATCTGGCTGCTCGGCAAGACCCAGTCCGGCAAGACGTCCATCATCCGCGCGCTGACCGGAAGTCCGCATGCGGTGATCGGCAACGGCTTTCGGGCCTGCACCCGAACGGCCCGCGGCTATGACTTCCCCACCCCGGCCCCGGTGGTGCGCTTCCTCGATACCCGCGGTTTGGGCGAGACGGCCTATGACCCGCGCGAGGACATCGACTATTGCGAGTCCCAGGCCCATCTGATCCTGGGGGTCATGAAGGCCACCGACCTGGAACAGGCGGAGGTGTTCCGGGTCTTGCAGGCGGTGCGCCGCCGCCACCCGGACTGGCCGGTCGTGATCGCCCAGACCGGACTGCACGAGGCCTATCCGCCGGGCGTCGGTCACTGCCTGCCCTACCCCTTCGATGAGCAACCCTGGCCGTCCATCGTCCCCAACGATCTGACCCGCGCCCTGCACGCCCAACGCGCCGCCCTGGGCAGACTGACCGGAGACTCGGCCGCGCGCTGGGTGCCGATCGACCTGACCCTGCCGGAGGATGATCTGGAGCCGGCCGACTATGGATTGGCCGCCCTCTGGGGCGCCATCGGGGAGGTCTCGGCCCTGGGGTTGCAGGCGCTGCTCGGCGGTGATGCCGAGGTCCGCGACACCTTTGCACGCACCGCGCACCCCCACATCGTCGGCTATGCCCTGGCCGCGGCCGGCGTTGGCGCGCTGCCGGCGGTCGATCTGGTGATGGTGCCGGCGGTCCAGGCCAAGCTCCTGCACAGCCTGGCCGCCATCTATGGTCAGCGCTGGAACGGTCAGGACCTGTCCGATTTTCTCGGCCTGCTGGGCCTGGGGATCGGCACCGGCTACCTGACACGCCTCGCCGGGCGCGGGTTGGTCAAATGGGTGCCGGTCCTCGGTCAGACCCTGGGCGTGCTCTGGGGGGCAACGGCCAGCGGGGCGACGACCTATGCGCTGGGCAAGGCCGCCTGTTACTACTTCGGCACCCGACGCCTGGGTGAACGGATCGACAGCGCGACGCTGCGCCGGACCTACACCCAAGCCCTGGCCGCGGGGGCGCAACTGCTCGCCAGCGAGCAGGAGGCGCGCACGGGGAATCGGCACGCGGGCGTGTCCGTAACTGAACGCTGAAGGCATTCCCGAACGGACATCCACGGACCCATACGCATGCTCAACCGCAGTGACCGTCTGCGCCTCGCCGCGCTGTTGCTCTGGACCCTGCCGGTCGCCGCCCTCCTGCCGCTGGGGCTTTGGCGGCTCTGGGAAACCGGCACCGTGCTGTATTGGATGGCCGCCATGGTGGCGTGCAGCGCACTCGGCTACGGGCTCCAGTACTGGCTGCGCCGCCGTGACACACGCCTGCTCGCCGGCGCCCAGACCACCCCAGACCCCGCCTGGCCGCCCCAGTCCAAGACCGCCTGGGATGCCATCGAAGCGATGGCGACGGCCATCCAGCCGGCGGACTGGCCACTGTCCGATGGCCCCCGGCTCGCCGACCTGGGACGCGCCGCGCTCGACCAGGTCGCACGCATCTATCACCCGCAGAAGGCCCAGCCCTTGCTGGAACTCACCCTGCCGCACGGACTGCTGATCATCGAACGCGCCTGCCGCGACCTGCGCACCGAGATCGCCGCGCAGATCCCGTTCAGCCACCGCCTGACCATGGGCGACCTACTGCGCGCCTACCGCTGGAAGTCGACCGCGTCACGTCTGCTCGACCTCTATCGCGCCGGCCGGCTGGTGATCAACCCGGCCAGCGCGCTGCTGGGCGAGACCTGGGAGCGACTGCGCGGCCGCGCCTTTGACGCCGCCTGGGCCGACCTGCACCGCTGGCTGCTCCAGGAATATGTCCGCAAGGTCGGCTACTACGCCATCGCCCTCTACAGCGGTCGCCTGACCCTGACCACGGACACGCCGGCCGCTGCAGCCACACCCGGATCCCGAAGCGATCAGGCGCGGGCGGCCGACACCGCGGCCAATCAGGCCGACGAGCCCCTGCGCATCCTGATCCTGGGTCGGGCCAACGCCGGCAAGTCAAGCCTGATCAACGCGCTGTTCGGGCGTCTGACGGCGCCGACCGATGTCCTGCCCGACCCCGGCAGGCCCATCACCCCCTATCGACTGGAACGGGATGGCCTCACCACCGCCTTGATCTTCGACAGCCCCGGCATCGACACCGCCGGACTGCCGCCCAAGACCCTGGAGACGCTGGTCGCCGACGCCGATCTGGTGCTCTGGGTCACCGCCGCGCATCGCCCGGATCGCCAGGGCGAACGCGCCGCCCTGGACCGCATCCGCGCCCTCTGGAACAGCAGACCCGACCGTCACGCTGCGCCACTGTTGATCGTCGTGAGCCACATCGACCTGCTGCGCCCGCCGCGCGAGTGGCAGCCCCCCTATGACCTGATCAACCCCCAGAGCACCAAGACCGTCAACATCCGCGCCGCGGTGGAAGCCGTCGCCGCGGATCTGGCGGTACCGACCGCCGACGCCGTTCCGGTCTGTCTGGCCGAAGGCCGTGTTTACAACGTCGCGGACAGCCTGTGGGCCGCGCTCCTCGACCGTCAGGGACCGGCCGATCGGGTCCGACTCCTGCGCTGCCTCGATGAACGCAAGCGCTTGGAGAACTGGTCATTACTGCGGCAGCAACTGGCGGGGGCCGGCCGCTTCCTCGCCACGCTGCCGGGGCGGATCGTCCGCTGAGCGATCAGACGGCGGCGCTTGCGGTCCGCGACAACCGTCCGCCGCAAGGGTACCCGCGCCTTCGTCGACGGCTCGCAACGCAACGCCGCGCTGCGCTCAATCGGCGACAGCACCGTGCTGACCCTGGAGCCCGATGCCTTCGAGTCACTGCTCGATACCCACCCGCGGATCGTCTACAAGGTCATGCGCGCAATCTTCCGCATCACCCACACCAACCTCATGCACGCGAACCTCGACAGCGCCGAGCTGCGCAATTATCTGATGCGGGGCGGCAGGCGGTACTGAGGTTTACAAGGCCAGTTCGATCCCCCCCACCAGCACCCCCGGCAACAGGGCACTCTCGGTACTGCGTCCCTCGTAGGTCTGCGGATCCATCAGCAGATCCCGCTCGGTCGTCAGCCCTTCCAGCCGGTCGCCGAGCAGGTGATAGAGGCTGTCGTCGAACCGCATGACCTTGACCGGAGCCTCGATCCGGCCCTGCTCGACCCACCAGGTGCCGAAGCGCGTCATCCCGGTAACCCGCGCATCATTGGGGTCCGACCAGTTGCAATACCACAGGTTGCCGATCCACAGCCCGGTATCGAGCCGGGCAAGGACGTCGGCCGTAGCCAAGTCGCCCGGGGCGAGCCCCACGGACGCGGGAGAACCCCCGGCCGCATTCACCGGCTCGCCGTACTCCTTGGCATCCCGCGCGTCGACCAGGCAGTGCCCGAAACGGCCCTGGTCGATCAGCGTGACCCGCCCCGGCTGGATGAAGCCCTCACCGGTGAATACGGGCGTGAGACCGCGGGCCTGCTCCTCGCGGATGGTCACACGGGGATCGAACGCGCGCTCACCGCGAATCAGCTTGAGCAATGGGGTCTGGCGGGTACGGTGACTCTTGAGATCGAAGCCACCCCAGGCGAGCATGCCCATCAGCTCCGCAACAGCCGCCGGCGCCAGATAGGCACGGTAGCGGCCCGGCGTGATGACGCGCGCCGGCCGCGCCATCACGGCCAGCCCCTGGCGCATCGCTTCAAGCTTTTCGGCCAGGACCCCAGGCTCCCAGGTCAGACCGCTGTAGCTCGCCTTCACCGCCTTGTCCGCCTCCAGATAGGCGCTCCAGTCCAGATTGAAGCTGGTGCTCGCATGCCAGTGGCGATGACCGATGGAACTGGCCAGCCCTGTGCTGATCTCACCGGAGGCCCAGATCCCGACCAGATCCAGACCGGCGGCGGCCGTCAGCAGATCGGCGACGGCGGCCCCGGCGTCGGGCGGCGTTTCCCCGACCCAGCAGTCGCTCAACGACGGTTCAGTCGAATAATTCAGGTAGGGATCATCCGGCACATGGGCGAGGCGTTCGCGCAGTCGCGCCAGCAGACCGCGGGCGAGCGTCAGATCCTGCTCCAGTTCACCGCTCAAGTCGCAAGCCGCCTCGGCCTGCCGCGCGCCGCTGATCAGATTCAGCCCGAGCACGGCTGAGCGCACCGCGCCGGCCTGACGAATGCGGTTGCGGTTGAGCCGCACGAAATCCGATGACTCGGCGTCCAGACTGCAAAAGAGGTGCTCATCCCCGCGCAGCCCGGCGCAGAGCTGCTCACTCAAGCTATAGAACGCATCCTGATTCATTCCACGCCCCCGAAGACCGCAACCGACCGAAACAGCGCGGGCGGAGTGGCGTGTCCCACGTAGACTGATTGATTGGGCTCGCCCTTGCCGCAGTTCTGCACACCGCGCACCTCGCGCGTGGCGGGCCCGCCGACACCGTCCAGGCGGCGCCAGAACTCGGCCGAAATGCCGCGGTAACCGGGGTTACGGACCAGGCCCTTGAGTTCGCCGTCGACGATGAGTCGGCCCAACTCACACCCGAACTGAAATTTGTTGCGACTATCGTCGATCGACCAGGAACGGTTGGTGTCCATCAGGATGCCCAGCTCCACCCGCGCGATCAGCGCATCGAGCGTCCCCTCCCCCGGCTCCAGATTGATGTTCGCCATCCGATCGATGGGCGGCCGGTCCCAGGCGCAGGCGCGGGCGTTCGCGGTGCCCGGCAGGCCGCTGCGCGCCTGCGATAAGACCCCGCCCAGCGGCCGTTCCAGGATGCCGTTGCGGATCAGATACTCGCGCCGCGACGGCGTACCGTCGTCGTCCGCCGCACCGGAGACCAACTCACCGGGGACGGTCGGATCGAAGGTGACATTAAGCAGCTCGGAGCCGTAACGATAGGTCCCGAACATCTCGGGGGTCACGAAACTGGTGCCCGCGTAATTACGTTCGTCACCGAGGATACGGTCCAGTTCCAGTGGATGGCCGATACTCTCGTGAATCTGCAAGACCATCTGGCCGGGAGTCAGGATCAGGTCACGCGTATCCCGCGGACACTCCGGCGCGGTGAGAAGCGCGATCGCCTCCTCCGCCACCCGCGGGGCGTCCGCCAACAGGCCGACGGCGCCGATCCGCTCCAGCCCGCCCTGCTGGGCCCAGTCGGCGCCGCCGCCGTGACGACGCTGGGTCTGACTCCCCGCGTTGGCCACCGCCGCCAGACCGGGGCTGACATAGGTCCAGATTTGCGCGATCTGGCCCCCGTCACTGGTCACCAGGAGTTGCTGAACGCGGCGGTACGCAAGCCAGGCGGACCAGTCGACGATGCGTTCATCCAGCGCCAGCGCCTGGTTGGCCTCCTGGAGCAGCAGGAGCTTATCCGGCAGACTCATCGCCTCCCAAGGCTCGGCGACCGGGCCGCGATAATCGGCCCGCAGGGCGCTGCGCGGATAGTGGGCGGCATCGAAGAGCCCGAGCCAGGCATGACGCGCGGCCCACCCCAGGGCCTGGTCCGCGGCAGCCCGCAGACCCGCGGGGCTCAGGTCGCTGGTGGCGCCGTAGCCAACCCCGCCCCCGACCACCAGCGTGACCATGGCCCCTAATGAAGCGCCCAAGGCGCTGGGTTCGACCACGCCCTGACGTACGGCCAGGTGTTCGGATTCCTCGTCTACCAGACGCAGGGTCCAGTAGTCGCAGGCGGGGGCCGCGGCGGCGAAACGCTCGGCGATCTGGTGAAGTCGGTCCATGGGGCAATGCTGATCTTACGCGATGGGCAAAGCGTGAATTTGGGCGTAGTCCGCGCCGGTGTCAACTGTTGTGGATGATTCGGACGATTCTCCAATTGCGCGCACCGCTAGTGAATTAAGGCTTGGGCCTGGATCCTTCGTGCTGAGGCGGGGCTGGGCTTCTGCAGGGCACGGGAGGCATCCGACGTACAGCCGCAGCGCTGCCGCAGGTTGGGCAGGGACTCAGTGTCGCGTCTTCGCGTCTATCCAGATTGACACGGTATCGAACACCAAGGTACCTTATTTGCAGGGTATTCGGCTTCTCCGGGAAGTCGCTTCACTAGCGCCGTGTTGGAGTTTCCAATGGGGGCGGGTTGAATGAGCGTCTTTACAGATCGACGGCACGCGGATCGTTTTCGCAAGGAACTGGAATTAAGGCAGTCGCCCAGTGTACAGGGTACACGACGATGGGCCGCACGGTTATTGCTGGTCGTTGTATCGCTTCTCGTCATTGGCGCCTCGATCGGCGGCGACAGCTTGACGCCGCTTGCCCGTGCCGTGTCCTTACTGGAAGCCAAGGCGTCCTTCGGGGCGGTGACACCGGCCGCTGCTACGCAGATCGGCGGCACCTTGACGGGCAACACCCACCTCGTAGCGGGCGACTACGAAGTCGTCAGTAATCTCCGGGTTCCGGTTGGCATAACGCTCAGCATTGACGCCGGGGCGCATTTCAGCTTCCCAGCGAGCTATAGCATTAGCGTCAATGGCACGCTCCAAGTCCTGGGGACAGCGACCGAGCCGGTCGTGTTCACCTCTGGACGCGCTTCACCTCAAGCCGGTGATTGGTCCGGAATCAGTATCGTCGGCAATGCCACAGACGTTCTGATCACCCACGCCCTGATTGAGTATGCCGTGACCGCGCTTACCTTCGAGGCCGACAGTCGCAGCACCCTCAGCGGCAGCCTGCTGCGCAACAATACCACCGGCGTCGTTGTCGGCTACCGCGCCGCCCCGGACATTGTCGACGGCAACACCATCACCGCCAACCAGTACGGCATCAACATTAGCGGCAACGGCAACGTCGCCAACAACCCCGCCCCGGTGGTCAGCGGCAACGCCCTCTACGGCAACACCAGTTACAACTACTACGCCTACAACTTCGGCAGCCCCGACACGGTGGTGCTCGACGCCACCGCCAACTGGTGGGGCAGCACCGATGTGCTGACCATCGCCGCCGGCATCTACGACCGCCGCGACACCAGCAGTTCACCCTGGGTGGACTTCAGCGGCTACTGGCTGGAGCCCAACGTCGGGGCCACGCGCTATTTCATCCTCAATCCGCGCGAGGCCGCCGCCGACACCACGGTGGTGAGTTACGCCGACGCCAACCGCATCGTCGCCCCCGGTCTGACCCTGGACCTCGACGACGGCGCCACCGGCGTGCTGCCGTCCGGCGCCCTGCCCTGGGGCAGCACCCTCAGCGGCGATTCTCCCTTCACCCTGGGCAGCGGCGCCGACGCCACCGACCTGCCGGTACCCGAGCGCATGCTCGGCAGCGCCTTTGTCATCCCGCATATCAGCGGCAGCCATCGCTATCACCTGTTCAGTCCCGACGGCGACAGTGTCGCGCAGCTCACCCTGCGCAACGCGCTCGGTCCCTTCACCCAGACCCTCTACCTGCCGCAAGGCCAGGTGGTGACCTTCGACGCCGGCGGCACCAACACCTTCGCCGGGCTGATCCGCGCCGACTGGCCGATCGCGGTGCTGCACGACACCCCGACCAACGGCGATCTCTACCCCGTGCCGCCGGCCGCCCGCGCGGTGTGGGGGGTGCGCAGCACCACCGCCTATGTCGGCGCGCTGGAGAACACCACCACGGTCCAGGTCATCGCCGACACCGGCGCCACTCAGACCCTGGTGCTGCAGGCCGGCGAGCGCCAACTCGTCACGGTCGGAGCCGCCACCAACCAGGGCCGCGGCAGCGCCCTCTACATCAGCGCCGACAAGCCGATCGCCGCCATCCAGCGCAACGACGGCGACGGCACCGAGAGCACCGCCTTCTGGCCCGCCGACCTCTTCGCCACCCGCCACGGGCTGCCGGTCGATGCCCAGTACGTCGCTGTGGTGTGCGCCACGGCGGCCACCGTCACCCTCACCGACGGCGCCACCCCCACCACGCGTGACTGTGTCCCGGTGGGCGCGCGCCCGGGCAAGGTCTACTTCGGCAGCGCCACCGCCGGGGTCCAGATCCACGCCGGCGCCCGGCTCGAGAGCACCGCCCCGGTCTACCTGATCTACGAGACGGCGGCGAGTAATGACGAGCACAACCTGCTCGGTCCGCCGCGTGCCGACGGGGCCGGCATCCTGCAAGGCACCCTCCCCGCCAGCACCACGCTGCGCGGGCGCTATGAACTGCTCAGCAACCTCACGGTCCCCGTCGGCACCACCTTGACCATCGCCGCCGGCACCACCCTGCGCGTCCCCGCCGGCTATACCATCACCGTCAACGGCAGCCTGATGATCCAAGGCACCGCCGCCGCCCCGGTGATCTTCACCTCCGGAAAGACCACACCCCGGGCCGGCGACTGGGGCGGGCTGCTCATCACCGGCACCGCCACCGACGTCAGCATCGACTACGCCATCATCGAGTATGCCGGCACCGGCCTCACGTTCGGCCCCGACAGCCGCGGCACCGTGCGTCACAGCACCATCCGCAACAACACCAACGGCGTTTCTGTCGACCTGCGCGCCGCCCCGCGCCTGATTGAGCGCAACACCCTCACCGCCAACCAGTACGGCCTGCGCACCCAGGGCAATGGCGCAGCGGCCAACAACCCGGCCCCGGTGGTCAGCGGCAATGCCCTCTACGGCAACACCAGTTACAACTATTACGCCTACAACTTCGGCAGCCCCGACAGCACCGTACTCGACGCCACCGGTAACTGGTGGGGCAGCACCGACGTGCCCACCATCGCCGCCGGCCTCTACGACCGGGGCGACACCGGCACCGCGCCTTGGATCGATTATGGCGACTTCCTTGACGGCCCGGACGGTGCGGCGGTGGCCGGTTCACTCGTCGGCATCCTCGGTGCCGACACCAGCGTCCCGGTCGGCACCTATGAACTGCTGGGTCCGCTCACCGTGCCGACGGGGCTGACCCTGACCTTGCAGCCTGGGGTCAGGCTGCGCTCCACCCTCGGCTACGGCCTCACCGTCAACGGCTCACTCAAAGTCCTGGGCCGCGCCGACCAGCCGGTATCCCTCACTTCCGGACGCGCCAGCCCCAGGGCGGGCGACTGGCCGGGGATCCTCATCAAGAGCACCGCCACCGACGTGCAGCTCAGTCATACCCTCATCGAGTATGCGAGCACCGCCGTCAAGTTCGACATCGGCAGCATCGGCACGATCGGCGACAGCACCCTGCGCGCCAACGTCAACGCCCTGTACTTCGATACCGACAGCCGCGGCAGCGTCAGCGGCAGTCTCATCCACACCAATACCACCGGCATCTATGTCGGCCAGCGTGCCGCCCCGCGCATCGTCGCCGGCAACACCATCACCGCCAACCAATATGGCATCAACACCCAGGGCAACGGCATTGTCGCCAACAACCCCGCCCCGGTGGTCAGCGGCAACGCGCTCTACGGCAACACCAGTTACAACTACTACGCCTACAACTTCGGCACTCCCGACAGCGTCGTACTCGACGCCACCGGCAACTGGTGGGGCACCACCGAGGTGCCCACCATCGCCGCCGGGATCTACGAACGCAACGACACCGGCAGCTCGCCCTGGGTGGATTATGGCAACTTCCTCGCCGCCGCCGGCGGGGCGCCGGTGGCGCGGTCCCTGCTCGGCACCCTCGGCGTCAACACCACGCTCGCCGCCGGTCTCTACGAGGTCCTGGGTACCGTCACCGTACCCGCCGGGGTCACGCTGAGCATCCAGCCGGGCGCGCGGATCCGCTCCACCCTCGGCTACGGCCTCAGCGTCAACGGGACCCTCAAGGTTTTGGGCACGGCGGGCGACCCGGTCACCTTCAGCTCCGGGCGGACCGCCCCCAAGGCCGGCGACTGGTCCGGGATTACCATCAAGGGCACGGCCACCGAGGTTGTGATCGCCCACGCCCTGATCGAATACGCCGGCACCGCCATCACCTTCGATCCCGACAGCCGCGGCACCCTCAGCGGCAGCCTCCTGCGCAACAATACCACCGGCGTCTTTGTCGGCCAGCGTGCCGCCCCGCGCATCGTCGCCGGCAACACCCTCACCGCCAACCAGTACGGCATCAACACCCAGGGTAATGGCACGGTCGCCAACAATCCGGCCCCGGTGGTCAGCGGCAACGCCCTCTACGGCAACACCAGTTACAACTACTACGCCTACAACTTCGGCAGCCCCGACACGGTGGTGCTCGACGCCACCGCCAACTGGTGGGGCAGCACCGATGTGC
>Ga0247838_1000193_pt1 | contig 97423 bp, 94 predicted proteins | sample LaCruzMarch2015__5_FD_189097 | JGI IMG/M metagenome (GOLD analysis project Ga0247838, IMG submission 189097) | Freshwater microbial communities from meromictic Lake La Cruz, Castile-La Mancha, Spain - LaCruzMarch2015_15m | ecosystem: Environmental > Aquatic > Freshwater > Lake | place: Spain...
ACGCTGGAGGTGCCGCGGCCCGGTCGACTGCGCGTGCATCTCACGCTGCCGTCGCGTCCATCCGACGAAGGTCGTATCTGAACAACATGAATATTCTGATTGCCGACGACGACCCGATGCAGCGTGAGCTGCTGGCGGGTTTTCTCGAAAAACAGGGCCATCGGGTGCTGGCCGCCGCCGACGGGGAGGAGGCGTTGACCCTGTTTCGCCGCGAATGCGTCCAACTCGCCCTGCTGGATCATCGCATGCCCGGACTGGACGGCGATCAGGTGCTGGCGCGCATGAAGGCCGGCAACCCGCTGGTGCGCGCCATCATGATCACCGCCTATGGCGCGGTGGAGACCGCCGTCAACGTGATGAAGCTGGGCGCGGACGATTTCCTGGAGAAGCCGGTGGACCTGATGGCGCTGCGGCAGAAGATTCAGCAGATCGAGCTGGACCTCGCCGTGGCCGAGGACGTGGCCGGGGTGACCGAGGCACTGGAATCCGGCCCCCTGCCGCTGGAGATCATCGGTTCCAGCCCCGCGATGCAGGACACCCTGTCGCTGGTCCGGCGGGTGGCGGACAGCCCTTGGAGCGTCCTGATTCAAGGCGAGACCGGCACCGGCAAGGACCTCATCGCCCGTCTCATCCACCTGCTCGGACCGACGCCCACGGCGCCCTTCGTCGAGGTCAATTGCGCGGCGATCCCGGAGAACCTGTTCGAGAGCGAGTTGTTCGGACACGAAAAAGGCGCCTTCACCGGCGCCGACCGCAACCATCGGGGACGCTTCGAGCAGGCCACGGGCGGCACCCTGTTCCTGGACGAGGTCGGGGAACTCCCCTTGGCGCTCCAGTCGAAACTCCTGCGCGCCCTCCAGGAGCAGCGCATCAGCCGGGTCGGCGGCGAGCACGACATCGCCGTGAACGCCCGCGTGGTGGCCGCGACCAACCGTGACCTCCAGGCGATGGCCAAGTCCGGCGCCTTTCGCGAAGACCTCTATTTTCGGCTCAATGTCCTGGACATTACCGTGCCGCCATTGCGTCAGCGGCGCGCGGATATCCCGGCGCTGATCGATCACTTTGTCGCCCGGTATGCGCGTCGGCCCATGCAGTTCGCACCGGAAACGCTGGACCTGCTGGTGCGCTACCAGTACCCGGGCAACGTCCGCGAGCTCAAGCACATCATTCAACGGAGTCTGACCCTGGCGCGCGGCAGCCTTTTGCAGCCGGCGGACCTGCCCGATGAGGTCCGCCAGGCGGAGGGAACCGAGCCGGGCCCGCTGCAGGAACGGCTGGACAGTCTGGAGCGCGACCTGCTGATCGCGGCGTTGAACCAGACCGACTGGGTGCAGACCCGTGCCGCCGACGTACTCGGAATCAGCGAACGGGTGCTGCGCTACAAGATGGGTAAGTTCGGGATTCGGCGGCCTGAGGGCTGATGCTGTCGGAGCAACTCGCTGCGAATGAGCGCGACTCAGACCAGGACCCGGCCGCCGCGGGACGCATGCGCGTCAGGAGCAAGTTCCCTTGCCTTTGCCTTTGCTGCCTTGGCCGCTCCCCTGGCCGGCACCGCCGCGCGCCATGGTTTCGCGATCATCGAGCGCCGCCAGCACCCGGTCTGCTGCCGGCGCGCCCGCCACGCCGCCGCGCTCCATCGGGCTGTCGATGATCGCGTCCACGGTCGCCTGGTCCAGATGCTGCGCTTGGTAGACCACGCCCAGGGCTTCGATCGCGGCGGCGAAGGCGCGCAAATGGTTGCGTGAGCCGCGCAGCAAATTCCCGTACATCGTCTTGAGATCCGCGTTATCCGTGGCGTCCATGGCGTCCTGAACATCCTCGATGTCGACCTCCTCGATCAACCCGCCGACGCGCAAGGCTTCGAGGTAAGAGGTCTGGCCGCGGGCGAGCAGATCGGTATACATCTGCAGCAAGATCTGGTTGTCGAAAACACCGGGAAGGTCCGGGTTGACCGGATCGGGCAGCGCATACTTGGTCAGCGCGGCCTTCACCGCATCCATATGCTGTTGCTCGGATTGGGCGATGTTCGCGAACGGCAGCGCATCCCACCGCGCCTCCATGGCCAGATAGGTGTCACGCGCCACCTTTTCCTCCTCGCGCATGAAGGTCAATGACGCGGCTTCGGCGGTGTCGACGGTCGGCAGGACTGGGCGGGTGCCGCGCGGACCGGCACCAAGGGCGGGCGCGGCGGCCAGGACGGCGGTCAGGGCGAGCGGGAGCAGACGGTAATTCAGGTTCATCACAGAGTCCTCGTGGGGTGCAGCGAGATGCTGTCATGAGCCTCTTAGCACGATCCATACCAATAAAAATACTAATATCTTTTAATCACTTATGATTTTCGCCAAGCCTGGACCTCGACGAAGACAATCAAGCTCGACAGAAATGTCGACCGCGCCAGGCGTGGTCATGTGCATCGAGCCGCACGTCGCAGCGCTAAGGAAGACGCTAATCCTTCGCAATCTGCTATAGGATATTCCGGCAATCGCCTAAGATCTGCGCGTACTGTCGCCGGACTTCCCGGCGATTCGGCGGGGGACGCGATGGACGAACTGCTGCAACTGCGTGAACACATCGAACACGGCCGCTATGCCGAGGCCCTGATCCTGATCGGGGAGCTGGACGAGATGAGCCGTGACGACAAGATCCAGAAGATCGAGAGTTATCTCCAGGTCCTGCTCCTGCACCTCATCAAACAGCGGGTGGAACACCGCACCACCCGCTCCTGGGACGTCTCGATCCGCAATGCGTCCGACGCCATCCGCCGCGTCAACAAACGCCGCCGCTCCGGCGGCTCCTACCTGGACGACGCCGAACTCGCCGAAGCCATCGACGAGGTCCTGCCCTCCGCGCTACGCCAAGCCTCTCTGGAGGCGTTCGAGGGCCGACACGACGAGGCCGAGCTCGCAGCACTACTCAAGATAGATGAACTGAAACAAGACACGCTGTCGATCATAGGCGCTTCGCCCTCACCCTGACCTTCCAGGGCTCCCCGCCTCAGACGCGCTTCGAGCAGCCGGAGGCCGGGGTCTGCCCAGGGTACCTGAGTAGTTATAGCGTTCGCACCTGATATCCAGACAGACCTTTGGGTTGATTCGCGACGGCTGAAGTCCCCGGGATCGGCCAGGGCGCGGTCAGCCATCGGATGACGGTGCGCTCACCTACCTCCCGCGGTCGGCAGGCGGGCCAGGGCGCTTGAACATGAAAGTCCTGAATGGTCGTCAGCGCCGATGCCGGTGCCGACACTATTTCAACTTGAGCGACGTACCCTTGTTGATCATGAGTTCAATCCCCCGGCCTCCATCGACTTCAAGGACCGAGAAGATGTTTTCGGCCATCTTCATGTAAGAGTCGGCCAGCTTGTCCATCGCCCCACCGACCCCGCCGGCCTCGGCCGCCTGGGGGTGAACATGGACTGGAACTGGACCTGGCCGCCGGTCGCTGCATTGCTGAACGGCGTCGCCGGAACCTGGGCGAACACCTTCGAGAACGCGGTTGGGCAGTTCGGTCGCCTGCTCCGGCGCCAGCGTCTGCAACGGCCAGGCGCCCACCGCCGCGACGCTGCCCTGGTCCAGGTTGCAGGCGGACGCGTTGACCAGGACGGTGCTGGTGCCCGCATCGCGTACGCCGAGCGTCAGCACGCTGGCGCTCGCCCCCTGGGTCAGTTGTGCCTTGGTGATCTTGAGCCCTGGCACACTGCGCGCCGCGGCACACCCGACAGAGCCGATTCTCGCGCGGGCCTGTTATCCCGCCCCGCCGCCAGGCGAGGTGTATGCGACAACCTTCCCGCTTGTTGCCACGGCTGGAACGGCCTACAGTTGGACGCAGGTGGTACGTCTCACAGGCTAGGTCATGCAAGAAATCGTTTCCTGGAGAGGGCCTGGAATGAACATTTCGCCTAAGACCGTCAACTGCGACGAAAACAACCTGTGGGTCGAGTTGAACGACGGGCGCACGCTCGGCGTTCCCCTGGCCTGGTTCCCGCGCCTGCTTGCCGCGAATCCGGCAGAACGGGCCGGCTATGAGATCAGTCCGCGGGGCATCCACTGGGATGCGCTGGACGAGGACATTTCAGTCGAGGGATTGTTGGCAGGTCTCGCTGACATCCGTGAGCTTAACCGCAAGGTCGCATGATCCCGCCGGCGGGTACCGGACATTGAATCGTGGTACGTCCCCTATTTCCCGTTCTATTTCCCGTTCGTCCCCTATTTCCCGTTGAATCGTGGTACGTCCCCTATTTCCCGCAATCGTGGTACGTCCCCTATTTCCTTGCTATTTCCTTTGGCCCCTTATCCTTTCCTTATCCTATTCTGACGCCGTCCAACTGGACACGCTTCAAGGCGGCGCTTGAGTCGGAGCGAGAGGCAAACGACGCGCGGCGGCGTACGATGAAAGAAGGCGAGGAGGGTAATTTGAACGATACGTTGGCGTCTAGGATCGACTATCACCGTGCACGCCCGGAGGTAACGACAGATCAGTACGTCGATGCTTGTCGTATTCAGCTAGGACGCGAGGTTTGCGCGAAGCGAAAGGTCTATCTCGACACGAAGTTCTGGATCTTACTGCGTGAAGTCTTGCTACAACGAAACGCCCAGCCAGAAGTCATAGATCTATACTCGGCACTAAGCGATGGTCTTCGTGCAGGGACGCTGATCTGCCCAATCTCCGCGACGACGTTTCTTGAGATCTACAAACAGCAGGACGCGAAGACGCGCCAAGCAACGGTTGCGCTCGTAGATGAACTGAGTCTGGGCGTCAGCCTCGCAGATCATTTCGAACGTGCAAGAACCGAACTCTCTTACTTGCTACACACGCTGGGCGGACACCCCGACCTCCATGAATTGGATAACCTCGTCTGGACCAAAGTGAGTTTCGTGCTCGGTGTGACGCATCCGACTAACACGCCGTACTCCGAAGTGGACGAGAGAGCAATTCAGAAGGCATTCTTCGACCACATGTGGTCCCTGCCGATGGCAACCATGGAAGAGCACTTAGGAGGGAAACATTTTCCGAGCATGGACTACGAGGGCTTAGCGGAAAAATTGAACGCCGAGAATGCAACTCATGCAGATGAATGCATGAGTTTCGAGCAGTTGTACCGCAACGAGTTCATGGGCGGGATTGAGATCAGCGCGCCGGTTGTCGCTCCCGTGATGGAAAGATGGTATGCCGAGGTCACCGGATTACGGGAGCACTATAGCCCCTCTCTCGCGAAGCAGACCGAGACCATGCTGCTGTCGATACTCTCGGAGGCGATCAAGAAAAATGACTTTCGAAGGACTCTCCGTACCGCTCACATTGGCGCACTGTGTCACGCCTCTCTGCGCTGGGACAAGAAGCGCAAGCTCGACGGCAATTGGCTCCACGATTTCCACCATGCAGAAGGGGCCGTTGGCTACTGCGACCTATTCCTTACAGAAAAGCCCCTTGCGGCGATACTCAAGCAGAAGCACCTCAAGCTTGAAGAAGTTTTCCCTTGCACGATCATCAACTCGCCTGTCGACGCGTTCCGAGCGGTGGCCCAGATCGCATGAGCACAGCGGAGTTCCGGGGACAAGGAGTTCCGGGGACAGTTTACTCAATTCGGTATCTGTAGGCTGCGGCGAGATCAACAAAACGCGCCCGGATCTCCCGCCCGAAACTCCCGCATCGTTACCGGATGCGAGTTAAGCCAAATCGGGGTCGGCCAAGACGGGGACATGCAATGCTCAACCTGCGGGGTGCTGTGCCTTGGCAGCAGCAAAAGGGGCCAGGCTCGAATGGCACTGACTTAAGCTGTGGCACTAATAAATCAGCGACTTACAGACAGGCTGGCAAGCAGCTACTTGAGCCGATGCGGCATTTTCCGCGGTTTTCCTCGCGCCTGACCTGGTCCGCAACCGATGTCGCTGGCTTCCCTGTGTCGCAACCGATTGTTTATGGACAGCTAACGGCCTAAGTCAGTGCCATTCGGGCCAGGCTCAATTGAATTCAGGGCTGTCGCCCTTCGGAGCAATAAAGTGCCACGGAAACTTCGCGATCTGCTAAGGGATCTGAGACGCGCTGGGTTCAAAGAAATACTCGGCGCAGGCAAAGGGTCGCGCCGAAAACTTGTTCACCCGAAGTTTTCCGGTGCGGTCACCGTCAGCGGAAAATCGGGGATGAGTTGAAACACTCTCAAGAAAGGAAAGTCACCACCGCCGTCGAGGCCGTCACGTAATGAAAGACAGCGACCGAGATCACAAGTGGGTGGAGTGGATGGACGAAGATCAGGTGTACGTCGGCAAGTGCCCTGATCTGATTACCGGCATTCATGTGGACGACCCCGTTTCACTGTGCAGTGAGTTATGCTCGGTTGCCGAAGATGTGATCATCCATGTCAAGGCGGAGGCCCGGCGTCTTCCAGCAGCGAAGGTCCGACCGATGCGTGAGGTCGCATAGCGCTAAACACTGCGTCCAAGAGGGATGCAAGCGACCTGCGAAGCTTTTACCCAGAGGACCCCGGAGACCAGCGATGCTTGAACGTATTACCATGGAACCCGCAATCTGCCACGGGAAACCCTGCATCCGCGGGCTTCGTTACCCGGTTGAGACGGTCTTGGAATGGCTCGCCGGGGGGATGACCACCGACGACATCCTGGCCGACTACGAGGATCTGACTCGCGAGGACATCCTGGCTGCCCTAGCCTTCGCGGCCCGGATGGCCCACACCAAGCAACTGATCCGACTGGCCGCATGAGATTCATCGTCGATGCGCAGTTGCCCCGGCGCCTGGCGCGCCGGCTGCCGGCGCGCGGCCATGACGCGCTGCACACGCTGGACCTGGCCCGGGGCAACCGAACGCCGGACCTCGCAATCATCGAGTTGGCCTGTCGGAACGATCGGATCGTGGTGACTAAGGACGCCGATTTCGTCAACTCGCATTCGGTCAGACCCCTATTCCACCCCGGTCTCATCCAGTCTCAGGGTGAATCACATGAAATGGCCGTATCTTGAAGTGACCTTTCGGCACGGGCGTCCATCGGCCGCCTATCTATATCTGTCCCGCTTCCCCGGCGACCGGAGCCGACGCACGATACCGGCTGGGGTCGGAATGATCATCGACTATACCGATGCGGGAGAACCGATCGGTATCGAAATCACGGCGTCGGGAAAGGTAACGATCGCGGACATCAATGCAGTCCTCGCGAGTGTCGACGCGCCCGCACTGACAGCCGAGGACATTGCCCCGTTGCGGGCCGCCTGATGCGCGCAGGCAGTCTTTCGCACGGCACAGAGTCCCGTAGGCTGGGCAAGCGCTACGCACCCTGGGACGTCTCGACCCGAGATGCGAACCCGCTCAGGCGCGGCGAATGGTCATCGACGCCTGGTGATTACCGACGATCTCGGAGAGTTGCCACTGCCCGTTGCCGACGCCGGTGAGCGTGAAGATGGTCTCGTGACCGCACAGCCGGCCCAAGGCCCGCCATTCGTTGTTGCCGGTCTGCGTGATGGTGGCGTGAGAATCAAACCCGCCGATGTTGCCGGCCAAGCGCCACTGCTTGTTGCCGATCATCGAGATCTCAGCGAAAGACTCGTGGCCGGCGATGTGGCCGTTGGCCTTGTACTTGCCCTTCACCGTCTCTTGGATGACGGCGTAGGACTCCTGCCCGCCGACCCAGCCGGTTGCCTTGAACATCTGCGCAATCCCCACCGCGGGGTCAGGTCCGCGGCCGTTATGGTTGTCTGGCTTAGGTGATTTCCGACCAATTATTGCACCGATCGGGCTGGTATGATCAGGCGGCCTTGATCATCGTTCCGGCCGGCCGCGGACGGTCCGCACAGCGGACCCTACGGTAACACTGAGACCCGTAGGGTCCGCTGTGCGGACCAACGACCGTGCAGATCGCAGGATGGCCGGGTTTATGACCAAGGCCTGCGCAAGGCGACCCGCGCCGAGCAGGCGCAGTTGGCGATCATCCAGGCGCTGGGCGGCGATCCCAGCCCAGGAGGGATACCGAACATGAGGTAGAGGCTATTTCTCGCGCGGATAGGGCCACGCCATGATGCCGCCTTCCATCACCTTGACATTGCGCCAGCCGTGGGCCTGAAGGATGGCGGCACCCTCGTAGCCGCGCAGTGAGATCTTGCAGTAAAGAATGATCTCCTTGTCTTTGTCCTGCGGCAGTTCGTTGAGCCGCGCGCGCAGTGCACCGAGCGGGATCAGGGTCTCGCCGATGCCGAGACGCAGTTCCTCGAACTCAGTCGGACCGCGGGTGTCGAGGATGAAGCAATCGGCCCCCTGATCGACGCGCTGCTTGACTTCCCGAGCGGACAGGCCCTGCATCCGGCCCATGAGCTTGTTCTCCAGCACCTGCGCCGCGACGATGACGTGGTCCAGGGCGAGTGAGTACGGCGGGGCATAGGGCAAATCGACATTGACCAGGTCAGCCACCGTCAATTGGCCGCGCAGCGCCATGGCCACGGTCGCCACCCGCTTACTGGCGTCGCCGGGGCCGATGCACTGGAAACCCAGGACCCGGCCCGACGTGCGATCGGCGACCAGTTTGCTGATCAACAGCTTGCCGCTCATATAGCCGGGGATGTCGAGCCCGGCGATAGTCGCGGTCTCGATGTCATAGCCAAGATCCCGCGCCCGCTGCGCCGAGAGACCGGTGAAACCGACCGTGTAGTCGAAGATCTTGCAGATGCCGGTCTTGGTGATCCCTGGGAAGCGTGCGCTGCCCTCCTGAATCACGTTCTGGCCGGCGACCCGTCCCTGCAGGTTGGCGATGTCGCCATAGGGCGCGCGCAGCTTGGCACCGGTGATGAGTGAGGTGCACTCGACGCAGTCGCCGACCGCATAGACCAGCGGGTCCGAGGTCTGCATGCAGTCGTTGACCGCGATGCCGCCGGTCTCCCCAAGGACGATCCCGGCCGCCTCGGCGAGGCTGACGTTGGGCCTGACCCCCACCGACACGACGGCGACCTCGCAGGGCAGTTCGGTGCCGTTGTCCAGTTTGACCCCGATCAGGCGCCCGTCTTCACCGAGAAACTCGGCCACGCCGTTGCCGACGATGATGTCCGGACCATTGGCGCGGATGTGGTTCTCCACCAGCTTGGCCAAATCCGGGTCCAGAAAAGGCAAAATCTGGCGGGTCTTCTCGATGACCGTGGTATGAATTCCGGCCAGCCGCAGCGCCTCGCAGACCTCGAAGCCGATCAGGCCGCCGCCGACCACGACTGCCTTGGCTGCCTTCTTGTCGTCGCGCACCGCCCGCAGGAAATCGGCATCGGCCAGCGAATGCAGCGTGGTGACACCCTGGAGTCCAATCCCCGGCACCGGCGGGCGCAGCGGCTTGGCACCGGTGGCGATCACCAGCCGGTCGTAGGCGATGGTCTGTTGATCGCCGGTGGGCAGGTGGCGATAGGTCACGGTCTGTTCGGCGCGGTCGATCGCGATGGCCTCGGTCTCCACCAGGGCATTGATGCGCTTGGCCTTCTCGAAGAAATTCGGATCCCGCACGATACCGGCCGGTGTACAGATCAACAGGTTGCGGTCATCGAAGGTACCGCCGACATAGTAGGGAAAGCCGCAGGAGGCCATCGACAGGTCGGGTTCGCGCTGGATCAGCGTGATTTCGGCGAACTCATCCATCCGGCGCGCCTTGGCGGCAGCCTTGGGGCCGGCGGCGGAGCCGCCGATGACGACGATACGCAAGGGCTGTGACGACATAAGAGAGTCCTCGGATAATGTGAAACAGGACAACAGGGCCGCCGAATCCTCGGCCGATCGATGCGGGTGGACCGGCTCGAGACGCGGGGCGGTGCTGCTCCCACAGCCTGTCAGTCTGTCCCGAGAACGCCCAACGGACGATGCGTATCCGCAACCCAGGTTCATTTTCCGCCCCAACTGGGGCAAGATGTAGCCTGAACCTGTTCCGAGATCCGAGCCGATGAGCCAAGACGTCCCTTTCTGGGAAACCACACCCCTGCACGAAATGACCGCGGAACAGTGGGAATCACTGTGCGACGGGTGCGCCAAGTGCTGCCTGGAGAAGTTCGAGGAAGAAGAGACCGGGCACATCGTCTATTCGCGCGTCGCCTGTCAACTGCTCGATCTGGACACCTGCCGCTGCGGCGACTATCCAAACCGCTCCAGTCAGGTGTCGGACTGCGTCAGACTGGTGCCCGCGGAGTTGAACCCACCCACCTGGCTGCCCGAGACCTGCGCCTATCGGCGGATTGCCGAAGGGCGGCCCCTGCCCCGGTGGCATCCATTGCTCACCGGCGATCCAGGCTCGGTCGCGGCCGCCGGCCACAGTGTCCGCGGTCGCGTCATCGCGCCATCAAAGGACGAAGACCCGCTGATGAACCTCATCGATTGGATCAAGTAGAGTTCCAACCATGTCCCAGAACCGCATCCGCGATTGCTCCCCCCTCACCCATCAGCTTGCCCTGGCGGTCACCCTGCTGGCCCTCGCAATCGGGGCCTCGTCCACCCTGGCGGCCACACCCTGGGCCGAGATCACCACGCCCAGCCCGGGACCGACGCGGGTCATCGGCGGTGCGTCCAACGGCTGTGTGGGCGGTGCCGACGCCCTTCCCGAGTCGGGACCGGGTTTTGTCAGCGTGCGGCGCTACCGCAACCGCTACTACGGGCACCCGACCCTGTTGCGCATGATCGCCGACCTGGGCCAAGCCGCGACGCGCAAACACGGCGGTCTGGTGATGATCGGCGATCTCAGCCAACCGCGCGGCGGCCGGATGGCCTCCGCGCATCGCAGCCATCAAAATGGGCTCGATGTGGATGTCTGGTTCACCCTGGCGCCCTCGCCGGACGGAGCACGCCGGGTGATGGACAATCAGCCCGATCCGCGGAGCATGGTCCAACCCGGCGGGCTGGCAACGAGCAGCGCCTGGGGCGAACCCCAGCGCTTCCTACTCGAGACGGCCGCCCGCCATCCGGCGGTGGACCGCATCTTCGTCAACCCCGGCATCAAACGCGCACTCTGCCGCGAGGTGCAAGGCGAACGAACCTGGCTGCGCAAAATCAGACCCTGGCGGGGTCACGACGCGCACTTTCATCTGCGCCTGCACTGCCCGCCCGACAGTCCCCAGTGCGAGCCCCAAGGGGCGCTGCCCGCGGGTGACGGCTGCGGGGCGGATCTCGCCTGGTGGTTCAGCGAAGACGCGCGCAAACCCTCAAAGAAGAAAGCCGAGCCTCAGGTCGAACCGGCCATCCCCAAGGGCTGTGTGGCACTGCTGCGTGATGAGTAACGCGTCACCAAGCACGCTGCTCATGCCCAACTGCGCAGGCTTGCAAGATCCGCAGGGGTTATAGGGGCGACCAAAGTCGCCCCTACACCCTAGATTGACGGGTATCCAAAATTCTTCTGATGTGTTACTCGGCGCTGCCGTCGCGGGACACGCCGCGGCGGTTCAAGGCGCTGAAGTTCACCAGTGCGCCGCCGGCGCCATACACCGCGCCGGCGACCGCGCCGATCAGCCCCAGACTGAGGAGTTCCACCAGCATGCCGGCCTCGCCTGCGGCAGTCGGCGCGACGGCGGCCGGCTCACCGAGCAGCCAGCCCAAGCCCAGGACCGGTAGCGCAACCACCAGCCAGCCAAGGATCGCGCCGCCCACCGCGCCCAGCGTGAATCCTCCCGCGCTCACCGCGAGATGAACGGGCGCGAGGAATGGATTGGAGCGTCGCAGCGCAAACCAGGTAAAGAAGCTGCCCATCACCCCGGCGATCACCCACGCGACCACCCAACCGAGGTCGAATCCGAACACCCCATAGAACCGGCCCACCACCGGCAGACCGAAATGCGCGGCCGCCAGCAACCCGCAACCGCCGCCGAAGCCCCAGCCGAACACCACGAATCCAAGCTGCGATGAAGACATTCTGACGCGCCGCAGCCACAGGGCGTAGATCATGAACCCGGCACCGATCAAACCAACCGCGGCACCGCTCACCGCACTGAAGAGCGGATTTTCGATCGCGATTTCGGCGGCCCCGACGCTATACGGGCTCGCCAGCAGATAGGTCCCCATGGCCGTGAGGCCGATGACCCAGGCGATCACCCATCCGAAGATGCAGTGGACCAAGCCGACGCGCAACCCTGGCGGCGAGGCCGCGGCCGTATCCGGTTCATCTTCATGAGGCGCGTTGCCGACCACCGGCGGCGGCAGGGGATAGAGACCGTCGAACAGTGCGTCGCTGCGCATCCACCCGGCGGGCGCGTCCGTCACGGACGGAAGATCAGCCCGTCGCCCGGCCGGCTCCAGACGCTCCAGCACCGTGGATCGTTGGCCGGGTGCCGGGTGGAGCACAACCACCGACCGCCCGGCGGAGGGCCCGGCCGACACCGCCGGCCGCATCGGTAGCGGGACGGTCGGCCGGCGCTTGGCCGTCGGGCCCAACATTACCCGCAGCGCCGCGTCCAGGGCGTCCAGCAGCGGCGACTCGGAATCACCCGCCCAGCCGACGAGATCGACCGAGTCGATACCGCGAAAGGCGCGCGGCAGCTCCACCGGGTCCAACACCAGGGAGACCAGGGTGCGCTGCTCCAACGCCACATCGGCCCCGACGGCCGTCCAGCGATCCCGTGTCGAGGCGGCAGTCCAGACCGCGATGACGCAGGAGGCCGCGCTGACGCGCGGTCGCGCGTGCGTCAACCAGTCCCGCTGGGAACCAATGGGCGCGAGCCGCTCGATCACCCAGCCGCGGGCCTCAATGGCCCGGTGCAGCCGGTCTAGGCGTTCCCGCTGTGCTCCGCCGTCGCCAATCAGGACGATGTCGGCCATCAGGCAAATACCACCCAGGTCGTCGCGATGTACTTGACTCCGGTCCGCACGACCGCCGCCCGGTGTTCGTGGGTCCAGAACGGGGGGAACAGCACCAGCTTGCCGCGCTGCGGACGCACGCTCACTTGCTGGTGAAGAAACTCGGTCTCGCCGCCGGGGCCGGGACAGTCGTTGAGATACCACAGGGCCACGAGTTGCCGCCGGCTGAGTTCGTGACTGCCGCCGTCCACGTGCCAGTGATAATACTCTCCCGGCAGATACCGCTGGACCTGATAGCCCTCGTCCTTGAATGGCCCCTTGAAATATGGAAAGGCATCACGAAACTCCTTGATGGCCGCGGCCAGCGAGCGGAAGAACTCCTGGTCGACATCCTGCCACTCCGGTTTGTTGCTGACCACCAGGTCGGTCGTCCGCTTCACGCTCGGATCAGCGGCGCGCAACTGCCCCACCCGCCCGGCATACTGGTGTTGCGGGTGCGCCTCGAAGCGCTCACAGACGGCGTCGCAGAAGCCGGGCGACAGGGCCAGGGGCCGCTCGAAGATCAGGCTCAGCGGCTTGACCTCGCGGATCGAAGTCAAGGGGATCGGCGGACGTTCGATAGGGACGCTCATGGTTGGTGGTAACCGACGGTTTCGGGGGTGGTGCGGTCCGGGCGCGCCCGACGAATGGCCGCGATGCGGGCCTGACGGATCTGTTGGGCGATGAGGCGGGGCTCAGCGGCCGCGACGGCGAGCCCCGCCACGTCGACCGCCAGCGCGGCATCGAAGAGACGACCCAATTCCGCGGCCTGGGGATAGGGTCGATCGGCGTACCCCGTGCGACCGCGGAAGTCCGCTTCACACGCGGTCAGCATCTGGCGGAAGCGCTCGGGGCGGCGAAAGGCGTCGGTCCGCTCCAGCAGATCGAAAATCGTCGCCGGCCGCAGCTCCTCGACCGTGTGCACCAGCCCGTGATAGCGGGCCGTGATCCGTGCCAGGGCGCGGTGGCGGTTGGGCACCCGCAGGCGATCACACACGGCTTCCAGCAGCGTGACACTGCGCTCCTCGTGGCCGTGGTGACTCGGCCAGATCGCCGCCGGGGTGGTGCCCTTGCCCAGGTCATGGCACAGCGCGGCGAAACGCACCTCGAGGTCCGGCGAGAGCTGCGCCGCCATATCGAGCACCAGCATGGCATGTATGCCCGTATCGATCTCGGGATGCCATTTTTCCGGTTGGGGAACCCCCCACAGGCGGTCTAGTTCGGGCAGCAGGCAGGCCAGCGCGCCGCAGGCGCGCAAGACTTCAAAGAACCGCGACGGCCGGGTCTCGGCCAACGCCTTGCTCAGTTCCTGCCACACCCGCTCGGGGACCAAGGCATCCACCTCACCGGCGGCGACCATGGCCCGCATCAGATCCAGGGTCTCGTCGGCGACCCGAAAGCCCAGCGGCGCGAAACGGGCGGCGAAACGGGCGACCCGCAAAATACGCACCGGATCCTCGGTGAACGCCGGGGAGCAGTGGCGCAGCACCCGCGCCTGCAAATCGGCCAGGCCGCCGAACGGATCGATCAAGGATCCGTCGGCGGAGCGCGCCAAAGCATTGATGGTCAGATCGCGGCGGCGCAGGTCCTCCTCCAGGGTCACCGCAGGGTCGGCATGCACCACAAAGCCGCGGTAGCCGGGGGCGGTCTTGCGCTCGGTTCTCGCCAGGGCGTACTCGTCCTTGGTCTGCGGATGCAGGAAGACGGGGAAATCCCGACCGACCTGCTTGAAACCACGCCGCATCAGCGTATCCGCAGTCGCGCCGACCACCACGTAATCCCATTCGTTGGGGACATGACCGAGCAACTGATCGCGCACGGCGCCGCCGACCAGATAGACCTCGAGACCATCGGCGGCATCCACCGGGCGCGGACAGGCAATGGCAACCATCGGCGTCAGACCTTGGACGGCCGGCCGTCGACCGCGGTGCCGATGGCTGCGGCAGGCGTAGCGACCCCAGTGGATCTCGTTGCCCGAGCACCGCCGAAGTGTTTGCGCAGCGCCGCCCAGACCCGCTGGGGTCCGTGCCACACCTTGGGTAACAACCAGATCAAGAGCGGGAAAAACAGGGCCAGCGCGACCAGGAACACCGCCGGATGTTGCAGCGCCAGCAGCACTGCGCCGATCACCCCAAGATCCTCGGTGACCGAGGCGACCAGGATCGCGGCATACAGGTTGATCCCGCTCGCCCGACTGGCGCCGAGGGCTAAGGCAAGGTTCTGGGTCAAGTCGTCCACGGCTACCTCGCGCGGGTGCGGATATGACTATTTGATTATAGGGTAGCCGCGGCGTCTCGGTCCCCCCGAACGACCACTCCTTGCCTGCGTCGCCCCGCCAACCGCGGACCGATCGACTTGGCCGGCAGCGCGATCCGCGAGTTGACGCGTTCTTCGCGCTAGAATGCTGCCCCCGACCATCCAACGAGTGATCCCGACCATGCGGTATATCGGCTATCTGCTCCTGTTTGCCCTGATCGCCTTCGGTGTCTGGCCCTACTACTACGTGTTCAAACTGGACAGCGCCCTGAGCCGGGAAGATACCACCGAACTGGCCGTGTTGGTGGACTTGCCGGCCATCCGCGCCAATTACAAGGCACGCATCGGCGCGGGCGCGAACCAACTGCTGCCCAGCGGCGACCCCAACAGCGCCATGGCCTGGATTCGCCAGAACCTGGAGCGGCTGGGTGACTCGGCACTCGACCAGGCCATCACCCTGCCCTGGGTCCAGGAAACCTTGCGCCAGGCGGTCACCGACGCGACCAACCAGACCCCGCCTTACCTGCTGGGCGGAATCGACTTCGCCTTCTTCGAGTCCTACAACCGCTTCCTGATCCGCATCGGTGAGTTGGGTCAGGGTCCAACCAACGTGCGCCTGTCACTGGCAGGCTTCGACTGGAAGATCACCGACATCATCCGGTGATTCCCGCTGATCGGCTGCCGACCGTCCTGGCCCGGACCTCCCCACACCCACCCCAAGACCCTGTCCGGAACACAGGTGCGAAGGCCCGATCCGGACCAGGGAGTCCAAGATTCAGCCTTGACCGGGAGGGGGCGCCAAGGCTGAAGCCTTGGACTCCAGACGGGCCGGCAGCATTGCTTCCCGGCACAGGAACGCGACGATCGTCGGCACGCCCTCCCCCACCCGCAGGTTGGTAAACACGAACGGCCGCTCCCCGCGCATCCGCCGGGTATCACGTTCCATGACCTCCAGCGACGCGCCCACATAGGGCGCCAGATCGATCTTGTTGATCACCAGCAAGTCCGAACGGGTGATCCCCGGCCCGCCCTTGCGCGGGATTTTCTCCCCTTCGGCCACGTCGATGACATAGAGCGTCAGATCCGCCAACTCCGGACTGAAGGTCGCGGCCAGATTGTCGCCGCCGCTCTCGATGAAGATCAGGTCCAGATTCGGAAATCGGGCTTGCAAGTCCTCCACCGCCGCCAGGTTCATGCTCGCGTCTTCGCGAATGGCGGTGTGGGGACAGCCGCCGGTTTCCACTCCGATGATCCGCTCCGCCGGCAGCGCCTGGGAGCGGATCAGGAACTCGGCGTCCTCGCGGGTATAGATGTCATTGGTCACCACCGCGATCTCGAACTGATCGCGCAGACCTTTGCACAGCGCATCGAGCAGCGCCGTCTTGCCGGAACCGACCGGGCCGCCGACACCGACACGTAAGGGGGAAGATTCAGCCATTCCAACCTCGTTTGTTTAACCCGATCCGGCTCTCGCGCATCACCTCAGGACCGGAACAGCCGGGTGTACTGCGTCTCATGCGCACTGCTGGCGATGGCCAGCGCCGGGCAGGACGCGCCAATGGCGTCATCCGCGCACGCCTGCGCCTGATCCAGGACGACCGGAATCAGGCCCGCCAAGCGGAGCAGAACCTGCTGACCTTGCGTCTGACCCAGCGGCATACACTTGACCGCCGTCAACACCAGACCCTCCAGCCACGCCCAGGCGTAGCCGGCAGCGGCACACCGCGGCGCGATGCCCCAGGCCGCCGCGGCAAAAGCGAAGCCCGCCGCCTGACTGCGCGCCAGCACCGGCCGCCACTCCCGCGCCCCGGTCAACTCCCAGGCGACCAACAGATCGGCCAGCGCCCGGCCGCGGTTGCGCTCCTCCAGGCGCAGCTCCATGGTCTCACGGGCGGCGATCAGGTGGTCGATCGCGGCCGTCATGACCCGCGGGTCACGCGCGCCCGCCGCCGCCTGCATCCGCAACAGCAGGGGCAGATCGACCCGCGCGAGACTCGACTGAAGCTGATCGGCGAGCCAGGCATCCAGGTCCGCCGCGGTCTTCAGCCAGCCCGCCTCCACCGCCCACTCAATGCCTTGAGAATAGGTGAAGCCCCCGATCGGCAGGGACGGACTCACCAGTTGCAGCAGGCGCAGCAGCGGCAGGTCAGTGATCATGCGCGTGACCGTGCCCGTGACCCTGGCCGCCATAGGCACCGGCTTCCGGCTCGAAGGGGCCATGGTCCACCACGACCGCCAACCCCAGTCCCCGCACCAGATCGTCCAGGACATGGTCGTGCAGATAGGACAACCGTCCGGGTTCGATCTGCACCGCCACGTGCCGATTGCCCAGGTGATAGCAGACCCTGGCGAGCATCAGCGGGTCCGCGCAATCCACCCGCGACAGACACTCGGCGGCGGCACGTACCCGCACCACCAGGCCATCCTCAGACACCAAACCATCGCCGTCGCGCAACGTCGTCCCCCGCGGCAGCAGGATGCCTGCCTCCCGACCATCGTCCAGGACTACCCGCAGCCGGCTGCGCAGTCGTTGATCGCGGGTCAGGGTGACCGTGGGGGCCGTTTCAGGCGATTGATCGATCTTACGGGTAAAGTAAAGCATCAAGGAACCAAACGGTCGCGAATTGCCGACACAAAGGTCAAGAGATCATCCAGTCGGTGTTCGACGACGTCGCGCACCAGCGCTTTGTCCACCGACTGGTAACCATGAACCAAAACATTGCGAAAACCCGCCATGGCGCGCAGGCTATCGCCCAGCGACTCAGGCAACCAGCGATTGATGATCAGCAGCCTGAACAACTGCGCGTTATTCTCGGGCTCACCCAGGCGCTCGTCGGCGACAATGTGTGAGGCCACGTCCAGCGCCGCCTGGATTGCAAGCTGCAGCGTATGGATGATGAAACGCTCCTCGCGCACATCGGTCGCGATCAACTCCGGCCGGGCGATCTCCCGGAGTTCGCGCACGCAGGTCTCGATGAAGGCCAGGCGCTTCGCGACCAGTTCCACATCGGTCATCCTGAAGTCTCCCGAGTCAGCCGCCGATACCGCAGCAGGTGCGGCAGCAGGTCGAAATAGTCGTTGCGGGCACGCACCTCGAAACGAACGCGTGCGGACCTGTTGCGCTCCAGCAGCAGAATCCCGTCGCGCAGCACTCGATGGATCAGATCGACCGGAGCGCGGTTGAGCACCACCAGGTCCACCGGACGCTCGGCCGCTTCAGTCAAGGCGTCGGCTAGGTCCAGATGCAGACCGGCCAGCGTCTGCGGCGGATCGGTCTCGAACAGAACGCCGACATCCAGATCACTGTCGGCACGCGCCTCCCCGCGGGCAGTGCTGCCGAAAAGCCAGGCGCAGACCAGATCGGCGTCCTGGGCTTCAAGCACCGCTGTCAGTTGCCCCAGGTCCGCTCGATCAACTGAATGACGCCTACCGAGGTTCACCATATCGGATCAGATTGTGTCTCGTATCGGCGCTTCTTGAGGAGGTATCAGGGCAACAGATCCGCCACGGCCATCCGCACACCCGCGATCGACTCAGCGGCGATGTCGTCCAGCTCGCACAGCACCTGCACCTGCCCATAGCCCCCCGCCCGCGGGTTGGCATAAACCTCGATCACCCGCTCTTTCACGTTGACGACCCAGTATTCCGGGATGCCGTTGCGGGCGTAGGCGCGGGCCTTGACGGTGCGATCCTGCTCCATGGAGTCTGAGACCTCGATCACCAGCAAGGCTGCGGAGGGATGGGACCGAGCGTAATCCCGGACCTTGCCCCGCACCACGCAGATGTCCGGCTCCGGCTCGGAGCGGTCATCGAGCGCAATGGGCGCCTGGACCCGCACCAGATATCCCATCGGGAGTCGCTCACGCAGGGCCTCGGCGACCAATTGGGTGGCGGTGACATGCTGGGGTCCCTGGGGCGACATCGCGATGATCTCGCCATCCAGCAACTCGATCCGGGTGCCTGGGGCAAAGCCACCCGACTCGACCATGCGCTCGTACTCGATTCGGGTCCAGTGATGCAGCAGCGGCGCGACGGCGGACATGGCGAGTCCCTCGGCGACCTAGAACAGAAAATACCGCTGGGCAAAGGGCAGCACGGCGGCGGGCTCGCAGGTGAGCAACTGACTATCCGCACGGACCTGATAGGTCTGGGGGTCGACCTCGATCAACGGTTGCCAGTCGTTGTGGATCATGTCTGATTTACGCAGCCCGCGGGTGCCCCGCACCGTACCGATCAGACGCTGCAACCCAAGCTGTTGCGCAATCCCGGCCGCGCCGGCCGCTTGCGAGAGAAAGGTCATACAGGTCGCCCCCAGGGCGCTGCCGAAAGCACCGAACATCGGCCGGTAATGAACCGGCTGAGGCGTGGGAATGGAGGCGTTGGGGTCGCCCATGGGCGCCGCGACGATCAGCCCACCCTTGATGATGAGGCTCGGCTTGGCGGCGAAGAAGGCCGGCCGCCACAGCACCAGATCGGCCAGTTTGCCCGGTTCGACTGAACCGACCTCGTGCGCGACACCATGAGCGATGGCCGGGTTGATGGTGTATTTGGCGATATAGCGCTTGGCGCGGATGTTGTCATGCTCCGCCGGATCGCCGGCCAGGGCGCCGCGCTGCACCTTCATCTTGTGAGCGGTTTGCCAGGTGCGGGTGATGACCTCGCCGACCCGGCCCATCGCCTGGCTGTCCGACGAGATCATGCTGAAGGCACCCAGATCGTGGAGGATATCCTCCGCGGCAATGGTCTCCCGGCGAATCCGCGACTCGGCAAAGGCCACGTCCTCCGGGATGGACGGCGACAGATGATGGCACACCATCAGCATGTCCAGGTGCTCATCCACCGTATTGACCGTATAGGGCCGGGTCGGGTTGGTCGATGACGGCAAAACATTAGGCAGACCGGCGGCCTTGATGATATCCGGGGCATGGCCGCCGCCCGCGCCTTCGGTGTGATAGGTGTGGATGGTGCGGTCTTTGAAGGCAGCGATCGTGTCCTCGACAAAGCCGCTCTCGTTCAGGGTATCGGTATGAATGGCGACCTGGACATCGTAGCGCTCGGCCACCCCCAGGCAGCAGTCGATGGCGGCCGGCGTGGTGCCCCAATCCTCATGGAGCTTGAGCCCCATGGCCCCGGCGCGCACCTGCTCCTCCAGCGGCAGCGGCAGGCTGCCGTTGCCCTTGCCGAGAAAGCCCAGATTGACCGGCAGCCCCTCGGCCGCCTGCAACATGCGATGCAGATTCCAGGGTCCTGGCGTGCAGGTCGTGGCATTGGTGCCGGTCGCGGGCCCGGTGCCACCGCCGATCATGGTGGTGATCCCGGACATCACCGCATCCTCGACCTGCTGCGGGCAGATGAAATGGATGTGCGCATCGATGCCGCCAGCGGTGAGGATTTGGCCCTCGCCCGCAATGATCTCGGTGCCGGGGCCGATCAGGATGTCGACACCCGCCTGGGTGTCCGGATTGCCGGCCTTGCCGATGCCGGCGATGCGCCCATCCTTGATCCCGACATCGGCTTTGACGATCCCCCAGTGATCCAGAATCAGCGCATTGGTGATGACCAGATCAGCGACCTCGGCCGCCTGGCGCTGGCATTGGCCCATCCCATCACGGATCACCTTTCCGCCGCCGAAGCTGACCTCATCCCCATAGTGGGTTCGGTCCGCTTCGACCTGGATGATCAATTCGGAATCACCCAGGCGCACCCGGTCGCCGACGGTGGGTCCGTAGAGTGAGGCATAGGCAGCACGATCGATGCGGCTCATGGCGAGACTCCATCCAGTGCGCCCATCACACGGGCATTGAAACCATAGACCTCGCGGCTGCCGGCATAGGGCACCAGCGTGACGGTGCGGCTCTGGCCCGGCTCGAAGCGCACCGCGGTGCCGGCCGGGATATCCAGCCGCCAACCGCGGGTCGGCGCGCGGTCGAAGCGCAGCGCGGCATTGGTCTCAAAAAAATGGTAGTGAGAGCCGACCTGAATCGGCCGGTCGCCGGTGTTGGCGACCTCCAGGGTGAGGACCGGACGTCCGGCATTGAGTTCGATGGTGCCGGCGGCGGGGAGCAGTTCGCCTGGGATCATGGTCTGAACTCCTATAACACGCTGATTCTGTTATTACCGAGCTGGATCAGACAATGGGGTCATGCACCGTCACCAACTTGGTGCCGTCCGGGAAGGTCGCCTCGACCTGCACCTCGTGGATCAGCTCCGGGATGCCGTCCATCACATCGGCGCGCGTGAGCAGGGTCCGACCCTGGTTCATCAACTCGGCGACCGAGCAGCCGTCGCGGGCGCCCTCCAGGATGGCGCAACTGATGAAGGCCACGGCCTCCGGATAATTCAGCTTGACACCCCGTGCCTTACGCCGCTCGGCGACCAGGCCCGCGGTGAACAGCAGGAGCTTGTCTTTCTCTCTGGGGGTGAGATCCATGGCCGCCTCCGGATCGGGATCGCTGACTTGGGTTGACGGGGCAGACGGGCGATGGGGGTGGACCCGTTCCTTGGCGGACCAGCCGCGTGCCCGCGCAATCTGGAACCAAGTATGCCCCAAAGCGCGAGGAAAAGCCGGTGCTGGGGCGCGGTCGCCCGAGATGCACAAGATAAAAGTTGTGCTTTTCTGATACAAGATATAACCTGTGTCTGGCCTTGATCGTCGTTCATCGTCGTTCCGGCCGGCCGCGGACGATCCGCACAGCGGACCCTACGGTAACACCGTGACCTGTAGCGGACCGGCGACCGTGCAGATCGCGCGGTAGCCGGGTTTATGATCAAGGCCGCCGTTGACATATGAGGTAGGGCATGACAAGCATGGTCGATACATTGGAACTGATTTACGGAGCAACCTTGTCGCACGACGTGGACGGCATTGTTGTGACCTTTCGCGACTTGGATAACGTCTTTAGTTGGGGTGACACCGAAGAGGAAGCAATCTTTAACGCTCGGGAGGCATTGGATGGCGTTCTGAATGCCATGGCAGCTCACGATCAGGGAGTTCCCCTTCCCTCGAAAATGCAGGAAGGCGAAATCGGTATTGCGGTTAGCCCTGAGGTTGCCGCGCCAGTCATGCTTCACACCCTGCGTATGCAACAGCAGAAATCGTTAGTGCAGGTAGCAAATACGCTTGGCAAGTCCTACCAAGCGTATCAACGTATGGAAAAAACGGGCTCTAACCTGACATTGAAGTCGCTGAAACTAGCCGCTGCGGCACTTGGAGCCACAGTGGAGATCCGATTCAAGACAAGCTAGGTGATTTCCGGAACACCGGATACCACCCACCACTGAACTCCGATGTAGGTGCGACTTCAGTCGCACCGATTCGGACGCAGGTGCGACTGAAGTCGCACCTACATTGGCCGGTATCCAAATTATCGGAAATCGCCTTAGCTACCGGAAATGAAGATGCCTCAGTCGCAACATTTGGCCTCGATCACGATCCCGACCACTTGGGCTCGCCGGGTGCGTCGTCAGGCCATCCTGGCCTGACACCGTCAGGGCTGGAAGCCCTGACTACGCACACCGCGGGCCGGGATTACGATCAAGGCCCAGCATTTGCGGCGTAGCGAAACCCGTCGCCGACGTTCAAGTTGACCAGATCCGCGGCGCACAGGCCGGGCGGCCGATCAATCGGGGCCGCAGCAAACCCCATAAGGCGGTGAAAAGCCGATGCACGGACTCGCTGCCCTGGGCGAGGGCGCGCACGACGAGCAGGTCACCGACCAGGGTCGCGCCCCACAGAATCTCCGCCGCACCCGCGTGAGTGCGCACCGCGGCCAGGTCGTCGGCAGCGGCGCCGGTCGCCAATAAGGTGGCGGTGAGCGGATAGGCGCGCAGACCCGTGGGACCGTCGAGCCCTTCCCCATGGTTCAGCCACAACCGTTCCAGGAGCAGCGGCACGCCGTCGCGCCGCACGTCGAGGCGCAGGTCAGCCTGCCCGACGGCGAAGCGCTCGGCCACCGCGGGCCGTCCCAGACACTGGATTTCCCAGCCCAAAAAACCGGCGCCCGCGGCCAACTCGACCGCTGTATGCAGACGCAGGTTGGCACCGGAAAACAGAATATTCTCCTGCGGAAACCACTCCAGCACCCCGCCCGCGGCCACCATCAACCGCTGGAACTGCTCCGCCCGCGGGCCAGCGCTGCGGTAAAACTTGGCCGCACCCGGGGTGGTGATGAGCGCATGGGCGCCCTCCGCCACCTGGACCGCGACGTCCAGCCGGTCCCCGCCCACCACGCCGCCGGGCGGGTGCAATAGGTAGCAGTGGCAGACCCCGCCCTCCGGATAAAAGGGACGCTGGACCGTGAGCGGGCCAAACTGGCGTTTATGGGCGAGCCGGGTCCGACCGGCCCCCTCGGCAAACCCGAGTTCGAGTCGGGCCTGCCAGCCCTGAGGCTGCGCGCAGGCGACAGCCGGGTCGGGGTCGGGGCGGTTGGTCAAGGGATCCGGAACTCCTCAGGCAGCTTGAACGTCCGGCGCATCCTAGCGCACCGCGGACCGCCGCGGGGGTCTCCGTCGTCTTCACGCAAGGGTCACAGTCCCCGGCTAGGCTCTATGCTCCGGCCGACCGCCCGACGGTCCAAGCGCCGTCGTCACCCCAGTTCAAGAGGAGCAATCGATGCGCATCACGCATGCTGCACACCACCACATCATCGCATTCGCCGTCGCACTGGCCGTCGGCGGCGGGGCCGCCGCGGCGGATACCGCCACTGCGCAGACGCGCTTGCCGACCGGCAGCGTCATCTTCTTCCACCCGGACGGTACCGGCGCCAACCACTGGTCCGCGGCACGCATGTATTTCGCTGGTCCGGACAGCCACCTCAATTGGGATCGGCTGCCGCAGATCGCGCCCTATCGCGGTCACATGCTGAACAACTTGATCGGGACCTCCAACGGCGGCGCCACCACTCACGCCTTCGGCTACCGGGTCGACGGCCTCGGGTCATTCGGCAAGAACGGCCAGGGCGACAGTGCCGTGTTCATCAAGGGTCTTTCGGGCTATCCGGGCTCGCTTATGCGCGAGGCGGCCAATGCGGGGATTCCGGTCGGCCTGGTCAATGATGGACACATCGGCGAGCCGGGAACCGGCGTCTTTCTCGCCGAGGTCGGCAACCGCGACGACTGGCAGGAGATCACCCGCCAGATGATTCAGGGCCGCCCGGGCGTCACGGACACCCCGCCCTGGGTGATCCTGGGCGGCGGCGAGGCGGACACCCGACCGGCCGGCACGGCGCTGGTCCATCGCAATCACAACGAGGAGCGCAAGCAGCCGCTGAACGCGCGGCAAAGCCTGCGCGGCGACGACCTGGACCTGGAACTCGACTGGAACGACAACGGCTCGGGCGACACGAGCAATGATCCGGCGCGTCTGGACGACTGGATCGTGGTCAAGACCCGCGCGGAGTTCGAGGCCCTCAAGACCGCGCTTGCCGCACAGGCGGACTACGCCCCCCATGTCCTCGGACTGTTCGCCTATCAGGACACCTTCAACGACCGCAACGAAGAGGACCTGATCGCCCGCGGCAAAGTGACCAAGGATCCGGTCAATCATGTCGGTCCCCGCGATGCCCCCGTCCCCGCGCCCCCGGGCTTTCGCTCCAAGGCCAGCCGGCTCATCCTGTGGGGCGATGTCCCTGGGCAGGCCGGCCACAATCCGCCCACCTTCACCGAGCTGACCGAGGTGGCGATCGACATCCTCGACCGCGCCGCGCGGCACGCGGGCGCAGCTGGCGACGGCCGGTTCTTCCTGGTGGCCGAGCAGGAAGCCAACGACAACTTCGGCAACAACGACAACGCCATCGGACTGCTCCAGGCACTCGCCGATACCGATCGGGCCATTGGCATCGCGCGCGCCTACGTGGCGCAGCACCCGCGCACCCTGATCCTCACGGCCGCCGACAGCGACGCCGGCGGGCTCCAGGTCACCGCCCCGTACCGCAACGCGGTCGTGCCGGAGGCGGGGGAGGTCAATGCGACCAACCTGCGCTTCGCCGTCAACCCGGCGAGTGGATCCGCCGACATCGCGAACCTCGCCGATGGGCTCGAAGGCCGTGGTCAAGGCGGCGAAGCCCCGGGCGGCACCCGGATGTTCCTGTCCGAGCCGGACGCACTCGGTCAGACCATGGAATTCGCCATCAGCTGGGTCGGCACCGGCGACTATGCCGGCGCCATCCTGAGCCGGGCCGACGGCCTCAACGCCCAACTTCTGCGCGAGCAGTTCTCCACGGGCTTCGACAACATCGACGTGTATCGGCTGATGCACCTGACCCTGTTCGGTCAACTGCTCGATGACCCGGTCGACACCAAGGCCATCCCGCGGTAGGCGTATCGCCGCGGCGCCCGACCCCGGCGGCCCGCTTGGGCATCGCGGCGGTGCTGCCCACGCCTGCGTTCTTGCCCTTGGCCGCAAGGAATAGCCGCCGCTTGATCATCCGGTAGCACGGCGACGGTCAGCAGCCGCGCAGGGCAGCCAATTCGCGATCCCGCACCTCCAGGTCACGGACGTGCCGTCGCAGCGTGGCCATGTACCGGGTCTGCAAGTCGGCCAGCCCGGTCAAGGGTCCGGCTCGCCGGCCGGCCGCGGGGCCGGCATGTCCCAGTTGATGGAAGAACTCGCCGGGGGCGGCAACGGGCTCTCCAGCCGGTCGCAAATGCTCAACCTGGGCGACATAGAACTGTTGCGTCCTATCATTCAGTCCCAGTGCCGATCGCCGACGCCCTTTTTCAACTTTTCCAACGACCGGTTCCTCAAGGGGTTGCTGATTGGAGCAGCCGCCGCCTGACCGCCGTCCTGGGCTGGCTCTCCCCGGTGGCCAGCGCCGTCCTCCATAACGGTAGAACCATCGGCATTCTGATCAACGCCTTGGCGGGAGTGAGTCAGGCGCCGGGGATGCGCGGGCAGGCCGCCGAGCGCATCCGCCACCTCAGGGATGCAGTCCGCGGCTGAGGCCGGTTCCACGCGGGACTTTCAGTATCCATCACGGACCGGCTCCTGTAACCGCTGCCTTGGGCGATTTCGGACAATCCTTGCAGCGCTTGCCTTCCTTGTACTTCTTGCAGCACTTGCGAGGCTGTTTGCTCATGGTCGTAGGCGGTACGTCACTGCGCCGCGGCCGTCGCGGCAGCCTGATTGATCTGTTGCGCCAGCGCGGCGAGTTCGTTGTCGATCATCATCAAACTTTGGCCCTGATCGCCGAAGATTCGCAGGCGGCCGAGGATGTCTTTCACCGTCGCCTCCTCCTCGATCTGCTCGGTCACGAACCAGTGCAGAAAAACGTTGGTCGCATGGTCCTTCTCGGTCAGTGCGTGGTCGACCAGGTCGTTGATCGAGCGGGTCACCCCGCGCTCGTGTTCGAGCGTACGCTCGAAGATCTCCATCACCACGCTCCCCACGGCCTCTGGTGCCGGGACCGTCTTCAGCGTCACGGCAGCATCCTGATCGATCAAGTACCGGTACATCTTCAAGGCATGGGTCATTTCTTCGCCGTGCTTGGCCAGAAACCAGGCCGCGGTTCCCTTGAGATTCATCGCTTCAGTCTGCGCCGACAGCCCGAGATAGTAGTACGCTGAATACAGCTCGCGGTTGATCTGGGCGTTGATCAGCGTCGCCATGTCTTTTGAAATCATCGGAGGCGGTCTCCTGCTGCGGTTAAGGTCGGCTGAATCGACCGGCGTCGGTGCCGAGGCGTACGCCAGCCGTCGTGTCTCGTCTTTAACGTGACCTTAGGATGCCGATTTTCAAGACGTCGGGGGCGACCGCGGCGGACACCAGGCGCCAAGATGCCCCGCAACCCACGCCGGTTACGATTTTCATTTGCACAGACCGCCTCAGGAATGCGTGACTTCGCCTCCGCCACGCACCGCCGCCCGCCCCACCGCCACATCGACCCGCGTCAGCAACAGGGCACCGATCAGGAACAGCGCCAGGATCGGCAGCAGCGACAGCCGGGGATCGCCGGTCAGGGCCGCGGTGGTGCCGACCAGGAAGGGTCCGAGCACGGCGCCGAACTTGCCGACCATGTTGTAGAAACCGAACAGCTCGGCGGTTTGGCCGGCCGGGATCAGGCCGGCGAAGAGCGCGCGCGAGAGTGCCTGAACGCCGCCCTGAACCAGGCCGATCGCGACCGCCAGGGCATAGAAATGCGTCAACTGCTGCATCTGGGAGGCGGCGGCCACGACCAGTATGTAAACGCCGATGGCGAGCAGGATGCTGGGCTTGGGTCCCCAGCGCGTGCCCAGGTGACCGAACACCAGCGCCGCCGGGAACCCGACGAACTGGGTGATCAACAGCGCCACCATCAGACTGGACGCCGGGAATCCCAGGGAGAGCCCGAAGTCCACGGCCATGAAGATGATGGTATCCACCCCGTCGATATAGAACCAGTAGGCGATGAGGAACAAGAAGGTGTTGCGCAGCACTCGGATCGTTCGGAAGGTTTGCGCCAGTTCAGTGAAGGCGCCGCGCAACGCCGCGCCCAGGGCCTTACCCCCCTGGCCAGGTGACTCGGGAACCAGGAGCGCCAGCGGGATGGTAAAGACCGCCCACCAGAGGGCAACCCCAAGGAAAGCGACCTGCACCGCCTGCCCCTGATCCGCGAGACCGAAGGTCGTCGGGGTCAAGACCATGACGACATTGAGTGCGAACAGCAGGCCGCCCCCCAGGTAGCCGAGCGCGTAGGCGAGCGAGGAGACCCGCTCGTAATCGCGGGGCTTGGCGATATCGGTGATGAGCGCGTCGTTGAAGATGTTGCTCGCCAGGAAGCCCAAGAGTCCCAGCAGATAGAGTGACAGGGCGGCGACCCAATGCCCGGCTGCCAGCCAGAAGAGCCCGCCGGTCGCCAGCACCCCGAGCGACGTAAAGAACAACAGGAAGCGCTTCTTCGCCCCCAGTTGATCGGCCAGCGCACCGAGCAGGGGCGCCACGCACACCAGGATCAGGCTGGCGGCGCTGCTCGCATAGCCGAGCGCACGGGTGCTCTCGGTGACGGCCAGATCCGCGGCCCAGAATTCCTTGAAGAAGACCGGGAAAAATCCGGCGATGACGACGGTGGCGAAGGCCGAATTGGCCCAGTCGTAAAAGGCCCAGGCCAGAATCTGACGGCGCGGGCCTGGGCGCTCGATCGGCTTCGCTATCATAGCCATGGCTCTTTCGTTGTCGTTGTCGTTGTCGTAATCGTTTTTCTCGTTCCCACGCTCCAGCGTGGGAATGCCGTCCGGCCGCTCCAGCGGCCAGTGGCGCCACGCGATGCCGGAGCGTCGCGACTTGCTCCCACGCTGGAGCGTGGGAGCCAGATCCAGGCTTCAGTTAGCCAGCCTTGCCCGGCTGATCGATCGAATCGTTTCTCCGAATTCGATTACGACAACGACAACGACAACGACAACGACAGTGACTGGGCGCTGGGCCACCGACAATCACCCCTCCTCCCGACCCGCAATCAGCACCATGCGTACCAGTTCGGCCAGCGATTCGGCACGCATCTTCTCCATCACCCGCGCGCGATGGGCCTCAACCGTTTTCGGCGTCACCCCCAGCGCGACGGCGATCTCCCGATTGGCCTTGCCGTCGGTGACCATGCCCATGACCTCATGTTCACGCGGGGTCAGGTCCGCCACGCGCGCCAGGATGTCGGCCCGGGCCGCGCGGCTAAGGCGCTGCCGCTGATCGTACTCCAGCGCCCGCTGGATGCTGCGCAGCAGGTCCTCGTCGTGGAAAGGCTTCTCGATAAAGTCCATGGCCCCGGCGCGCATTGCCTTGACCGCCATGCCCACGTCGCCATGGCCGGTAATGATGATGACCGGGAGCTGATAACCCTCCCGCGCCAGATAGCTCTGCAGTTCCAGCCCGCTCATACCGGGCATGCGCACATCGAGTAACAGACAGCCGGCGCGTTCCGGAAAAAAGTTGCTCAGGAAGGCGTCGGCAGACTCGAAGGTCTTGACCTGCATCCCCGTGGATTCGATCAGCCATTGCAGGGAGGTGCGCATGGCCTGGTCGTCATCGACAACAAAGACAGTCGGATTGGTGCTCATCGGGTGGTTCCTATGGCAGTGGGCGGCACCGGCTCGGGGTCCTCCGCGGCGGGGATCTCCGCAAGCGGCAGCGCGACATGAAAAACGGTGCCCTGACCCGGCTCGGACTCGGCCCAGATACGCCCGTCATGGTTTTCCAGAATGGTCTGACTGATCGGTAGACCCATGCCCATGCCCCCGGATTTGGTGGTAAAGAAGGGGTCGAACCACTGCGCCAGGCGCTCACCCTCCACGCCGGGACCGGTGTCCTGCACCGTCACCAGGGCCTGGGCTTTCTGGACCCGCGTATGAATGACCAGCCGCCGCGACGCCTCGGGAGTTTCTTCGAGTGCATCGAGCGCGTTGCGCAGCAGGTTCAGCAAAACCTGTTCGATCTGCACCAGGTCCACATGCACCGGAATGCCTTCGGGAGCCAGATCAAATTCGATCTGGACGCCGAGCTTCGCCGTCTCGAACTCGACGAAGGTACAGACTTCACGGACCAGGTGATTCAAATCCAAATCGGCACGCAACGGCGGCTGTTTGCCGACCAGGGCGCGCAGCCGCCGGATGATCTCACTGGCGCGCTTGGCCTGGCTGGCGATCTGCGCCAGGGCGCCCAGGAAATCCTCAGTCTGGCCCTGACCGCTCTGCATCCGCCGGGTACAGCCGTTGGCGTAATTGACGATCGCCGACAGGGGTTGATTCAGCTCATGGGCCATGCCGGTCGCCACCTCGCCCATGGTGATCAAACGGCTCACGTGCACCAGTTCGGCCTGGTGTTGGCGAGACTCCTGCTCGGCGCGGCGCACGGCGGTGATGTCACGGGCATAGATGTTGACATAACCCAGATCCCGGATCGGGGCAAACAGCAAAGCATAGATGGTCCCCGAGAGATCGGTCTCGCGCTCCCGCGGCGCGGCTTGCTCCAGAGCCTGAGTCACCTCGGCCGCCCACTCATCGGGCAACGCCCCGCTCTGCTCGGTCCCCCACGCGAGCAGGAGGGGGCGACTGGCGTTATTGGCATACGCGATCTGCCCGCCACCGGTCACCCGCAGGATCGGGTTCGGGCTCTCGCTGGCCAGGCGTGCCAGACTCTTGATCTCACGCTCCGCCTGCTTGCGGCTGCTGATGTCATGGAGATAAACGGTGTAGAAGCGCTCGGCCTCCAGGTCGATCGGCACGATGGAGATCTCCACCGGGATCTCCGAGCCGTCCCCCTTGAGGGCCACCAACTCACCGCGACCCTTGGGTTCCAGCCCGTCGTGGCGCGAGCGATCGAGCAACCGGCGGAAAGCGGTTCGCGCCACCTCGGGCAACAGACGCTCGCCGAACGGGCTGCCGATGACCTCCTGGCGCCGCAGACCGAACATCCGCTCGGCGGCCGGATTGACCTCGCTGATGCAGCCGGCATGGTCGAGCGTCACGATCGCATCCAGCGCCGCCTCCATCACCGCCGCCTTGAGCGCTTCGCTCTCGCGCATCTCGGCCTGATGGCGGAGGCTCATCTCCTCACGCGCCTTGAGCACCAGTTGGGTGAAGTGCGCGATCCACTCCTCCAGCAGCAGTAATTGATTGCCGGCCCGCTGAAAGCCGGGTTCCTTGATGCCCAGCGCCCGTTGCGAGAACCGGGTCATGCGCTTCAAGACCCGATTGAGTCGCGCCGAGACCAGGTAGATGACCCAGGTGAACACCAGAATGAAGGCCGCGGCGGCAAAAAAGCGCTGCCGCCGCTCGAAGATGCGCACATGACGAGACATGCGCTCCAGGTTGCCCTGGGTGACCAGGGTGGCGAACAACAGGTTGGCGTCCGCACCCTCATATTCCGGCAGCGACTGGGAGGTGACCAGATAGCCGTCACCAAGCGTCGTGAGCCTTGTCCCGGGCGGCAACTCCGCCGAGTCCACGCTCGCCAGGATGCGCTGATCGTCCCCGTCCACCAGCGCCACCGCCACCCGACTCAGGTCCACACCCCGCTGGGAGGCGGTCAGGAAGGCATCATCGATGGGGACCAGGACCACCAGATACCCCATGTGATAGCCGCCCGAATCCTCGACGGCGTCGCTGACCAGCAGGTACAGCACCTCGCCGAGCTTGACCGGGACCGTCCGTACCGCGCTGGTATCCAGGGACTGGGCCGGGAGACTGGCGGCCAGTTCGACCGGCAGCGGGTCGGACGCAGCCTGATAGACCTCCCGCACCCGGCCCTGAGGATCGGTCAGCAGCACGTGACTGGGCGGGCGCAGTGCATCCCGCGCGAAGAAATCGGGCAACCAGGAGGGACGGAACTCCAGGTAGATTACCGGCTGCACGACATCGCTGTCGGACCAGAACAGCGGCTCCAGGTATTGCGCCAGCCGGCGATGGTTAGCCAACAGACGCGTGGTCATACCATACCCGGCCAGGTAACGGTCGAAGCGGATCAGGCTTTCGCGGGCCTGGACGTCGAGTTGATTGCGCAGTTCCTGACCAAAGATCTTACCCACCTGGCGGGTCTGGATCTGATCCAGGATGCCCCATACGCCAAGCCCCGCGATCAATCCGACCAGGATCGCGATCAACGGCATGGGGACACGCCGCAACAAGCGCGTGAGGAATGGTTTGACTGGGATGCGGTGCACGTACCTGGGTTTGCCTGGGAGATCCGGCCGGCGGTCAGCCACCAGCCGTCAGATCGGAGTGGAGTGGAACACTGCCCTGGAAACGCGTCCGGGGCGCCGCGGCGACCTGACAGACGGTGCGCCCGGTCACGGAAATCAGCAGGAGCGCACGCCTTTTAGCCGTCGGACGTGATAACCGGACGTAGGGGCGGGTTTCAAACCCGCCCCTACACCAAGGGTCTGTCCGGATATCAGGTACGAAGGCTTGACACGGCTGATCGTTGACCGCGCCTTGCAGTGTCACCGAGTCTGCACTTGAGGCGCAAGAACTTCCGACACCACCGGCGAACACCCTGCTTGCCGGGCGTTGCCGGGCGCGGCAGGCACCGGCGAGCCCGGATGACGACTTCACATAATATTTATCTCCGATCCCTTGACATCCGTGCCCCCAGGATCTATTTTACATAACACAGGCGCTCGACCGAGGCCTGCAGGTGACGCGGTTCGCAAGAACGCATCAATCCATATTGCTCATCTTGAGGATATGTCCATGACGACGATCGACTTTTCGCCCCTGTTCCGGTCCATGATCGGCTTTGACCGCTTCTCCAACGCGTTGGAGACCGCCTATCGCTCCGAGCCCGGCGGCTATCCGCCCTACAACGTCGAGGTCAGCGGTGAGAACGATTACCGCGTGACCATGGCGGTGGCTGGCTTCGCCGACAAGGACCTGACCATCGAGGTCAAGGAAAACATCCTGACCGTCTCCGGCGCCCGCGGCGATGAGGAGGAAACGGCTGAAACCCGCTATCTTTACCGCGGCATTGCCAACCGCAGCTTCGAGCGTAAGTTCCAGTTGGCGGACTATGTGCGCGTCGTGGATGCGCGGCTGGAGAATGGTCTGTTGCATGTCGATCTGCGGCGTGAGGTCCCCGAGGCGATGAAGCCTCGCAAGGTCGAGATCCGCACCGACCAAAGCCGTCTGATCGAGTCCGAGAAGCTGCGCGCGGTTGCGTAAGCGCGGTCTGACTGACGGGTAGAACGAAGGCCGGGCGCAAGCCCGGCCTTCTTTTTTGGGAAGGATCGGCCATTCTTCTCACAGGCCCCGGATTGCCTCCCAGACCTGGCGCCGCCATATCCGCCCCATGGTTATTTTGGAATCCAGACCCATGAGGCACACACACCGAACCCCGCCCCGCTCACTGGTCCTGGCGCTGACCGCGGCCCTGCTTGGGTGCGGACTCCCGGCCCAAGCGGCCCTGCCCGCGGCGGTTGACGGCCAGGCGCTGCCGACGCTGGCCCCGATGCTGGAGCGGGCCATGCCCGCGGTGGTCAACATCTCGACCGTCACCCGGATCGAGCAAGCCGACCATCCGCTGCTGCGCGACCCCTTCTTCCGGCACTTTTTCGACATCCCGCAACACCGTGAGCGGCAGGACAGCAGCCTGGGTTCCGGCGTCATCGTCGACGCGAAACAAGGGCTGGTCCTCACCAATCACCATGTCATCGCCAAAGCCGACGAGATCCGGGTCACCCTGGGCGACGGCCGCACCTTGAAGGCCGACCTGGTGGGCGCCGATCCGGAAACGGACGTCGCGGTACTGCGCATTCCTTCCCAAGAGCTGACCGCCCTCACGCTGGCGGACTCGGATCGGCTCAAGGTCGGCGACTTCGTGGTCGCCGTCGGCAACCCCTTTGGCCTGAGCCAGACGGTAACCTCCGGCATCGTCAGCGGACTGGGTCGCGCCGGGTTGGGAATCGAGGGTTACGAAAGCTTCATCCAGACCGACGCCTCGATCAACCCCGGCAACTCCGGCGGCCCCCTGGTGAACCTGCGCGGCGAATTGGTCGGCATCAACACCGCCATCCTGGCCCCCGGCGGCGGCAACATCGGCATCGGCTTCGCCATCCCGATCAACATGGCGCGTTCGATCATGGACCAAATCCTGGACCACGGAGCGGTGCGGCGGGGCCAGTTCGGGGTGGCCGTGCAGGACCTGACCCCGGATTTGGCCAACGCCATGGGCGTCGAGCGCCGCGGCGTGCTCATCTCAGCCGTCGAGCCCGATTCGGCCGCCGCCGCGGCCGGCCTGCGCGAAGGGGATCTGATCCTGCGCCTGGATGGCCGCCCGGTGACCAGCGCCGCCGATGTCAGAAACCAGTTCGGACTGCTGCGGGTGGGTGCGCGCGTCCAGCTCGACATCCTGCGCGACGGCAAACCCCGGACCCTGACCGGCGAGATCGCCGACCCCTACCGCGACTTCACCCGCGGTGACAAACTCGCCGCCACCCTGGCCGGTGCCCTGCTGGGCGACGCCGGACGCCCCGCCGGCGTCGCCGTGGGCACCGTCACCGCGGACAGTCCGGCCTGGCAATCCGGCCTGCGCGAAGGCGACCTGATCCGCCAGGCCAACGGCATCCCCGTCACTGGGGTCCGCGACCTGACCAAGGTCCTGCGCCAATCCGGCGGCGTGCGGAGCCTGCATGTGCAGCGGGGGGGGCAGTTGATTTTGTTGGCGCGGCGGTAGGCGCCGATTGTTGTCGGTTGGCGGGCCGTAACCGGCCGAGGGCGAACCGGAGTCGCCCCCTCAACGGTGCTGGAGCGAACCCAGAGTCGACCCTCCTCCGCGGCCCAACTGCGGACTTATCGTTTACAGCATCCGCCTGTTATGATGAGGATCATACACAAAGGAGGATCAAGCGATGAACGCATCCGTACCGCCGCGAGTCAGCAGTCCCGACGGTGACAAGAAGAATCACCGACCCATCGCGCATGCCGCCAAAGACGATAGTGGTCAGTGGCGACCCCCGCACGATCTGGAGGACCATCTGGCCGGGGTCGCCGCACTCGCGAGCGGCTACGCGCGGGCCTTTGGCGCGGACGACTGGGCCGACCTTGCCGGCCGGTGGCACGACCTGGGCAAGTACCGCCCCGCGTTTCAAGCCTATATCCGCAATGCCAGCGGCTTCGAGGCCGAGAACGCCCATCTGGAAGGCAGCGGCCGGCGGGTGGACCACTCCACCGCCGGTGCTGTTCACGCCATAGCGGAACTCGGTGAAGGCGCCGGGCGGCTGTTGGCCTACCTCATCGCGGGGCATCACGCCGGCCTGCCCGATTGGAACGGAGACAATGGCAGTCTGTTCCAGCGGCTGGATGCGGCACGGAAAAAAGACTGGCTCAAGGAGGCGTTGGATCAGCAGCCGTCGCCCGCCATCCTGCGCGGCCAACCCCCGACCAGCCGCCCCAAGGGCCGCCAGGATGACCTTCACCTCTGGCTGCGCCTGCTGTTTTCAGGCCTGGTGGACGCGGATTTTCTCGACACCGAACACTACATGAACCCGGAGCAGGCAGCTCACCGCGCCGCGCATCCGCCGGTTGCGGAGCTACTCGCCCGTTTCACTGCCCACATGGACCGCCTCGCCGCCCAGGCGACACCGAGCCCAGTCAATCGACTGCGTACCGCCGTGCTCGATCAGTGCATCGCGCGTGCGGCCGACGATCGGGGCAACGGGCTCTATTCACTCACCGTCCCCACCGGCGGCGGCAAGACACTCTCGTCCCTGGCCTTCGCCCTGCACCACGCGATTGCGCACGGCAAACGGCGGGTGATCTATGCGATCCCCTATCTCTCCATCATCGAGCAAACCGCGGATGTCTTCCGCGGCATCTTTGGTGATGACCTGGTCGAGCATCACAGCAACCTGGACCCCGATAAAGAAACACCCCGCGGTCGGTTGGCAGCGGAGAACTGGGACGCGCCGCTGATCGTCACCACCAACGTCCAACTGTTCGAGTCACTGTTCGCGGCGCGCCCCTCCCGCTGCCGCAAACTGCACAATCTGGTGGACGCCGTGGTGATCCTGGACGAGGCGCAACTCCTGCCGACCGAGTTTCTGGAGCCCTGTCTCGCCGCCATCCGCACCCTCAGCACCCACTACGGCGTAACCTTCGTTCTCTGCACCGCCACGCAACCGGCCTTCGCACCCCGTGACATCAACGGCAAACCCTTTCCGGGCCTGCCCGCGGTGCGCGAACTGATGCACGGCGGTCCGCAGGTGCAGGCCCCAGCCGATCTTTACCGCGATCTGGATCGGGTGCAGGTCCAGTGGCCGGAGTCCCGCAAGCCCTCGACCTGGGAGCAGCTCGGGGGGCGGATCGCCGCGCACGATCAGGCCCTCGTCATCGTCAATCGCAAGCGGCACGCCCGCGAGCTGGCTCAACAACTGCCGGGCGCACTTTATCTCTCCACGGACCTGTGCGGCGCCCATCGCGCAGAGCGGATCGCCGAGATCCGCGCCCGCCTGGCGGACAACCGCGAACGGGCGCAGGCCGGTGTGTCCCTCGCCCCGTTGCGGGTGGTCAGCACCCAGCTCATCGAGGCTGGAGTGGACGTGGACTTCCCCGTCGTATTCCGGGCGCTGGCCGGGGTCGATTCGATCGCCCAGGCCGCAGGACGCTGTAACCGTGAGGGGCGTCTGATGAACGGAGCGCATGCCGCGAAAGGTCTGGTCCAGGTCTTCGTAGCACCCGAACCCGCCCCGCAGGGACTCTTGCTCAAGGGCGAACAAGCCACCCGCGAATTACTCGCCACCGACCCCAACCCGGTACTGAACCCGGCCCTGTTCGAGCGGTATTTCAAGCTCTGGTATGCCGCCCTGAACACCTTCGACAAGGCCGACATCCTTGGACTGCTCCGCAGCGGACCGGGACTGGAGATGCGTTTCCGCACGGCCGCCGAGCAGTTCCACCTGATCGCGGACGACGGCGCGCCGGTCATCGTGAATTGGGGCGAGTCCGGAAAGTGGCTCCGCATACTAAAGTCAAGCGGCCCCGACCGCTGGATCATGCGCAAGCTGCAACGCTACAGCGTCAACGTCCGTCGCAACTGCCTGGATCGCCTCATCGATCAAGGCGATGTGATCGAGATCTTCCCCGGTTTCTATGCCCAGGAGAGCGCCCTGTTCGGCGACCAACTTCACCAACAGCACGATTTGCTCTACGATAAGCAACTTGGTTTCCTCGGCGGCGCCGACGACGTGACGCCCGCGGTCGGGAACTTCATCGTGTGAATGGAGCTTGACGATGCCGAAAACACTCTGCCTCAAGGTCTGGGGCGATTTTGCCTGTTTCACCCGGCCCGAGATGAAGGTCGAGCGCGTCTCCTATGACGTGATCACCCCATCCGCCGCCCGCGCGATCTTCGAGGCTATCCTGTGGAAACCCGAGATCCGCTGGCGCGTCACGCGGATCGAAGTGCTGAAGCCCATCAAATGGATCTCGGTACGCCGCAATGAGGTGGGCAAGGTCGCCTCAACTGAAGGCCCCAACCGCCTCGGGGAGCGCGGACTCTACATCGAGGACCATCGCCAGCAACGCGCCGGGCTTTTCCTGCGCGACGTAGCCTATCGGCTCCATGCCAAGTTTGAGGTCGTGGATTCATCGAAGCACGTCCACCATTACCCTGGCTTGCATAAAGATAAACCACCCGAACCGGACGAAAATCAACCGGAGCATCCGGCCAAATACCTGTCCATGTTCCAGCGGCGCGCCCGCAAAGGGCAATGCGCCTGGCAGCCGTATTTTGGCTGCCGGGAGTTTTCCGCCCATTTTGAACTGATCGACGACATTGCCGCCGCCGCACAAGCCGAGCCACCGATTCCTGAGAGTCCGGTTCTAGGCTGGATGCTTCATGACATCGATTATGCCGACGAGATGGCCTCCGGGTTCTTCCGGGCGGAAATGAATCAGGGTGTCATCGACCTTGAGGTTGTCGAGGTGCGGAGATGATTCTTCAATCGCTGAACGACTATTATGAACGCAAGCGCAATAGCCTTCCTGGTTTCGGGATCGAACTAAAAGAACTACCCTTCCTGTTGGTTTTGAAGTCTGATGGAACCTTTCTCCATATCCAGGATACTCGGCAGGGAGAAGGCAAGCTCAGGCGCGGTAGGTCCTTTCTTGTTCCGCAAGCAGTCAAGAAATCCGTCAATGTTGCCGCTAATCTTCTCTGGGGGAACTCAGAGTATATCCTTGGTCTTCCCGATCCCAAAAAATTGGTAGAGCAACGTCAGAAAGGAAAAGAAAAGCACTATCGCGAGCGACTCGTGCAGATGTGCACTGAGTTCCGTGCGGAAATCGCAAGATTACCGGATGATGTCCGAGCCGGCGCCGGAGTGTCCGCGGTGTTTACGTTTCTTTCTCGCGGCGACTTCGCGGCTGTCCTTGCTGACCCTTTATGGCCTCAACTCAGCGCGGACGGCGCAAACGTCAGTTTGAAACTCGCTGGAGAAGAGCGTCCTGTGTGCAGTGACCCTGGGGTCTTGTCCGTGACCGAACCCGCAGCGCCAGGCGGTAATGGCCAAGACTTGTGTCTGATCACTGGGCGATCGGATGTAATCGCGCGTTTGCATCCACCAATCAAAGGGGTATGGGGCTCTCAGACCAGCGGTGCCAACATCGTCTCCTTCAATCTTCCGGCCTTTTGTTCTTATGGCAGGCAAAAAGGAGCTAATGCCCCGGTCAGCAAGCGCGCTGCCTTTGCTTATACGACGGCTCTCAATCACTTATTAAGTTCAAAGCAACGCATGCAGGTCGGCGATGCATCGACCGTTTTTTGGGCGGCGTCAGAGAATCGTATGGAGTCGCTACTCGCGAAGTTATTCGCGGAGCCATCGGAGAACGACCCGGATCAGGGCGTAAACGCGGTCAAGGAATTATTCGATGCTCCCAAGGCCGGAACGCCTGCCATCTACGACGACGGAACCCGCTTTTTCGTCCTCGGTCTCGCGCCCAACGCCGCGCGGATCGCCGTCCGCGTCTGGCATGTCGCCACCGTGGGTGCGTTGGCCGGCAGTATCCGCCAACACTTTGTAGATCTTGATATTGTCCGAGCCAGTTACGTAGAGCGGCCATTCCTGTCGCTTAAGGCGTTACTGCTTGCCGTCAGTCCCCTGGGCGAACTGGAAAAATTACCGCCCAACCTGGGCGGCGATTTCATGAAGGCGATCCTGGCCGGCACGCCCTATCCACAGACGCTCCTGCAAGCGGCGCTGCGCCGTATCCACGCCGAGCAGGCAAAAAAGGACAGCAAGACCGGCAAGCACCGGGACCACGTCCCTTACGCTCGCGCCGCACTCATCAAGGCGTGGCTCAATCGTCACGTCCGCAACGCCAACCCGAATACGGAAAGGGAGATCAACATGGCACTCGACGAAAACAACACCAATACCGGCTATCGCCTTGGCCGCTTGTTCGCCGTGCTGGAACGGGTGCAGGAGGACGCCAACCCCGGCCTCAATACCACGATCCGCGACAGCTATTTCGGCTCGGCATCCAGCACCCCATCCGCGGTCTTTCCCACCTTGATGCGGCGCAACCAACACCACATGACCAAACTGCGCAAAGAGAAGCCGGGGCTGTACGTCAACCGCGACAAACTGATCCAAGCCATCTGCAACGATGGCATCGATGGTGATCGCGGGTTCGACACCACCCTGTCGCTGGAGAACCAAGGCCGCTTTGTGATCGGCTACTACCACCAGCGCCAAGATTTTTTCAAGATAGCCAACTAAGGGAGCGACCTGATGAGCATCAGCAACCGTTACGAATTTGTCCTGCTGTTCGATGTCAAGGACGGCAACCCCAATGGCGACCCCGACGCCGGCAACTTGCCGCGCCTTGACACCGAGACCGGGCAAGGCTTGGTCACTGACGTCTCCATCAAACGTAAGATCCGTAATTACGTCGGCATCGTCAAGGCAACAGCGGATGGGGCTTTTCAACCGGGTTTCGATATCTATATCAAAGAGAAGACGGTCTTGGGCCGCGCCCATTTCGACGCATTTACAAAACTCGGGATCAACCTGGGTCAGGATGCCACTGAGGTGATTCCGGAAGAACTTCTGGAGCAGATTGCGAAGCTGACTCTGCCCGATGGGATGGATCGGGAGACGGATGACGAGGATCGTCCGATCCTCCGGTTATCGGCCGTGCTGGATAAAGAAGAAGCAAAGGATTGGCTCAGGGAAGTCGAGTCACCCAAATCGGTAAAAGACTTCATCAGCAAGGCGCTGAAGAATGTCAAAGCGCGTAAGCCTAAACAAGAAGAAACAGAGCACGGCCGCATACAAATGTGCGCGGACTTCTACGACATCCGTACCTTCGGCGCCGTTCTGTCATTGAAGACCGCGCCCAATTGCGGTCAGGTTCGCGGCCCCGTACAACTCACCTTCGCCCGCTCATTGGACCCGATCGTCACCCTGGAACATTCCATCACCCGCTGCGCCGTGGCAACCGAAGCCGAGTCCACCAAGCAGAGTGGCGACAACCGCACCATGGGCCGCAAGTTCACCGTACCCTATGGGCTGTACCGTGCCCACGGCTTCATCTCCGCTCATTTCGCGGCCCAAACTCAGTTCGGTGAGGACGACCTCAAGCTGCTGTGGGATGCACTCACCACGATGTTCGACCATGACCACTCCGCCGCGCGCGGCGAGATGGCGACACGCGGCCTGTACGTCTTCAAGCACGACAGCCACCTGGGGAACGCCCCGGCCCACAAGCTGTTCGATCTAATCCGGGTCGAGCGTAAGGACAAGAACACCCCGGCCCGGAGCATCGCGGATTACGCCTTGCCGTCGCTCGCGGCGGGGCGTCTTGCCGAGTTTCCCGGCGTCGAACTGCAAATCCTGTGCGCATGAAGAGGCTCACATGAACGACTGGCAAGACCGCATCGTCGCTGATCCCGATACCCTGTTCGGCAAGCCGCGGATTCGGGGCACACGCATCGGGGTGGAACTTGTGCTGGACCTGTTAGCCTCCGGCTGGAGCGAAGTGCAGATTCTGGACAGCTATCCGCACCTAAGCCAGCAGGACTTGCAGGCGGTCTTCGCCTTTGTGCGCGACTGCATGCGCGATGAGACCTTCATCATGCGGGCGGCGGCGGAGTCCGGTCAGGTGCCGGCGTGAACCGAAGCTGGCTGGCCGACGAGAATTTCCCCGGGCCGGTTATCCGGGGACTGACCGCGGCCGGCAACGATATCGTATCGGTGGCCTTATCCGCTCCGGGCATCGATGACCTCGCCGTGCTCGACCTTGCCTGCCGTACCGGTCGTCGGCTGCTGACCTTCGATGTCGATTTTGGGGAGTTGGTATTCTCCCGCGGCGCCGCGGCTCCGGTCGCTATCGTGTATTTCCGGGTTCATCCCATCGTGATTGAGGAGGTGCTCCAGTTGGCCTTGCGTGCCGTCTTGGACGCGCCCGACGGGTACTTCACCGTAATCGGCCGCGAAGGCATCCGGATTCGACCCTTGACCCGGCGTACCCATTAACAAGGCTAACCACCAGGCGCGTTCCTGGTTTCAGAGATCCTGCAATGGAACCGATAGACCCAATTCCGCTGTCCGCCCTACAGCACTGGGCCTATTGTCCTCGGCAATGCGCCCTGATCCACCAGGAGCAAGCCTTTGAAGACAATGTCCACACCGCCCGCGGTCAGGCTGTGCACCACCTGGTGGATCAACCGGGCTACGAACTGAAGGCCGGGGTCAAGGTGGAGCGCGCCCTGCCGCTGTGGTCCGAGCGGCTCGGACTCATCGGCAAAGCGGATCTCGTGGAGATCCATCCCGACGGCACCCCCTACCCGGTGGAGTTCAAGCACGGGCGCAAACGCCGTGCCGTTCATGATGAGATCCAACTCGCCGCCCAAGCCCTGTGCCTGGAGGAGATGCTCGGGCGCCCCGTGACCCTTGGCGCTATCTATCACGCTTCAAGCCATCGCCGTCGGGAGGTGACGATCGGCGCTGAACTGCGGCAACTGGTCGCGCAGACCGCGGATGCCATCCGCGCCATGCTCGTGTCCGGACGATTGCCACCGCCGGTCAACGACGACCGTTGCCGAGAGTGCTCATTGCACACCATTTGCCAACCGGAAATCGCCGCTTGCCATGCCCGGCACGATACGGCGCTCGCCACCCTGTTTGATGTTACGCCAGCTGACTGAAGCGTCATGCACACCATTCAAAACACCCTCTACGTCATGACTCCCCAAGCCTATGTGCACCTAGACAACTCCTCGGTCCGCATCGAGGTCGAGCGGGAGACCAAGCTGCGCGTTCCGCTCCATCACATCGGCGCCTTGGTCTGCTTTGGTAACGTCATGATCTCCCCGGCCCTGATGCACCGGCTGGCGGAAGAGGGTAAATCGCTAGTGCTGCTGGATAACTCTGGGCGCTTCAAGGCCAGGTTGGAGGGACCGGTCTCCGGCAACATCCTGTTACGGCAGGCGCAGCATCGCCTGGCGATCGATCCCGTGTTCGCCCTCGCGACGGCCCGCGCGGTGGTTGCCGGCAAACTCCGTAACAGCCGGTCCGTGCTGTTACGCGGCGCCCGTGAGGCTGCCGATCCCGGCGAGTCACAAGCCCTGAGCCGCGCTGCCGAGGACTTGGCAGCCTCCCTGCGCGCTATCCCATCGACCCCAGACTTAGACACGCTACGGGGGTTTGAGGGCGAAGCCGCCCGCGGCTACTTCGTCGGCCTGAACCTGATCGTCAAGCCCCAGGCGCGGGCCACCTTCACCCTGGACGGACGCACCAAGCGGCCCCCGCGTGATCGCTTCAACGCCCTGATCTCGTTTCTCTACTCGATGCTGATGAACGACTGCCGTTCCGCCGCCGAAACGGTCGGACTTGATCCCCAACTCGGCTTCCTGCACGCCGTGCGGCCCGGTCGTGCCGCCCTGGCCCTTGATTTACAAGAGGAGTTTCGCTCCGTCCTCGTCGACCGGCTCGCGCTTACCCTGATCAACCGCGGCCAACTCACCGCCCGCGACTTCGACGACCGCGAGGGCGGCGCCGTCATGCTTAACGACCAGGGCCGACGCGTGGTGGTTACCGCCTGGCAAGAACGTAAGCAAGAAGAAGTCACCCATCCCCTACTGGACACCAAAGTCCCCTTGGCCTTGCTGCCCTTCATCCAAGCGCGATTTCTCGCCCGTACCCTACGCGGCGATCTGGACGGCTATCTCCCGTATCTCGCAAAATAGGCCACCGGACACCCATGCTTATCATTGCCACGTACGACGTCTCCACCGAAACACCCGAAGGTCGTCGCCGGCTGCGCCGAGCCGCCAAAGTCTGCCTGCGCTACGGCCAGCGCGTGCAGAAATCCGTTTTCGAGTGCGTCGTCGACCAAATGCAATACGAGGAACTTGAGCGCGCCCTGCTCGCGGAGATCAACCTGGACGAAGACAATCTTCGTTTCTACCGCCTTACCGAGCCGCACGAACTGCGCGTCAAACAATATGGTACTTTTCGTTCCGTGGATTTTGATGGACCACTCCTCGTCTGATGCGCGAACCCCAAGCAACAGCGAAAACCCCGGCAGGTTCGCGCGCGATCTAAGTGTATGATCTTTAGAAACTTGGAAAACCTTGTCCCTCGTGTGCCAGCACTAGGACTTGCGCCAAGCCTTCGGTTCGCGCAAGCTCGCTCAACTTCGTCGTGGAATCCGCAGGTTACACGCACGGAGCATCGCCCGGCCAATTGGCCGGGCGCGGATTGAAACGCTAAGTCGCTACGTGCCCCGTCCAGCGCCGCCCAAGCATCGCCCGGCCAATTGGCCGGGCGCGGATTGAAACCTGTCCAGTCCCGTGTTTGCGCCGTGATCCGCGGGCATCGCCCGGCCAATTGGCCGGGCGCGGATTGAAACGCCTCAAGAATGCGCGAAGAGCACCAACCGACAAGGCATCGCCCGGCCAATTGGCCGGGCGCGGATTGAAACTATGCTCCAGCGGACGGACCGAAACGCGAAGATGGGCATCGCCCGGCCAATTGGCCGGGCGCGGATTGAAACGTCCTAGTGCAGATGACTGGCTCACGCCATTGCAGGCATCGCCCGGCCAATTGGCCGGGCGCGGATTGAAACCGCCGTGCACTGCCGACGGATGCGCCCCTCAACGGGCATCGCCCGGCCAATTGGCCGGGCGCGGATTGAAACCGTGAATACGTCACGATCCTCGCGACGCACACCAGCATCGCCCGGCCAATTGGCCGGGCGCGGATTGAAACACTTCGCCGGTCCCGCTTGGGACCGGTGCAACCTGGCATCGCCCGGCCAATTGGCCGGGCGCGGATTGAAACTTGACTCGTCATAGGACGGGTTACCATTCCCAAGACCGCATCGCCCGGCCAATTGGCCGGGCGCGGATTGAAACACCCACCCAGGGACAGCCGTCCGGGTGAAACTGCGGCATCGCCCGGCCAATTGGCCGGGCGCGGATTGAAACGATGAAGGGGACATGTACGACCTGGTGGAATCGGGCATCGCCCGGCCAATTGGCCGGGCGCGGATTGAAACGTAATCGATAAAGACGATCCGATCGTTGCCGTGGGCATCGCCCGGCCAATTGGCCGGGCGCGGATTGAAACGATGACGACGGCGTTGAACATGACGACTCGGTTTGCATCGCCCGGCCAATTGGCCGGGCGCGGATTGAAACGTGATGAGAAACACAAGAGGATAGCTCAGAATCAGCATCGCCCGGCCAATTGGCCGGGCGCGGATTGAAACGACTTGGGCATGATTATCTACGGGAAACGGGCTATGCATCGCCCGGCCAATTGGCCGGGCGCGGATTGAAACCACTTACACATTTTCCCCGACTCATCCCAATATTGCGCATCGCCCGGCCAATTGGCCGGGCGCGGATTGAAACGTAACAATCTTGCGCCGCTCCACATTGGTGTGCATGCATCGCCCGGCCAATTGGCCGGGCGCGGATTGAAACATCTCAAGATCGCCCCACTGGTTGATACCGAACGGCATCGCCCGGCCAATTGGCCGGGCGCGGATTGAAACTCCTATACGCCTCAAAAATGCGCGTAACGCCCCAGCATCGCCCGGCCAATTGGCCGGGCGCGGATTGAAACTAGCCGCCAGTCATCGACATAGCCATGGACGCCCGCATCGCCCGGCCAATTGGCCGGGCGCGGATTGAAACGTGTCGTAATACTTGAACAAATGAGTCCCACGGAAGCATCGCCCGGCCAATTGGCCGGGCGCGGATTGAAACACCGAGTGAATAGAGACTTTCGACGAACCGGAAGGGGCATCGCCCGGCCAATTGGCCGGGCGCGGATTGAAACTTCGTGGCACTGCGATCGTCTTGGCGACCTGGACCGGCATCGCCCGGCCAATTGGCCGGGCGCGGATTGAAACAGCAGGGACTCGGCACGGTCGTGCCGGTCCCATGGCATCGCCCGGCCAATTGGCCGGGCGCGGATTGAAACGCCCTGCCAGTGGTCTGAAGCCACACGAAAAGGAGGCATCGCCCGGCCAATTGGCCGGGCGCGGATTGAAACCTCACTGGCGTATATGCACAATGGGCGCTTGACCGCGCATCGCCCGGCCAATTGGCCGGGCGCGGATTGAAACATGTTGGTGGTCTCGTGTGCGCTTGGACATCCATGGCATCGCCCGGCCAATTGGCCGGGCGCGGATTGAAACACTTGTCGGCAGGTCCTCCCAGGCTTTGCGTGAGCGCATCGCCCGGCCAATTGGCCGGGCGCGGATTGAAACTGTCAGCACCTGGATGGTTGCGGATGGATCGGCCAGCATCGCCCGGCCAATTGGCCGGGCGCGGATTGAAACTCTGCACTGGCTTTATGTATTTTGCCCGCGTTGGGCATCGCCCGGCCAATTGGCCGGGCGCGGATTGAAACTCTGCACTGGCTTTATGTATTTTGCCCGCGTTGGGCATCGCCCGGCCAATTGGCCGGGCGCGGATTGAAACGCCGCGCGGCTGGGCATGAACAAGTCGACGATCACCGCATCGCCCGGCCAATTGGCCGGGCGCGGATTGAAACGAGGATAAGGATGGCGTTTGTGTGCCTGTCTGTGGGCATCGCCCGGCCAATTGGCCGGGCGCGGATTGAAACCTACTTGTATTGGGGGTGGAATATATCGAAATAAGCGGCATCGCCCGGCCAATTGGCCGGGCGCGGATTGAAACCAGCGTCCCACCCAGCCACCACGCCCAGGGCGAGGCATCGCCCGGCCAATTGGCCGGGCGCGGATTGAAACTCGATACCCCATAGCGCTGCTGCACGCTCTTCGGCGCATCGCCCGGCCAATTGGCCGGGCGCGGATTGAAACAGGTCTAGGCACGGGCCTAGGCAGGCTAGGCACGCGCATCGCCCGGCCAATTGGCCGGGCGCGGATTGAAACGCTCAAGATGCGGTTGGCGTCAGCCCATTCGCTGAGCATCGCCCGGCCAATTGGCCGGGCGCGGATTGAAACTCCATAGCCTTCTGCACGTAGCCGTCCCAGATCGGCATCGCCCGGCCAATTGGCCGGGCGCGGATTGAAACAAGAATATCATACTGGAATCGACACAAAAGACCCAAGGCATCGCCCGGCCAATTGGCCGGGCGCGGATTGAAACACCCCATGCAGGTTGCTCGCCGATGACTTCCAGTCGCATCGCCCGGCCAATTGGCCGGGCGCGGATTGAAACGTGAGGACCGCGGCCACGGCCTCGGGCGAGCCCATGCATCGCCCGGCCAATTGGCCGGGCGCGGATTGAAACAGGCAATGGCGGCCATCGCCGCGCGCAACAACGAGCATCGCCCGGCCAATTGGCCGGGCGCGGATTGAAACGCCGAGATCACCGCGAGCGACTTGCGGGGCGTGATGCATCGCCCGGCCAATTGGCCGGGCGCGGATTGAAACGCCTTGTCGCCCTCCGCGACCCATGCGGCCGATACGGCATCGCCCGGCCAATTGGCCGGGCGCGGATTGAAACTCTTCGTCGGTCCAGCGGATGCGCGGCGGCGCGCCGCATCGCCCGGCCAATTGGCCGGGCGCGGATTGAAACGCGATCACGGCCGCGAAGACCGACCCGACGCCCAGCATCGCCCGGCCAATTGGCCGGGCGCGGATTGAAACGAGCATAGTGCATGGCCGCGCTAAATAAGGAGATGCATCGCCCGGCCAATTGGCCGGGCGCGGATTGAAACCTCAAGTTGTCGTAGGCGGTCGCCGCGTCCTTGACGGCATCGCCCGGCCAATTGGCCGGGCGCGGATTGAAACCCCCACCCCGCTGGACGTTGGTAAAGGTCAGTAGCGCATCGCCCGGCCAATTGGCCGGGCGCGGATTGAAACCTGATAGTACGGCGGCAAGCATATGGTCATAGCGGCATCGCCCGGCCAATTGGCCGGGCGCGGATTGAAACAACAACAGACCGATTTACCGGCCGCAAAGGAATCAGCATCGCCCGGCCAATTGGCCGGGCGCGGATTGAAACCATCGCTCAAACTCCTATACATGCCGCTCAACGGCGCATCGCCCGGCCAATTGGCCGGGCGCGGATTGAAACAATGCTCCGTTGAATGAAGCAGAGTTGTTTATCATGGCATCGCCCGGCCAATTGGCCGGGCGCGGATTGAAACCGGAGTGTACTGATCCGAATATGGAACATGTGGGGCATCGCCCGGCCAATTGGCCGGGCGCGGATTGAAACCTCGGATGCACGTCGCGACCATGCGTTTATCCCTCGCATCGCCCGGCCAATTGGCCGGGCGCGGATTGAAACCCGGAAAAGTTTAAGAATGCTCATTGGAAATGGCCGCATCGCCCGGCCAATTGGCCGGGCGCGGATTGAAACCTGGGACGAATCCTGTAGTGTGCGGGCCGGTATGGCATCGCCCGGCCAATTGGCCGGCCGCGGATTGAAACGCATCCATCCACCAGCTTCGGTTCGCCTCGACAGGCATCGCCCGGCCAATTGGCCGGGCGCGGATTGAAACTGTTCACCCTCGCACCCTTCAAGCCCCATCGTCTGGCATCGCCCGGCCAATTGGCCGGGCGCGGATTGAAACCCACGAACTGGTCGGTGTGCGCGGGCGCTTATATGGGCATCGCCCGGCCAATTGGCCGGGCGCGGATTGAAACTGGCTAAGGGCGTGGTCACCACGAGTACCAGTCCGCATCGCCCGGCCAATTGGCCGGGCGCGGATTGAAACGTGCTCTTGCTCCGGCTGGAAGACACGCTGGTTGGCATCGCCCGGCCAATTGGCCGGGCGCGGATTGAAACCAAATGAGCCAATTAGTTCGGCTCTCCTATTAACGCATCGCCCGGCCAATTGGCCGGGCGCGGATTGAAACATCAGGCAATACCACTTCCCGAGCAATCGCCCAGGCGCATCGCCCGGCCAATTGGCCGGGCGCGGATTGAAACCCCATATCACACCATTCGGGATAGGATTGGGAGTGCATCGCCCGGCCAATTGGCCGGGCGCGGATTGAAACCATATTGCTCAAGGCAATTGGAGCAAAGGAAACCGCGCATCGCCCGGCCAATTGGCCGGGCGCGGATTGAAACTTACCCGTGAAGGATATGATGGTTATCATATTTATGGCATCGCCCGGCCAATTGGCCGGGCGCGGATTGAAACATTGGCGGGAAGCCAGGAAGCAGCCAATGCTCAAAGCATCGCCCGGCCAATTGGCCGGGCGCGGATTGAAACTATCCCCCGGCCCTTGACTCGATCAATTGGACCCTTGCATCGCCCGGCCAATTGGCCGGGCGCGGATTGCAGTTCCGGGGACAGTTTACTTAATTCTAGAACCAAGAAACGCAATGCCTAACTTTCTGCCAGAGCGAGCGCGCGCCACGAGCGTTGTGTTCGTTTGCGGGTTAATCGGTGGCGCGCGCCGCCTTGGGCTAGAATTTAGGCTTGTAACCCACGCAACTACACGGGAAACAAATTTGTTTGAAGCGGTCCTTATCCAGCTTAGGAATGGTGTTTGACTCAATCGATACGTCGTCACAATTCACGCTGAAGAAGAAATGGACGAGGATCAATTGTCGATGTTTGATATTGAGTGCGCAATATTGGCTGGAGAGATCATTGAGAGGCAAAGAGACAACGAAAAGACACAATGGAAATATTTGATCCGCGGTCCATCCCTTGATGGGCATCAAATAATTGTTGTAGTAAAGATGAGTCCAAACGAAAAAATGGTCATTATCACGGTGTTTAGAGATGAGTAACAGGCCAAAAGTCATCTGCGACATATGCGGCCAAGAGGGTGCCGAAATTCGGAGGGTTGCCAGAAGCTACGGAAAGGCGGATCGCCTTTTGGTAATTGAGAATGTTCCCGTAGTCAGTTGCCCGCATTGTGGTGAAAGCTACATGACAGCAGACACCATGCACGAAATAGAGCGGATTAAGCTTCATAGAAAAACTTTCGCAATTGAGCGTTCAGTTTCTGTTGCTGAGTACGCTTGATATACGGGCAGTTGGGTGAAGGCTAGACCCGATAAGTTATCCGGAAAACAGAAAGCCTCCGGCGTAGGGACTCCGGTTGCCCGAAAGAAATAGAAGGAAATAGGAGAATAAGAGAATAAGGGGCCAGGCTCAATTAAGAGAATAAGGGGCCAGGCTCAATTAAGTTTTCGTGAGTTCCGGGGACAGTTTACTTAATTCGGGAGAATATGGGGCCAGGCTCGAATAGCACTGACTTAAGGCGTTAGCCTCATAGAAACATTCAGTTGCGATGGCGCGAAGTCAGCGAAAAACGGTTGCGGACTGGGCCGATGCCAGGAAATACCGCCGAAAAGGCTGCCTGAACTCAAGTGACTGCTTGTCGCACTGCCTGTAACCCGCTGATTTATATATGTCTCGGCTTAAGTCAGTGCCATTCGGGCCAGGCTCAATTAAATTCTCATCCGCCCGCCAGAGTTAATTGAGCCTGGCCCCTTATTCGGTAAATGAAAAAAAGAGGATGGGGTCAGGTCTCGCTTTGTAGCATTTCAATAAATGAAAAATGACCTCCAGCGTAGGGACTCGGGGAGGATGAACGGACATGCGGACATGGGGGTCAGTTCTCGCCTTCTGGGATGCTACAATGCGAGAACTGACCCCACCGCCGACCGACCCCACCGCCCTCTAGAACTGACCCCACCGCCCTCTCTACAGCCATCGCATCGCCCTGTCCGACAGTCGACTGCTGGGCTTCGATGAAGACGACGCCACGGTGGACGTGCGCTACAAGGACTACCGTGACGACAATCGTCACAAGGTGATGACCCTGAGCGGGGAGGAACTCATCCGCCGCTTCCTGCTGCATGTGCTCCCAAAAGGGTTCATGCGCGTGCGGCATTTCGGCTTCCAGACCGGACTGCCGGGTCCGCTGTTTGGCGCTGATCCGCACGGCGCTAGCCGCCCCGGCGCCGGAACCTGCCGCAGCACCGGCGGTCACCGCACCCTTTGACAGCTACCCGTGTCCCACGTGCCGCACCGGGCGGCTGCATGTGACCCTGCGCCTGGCCCCGCAGCGGCGTGGGCCGGGGGTGATGAACGCGCCTGCCCTAAGCATCACGGCTCACCCGTCATGCTGGACAGGCCGCTTGCGGCCTGCGCTCGCGCACGCCCCCACGCTGGAAAATGGTCTACAATCGACCGAACATCGGCCTCGCGTCAGCGGCCCCCTCGGATGCCCGCTTTGCACCGCTCCGACCGTTGCCCACATGCTGAGAGACCGCCCGACACCGGTCGGCGACCCTGGGCTCGGGAATACGATTCCCTATCTCTAAAGAAGACCGTGCCCGTAGCGGGCACCGTGCCAGGATCGGATGAGTCCAACAAACGTTTATCCGTCGTGCGCGCCAGGCGCCGTACCACGACCAGGGATCAGCGCGGCGCGCACGACGGATAAACGCTTATTCGTTTAAAGCAAAACGCGCGCCAATAACATCAACTGCACTGCGACATAAACGGGTATGCCAATCCACTAATGAGAATATATGCTGACACATCTGTTTTCGGCGGCGTATTCGATACAGAATTTGCCGAGCCAACTAAGAGATTGTTCGCAGAAATTGATTCAGGGCGATTCATCCTTGTAACATCCGCTATTGTTGAAGCGGAAATAGAACCAGCGCCGCAAAAAATTCGCGATTTCTTTTCTCTCTATGAGGCGATTGCCGAAATAGCGCAACTTACGCAAGAAACAATTTTCCTTCAGCAGCAGTATATCAAGTCCGGGGTCGTTACTGAAAAATCTGCCGAAGACGCGTTGCATGTCGCTATCGCGACAGTTTCGCAGTGCAGTTTAATTGTCAGTTGGAATTTCAAGCATATAGTGCACTTCGATAAAATTCCAAAATACAATGCCGTGAATACGCTTTGCGGTTACGGCCAAATAGGTATTTTTTCTCCGCAAGAGGTTATCAGCTATGATGAAAGCTCGTGAGCCTGAATGCGTTGCCTTAAAGCGGCGCGGCGCCGAACATGTCGCAAAGCTGGTGGCTGGTATGTCATTGCAGGAACAACTTGAGTTTTGGCAGCAACGTACAGTAGCGATGCTGGTCCGTCAAAAAAACTTGTCCCGAAAGCAATCCGTGGCCTAACAAGCCCGCTCAAATGCGAGCGCCCGCCACGAGTAGGGAAATAGGGGACAAAGAGGGAAAAGCGGGAAAAGGGGCCAGGCTCAATTAGATTCTGTGCCGCCCGCTGGACTTAATCGAGCCTCGCACCTTATTCCGCTGGTCGCGAAGCTCGTGCTTCGCGACCTCTGCGCCGAAGCTCCAGCTTCCGGGACCATCGGCGTCCGGGTACGAGTTTAGGAAGCGAAGCCGGCCGACGCTCAAACGCCAATGACCGCCTCGCCGTAGCGAATGACCAGCGGATCGAGTTCCGGGGACAGTTTACTTATCTCTCCGATTGGCACAGGGACCGAGTTGAGTAAACTGTCCCCAGAATTTGCGTGACCTATCACCATCTGGTCTTCACCCTGCCGGACACCCTCAACGGCTGGGTCGAGGTCCACCCCGAGGTGATCTACGACCTGCTGTTCGAGACCGTCTGGGCGACCTTATCCACCTTCGGCGCGGACCCCAAGCGACTGAACGGCCAACTGGGGATGACCGCCATGCTGCACACCTGGGGCCAGACCCTGACGCGCCATGTCCACCTGCACTGCCTGGTGCCGGGCGGAGCCTTCGGGGCTGACGGCACCTGGCATCCGGCCAAGAGCACTTACCTGTTCCCGGTGCGGGCGCTGTCGCGCCACTTCCGTGGGGGATTGGTGAGCCGACTGCGCCGGGCGGGCACGGAGGGGCGACTGGCGCGGATCACACCCCAAGAGGTCGATCGGGTCCTCAACGCCCTGATGCAACCCGAGTGGGTGGTCTATTCCAAACCCTGTTTGGCGCGCACCGACACCGTCATCGACTACCTGGGCCGCTACAGCCATCGCATCGCGCTATCGGACCGTCGGCTGTTGGCTTTCAATGCGGAAGACGCCACGGTGGACGTGCGTTACAAGGACTACCGTGACGACAATCGTCACAAGGTGATGACCCTGAGCGGGGAGGAACTCATCCGCCGTTTCCTGCTGCATGTGCTCCCAAAAGGGTTCATGCGCGTGCGGCATTTCGGCTTCCTGGCCGGACTGCCGGGTTGTTGACGGCTGTCTAAACCTGCGTCCGAGTTCCGGGGACAGTTTACTTATCTCTCCGATTGGCACAGGGACCGAGTTGAGTAAACTGTCCCCAGAATTTGGCGGACATGGGGGTCAGTTCTCGCCTTCTGGGATGCTACAATGCGAGAACACTCCCCATCGCCCTGAGAACTGACCCCATCGCCCTGGAAATCGACTTCAGGACAACCGGAGAAGACGCTATGTTAACGATTCGCGCCGCGCAAATGAAAGCGCTCCAGAAAGACGCTATCCGCCGACATAGAGTCAGCCTCTTTGCGTATCTAACGGAGGCATTTCCAGAATATAGTGTTCCCACGCGCAGTGCCTTGTTCAGTGATTGCATGGCGTATGCCGCAAAGGAGGGAATTGAAACAGAATATGGACTTACCAGCCTCACGACAATTTCTTTTATAGCCGGAAAATGTATCGGTGATGACCCGGATTTTTGTAAAATTCAAGGGCGGTGCGTTGCTGCGACCGGCGATCCGGAAGCAGCAGCGAATGCGATCTACGAGGGATTGTACTGATGGGCGCCATCTTGAAGCTATTACGGAGGGTGATCAGTAAACTCGCGAAGAAGAGTCCTAAGGGCGTCCCGCCGAAGAAGCCTGCAGTGCCGCCGTCCAAGAAGCCGCCGAGTTGCAAGCAGGACTGTCCTGCTGTTCGCAACAACCCATACAAACAAAGAACGAGATCTCAGAATGAGCAGAGTGCCAAGCGCGAGCAGGAACTAATTGACGAGCACAAGATAAAGCTCGAGGAATACAAGCGCAACCCAGAGAAAGGCGACAATCTTGGAACCTACCGAAATGCTCCTGCTGAAATCAAGAAACAAATCTATGAAGGGAGGGTGCGGGCGCTTGAGAAGCAGATCGAAAAACACGAAAAGGAACTTGAAAAAGTTCGCGAGGCCCTAAGCAATGAATGAGCAAATAGACAGCCCCGGCATATCCCTTCTGCTATTGCTGGCGATAGCAGACAAGATCTTAACGGCCTACGCCGATCGCGGATTCAAATCAGTTGATTTGAACACTCGTCAATACTACCACGCGGTCGCCGCGGACGAGATGTTTGATATGTCAAAAGTTCCGCGCGAGCTTATTGTCGGTGATCTTTACGATGATATCGCGGAGCTCAAGCGACTGATCGGCGATGACCTTCCGACGGCGGTCGATATCGAGCGCTTAGGAAGACTTTTGATTGCGATCTCGGAGAGCGTGGTGGACTGAATGCCGGAAAAGCGGTCAGAGGGGAGAAACGGGGCAAAAGGGGCCAGGCTCGAATGGCGCGAAGATAAGCCGAGAGCATCTTTAAATCAGCGAGTTAGTATCGCGGTGCATTCCCAAGAATCGGCGTGTTCAGTGCCCCGTCGGTCACCAGCTCCCCGGTCTGGCGCGCCAGGGTCGAGATCATCGACAACGGCAGCCGGGCCCGGGCTTGGCAGAAGGCGCTGGTGCTGGTGCTCAGGCGCGGTAACCCTAAGCGGAATAAGGGGCCCGGAATATGGGGCCAGGCTCAATTAACAACGGAATAAGGGGCCAGGCTCAATGAAAGTCTCATCCGCCCGCCAGAGTTAATGGAGCCGGAGAGTAAGCCGGGTTCTCACCGCTGGTTAGACAGACGTTGGTGTTCTCTGTTGCCGCCTGGTTTCCCGGCGGTGCCACAATATCTCTGCCATACAGCGATTCGTTCCCGGCTCCTCGCAGAACCGGACTTGGAGTGTTACACCATCCGGCTCCCAGTTTGAGTCATCCACGGACGAACAGGGCCACATCGACGCCGTGCGCCGTGCATCCAGCGTAGCGCGCGATGCTTTGCTATCCGTCGGAAATGCTTGAGTTTAGTGGTCGCGGGCAGAGTCCTCTCGGCGTCGGGCCGCGGATCGATCGCGCAGTGTCTCAAACCGCCACCCGCAAGGCTGCCCCGGCATGACCCGGCATCGACGCTACGATGGATGGCTCCGACTTCCAAGCACTGCTGCCCATGTCCTCGCTCTTACACTTGTTCATGGGTGCCCGCCTCCCACGGACCGACACTTGGATCTCCCTGGTGACCGCGTAGTCTCAATGTCTGGCGCGACACGGCCTCGGACCCCGAGTACCGGCGCCGCTCGCCATGGCGCAGCGCCTCGTTGCCTACCGGCGGGACAAAGCCGTCGGCGGCATTCACCAACCAAAACGTTCGGGGCTCAACACCTTCAGGGTCGGCATCACCCGTGACCTTTGCACCTCGCCTGCTTTCATGCCTACGCATCGACGCGTCCGTTACCGGCTACGCCGCAAGGCTCGATACTGGGCTCGCGGCTCACGATGACCCAGGCGGGACTCTCACCCGCTAGAACACGCGGCCTTGCCAGGCCGCACTGTCCCCAGAATTACGGGGGTGGCCGGATTGATGATCAAGACCGCTACCGGGTTCAGTCGATCCACGCGGCAGGCCCCGGCAGTCTGCTAAACTTGCCCCACCCCAACCTTGCGGAGGTAGCCATGGCTGCAATCACCTACACCGAAGCACGTAAACACCTCGGCGAGACGATGGATCGAGTGATAGACGACCACCAACCAGTCGTCATCACGCGGGCAAACGGCAAGAATGCAGTCTTGATCTCTCAGGAAGACTTCGATGCCTAGCATGAGACTGCCTATTTGCTGTGTTCCCCGGCAAATGCCGCAGACCTGCGGCAAGCACTCGCCGAGCTTGGCGAGGGGTGAATAAGGAATAAGGGGCCAGGCTCAATTAAAGTCTCATCCGCCCGTCAGAGTTAATTGAGCCTAGAGTTAATTGAGCCTGGCCCCTTATTCCCTTATTCTACTGGCACGACCGCATCGTCGCCGATCCTGATACCCTGTTCGGCAAGCCGCGGATACGGGGCACACGTATCGGCGTTATTTTCTTGCTGGACCTATTGGCTTCGGGCTGGAGCGAGGTGCAGATTCTGGACAGCTATCCGCACCTACAACAGCAGGACTTGCAGGCAGTCTTCGCCTTTGCGCGCGACTGCCCCAAGTGCAGCGAGACTGGGCAAGTATTGCTCTGACTTGTTACTAAAGAAGGGCAATAATGTACGAGAATATTTCCGACCTGCTCAAACAAATCGCCTTGGGCGAAGACTCAGTTCTTGAACTCAAGACCGTGGAGGTCAGCGGTAACAGAGTTGTCGGCCCGCACAAGGATGGCATGGCAGACGAACTGGCGGCTATGGCGAATACGGCATCCGGTATCATTGTTCTGGGGGTTGATGACAGAACAAGAGAGCTTCGAGGGATACCGCCGGAGAAACTGGACATCGTTGAAGGCTGGCTTCGTTCCATTTGTAATGACTCGATTGATCCGCCCTTGGATTGCGTTATACGAAAACGCATTGTGCCCGATCAACGAGGTGGTGAGAAATCGCTCCTGCAAATCGACGTGCCCCGCAGTCTGTTTGTTCATAAAAGCCCCAATGGCTATTTCCGGCGCCTCGGGAGTTCCAAGCGCGAGATGAAACCGGATGTTTTGGCGCGGTTATTTCAGCAACGCAGTCAGGTGCGACTTATTCGCTTCGATGAGCAGACGGTTCCAGGCACCTCGGTCAATGATCTGAATCCCACGCGATGGAATCAGTTCAGAACGGTTCTCTCGTCCAAAGCGGATCAGGAGTTTCTCGAAAAGATGAAACTCGTTGCCAAGGACGAAGACGGCACGATGAGGGCCACTGTCAGCGGCATTCTGATGGCGGCGGACGCACCCGAGTCTTTTCTGTCCAGCGCTTTTATCCAGGCCGTTTGCTACCGCGGCACCGAGCGCAACGCCGCGTATCAACTGGACGCCAAGGACATTACTGGCCCGCTTGATGTTCAGATTCGGGACGCCTGCAAGTTCGTGGAGAGAAACATGCGGGTCTTTGCCATCAAAGCGCCCAATCGGATCGAGACCCCGCAGTTTTCCATGAATGCGGTTTTCGAGGCGGTGGTCAACGCCGTGGCCCACCGCGACTATTCCATTTACGGCTCGAAAATTCGCCTGCATCTGTTTTCGGAGCGGCTGGAGATCTTCTCACCCGGTGCGATCCCCAACACCATGACCATTGAGAGCATCTCGGAACGGCAATCGTCACGGAACGAATTAATCAGTTCCTTGCTGGCGCGGTGCCCGATGAATGTGGATGCGATTGGCAGCCAGCGGAATTTTATTATGGATAAGCGCGGCGAAGGGGTACCGATCATTCTTACTGAAAGCGAGCGGCTATCGGGTAAGAAACCGGAGTATATGCTCATCGATGATGCCGAGTTGAAGCTGACGATTTTTGCGGCGCAGCCACCCCATGAGGCGAACTGACATTGTCAATGGCGTCACCCCGGCAATGCGGTTTGGTATACAATCGCCTGGGTAACCGCACGGACTACCCACGGAGGCCCCTCATGGCCATCAGCACCCTCGTCGGCCTCGCCCTGCTCCTGGTGGCGGTGGTCTACTGCGTCCAGATCGATAACGCGCTGGTGCGGCTCAAGCATAACGTGGCGCGGGCCTTGGTCATCAACCCGGCCATCGCGCGACCTGCACGGCCGCCGGTCCGCACAGCGGACCCTACAGGTCACGGTGTCACCGTAGGGTCCGCTGTGCGGACCGTCCGCGGCCGGCCGGAACGATGATCAAGGCCGTGGCGCTCGCCTGGCCCACTATCGACGTGGCCTTGAAGCAGCGACACGACGAGTTGCCCAAACTGGTGGAGGTCTGCAAGCAGTACAAAGAAGCACGCGCGGACGTCGATCTCAAGGCGCTGTTCAGTTGACGAGTTCATGGTGGTCATCACTAAGACGCCGGGGGTGATCGCCCGCATAGGCACGGTTGAGTTCTGGCTGCTGTTCGCGACCCTGGCGGCGGGCTCGCTGTTCCTGCTGCGTCAGGGTGCCCGGACCTATTGGCGCCTGCGCACCATCACCGACACCCCCACGGCCCGCATTCAGTCGGCCGCTCAGGGCTAGGTGGAACTGGCCGGCCAGGCGCGCGCCCATCTGGTTCAGGTCAAGGGGCCACTGACCGACCTGCCCTGTCTCTGGTACCGGTATCGGATCGAGTAGCGAAGCGGCGGGCGCAACCAAGCGTGGGTGCAGGTCGAAGGCGGCGAGTGCCCCGAGCCCTTTCTGCTCGACGACGGCAGCGGCCAGGGTCTCGTGGAGCCGGCGGGGGCGAGCCTCCACCCACGCCGCCGGGACCGTTGGACCGGCCCACATCGAAACGCCAGGGCGCGCGGGCCGACTGCATGGTTCCAGCGCAGTGATCGCTATCGCTTTACTGAGGAACGCATCGCCGACGGCGACCTGCTGTAAGCGCAGCCGTCTCCCGGTGCTCCCGCGGCTGCGGGCCACCGACGACGCGCGCCAGCCGTTTCTGATTTCGGGCTATGCGCAGGAGGACCTTGCCGTCACCCTCCGCCGACAGGCGGCCGGGTTCATGGTAGCCTTCGTGGTGACGGCGGTGTACGCCGCGTTCATCGGCTTCAGCCGATTCGGCGCGACGTAACGGGCAAGAGGACTTGGGGTATGGGTGATCTTATGAGACCCGGCGATCGGGTGATGGTCGGTCTGTCCGGTGGAGTGGACTCGGCGGTGGCGGCGCACCGGCTGATCGCGCGGGGATACCGGGTGGAAGCCCTGTTCATGAAGAACTGGGAGGAGGACGACGCACCCGGTTACTGTGCCGCCGCCCAAGATTTGGCCGATGCCGCCGCGGTGGCCGAGCGGCTGGGGATCCGGCTGCATACGGTGAACTTCGCCACCGAGTATTGGGATCAGGTCTTCGCGTATTTCCTGGAGGAATACCGGGCGCTGCGCACCCCCAACCCGGACGTGCTGTGCAACCGCGAGATCAAGTTTCGTGCTTTTCTGGATCACGCCCTGGGGCTCGGTGCCGACGCGATCGCCACCGGTCACTATGCCCGGATTACCCGCGATACGACCGGCTGCCAGTTGCGGCTATGCGCCGATCCGAACAAAGACCAGACCTACTTTCTGTATCTTCTGGACCAGACCCAACTCGCCCACAGCCTGTTTCCGCTGGCCGATCTCACCAAGCCCGAGGTCCGGGCCATCGCCCGCGAACTTGGGCTCGCCAATGCCGGCAAGCGCGACAGCACCGGCATCTGTTTCATCGGCGAGCGGCGATTCCGCGACTTTCTCGCCCGTTATCTGCCGCGTGAGCCCGGTCCGATCGAGACCCCGGACGGGCGGCACCTGGGTGAGCACCAGGGCTTGGCCTACTACACCATCGGCCAACGTCAGGGACTCGGCATCGGCGGGGTGGCGGGCGGCGGCGAGGCGCCCTGGTTCGTCGCGGCCAAAGATCAGGCCCGCAACCGCCTGATCCTGGTCCAGGGCGCCGATCACCCGCTGCTCCAGTCCCGCTCCCTGAGCGCCGACCGGCTGCATTGGATCGGCGGGTCGCCGCCCGGCCCGGTGCCCTTCTCTTGTCAGGCCCGACTGCGCCATCGCCAGCCCTTGCAGGCCTGCACGCTGATCCGCATCACGGCGCAGCGCTGCGAGGTCCGGTTTGCGGAACCCCAGCGGGCCGTGACACCCGGCCAGGCCCTGGTCTTCTACGCGGGGGATTGCTGTCTCGGCGGGGCCACGGTTGACCGGGCCCAGCCGTCAGCCTTATAGCCGTCGGACGTGATAACCGGACCAGGAGCGGGTTGCAAACCCGCCCCTGCACCAAGGGTCGGTCCGGATCGCAGGTCCGAAGGCCATAACCGATCAGCGACCCATGGTGGATACGGCGCGTGCGGCCACCCAAATTTGGAATTGCTGGGTCAACGGGGGCAAAACGGGGCGCTGGCTGGTATCCTGTCACCTTGCAAGCAATCGCCCCAAGGAGCCGAATCCCCCATGGCCCATGACGATCAGGATCGCATCACCGCCTTCGCCGGCATGTTTCAGGCGGTCGCCAGCGTGGTACGCATCGCCCGCACCGGGAGCGCCGACGTCAGCGCCATGGAACCCTGCATCTACAGTCTGTTCCAGGTCGATGCGGACGACGTGACCGCCGTCTACGGCCCACCGGGGGCCGTGGCGAATGGGGCGCGGCAGATCGTCGCCCAACTCACCGGCCGACCCGAGCGCGACCTGGAACTCACCCGCTGCGTGGTCTCAGTCCTCAAGCTCGAACGCAGCCTGTCCGCCCGTCCCGATCTGCTCGCGCGCATCGGCGAGGGCATCGAGGCGGCCGCCGAGAAGCGCGAACACTTCCCCTTGCTGCACCCCAATCTGCTGGCCCACTTCGCCGATCTCTACAGCGAGGTGCTCAGCCGCCTGTCGCCGCGCATCCTGGTGCGCGGCGTGGCGCTGCACCTGCAGAACCCGGACAACCAACACCGCATCCGCGCCCTGCTCCTGGCCGCCGTTCGCTCGGCCCTGCTGTGGCGCCAGATCGGGGGTAACCGGTGGCAGATTCTGTTCGGCCGCAAACGGCTGCTCGCCGAGGCCCGCCATTATCTGGATCAGGCGGGCAGCCCTCCGCCTACCGATCCCGCACCGCGGGACGCTGCGCATTGACTCCGAGCACACCCGACCCGGCACTGTCGGCAGCTCACCTCACCCCCGGCGAGCGCCGCCTGCTCGCGACCTTCGTTGAGCAAACCCTTGCGACCCTGGGTGCGGCAGGGATCGAGCGTATTCTGGTCTTCGGCAGCCGCGCCCGCGGCGGCGGCCATGCCGACTCCGACCTCGACGTGGCGGTCTTTGCATCCGCGACCGCGGCGGCTGCCGCCCTGGGGCAACTGGCGGATCTGGCCGCTGAGGCACAGGCCGGGTTTGAGGATCTCCCCCACTTGCGTCCGCTCCTGCTCCGGGCGGGGGAACCCGCCAATCCGGCACTGCTGCGCGCCATCACCCGTGAGGGCATCGAGCTATGGGCGAAGAAGAACGCCTGAGTGCCGTCGCGGACGAATTATCACTGCTGCTCGACGAGCTGCGCAGTCTCGCCGCCAATCGCGCGGCGCAGGTCCATCGCAAAGGTGTCTCGAACCTCTATTACGCGAGCCTGCATGCGGTCCGCGCCCTGCTGCTGGCCCACGGCCTCGAAGCCCGGACCCATGAGGGCACCCAGCGACTGTTCGCCGCCCACTTCGTCAAACCCGGCACCTTCGACGCGAGCCACTTGAAGACTCTGGGGCGCCTGGAGGCCGATCGACTGCGCGCGGACTATCAGGGCTTCCACCGCTTCAACGCCGAGGACGTCGATCAGACGCTGGGGCCGGTACTGGTCTTGGTCAACGCGGTGCTGGACGCGCTCGCCGGACACGCGCCGATCGCACTGACCGAATCCGGCGCGGCGCTACGCGGTGCGCTGGCGGCCTTGGAACAACACGCGTAAACCCCCTGCATCAGCCGAAAGACAGGTTCGGCGTTCGGTGTTCGTTTGTAGGATGGGCAGAGCGAGAGCGATGCCCATCCGTCCGCCACCAAGAGGCGCGGCCCACCCAAACCACATCAGTTCCGCTCACACCCGGGGAACGGACTCCCGGTGGTCGACCCCGACGTGGCCGAGATGAGCGGCGATCCCCTGGCCGGACGCGGCTTCTTCAACGCCGAGTGTGCAAAATGTCACAGCAAGGATGGCCCCGGCCGTGGCGAGTATCGCCGCGGCGAGAACCGCCCGCGGGTCCCAGCGCTCTGGGGCAAGGACGGTTACTCCCGCGGGGCCGCTTTTTACAACAGCCAGAATCTGGCGGGTTACATCAAGGCGCACATGCCCTTAGGAGACCCGCTGACCCTGAGTACGCAGGACGCCCTGGACATGGCCGTCTACATCAATGACCAGCCGCGGCCGGCCGGCATGGCCGACCAGATGTTCTGCCACACCGAGACCGACGGCATCCCCGGCCCTCTACGCAAGCCCGCGTCCTGGCTGGTGGGCTGCACGTATCCCGGCGAGCCCTTCACCGACCAGGACATCCTCTACGGACCCTGGACACCCATCACCGCCTGGCGCAACGCGGAGATCAACCGTCTCAAAGGACTGAACTGACACTCAATGCCAAGGCACTGATCGAGGGCTCCGGTGAGGAGCCGATCAGCTCCGTGGAAGGCCCGACCGGAGAATTCAGTTTCCAGAGCCGATCCTGGTCGTCGGATGGGACGCGACTGACCTACCTGCGCCAAACCGGCGGCTCCTGGGGGATCATCGTCGCCAATGCCGACGGCAGCGCGCTGGTCGACATCACACCCGCGGGCTTGGCCGACTTCACCGACCCCCGCCCCCCGACGGCACCCGAATCCTGGTCAGCGTCGACGCGTTCGACAGGGCTCAGACTGAGCCACAGCGGCAAGGTGATCATCGACAGCAGCGTGGTCACCGCCACCTGGGCGGCGATGATCCGGCCGTCTCCACCCATCCGGTTGGCCAGGACATAGGCGACCGTTGAGACCGGCAGCGCGGCCAGGAGGATCGCGGTCTGAAACCAAATGCCGGTCAGACCGAACACCAGCGACAGACTCCAAGCGACCGCGGGCAGGACCAGCAGCTTCACCGTCACCCCATACCAAAGATGACCGCGAGCGTGGTCCAAAGCGTCCAGTCGCAGACCCGCCCCCACGGCGATCAGACCCAATGGGAGCGAGGCTCTCGACAACAGCTCCAGGGTGGTACTGGCCAGTTCAGGGACCTCCAGACCCGTCAGACTGAACGCGAGGCCGGCAGCCGTGGCGATGATGAGCGGGTTGCCGATCAATTCGCGTAACCAACGCCCCTCCCCATGACGTGCCAACACGGCGACCGCGGCCAGATTGGCCATGGGGACCAGGACGCCCATGAGCAGCCCGAGCGCGGCGATCCCGGCCTTGCCGTGCAGCGCCTCGGCCACTGCCAGACCGACGAAACTGTTGAAGCGGAAGGAGCACTGAAAGGCCGCGGCATAGACCGGCAGCGGGTCATGAAAGAAGTTCTTGCTGAGCCGGCCGAGACCCATGCCGCTCAGGGTGACGAGCACACCCACCACCACCATCGGCCAGGCGGCCGGCAGATCGAGACGTGCGTGCGCCAGTGAGTGAAACAGCAGCGCGGGAAAGAAGAGGAAATAGATCAGCCGCTCCAGGTCGCGCCAGAAGCCCTCGGCCAGACCGCCGTGGCGGCGGATCGCCCATCCCAGCAGGATGAGCGTGAAGATCGGGATAATGATGGCGACGATGGGCATGGACGTGGCCGCGCGCGGCGCCGGGTGATCCTGACCGGTGGGAGCGGCCTGCGGCCGCGATACGGTGCCGCGACCACCCGCGCACCCCGTCGCGGCCGCCGGCCGCTCCCGCGGGTGTCGTTCGTATCCCGAGTGCCTTACCCTTCGCGGTGATAGGCGAGGATGCGTTCCACCTCATTGCGTGAGCCCAGGATCACCGGCACCCGCTGGTGCAGGCTCTCGGGCTGCAACTCCATGATCCGTTGGGTGCCGGTGATGGATCCGCCGCCGGCCTGCTCGACGATGTAGGACATCGGGTTGGCTTCGTAGAGCAGACGCAGCTTCCCGCCCGCCGCCTTGGCCTTCATCTTGGAATCCATCGGATACATGAAGACGCCGCCGCGCGTCAGGATGCGATGCACCTCGGCCACCATGGAGGCGATCCAGCGCATGTTGAAGTCGTCGCCGCGGGGACCTTCCTTGCCGTCCAGACACTCCTGCACATAGCGGCGCACCGGCGGCTCCCAGAAGCGCATGTTCGACATGTTGATCGCGAACTCGCGGGTATCCACCGGGATCTGCATCTTAGGATGGGTGAGAATGAACTCGCCGATGTTCTGGTCCAGGGTGAAGCCATTGACGCCGTTGCCGGTGGTCAGGACCATCATGGTCGAGGGGCCGTAGAGCGCATAACCGGCCGCCACCTGCTGGGCCCCGGCCTGCAGGAAATCGCGCTCGGTCGGCTCCTGGCAGCCACCGGAACAGCGCAGGATCGAGAAGATGGTGCCGACCGAGACGTTGACGTCGATATTGGACGAGCCATCCAGCGGATCGAAGGTCAGCAGGTACTTGCCGCGCGGCTTGCCGGCCGGGATGGGGTAGATCTCATCCATCTCCTCGGATGCCATGGCCGCCAGGTGTCCGGCCCACTCGTTGGACTTGATGAAGACCTCGTTGGAGAGGACGTCCATCTTCTTCTGAGTCTCACCCTGCACATTCTCGCTGCCCGCGCTGCCCAGCACACCGACCAGTGCGCCGTGGTTGACATAGTTGCTGATGACCTTGCAGGCCGTGACGATGTCATTGAGCAGAGAGGTGAAATCACCGGTGGCCCCGGCAATGCGCCGCTGCTCTTCGATGATGAACTGAGTGATCGTCGTGCCGTTATGCATGGGTACTCCTCGTGTGAGACAGGGGTTGAGACAATGGACCAGCCCGACAGTATAGCCATCGGACGTGATAGCCGGCCGTAGGGGCGGGTTTAAAACCCGCCCCTACCCGCGTGTCTGTCCGGATATCAGCTACCAGCGCTATATAAGGACTGCCGAGCCGATATCCGAATCCCCAATTGCGGCAAGGCTTCAGCCGGCGGCTGGCCGGAACCACGACCAAAGCCGCCGCGGCAAGCCGGCGACCGGCGCCTACTTCACCGCCTGATTGGCGACCCCGTGCGGCACATGACCGGTCGCGACATGGCGCCCGGCCTCGTCGCAGTGGATCTCCTGATCATCGAAAAAAATATCGGCGTCGAAGGCTTCGAGGAAGCTGGACTTGGCAAGCCCACCCAGAAACAGCGCCTCGTCGATCCGGATATCCCAAGCACGCAGAGTGCGCACCACCCGCTCGTGGGACGGCGCACCGCGGGCGGTGACCAGCGCCGTGCGCAGGGGCGCGGCCTCAGCGGAAAAGAGATTCTGCAACTGATGGATCGCGACCAGGAACCCCTTGAAGGGACCGCCCGGCAGCGGCTCGTAAGCGGACGCCGTCTCGCTGGCGTTGAACACCGCGAGCCCCTCCTCCCGATACAGCCGCTCGGCATCGTCCGAAAACAGCACGGCATCCCCGTCGAAGGCGATCCGCACCTGCGGGTCACCCACGGCCGCGGTAGTCGCAGCGGCCGACCGGACGGTCGCCGCGGCGCACCCGGCGCTGAGCGCCAGACGCACATCGTTGGGATCGGCGGACAGGAACAGATGCGCGCCGAAGGCCGCGACGTAGCGATAGGGACTGGCTCCGCCGGTAAAGGCGGCACGGGTGATATCGAGACCGTGGTGATGAGCGGAAGTCAGTACCCGCAGCCCGGTGTCTGAGCTGTTACGCGAGAGCAGGATCACTTCGACCCGTCCGCGCTCGCCAAGTGCTGTATTGAGGCTGATGAGTTTGCGCACCAGCGGGAAGGCGACCCCAGGCTCCAGAATGTCGTTCTCGTGCGCGACCTGATAGGCACGGTAGGCGTCGACCCCTTCGGTCTCGAACACCCGATGCGACTCGCTCAGATCAAAGAGGGCTCGCGAGGAAATCGCGACAATCAGGCGGACGGTCTTCGGGTGCGCGCCGGTCATGGGTGCCGTCTGGATGAGCGGTCGATCGGACCACCGCCCGATGGCGGCAGTCGGGGTTGCCGACACCGAGCGCCTACCAGGGCAGGAATCCGTTCATGAACTGCATCGGCCGACTGATGCTGCGGTTCATGGTCGACATATCGTCACGCATGGTGGAGGTGTTGAACGTCATGTGCTGCACCGCCCGATCGAGGTTCTGCATGCTGGTGAGCATCGGTTCCAGGGTGCTCACGTCCCGCGCCATCGAGTCCACCCCCACCGACATGCTGCGGACATTGGCGCTGATCTGTCCCATGTTGTCCGAAATCGACTGCATGTTGCTGGCCAGCACGGTCATGTTGGAGTCCACGCTGATCGCCAGATAGTGAACGTCTTTGGCAAGACTGAATACCAGATAGAACCCGTAGGCCGCCAGGATGATGAAGGCGAACAGACTCGGATAGACGATCAGTTCCCAACGCTTGGCGCTGGTCTCAAAGGCCTGGGAAAGCCGGTCGATGGCAAAGGCGTTCGTCTGCACATCGGTGATATCGGACTCCGGGCCACCCACGCCCGCTCCGGCAGCGGGTCCGTTCTCTCGCTGGACTGGTGGGGTGGACGCGCTCTGGGGTTGCTCAGTTGCCGCCATGTTTGGATGACCAAAAACTCTCTGGATTGATCGGATTCGCTCGTGAAGATTGACTCTTGGAGCTTAACAGAAAACGGCCACTGGACAAGGCCGCCGCGTAGGCCGCTCCCCGGCATCCCGCCGACCGTTCTTGCCGCGCGCGCCCATCCCGGAGGCGGCGCCGCGCGCGGATGCTATCGCCGTCGAACGTGATAACCTGATGTAGGGGCGGGTTTCAAACCCGCCCCTACCCAAGGGTCGGTCTGGATATCAGGTGAGAAGGCTATATCAGCTCACCAGATTCGCGTAGAGGACGGCTGCCAGCGCCAGAAACTCCCGCGCCGCTTTCCCCTTCGACTCGAGTTCAAAGACCGCGAGCCCCTCGCTGAACGAACGCCTGAAGACCGTCCGCTGGGACAGGCGCGGCTTGATGAAACGAATGCCGGGCAAGGACACCAGCGCGGCAGCGGCCTCGTTGGTCTCACGCACCGCGTGATGGGTGTCCCCGCGGTTGATGAAGCCCAGCACCTCCGGCGGCTGCGCCCGCTCCACCGAAGACACCAGATGCACGAAGCGCTGCACCGACCAGATGTCCGCCTGCGACGGCTGCACCGGGACAATGACCCGATCACACAGCGATAGGGCGAGCCGCAGACTCTCCATGTCGGCGGTGCCGACATCGATCAGGGTCTCGTCCGCGCCGCGCAACTGCTCGCGGCTCAACAGTTGCCGGTCGCCCACCCGTAACGGCGGATCGAAACGCTCCTCCTGGCGCACCTCGGTCACGTCAGTCAGGGTCGCCTGGGGATCGATGTCCACCAGTTGCACCTTGACATTCGCCATGGCCAGCCAGACCCCGAGATTGAAGGTTACCGTGCTCTTACCCGAGCCCCCTTTCAGACTGCCGACCAGCGTGATCATACTGCGCCTGCTACTCACTTTCCGCGTTCGACGATCGGTGGAACCTCATTGGCCGCCTGGCTGGGGTGTCGGACCAGGCACCGACGCGGCTTTGCGCACGAAACCCGCCGGGACCGCGAACAGGTCATCCGGCTGCGGACCCACGCGAATATTTTTCAGCTCACTCACATAGCCGCCGGGGAACTCCTCCCGCACCGCGAGCTTCAGTTCCGGGTCGTACCATTGGAAGGTCGCCATCGACTGTTGCTTGGGTGCCGTGGTGGTCATCTCCCATTTCTCCGCCGGGCGTCCGTCGATCTGCTCGATTCCGATCAGCTTCAGCTCCACGATCTGACCATTCGGCATCAAGTGTTTCAGCGGCAGGCCGCGTTCCACGTCCAACCACTGGGCGCCGGTCAGCGTCTGACCTTTGTCGGTCGCGGACATCTCCCATTTCACCGCGGCCCGACCGTTGACATCCTCGATGCCGATCCGACGACAGGTCAGACCCGGCACGCCGGCACAGGGATCGGTCTCCGCGCTGGGGATAACCGCGGGCGGCGGCGTCACGGCTTCGGGGCCGGCGGGCGGCGCGCCCCGCTCCAGATAATTCTTGTCGGCCGGAAACAGGATCCATTCCATAGCGCGCTTGCGGTCGCTGATCCGCACGACGTCGCGACCCTGTTGCGTCATCTCCATCCGGGTCCGGCCATCACCCACGAACATCTTGCCCGAGGTCACCTGACCGTCCGGACCCCGGCGCATCATGTCCGCCGAAAACTGGACGCCGAGCGCGTCGGCCCAAGTCGACCCGGCGGCCACGGCAGCCAGCAATGCCGCCGCAATCATCCGCATGTGCACTGTCATGAGGTCTCGTCTCCTGCTCGTTGTTGTGATGCTGATCGGTTCTGTTCCACCAAGCGCCTAACGGGACTGCCATGGGGACTCCAACCCCGGAGTCGTATCCGCTGACCCGCCGCCCGGCGACGGACCGGGCGAGCGGCCTCGCCCCCGTCCGGTGGGGGCCGGACGCCAACCCTGAGACTGCTCCTGGCGCCCCCGTTCCTGCTCCGACAAGGGGCGGAACTGATAACGTTCGTCAGGTGCCTGGGTGCGCCAGCCACCGCCCGCATTCGGCGGATCCCCGCGGAATCGATAACCGGCGTCAGCCGCATCGTCCGCGGCGTCGGTACCCGTTCGCTGCCCGGCACCGGCGCGCCCGTCCCCGGGGTCCGAACGAAACCGAAGTGCAGGATCATAGTCGTCCTCCTGCCGACGCTCCCCCCAATCCCATTGCGCGGCGGACGGAGCATTGCGCAACCGGGTCGGCGCCTGGTCAGGCGGCCGGGCACCGTAGCGGCGGCCGTCTTCGATGGACGACGGGTCAGCGTCCCAAGCACTCGACCGATCGTCTTTCCACGTGGCATCAGGGGCCGGCCGAACCACCGCACCGGGATACGGCGCCTCACCCGATCCCGCCGCGCCCAGCCGGGGATCATCATCCCCCAGACCCCAGGGATTACCCGCGGCCGCACCCAAGTGGACCGCCAACCCGGCGATCATGAACGGCCAGGCCCGGAACCAGTTCGGCGGCCTGACGCTTGCCCCGGCACGCACGCTGAGCGCCTGCCACGCGGGGCGACGCCGGTCACCCCTGCGGCCAAATCTCACGGATGCCCCCGCGATCCGCCGCGGGTCAATGCCCTTCCCCATCGAGATCGTCGTCGATCTTCAGCCGGATGCCGCGTCGCGGCGACTTCTTTTGCACTGATTGCGGCGTCTGATGGTCGGTCTTCGACGGGGCGGCCTTGGCTGGGGTCGGCTTCACCGTTGTTTTCTTGCTGCCCGGCGCCTTGGGCGCGGCCCCGGACGCCGGCTTACGGGGTAGCGCGGGCGTCACCTGGGGTGCCGCCGCGGGCACGGTCTCGGCCGGCGGTGGAGCGGGCGTGGCCGCGGCGGTCATGACCAGTGCCGAGCGCACCGGGGGCGCGGCCCCGTCGACCGCCCCCGCCTGAGCGACCGCCCGAGGCGTCGCCGACGCCGACGCGGCGGCCGGGGCCGCGCCCGGTACCGGGGCCACACCGCCGCCCGTCCCGCCACCCGCGGGCTGGGGCGCCACCGGTCGCGGCGGCCGGGGACGCGGCGGCGGCTTTGGCTTGAAGGCGTTCTTCACCAGGTCGATGACCAGCAACAGGATGCCGCGCAGGCCGTAAAAGACCAGGGTCAGCACCTCCCACACCTTGGCCAGGACACCGACCAAGCCGCCACCCGACCGACCCTCGGTCCGGGCGGGCGACGACTGCGCCGTCTCGCTCTGGCACGGCAGTCCAGCCGCCGGGAGGTGGGTCGCCGCGGCGGCGGCGACTTCGCACATGTCACGACTCGCGGCCACACACCCCAAGGGGATGACGATCAGGGTCAAGACCGTGGAGACCACGGTACCGGCCAGCAGCGAGATCGCCATGCCCTGGAAAATCGGATCGGTGATGATCACGCTGGAACCGGCGACCAGGGCCAGCGCGGTAATCAGGATCGGCCGCGTCCGGATCTTGCAGGCCCGGATCACCGCCTCGGCGACCGGGATGCCGCGCTGGATTTCGTGGATGGAGAAGTCCACCAGCAGGATCGAGTTGCGCACGATGATGCCGGCAAGCGCGATCCAGCCGATCATCGAAGTCGCGGTGAATTCGCCTCCGAGTCCCAATTCGAACATCACGAAGTGGGCCGGGATGATCCCCAGCAGGGTGAGCGGAATCGGCGCCATGATCACCAGCGGAATCCGGAAATTGCCGAATTCCCAGACCACCAGAATGTAGATCAGGACCAGGGCGACCAAGAAGGCCGCCCCCATGTCGCGGAAGGTCTCGAAGGTGACGGTCCACTCGCCGGCCCACTCCCAGGACAGGCGGTCGCTGTTGGGCGGGGGGCCCAGCCAGTAAAAAGCGTCCCCGAATCCGCCGCCGGCGGCCGGCTTGGTGCCGTCCGGCGCCGTGTAGTCCGCCGCGGCCATCAGATCCTGGACCTGGAACATGGCGTAGACCGGCGCGGCCAGTCGGCCGCCGACGTCCGCGACCACGAACTCCACACCACGCAGATCCTTGTGGTAAATGATGTCCTCCTCCTGGGCCCGGCGGAACTGGCCCAATTCTCTCAAGGAAATCGTATAGCCTTGGCTCGACTGGATCGGCAGATCGCCCAGGCGCTCGACCTGCGAGCGCTCGGCCAGCGGCACCTGCATGACGATCTGAATCGGCTCGTGGCCGCTCTGCTGGCCCTGCGCCTGCTTGATGTCGCCGACCGGCGCACCGCCCAAGGCCATGGCCAGGTTACGGTTGATGGTATCGACTGAAATTCCGCGGCGCACCGCCTTCTCGGTATCCACGTCGAAGCGCCAGTAATCATAGGCCCCGCGCAGATAGTTGTCCACATCACGGGCGCTCTCGGCTTGCTCGAAGAACCCGGTCACGTCGCGCGCAAAGGCGCGCCGCAACTCGGGTGAGGGGCCGTGAATCTCCGCCACGACGGACTGCAACACGGGCGGTCCCGGCGGCATCTCCACCACCGCGAGCGTCGCCCCGGTGCCCTTCGCCAGCTTGTTCAGCATCTCGCGGGCGTCTACCGCGATCTCGTGACTGGTTCGGGGACGATCGTGCTTGTCGGTGAGTTGAACCTGGAGTTCCGCCTGCCAGGGCTCGGAACGCAGATAGTAATGACGCACCATGCCGTTGAAGTCGAAGGGGCGCGCGGTGCCGGCGTAGACCTGGACCGCGGTGACATCGGGGATGGTGCGCAGTTGCTCCGCCAACCGGTGCGTCAGGTTCGCCGTCACCGGCAAGGCCGTGCCTTCCGGCATATCGACGACCACCGAGAATTCCGGCTTGTTGTCGAGCGGCAGCATCTTCACCGCCACCCAGTTGAAATAGAAAAAGGAGCAGGTGAACAGGAAGGTGCCCCACAGGACCAGGCGGAAGATGCGGCGTTTGCTCCGACTTTCGATCAGAGGCGTCAGCACGGCGCGGAAAAAGCGCTCCGTATATTCGGCGTTCTTGTGCTCGCGCTTCTCCGCCGCCGCCAGATAGGCCATCGACGGCCGCAGCCACTTGGAGATGGCGAGATAGGGCGTAAAAACAAAGGCCGCGAACAGCGAGATGAACATCGCCACCGAGCCCAACTTGGGAATCGGAGCCATATAGGGACCCATCATGCCGCTCACGAAGCCCATGGGCAGCAACGCGGCGATCACGGTAAAGGTTGCGAGAATGGTCGGATTGCCGACCTCGCGCACCGCGTCGACCGCGGTCTCGTCATCGGTGCGGCCCTCCTCGAGCCAGCGCCGATAGATGTTCTCGACCACGACGATGGCGTCATCCACCAGGATGCCGATGGAGAAAATCAGCGCGAACAGACTCACCCGATCGATCGTGATCCCCCAGATCCAGGCCACGAAAACGGTCATGAAGAGCACCACCGGAATGATCAGCATGACCACGATGGCGGGACGCAGGGCGCGGAAGGCGAGCAGCACCAGCACGAACACGAAGAAGGTCGCCTTGATCAGCTTGAGGATCAGCTCGGTGACCTTCTGATCCGCCGTCTGGCCGTAGTTGCGGGTGACACTGACCTCGACATTGTTCGGGATACGACTGCCCTTGAGTTCCTCGACCCGCTCCATGATGGCGTTGGCGACGCTCACGCCGTTGGTCAGTTCCTTCTTGGCGACCGCGATGGTGACCGCGGGCCGGCCCTGGGTCGCGTCCTGATTGACCGAGGCGGGGCCGGTGTAATAGGCCACCAACTCGGTGGCATCCTCCGGGCCCATGGCCACCCGTGCCACGTCGCGGATATAGACCGGAACCTCGTTGTGGGTCCCGACGACCAGGCGGTTGATGTCATCCACCCCGGTGAGGAACGAGCCGGTGGTCACCGTAAAATGTGAACCGCTGGACTCCACGCCGCCCGCGCTGGCCTCGGCGTTGGCCGTCTTCAAGGTCTGGGCGACCTGGTCCAGGCTGATCTGGTACCCGGAGAGCCGCTCCGGCGACACATCCACGGTGACCTGCTCGCGGCGGCCGCCGACGATCAGCCCAGGCCCCGTATCCTTCACCTGACCGATGGCCTGCAGCACATCCTGAGCCAGCAGCCGCAATTGGCCGTCATCCACATCGGGCACGCCATCCCGATCCAGATCCTTCGACCACAGCGTCAGGGTGACGATCGGCACGTCGTCGATGCCTTTGCTCTTGACCAGCGGCGGCAGGACCCCGGGGGGGATCTTGTCCATGTTGGAGGCGATCTTGTCGTTCACCTTCACCAGCGAGGGCCCCATCGGCTGGCCCACGTCGAACTCCACCGTGACCAGTCCCTGGCCGCGCTGCGAGGCGGAATAGACGTGCTTGACCCCGGGGATCTCACTCATGATCCGCTCCAGGGGCTGCATGGCCAGGTTGGCCACCTGCTGCGACGAGGCCCCTGGGTACTGCACCATGATGTCGATCATGGGCACTGAGATCTGCGGGTCCTCCTGACGGGGCGTCAGAAGCAGCCCGAGGATTCCCATGAGCAACATCGCCACATAAAACAGCGGCGAGAGCGGGGAGCGAATAAAGAAACGGGCCGAACGCCCGGCGATCCCCAGGTTCTCGTCGGTGACCGGCGGCTCCTTGCGTTGCGAGGCAGCGGTGGCGTCTTCGCTCATAGTACTTCCAGACAATGCGCGCCGACGCGGTGCCGGCGACGGCAGGTTACAAGTCAGTTGCGGCCAATCACCAGCGGATCGGCTTGCACTGGATGGATCAGCGATTCGGCGCGGCCTCGTTGGCCCAGCCGGCGGCGACACCAGGGTTGACGTAGATTTCGTCGCCGACGGCGAGCCCGCCCAGTACCGTGACGCGGCCTTCGCCCAGGTCATCACCGATCCGGATCAGGCGCAGTTGGGTCTCACCGCCTTTATCCCGGACGTAAACCCCGGGCAGGCTGCCGTTATAGCGGATCGCGCTTTTGGGGATCGCGGGGTTGGTACGCGCCGGGGCGTTGATGTCGGGAATCAGCACCCTGGTGTACATGCCGGGTTCGGAGATCCCCTGCGGCAGGTCGAACTTGACCTTGACCGTGTGGCGCTGGGCATCGGCCATTGGAAAGATCTGGGCGACCCGTACCGGGATCCGGCGATTGTCGAGATCCAGTTCTGCCTTGACCTGCATCCCTTCACGCAGCCCCGGACGCAGACGCGCCGGCACGTCGACCTCCACCTGGAGATATTCGACATCCGCGTAATTCAGCAAGGGCTGGCCCGGCTGCACCGTGTCGCCCACCTCGACGAACTTCTTGACGATGACGCCGGCGAAGGGAGCGGTACTGCGGGCATCCCGGATCTTGGTATCCAGGGCCTGCAGTTCAGCCTGCAGGCGCAGCATGGCGTTCTGGGCCTCTTGGATCTGGATGCCGGAGGCGAACAAGTCCGCCCCCCGCTCGGCGCCGCGCTCCCGATCACCGACCATGCTTTCCATCGGGCGGGTGAACATCTGATCGAACAGGTTCGGGATGCCCATCCCACCGGGGGCGGCGCTGGCGCGGGGCGAGAACATCTCCCGGTTGTACTGCACCCCGGCATTGCGCAGTTGCGCGTCGGCGCTCGCCATCTGCGCGACCATGGCGCGCCGCTTGGCGAGCAGTTCGGCATCGTCGATCGCGACCAGGAGGTCCGCTTCCTTGAACTTATCGCCCTCGATCCCGGCCAGGAAGGTGACCCGACCCGGCAGTTGCGCCGCCAGCGTGACCTCTTTGTAGGGGATGACGGTGCCGCCAACCGCAACGATGGGCACATCCTTAGCCTGCTGCACGATGATCGTCTCACCCAGGTCGCCTGGCCTTTGCGCCACGGCGGCCCCAGCGACCGCGAGGGCGAGCAAACCGGCAACGACGTTACTTCTAGTCATGTTTCCCATCGAAAGGCATACCAAGGGCATTGGTTCAGGTTTCTGCAAACACGCACGACAGCCGTTGGAGCGTCGGTCGCGAGCGCAGGACCGGGTTGACCGCGCGCGCCGTCCCGGACGCCCATCGGGCAGCCAAGCAACGGCGAGGCAATGCGGCCGGTAGAGGAGCATCAGAACGGAATGGGTCTGTCTTTGCGCATCGCGTTTGCCGCTGTCGTTATCGTCATCTGCCGCGCGTCGGGGCGCAGTATGCACGCGCGCCCCGCAAGGATTCAAGCAACCTGGGCAGAGCGAGACTACCGCGTCGCGACCGATCGGTATACCATCCGTCGTCAACCGCGGGCGAATCGGATCCTCATCCGCGGCCCCGTTCAACACCAGCCAGCGCGGCGCCGTTCCCCGCGGACCCCTGGGCCGAGCCCCGGACCGCACCACCGCGCCTCACCGAAGATACCCCTCGGAGGATCGCCGTCATGCCGACAGAAGAGGTCGTCTCCCAGCGTCTGAAAAACCTGGAGCGACACCTGGAGCAAGAAAACCCGGTGCTCCTCAATGCGGTGCAGAGCTTCCGCGAGCTCGACACCGTTGCCCACGGCATGGGACTACTGGCGCGCAACGCGTCCTATGCGACCCAAATCCCCTGGTGGCCGCTGATCTCGGTGCTCGGGACCTTCTCGTCGGGCAAATCGACCTTCATCAATGACTTTCTCGGGCACAAAATCCAGCGCACCGGCAACCAGGCGGTGGACGATCGCTTCACGGTCATCTGCTACAGCAGCGCCGCGACGCCCCACGCCCTGCCCGGCGTCGCCCTGGACGCCGACCCACGCTTTCCGCTCTACCGTATCTCGTCCAGCATCAACGAGGTGGCGGCCGGTGAGGGCGAGCGCATCGACGCCTACCTGCAACTGCGCGCCTGCCCGAGCGAGCGGCTGCGCGGCCGGATTCTGATCGACTCCCCCGGCTTCGACGCCGACAAGCAGCGCACCGCCACCCTGCGCATCGTCGATCACATCATCGACCTATCGGATTTGGTGCTGGTCTTCTTCGACGCCCGCCACCCGGAACCGGGCGCCATGCGCGACACCCTACAGCACCTGGTGGCCAACACCATCAAGCGCGCGGACTCGGGTAAATTCCTGTTTATTTTAAACCAACTCGACATCACCGCGCGCGAGGACAATCCCGAGGACGTGGTCGCGGCCTGGCAGCGCGCACTCGGCGAGGAAGGTCTGTCCGCCGGCCGCTTCTACACCATCTACAGCCCGGATGCGGCCGGCCCGATCGAGGACGAGGCCCGGCGGCGGCGCTACGAGACCAAGCGTGATGCCGACTTGGGCGAGATTCACGGACGCATGCAGGCGGTCGAGGTGGAGCGCGCCTACCGCATCGTCGGCGCCCTGGACAAGACCGCGACCGACCTTGGCGAATCCGCGGCGCCGATGCTCCAGGAGGCCTTGACCCGCTGGCGTCAGCAGGTGCTCATCGCCGATACCATCCTGTTCGGCACCCTCGGTGTCCTGTTTCTGTTGTGGAGCATGAGCGCCGGCCACTGGCAGGCGGGGCTCACCTACAACCCGCCGTGGCTCGACCTCCTGCACCAGGTATCCTGGGGTCCCAAGGCGCTGATCGGCGCCCTGCTCGGCCTGGCGGCCGCCGCCCATTTCAGCATCCGCCGCGCGGCGGCCAGGCGGCTGATCAAGCGGGTACGCACCCGTGCCGCCGCGTCCAGTGTGCGCGGCGATCTGGTTGGTGCCTTCGAGCGCAACACGGTCTGGTCGCGCTCACTCCTGAGCACCCGCCCCATCGGGTGGGACAGCGCGGCGCGGCGGCGGGTGGAACAGGTGCTCCAGAATTGCGATGCCTATATCCAGAAGCTCAATGACCGCTTCACCAACCCCTCCGGTCATGCGGCGGCGGGGCCTGGGCGCAAGTCAGCGAGCCGCAAATCGGCACCTGCTCAAAAACAGTGATCTTGGCAGCCGGAGCGCGATCCAAATCACAAGCCGGATAACAATGACACGTAGCGGCGGGTTTCAAACCCGCCCCTGCACGCAAGTCTGTCTGGATATCAGGTGCGAACGCGATAGCCTGCAGCGTGCAGCACCTGCCTCATCGACTGAACCCTGGGCCATTGACCATGCGCATCGGTGTTGACCTCGGCGGTACCAAAATCGAAGTGATCGCCCTGGACCGGGGCGGCGCGATCCTGGCGCGACTGCGCATCCCGGCCCCACGCGACGACTATCGCGCCACCCTGGACGCCTGCGTGGGCTTGATCACCGCCTGCGAGGCCGAGACCGGTCGCCAAGGCAGCATCGGCATCGGCACCCCCGGCGCCATCTCGCCGTTCACCGGACGGATGCGCAACGCGAACTCGGTCTGGCTCAACGGCCAGGCGCTGGATCGGGACCTCGCCGAGCGCCTGGGCCGACCGGTGCGCCTCGCCAACGACGCGGACTGTTTCACCCTCTCCGAGGCCACCGACGGCGCCGGCCGCGGGGCGCGCAGCGTCTTCGGGGTCATCATCGGTACCGGGACCGGCGGCGGCCTGGTGATCGACGGCCGACTGCTCACCGGTCCCAACGCCATCGCCGGCGAATGGGGTCACAACCCCCTGCCCTGGCCCCAACCGCATGAACTGCCCGGACCGCCGTGCTACTGCGGCAAATGCGGGTGCATCGAGACCTTCGTCTCCGGACCCGGACTCGCCGCCGACCATGCCGCGCAGACCGGCCGCGCCCTGAGCCCGCCGGAGATCCAGGCCGCCGCCGCGCGCGGCGAGCCGAGCGCGCTGCTGAGCCTCGCCCGCCACGCCGAACGACTCGCCCGCGGGCTCGCCGGCGTCATCAACATCATCGATCCCGAGGTCATCGTCCTCGGCGGCGGTCTCTCCAACCTCCCCCACCTGTACGAAGATCTCCCCGCACTGATCCGCTCCCACCTGTTTTGCGACGGCATCGCCACGCGCATCCTGCCGCCGGTCCATGGCGACTCCAGCGGCGTGCGCGGGGCGGCGTGGCTATGGGGGTAATCACCAGACGTAGGGGCGGGTTTCAAACCCGCCCCTACACGAAAGTCTGTTTTCTCGCTCCCACGCTCCAGCTTTTTCTCGCTCCCACGCTCCAGCGTGGGAGTGTCGTGCGGGCGCTCCGCGTCCGGTCTGCGCACTGGACGCGGAGCGCCCGCACCGGCTCCAACGCTGGAGCGTTGGGAGCCAGAGTAAACCCGTCCAATTGCGGAATGCGCCGGAGCAGCCGTTCATGACAGGTTTCAACGACCGGGGCAAGCTGACTAACGCAATTATTGCGCCTGAATGATTGAAAAGGAATGAAAAGCGTAAAAAAATAAAGAGAAAAGGGTTAAAGGTCCTGGGCGAGGCGGAAACCGAGGAAGGCGTTCCGGCCCGACGGCCCGGTCCTGTTACGGTTCGCGGACCGCAGCCTCGCAGGCTGGCTGCGCCACGCGCCGCCGCGGATCGCCCGGGTCGGCCCCGCGTTGGCATCATTATTGCTTATACATTTCATCTCGTTGCCATCATAGGGGGCGGCATAGGCCGAGCAAGTCCACTCCCAGACATTACCGGCCACATGATGAAGCCCCCAGGGATTGGCCGCCAGACTGTCGACCGGCAGCGTCTGTTGCCGGCCGACCCCGGTCTTAGCCCCGCAGCCATTGTAATCAACGGTGCCGTCATAGTTGGCCTGATCGGTGGAGATGCAGTTGCCGGTCCAGAACGGGGTGCCGGTCCCGGCGCGGGCGGCATATTCCCATTCGGCCTCGGTCGGCAACCGGTAGGGCCGGCCGGTCTGTTCGGCGAGCCAAGCGGCATAGGCCGTCGCGTCATCCCAGGAGACATTTATCACCGGACGATCACCGCGGCCCCAGCCGCTATCTTCCGGCGGCGTGCGACCGGTCTCCTTCGCAAAGCGGTCGTACTCGGCAAAGCTGACCTCGTACTTGCCGATGGCGAAAGGCTTGATCGTCACTGAATGCTGCTGCTCATCCGTGGACCGCTCCGGTTCGCTGTCCGGGGAGCCCATCAGGAAGGTCCCGGCCGGTATCCTGACCATTGTCGGACCGGCGGAACCGTCTTTCAGCGTGTCGGTGAAGGTCGACAGGGGCACGGGCGCCGCGGCGGCCGGTGCCGGCTCCGACGAGGCCGGCGGCGGCGCCTCGCGCGCCTGCGCCGCGCTCTTCAACGCGGTCTCGATCAAGCCCCGCACCTGAAAATCCCGCTCCCGCGGCAGCCGCTCCGCCAAGACCGCGATGACCGCCTGGCGCAACGGCGGCTGCTGCATCAGGTTCACCAGTTCACCGACGGCGCCGATGCGGGTGCGGTGGTTCTGCGAAGCGAGATCGGCCAGCAGGTCGGCGCCGAGCAATTCCTTGGGGTCCGGGGCCGGCGTCCGCGCCTGGGGATTACGGGCCAGGATCAGTTCGCCGCGCCCCTGGCCGAACCGTTCGGGGGTCATGCGCCGCGCCCCGGCCTTGGTCGCGTCGACCACGTGGGCATGGACATACTGATAGAGTTGCTCGACGCTCACGACGGGCGCGCCCGCCGCCGCCTCGCCGGTCTCCAGACCCTGAATCAGGAAATGGGTGAAGAGCGAGCGCTCCACCCCGGCGATGACGCGGTTACCCTCCCAGGAGGACTGGCCGGCGGTCGATGAGGTGAGGATGACCCGCCCGTAGCCCTCCTGCGCGGCCGGCGCACTGGCCGGATCGGCGCCGAAGGTCGCCGCGGTCACCGCCGCGCCCTTGCGGCCGATGGCGCCGGCGTAACAACAGTCGAGGACCAGGATCTGGCGGCCGGCCGGGCTGCGGTCCATCACATCGGTGATGAAGGGGGCGGCCAGGGCGGTGCCGTCGAGACAGTCGCGTTCGCTGTCGGGCAGCGCGAGATAGAGCCGGCCGGTGCGGTGATCGAGCTCGCCATGTCCCGAGAAAAACAGCAGCACCAGATCGTCGCGCTGCCGGTTGGCGAACAGCCGGCCAATCGCCCGATGAGCCACCGCGTAATCGGGATTGGCCAGCGTTTGGACCAGCGCCGGCTCGAACCCGCCGATCGCCGGATCGGTGAGCACGCGCGCCAGCCCCGCCACGTCCGCCGCCGGGACCTTGAGGTCCGGCAGGTCCTGATAGCGGTCGTTGCCGATCAGCAGGGCATATTTCTGGGCCGCCGGGGGCATGGGAGTCCTTGGTTGCGCCTGGTTTCCGGCATTCTAACCCCGATGGCGGTAAGCGCGTAGGATGCGGTGAGTACTCGAACCGCATCACCCAACCCCCAGCACCCGCAAGCACCCCCCGCCCGTCGGGTGTGATCGGAACCGCATCCTACGGGTAGGTGCCCCGCGGGTCAGCGACGGTGCTATGCTCGACACTCGACCCATGCCGCCGGACCCGTTGCGATGTGCGACCTGCTCGACCCCAAGAACGACTATGTATTCAAGCGTCTGTTCGCCGACGCCCCGGACCTGCTGGTCGCGCTGATCAATGCCGTGCGCCGGTGCGCGGCGCCGATCACGCACATTGCGGTGAAGAATCCGGCCATCGACGCTGCGGAACTGCACGGCAAATACATCATCCTGGACCTGCTGGCCGAAGACGCCGCGGGCCGACAATACAATATCGAGATGCAGGTGCGCCGTTATCGCGCCTGGAGCGCGCGCAGCACCTACTACCTGGCGCGGCTGATCAGCGGTCAACTGGTCGCCGGGGACGACTACGGGGAACTCCAGCCGGCCATCGGCATCCATCTGCTCGACTTCGATCTGTTCCAGGACCCGGCGCACCAGGATCAAGCCCTGTGGTGTTTCGAGATGCGCGATGCCGCGCGTCCGGCGGTGACCCTGGGTCAGGAACTGCAGCTCAACCTGATCGAACTGCGCAAGGCCGATCGGCTCCAACAAACAGGGGGCGCACTGAGCGCCTGGATCACACTCTTTGAACACTGGCAGGAGGAAGACACCATGGCGCAGATCGTCGACCCACCGGTGCGCGCCGCACTGGACAAACTCAAGACCCTGAGCGCCGACGCCGAGGCCCGGCGCCTGGCCTTTGTGCGCGAGCGGGCGCTGCGCGACGAGCGCAGCTTGCTCAAGGATGCGCGGGAAGAAGGTCGGGAAGAAGGTCGGGAGGAAGGTCGGGAGGAAGGTCGGGAGGAAGGTCGGGCCGAAGCCTTGCGCCTGACGGCCATCAATCTAATCCACGGTACCGACCTGAGCGATGCGGCCATCGCCGCGATCACCGGACTCGGCGTCGCTGACCTCGCCGCGCTGCGACGGGCTTTGTAATGGGTTAGCGAATTCGCCACCAGTGTCAGTACTCGAACCGCATCACCCCAAGGCCGCGCCCTTCGAGCTCGCCCTGGACGATACCGGCGGGAAAAGAGCCGGCCGCAAGGTGTTCGGCAAGAGCCGGCCCATGGGCGCGCAGGTGCTGAACGCCTGGCCGCAGGCCAGGCTGGCGCCGGGGGCTGTCTATCTGTCCTGCGGTGACTCATCCGCTACCGATATTCCGGACCGGAGCGTCGACGCGGTCGTCACCGACCCGCCTTTCTACGACAACGTCCACTACTCGGAGTTGGCGGACTTCTTTCACGTCTGGCAACGGCTGTGGTTTGCTGAGGACGCGCAGGAGTCGGCCGAGACCACGCGCCATCCCGGCGAAGTCCAGGACACCGAGTCATCGCGTTTCGCCGGGAAGCTGCAGGGTGTCTTCGCCGAGTGTCATCGGGTGCTGAAAGACGATGGCCTGCTGGTGTTCTCCTACCACCATTCGCGTGAAGACGGCTGGACCGCGGTGGCCGCCGCGGTGTTGGAAGCGGGGTTCAAGCTGGTCCAGATCCAGCCGGTCAAGGCGGAAATGTCCGTCGCCATGCCCAAGCTGGCGGCCAAGTCACCCATCGACCTGGACGTGCTGATGGTCTGTCGCAAGGCCGCCGCGGACCGGCGGCCCGTGATCGGGATTGCAGCCGCGATGGACGCGGCCTTGACCGCGGCGGAGACCAAGGTGCGGCGCTTCAACGGCACCGGACGGCGGCTGTCGCTGAACGATGTCCGAATCATCGTGTACAGCCAGGCGCTGGTGGAACTGTGCGCCGGCCGTCGGCCGAGCGAGGTCCTGGCGGCCTTCGAGGGGTCGCTGAACCAGTGCGCGGCGATCTCGCAACGCCTCTTCGCGGGGCAGGACGGCCGGCCGCGCAGCGGCGCGGCGCAGGCAACGGGGCTACCTGTCCAGGCGTCGCTTTTCTGAGGTTGTTCTCAACCCTTCAAGCGTGTTCAAAGACTTGGAGGCATTGGATATAAACCCGGCCACCGCGCGATCTGCACGGTCGTCGGTCCGCACAGCGGACCCTACAGGTCACGGTGTTACCCTAGGGTCCGCTGTGCGGACCATCCGCCGCCAGCCGGAACGACGATCAAGACCCAGGGACGACTGAAGTCGCCCCCACATGTCGGTCGATCCTTATCGCGGAACTCGCGTTCTCAGGATCAGGGCGCCGCGCCCGCGCCGACATCACCGCGCAATTGCCGCTGCAACCGCCGCCGCACCAGCGCCTTGTCCATGGTACACGCATCGAAATCCAGACGTACGGAGTCTCCGAACTCAAAGTCGACTTTGGTCCCGGATACCGGGTCTACTACGCGTGGCGAGGAGAAACGCTGCTGCTCCTGCTTGCCGGCGGCGACAAGTCAACGCAGCAATCCGCTATCGCCAAGGCGATTCAACTGAACCGCGATTTCAACGGGTAAGACTGATGCCAACAACAAAACGCACGTCTGCTCGCAAGGCCGACTTCACTGCCTACGACGTTGCCGAGCATTTGCGCACACCCGAAGAGAGGGCCGCCTACCTGGACGCCTGGCTGGAGGAAGCGCCCGATGATCCTGCCGGTATCGCACGCGCGCTTGGCGCTATCGCACGCGCCAAGGGCATGACACAGGTTGCCAAGGACGCCGGTCTGAGCCGCGAGAGTCTCTATCGCGCGCTGAGTGCGGACGGAAATCCCAGCTTCGCCACCGTACTCAAAGTGACCAAGGCGTTAGGGTTGCAGCTTCATGCACAGGCAACGCCGCAGGTCGCCGAACAGTCGTAGGATGCGGTGAGGAACGAACCGCATCGCAGGTCGCGCGGTCGGTGATGCGGTTCGTTCCTCACCGCATCCTACGCGCTTAGGACTCAGGGCGCCGCGCCCGCGGCGGCACCACCGCTCAATTGCCGCTGCAACCGCCCCACCAGCGCCTCCACCCGCGCCTCGTCCATGGTGCGCGCATCGAAATCCAGTTCGATCACATTGGCACCTACCTGCACCTTGAGCTTGACCCGCGATTCGCGGGTCACAAAGCCCTTGAGGAAATCCACCAGCGCCGGCACCGTCTCGGGCAGGACCTGCAACACCAGCGCGCCCAAATCCTGACCGAGCCCCTTGGCGCCCGCGCCGACCGGCGCGGACGCAGACCCCGCCAGGGTCACCCCCGCGGTCAGTTCCGGCACGTCCAACTGACCGCGCAGGGCGCGGGTCAGGTCGTCCACTTCATCCTGCGTTAGGGCGTCCGGCGGATCGGCGGCAAGGGACAGGGTTATGGTCTGATCGGTCATCGGGCATCTCCTGGGGCGAATAAAACCGCTGCGCAATCCGCGCGGTGAAACTGACGCGGGACCTTCGGCTGGCGCCTACCAGCCCCGCGCCCCGCCGTCCGTGGCACGCTATTCGGCCACCTGATCCATCAGGAACCGGGAATCCGGCGCATGGACACCCGCACACGCACCCGCCGGGCCTTGACCACGGCAGTTCCGGCATACGGGCGGACTGGGCGAGGCGGAAACCGAGGTTGTCGTTCCGGTTCGACGGCCTGTTCCTGTCACGGTTCGCGGACCGCAGCCTCGCAGGCTGGTTGTTCCACGCGCCGCCGCGGATCACCCGGTTCGGCCTCTTGGCCGGACCCCCGACGAAAAACAATGGCAGAGAAGATGCGTCCGCGCAAGCGCCACGTGTCGGCATGACCCGCGTGGCCGATCCAGGCCCGCACCGATGGGTCGATGGCGGGCCAGTCCAGGCGTCCCGCCGCATAGCCGCGCGCCAACGCGCGCAAGTGGCGGGTGAAACGGTGCCCGTTGGCATTGCGCAGCAAACAGCGCCCCGGATAGACCCGATAACCCAGGACGTCCAGCCCGTCGGCAACCCGCGTCACCTGCACCTTGGTCGGGTGCAGCCGCAGCCCGTCCGCCGCCAGATGTTCGCCGATTTCATGGGCGAGATTCCACAGGCGTTCCTTGTCATTCGCCAAGAGCACCATGTCATCGACATAGCGCAGGTAGGTCGGTGCCAGCAGCCGCTCCTTGATCCAGTGATCCAAATCATCGAGATACAGATTCGCGAAAAACTGGCTCAACAGGTTGCCGATGGGCATGCCCTTGCCGGGCGCGACACCGGCCGTCGGCGGCGCCGAGTCGATCACCCATCCCAGCAGCTCGAGCAAACGTGCATCCTTGATCGTAAACAGGCGGTACGGGCCAGGTCGGTAGCTCCCTTGAACGAGTTCGTCGCGCAACTGAAAGAGATTGCGCTCCAAGTCAAGCCCAAACTCGGCCACTCCAGGCCGATCGCGCTTGCCCCGGCGCGCCCGCCGGTACGCGTGCAACAGCGTCTTGAAGGTGGCGATCTCCGGCCAGAGCCCACCCAGACGTTTCACCCCGCGCTCCGCAGCCAGCCGCCGACCTGCCGACCAACGCCATCGATCAGACCGGCGCCGTGCTCATAGCGCCGCAGCGACACCACCTGGAGCTGAAAGCTCAGCCGCCACAAGTGGCGGACGACCGCCAGGCGGGAATTTGCCAGGGCCAGGGGTGTGCGCTTATCCCGGCTATACGCGGCCTGGACCAACAGTTCCAACACCTGAATCAGCGTCGATTCCAGCCGCTCGCCAAGCGTGAACCGCCGGTTGCGGGGAAACCCGTCCAATTGCGGAATGAGCCAGAGCAGCAATTCATGACAGGACTCGACGACCGGGGCAAGCTGACTCATGCAATTATTGCGCCTAAATGATTGAAAAGGGTAAAAGAATAGAGAAAAAAGGTCAAAGGTCCTGGGCGAGGCGGAAACCGAGGGAGCCGTACCGGAGCGACGGCCCGAACCCGGCACGGCCCGCGGACCGCAGCCTCGCAGGCCGGTTGCACCACGCGCCGCCGCGGAACACCCGGTACGGCCCAGAGTTGGCATCATTCTTGCTTATGCAAACCATCTCTTTGCCATCATAAGTGGCAGCATAGTCCGAGCAGGTCCACTCCCAGACATTACCGGCCACCTGATGCAGCCCCCAGGAATTGGCCGCCAGGCTGTCGACCGGCAGCGTCTGTTTCCGGTAGACCCCGGTCTTGGCCCCGCAGCCGTTGTAATCGAGGGTGCCGTCATAGTTGGCCTGGTCGGTATGGATGCAGTCGCCGGTCCAGAAGGGTGTCTTGGTGCCGGCACGGGCCGCGTATTCCCATTCGGCTTCGGTGGGCAGCCGATAGGTCTTGCCGGTCGCCCGACTCAGCCAGGCGGTATAGTCTTGGGCATCATTCCAACTCACGCAGACCACCGGCGCATCCTCGGTCTGCGCAAAGCCCGTAGAACGCCAGGAGAAGGCCTTGTCCTGTTTCCATTCACCGTCCTTCCAACTGTAACAGCCGTCGCCCTTCTCCGCCTCGGTCTGATAACCCTTGTTCGCCGCCACGAAGGCCCGAAACTGCGCCACCGTGACCTCGTACTTGCCGATAGCGAAGGGCTGCTTGATCGTCACTGAATGCTGCTTCTCATCCGCGGACCGCTCCGGTTCGCTGTCCGGGGAGCCCATCTGGAAGGTCCCGGCCGGTATTCTGACCATCGTCGGGCCGACGGAGCCGTCCTTCAGCGTGTCGGTGAAGGTCGGGGGTGGAGCGGCGGCCACAGCGTTGGGAGTAGGCTTGGTCGGCACCTCCGCGCCCGCGGAAGCGCCGCCGCCGGCCGGCGCGGACGGCGCAGAAACTGGCGCGATCACGACCGGCTGAGTGGACTTCGACACCATTGCGGGGACCAATACCACGGCGGCCGCCACGCCCGCCACGCCAAGCACGACGGGAACCAGCCAACCGGTGCGAGGCTTGACCGGCGGCGGATCGGCTTTCACGGGCTGCTTCAGCAAAGGCGCGGCGGCCGATGCCGGCCCCGACGAGGCCGCCGGCGGCGCCTCGCGGGTGCGCGACACCGGCACATCGGGAGCCGCCTTGCTGCGCGCGCCGGGCAAACCCTGCTCGGCATCCGCGCTCGGGGGACGCCCCAGCATCCCCCCGACCGCATCCCCGGCACCCGATTCCGTCGTCGGCAGATCCACCGCAGCCTTCTGCGGCATGGCGCCCGCCTCCGCCTCCGCGCGCTGCAATGCGACCTCGATCAACCCCCGCACCTGAAAATCCCGCTCCCGCGGCAGCCGCTCGGCCAAAACCGCGATGGCCGCCGGCCGCAGCCGCGGCTGCTGCACCAGGTTCGCCAGTTCACCGACGGCACCGATGCGGGTACGGTGGTTCTCCGAACCGAGATCGGCCAGCAGGTCGGCGCCCAGCAGGTCCTTGGGGTCCGGGGCCGGCGCCCGCGCCTGGGGATTGCGGGCCAGGATCAGCTCGCCGCGCACCTGACCGAACCGTTCGGGGGTCATGCGCCGCGGCCCGGCCTTGGTCGCCTTGACCACTTGGGCATGGACATACCGATAGAGTTGCTCGACGCTCACGGTGGGAGCGCCCGCCGCCGCCTCGCCGGTCTCCAGACCCTGAATCAGGAAATGGGTGAAGAGCGAGCGCTCCACGCCGGCGATGACGCGGTTGCCCTCCCAGGAGGACTGGCCGGCGGTCGATGAGGTGAGGATGACTCGCCCGTAACCGGCATCCGCCGCCGGCGCCGCGGTCGGGTCGGTGCCGAAGGTCGCGGCGGTCACCACCGCGCTCTTGCGGCCGATGGCGCCGGCGTAACAACAGTCGAGGATCAGAATCTGGCGGCCGGCCGGGCTGCGGTCCATCACATCGGTGATGAAGGGGGCAGCCAGGGCGGTGCCGTCGAGACAGTCGCGTTCGCTGTCCGGCAGCGCGAGATAGAGCCGGCCGGTGCGGTGATCGAGCTCGCCATGTCCCGAGAAATAGAGCAAGACCAGGTCATCGCGCTGCCGGTTGGCGAACAGCCGGCCGATCGCCCGATGGGCCACGGCATAATCGGGATTGACGAGGGTGTTGACCAGCGCCGGCGCGAACCCGCCGATCGCCGGATCGGTGAGCACACGCGCCAGCCCCGCCACGTCCGCCGCCGGGACCTTGAGGTCCGGCAGGTCCTGATAGCGGTCGTTGCCGATCAGCAAGGCATGTTTCTGAGCCGCCGGGGGCATGGGAGTCCGTGGGTGCGCCTGGTTTCCGGTATTCTAACCCCGATGGCGGCCATCGGGGCCTGGAAGCGCGCCTCCTCGGATATGATAACGGGTTGGAGGATGACCTCGCGAAGGGTCACGCACGGGGCCTCGGGCAACGGGGGACCGATGCGCTTTCTTCCCGAGCGACCGGGCATTGTCCAGCCTCGCGGACAACTGCCGGTTGCAACAGGGAGTCCCGGCTGGAACGATTCCGCCCCGCGGCCGTTGGCGAGCATCCGGAAAATCCCGTCCAACCTTCAGCAGACGATCGGCACCATGACCCTCCTACCAAACGCCCCCTCGCCCACCCATCCGCGCCGCCTGACCATTGGGCTGCCCGGCCTGCTGTTGGCGGCATGCGCGGCCGGGGTACCGGCGGCGGACGCGGTTCAGGCCCAGTTGTCGGCGCAGGAACTGGCGTTCGGACAGCCGGTGGAACTGACGCTTACGGCACAGGGCGAGGCCCCCGCGGGGCCGGATCTTGCAGTCCTGGAGCAGGACTTCCGCATTTTGGACCGACGCGTCGAACGGCGACTCGCGATCAGCAACGGTCACGGCAACGCTCAGGTGCGGCTCACACTCCTGTTGCTGCCGCGCCGGGAGGGGACCTTGCAGGTGCCGGCGATTCCCATGGGTGACGCGCGCACGCAACCCCTGACGCTCACCGTCCGACCGGACACCGGCCAGCCGACCGAGCCGCGCGCCTTCGCACCCCCGCCGTTCGCGCCCCTCGCGCCATTGCCGATGCAGTTCGCGCCGTCCGGCCCGCCGCCGACCCCAGGGGTCGATCCCTGGAACACCCCATGGACCGACCGGACACCGCCGTCCGCGCCCACCGCCGGCGGCGCGTCCGGCGGTTCCAACACCTGGTTCTGGATCAGCCTGGGTCTCGCCGCCGCGCTGGCCGCGGTTCTCTTCACCCGGCGCGCCATGCCGATCGCCCCGCCGCCGGTGATGACCCCGTCACCACCCGCGCCCGTCGCTCCCGTCGACCAGGCCCGTGCGCAGATCCACGCCGCCTATCAGGCCGGCGACGCCGCCGCCGCCCGGTCGGCGTGGCTGGAGTGGGCCGCCGTGCGCTGGCCCGCGGCCCCACCCGGCAACCTGGCCCAACTCGCCCTGCGCTGCCCGCCGCCCCTGCGCGGCGCGATCAACCGTCTGGAGATGGCCTTCTTCAGCCCCGCGCCGATTGCCTGGGCGCAGGAACCGGTCGCCGCCGGGCTGGAGGCGCTGGAGCGGGACGCATCGGCTCAACCAACCGACGGCAAGCCGGCCAGCGCCATGGCGACCTCGGACTCGGCATAGACCAGGTCTTTGAGCTTGCCGCCCAGATAGTCCGTGTAAGCCTGCATGTCGAAGTGGCCATGTCCGCACAGGTTGAACAGAATGGTCTTGGCTTCACCCGACGCGCGACACTTCTCGGCCTCGTGGATGGCCGCGCGCACCGCGTGGTTGGCCTCCGGCGCGGGAATAATGCCCTCCGCCTTGGCGAACTGGAGCCCCGCGGCGAAGCACTCGAGCTGATTGTAGGAACGCGGGGCGATATAACCCAACTTCGCCAGATGGCTGATCTGGGGCGCCATGCCGTGGTAGCGCAACCCGCCCGCGTGAAACCCTGGGGGCACGAAGCTGGAACCGAGCGTGAACATCTTGCACAAGGGGGTCAGGTGGGCGGTATCCCCGTAATCGTAGGCGAACAATCCCTTGGTGAGGGTCGGACAGGCCGAGGGTTCGACCGCGATGAACTCGATATTGCCGCCCTCGCGCAGTTGCTTGCCCAGGAAGGGAAAGGCCAGACCGGCGAAGTTGCTGCCGCCGCCGGTGCAGCCGATGATCAGGTCCGGGTAGTCGCCCGCCATCGCCAATTGCTGCATCGACTCGATCCCGGTGACGGTCTGATGCAACAGGACGTGATTGAGCACGCTGCCCAGGGCGTATTTGGTGTCGTCGCGCTGGGCGGCGACCTCCACCGCCTCGCTGATGGCGATCCCCAGACTGCCGGTGCTGTCCGGATGCTCGGCCAGGATGGCGCGGCCCGACGCGGTGGTCTCGGAGGGGCTCGCGATGCACTGCGCGCCGAACGCTTCCATGAACGCGCGCCGATAGGGCTTCTGCTGGAAGCTGACCTTGACCATGAAGACCACGATCTCCAGCCCGAAGAAGGAGCCGGCGAGCGCCAGCGAGGAACCCCACTGACCGGCACCGGTCTCGGTGGCGATCCGCTTGACGCCCTCGATCTTGTTGTAAAAAGCTTGCGGAATCGCGGTGTTCGGCTTATGGCTGCCGGCCGGGCTCACGCCCTCGTACTTGTAGTAGATCTTGGCCGGCGTCTTGAGTGCCTGTTCGAGCCGGCGGGCGCGAAACAACGGCGAGGGCCGCCATTGCCGATAGACCGCGCGCACCGGCTCGGGAATCTCGATGTCACGCTCGGTGCTCATCTCCTGCTCGATCACCGCCCGCGGGAAGATCACCGCCAACTCATCCGCGGTAATCGGCTGCTGGGTACCGGGGTGCAGCACCGGGTCCAGCGGGACCGGCAGGTCCGCGTTGATGTTATACCAGTGCTTGGGCAGGTGTTCTTCGTCGAGCAGGTACTTGACCGTGTCGCTCATAATACTTTTGGAGGCCTCATCAGTGGGAGCATGACGCCGGGGACGGGTGTCCCCGGCTCGTCTCGCCAAGTGTGCCAGTTTCCGGAGCGCGCTTGTACCCGCACGCGCGAAACCTGCGTCTGATGGTTGATCAGCACCTCACTCGGCCGTGCAGCACCCGCACTTCAGCCCCGCCGTCACATGGCGGTGCCCCAAGCACTACCAAGTGCCGTAGGTTGGGGTGACGAAGGAACCCCAACGGCTAACTACCGGGCCGCACCGATCACTTGAGGATCGACCGCCAACCCGTGCGACTGGGCAGGCACTCCCAACAGAAAGGCCGATAGTCCGGATCGCAGGCGTTGCCGATGCCGTCGTGGTCCGCGTCGGCTTGATCGCGATTGGCCGCGAGTGGGCAATTATCCGCGCCGTCGGCGACAGCATCCCCGTCGTCGTCGGTGTCGGCCGTGTTGCCAATGCCATCCCGGTCGGTGTCCACGGATTCCGTGGCGTCCAGCGGGAAGGCGTCGTTCGCATCGGGGACGCTATCGTTATCGTCGTCAGGGTCGCAGGCATCGCCCAGGCGGTCGCCGTCGGTGTCGGTCTGATCCGGGTTGGACACCAGCGGGCAGTTGTCGCTGATGGTCACCTCGCTGCCCTGTCCGTTCGGGGTACCGATGGTCTGCCCGAGTTCATCGGCCAGGGTGCGCACGGTCAGGCTGACCGGTACGGGGCCGTCCGTGCCGATCGATCGCAGGTGAAGGCTGAGCAGATGCAGGCTCGCCCCGGGTCCCTTGCCGGTCACATCGAAGCCGGTGACCACCAGCCGACCCTGGATGTTATCCACGTTGACGATGTTGGTCGCCAAACCGGCGGCCCCGGGGCTCACGCCCTGGTCGGCGCCGGCTGCCGTATCGACCTGCAGCCGGGTCGGATCGAACCCGACCTCCAAGGTATAGGCCCCGATCCGGGCGCTGCCGGAATCGACCTGGACCGCGAGTACCAACTGCACGCCGGACTCCACCCTGGGGCTCGGCGGTGTCAGCGATACCATCCCGCCGCCGGGCACGACCGCTGCGGCCGTCGGCCCATCGGTCCCGGCGGCGAGGGTCGCCATGACACCCATCGAGGCCGCCGACGGCGCCGCCGCGAGACAGCCCCCCGACACGGCGAGCCCCGCCACCCGGCGTGCAATCATCAGTGCGTCGATGATGCTGACCTGGCCATCCCCGGTGACATCGGCCCCGAGCGGCTCAAAGGGGCTCGGCGCCAGGCCGGCCACTTGGCGCGCGACCCACAGGGCATCGATGATGCTGAGTTGCCGGTCGCCGTTGGCATCGCCGCACAACACCGCGACCACCTCAACCCGGGCGCCACGGGCACCGGTCCCGAAGGTCACCCCGGTCGGGTCGGCCAGGGTCGTCACCTGCAACGCGATGTCCGTCGCACCGGTCACTTGCCGCGCCGTGAAATGGATCACGAGGAACTGCAGGTCCGCCCCCGGGCCGCTGCCGGTCACGTCGAAACCGGTAACCTGGATGACGCCGGTGCCGTTGTTGGTGCTGACGAAGTTGGTGGAAATCCCGTCACTGCCGCGGCTCACCCCTTGGTCGCCCTGGCTGGTGTCCACCTTTAATCGGGTGGGATCGAAGGTCAGGCGGAAGTCGTAGGCGCCGACCTTCAAGCCGCGACTGTTCAGGCGCAGGTCCAGCGCGAAGGTCGCGCCGACCCGTACCGATTGGGTCGCCGGCCGCAGCCAGGCGTTGGAGTCGGGGTCGCAGGCGTCACCGATGCCGTCGCCGTCGCCGTCGAGTTGGTCGGTATTGGCCACCGACGGACAGTTGTCGATGCTGTCCGGAACACCGTCAGCATCTTGGTCGCCGACACTGGCTGCGAATACCTCGAACTCATAAATCCAGCCATGTTCGATATCGCAATTGTTGAGGGCAAACCGCGCCTTGCTGCCCGTTACGGGCGAAAAGACGTGCTCGGTGGGCACTGCCCCCCAACCGGTGATCCCGCTCGGCGGAACCCGCAGGTCCTCGCGCAGTGACGACTGCGCGTCAATCGTGTGCCAGGTGGTGCCGTCCCAATACTCGACGCGATAGGTATGGGGGATATGCGTATCGCCATGGTGGTAGACCCGCATCTTGTCGAAGGTCTTCATCGCGCCGAAGTCAACAGTCGCTTGACGCCAGCCGCAAGGCCCGCCGTATCCGAGCACGCCGCCCGTAAATGCCAGCCCGCGCGCCCAGGTGTCGGCGTAATAGGTCTCGCCGTCGAGGATTTGCCAAGGATAGGAACCCCCACCCCAGCCCGGATCGGACTCCATTGGACTGGGAAAGCCCGTCCCACTTGTGTTAAGAGCGATATTGATATCAGTATTGGAATCTCTGTTGACGGCGAAACTCTGGGTCACCTGCGGGGCCGCGTTGTAGTTGGCATTGCCGGCCTGGTTGGCGGCGATTGTGCAGGTCCCCGCCGTCACGCCGGTGATGGTGCTGCCATTGGTGCCGCCGACGGTGCAGACCGCAGTGGTCTGGCTGGTGAAGGTGACCGGGTTGCCGGAGGCACCGCCGGTGGCGGTGACCGTCCCGGTGCCGCCGACGATGACGCTCGGCGCGGCGCCGAAGCTAATCGCCTGGCTGCCCTTGCCGATGGGGAAGCTCAGCGGCACTTGCGGAGCGGCGTTGTAGTCGGCATTGCCGGCTTGGTCGGCAGCGATGGTGCAGGTCCCGGCAGTCAGGCCGGCGACAGTGCTGCCGTCGCTACCCGTGGTGGTGCAGACACCGGTGGTCTGACTACTGAAGGTCACCGGGTTGCCGGAGCCGCCGCCGTTGGCGCTCAGCGTGCCGGTGCTTCCGACAACGACCGTCGGGGCGGGGCCGAAGGTGATGGTCTGGTCGGCCTTCTGAGAAGGCAAAGCCTGTCCGCCGCGCACCAATCGAACCGATTGGGCGTAGTCTTTTTCGTATGGGCCGTCGGCACCGGATTTGAAATCCACAAGCAGCGCATCGTTGGCATAATGCGAGAAGGGCGCGGAAGACCAGTAAAACCCCGGTGACGTGTCGGGAAAATAGTTGGTATCGATGGCCCGGCCGGTGCGACTGCGATCGACGATGGACTGCAGCTCCTTGCGGTTCGGCAGGCGCCAATCGGTGGCGCCACAGAGGCCAACCCGGTTGACCGCTTGGGTGTAACCCAGGGTGTCGCAGTCGATGTTGCCGCCGCAGGACCCTTGGTTGCGGTAGCCAGGCGAACCGCCGTTACTGGTCGCGTCCGGGTTGTACCAGGAATAGGACCAGTAGCGGTCGCGCAGCCCCCCGTCGTCGGCCTTGACCTCCCAGATCAGTCCGGTAACGTTGTCACGCACGCAGGACCAGGCGTTCGCACTGGCCGCGAGGGCTTGACCATTGGCATCGAGCTTGGTGTATGAGAAACCGGCGTGACCGTCGGCGTCGTTATCCTGGGAGGCATCGCGGCCCTGGCTCGCGTCCTGGCCCGGGTACCCGGCGGGCGGCGCCGCGAGGTTGTTCTGAGTACCATCCGCCCACCAGTCGATCCCCGTGTCGTTGAGCGGCCAGGCGGGTGCCGACGCAGCCCAGGCGCCGCCGACCCAGAGCGCCGCGAGCAGGACCGCGGCCCCGCGCCACACCGCCCGTGCGGTCGGTGTCAATGCAGTGGTCGCGGTGGCCCGATTGGATGTCCCGTATTCAGCCTTCATCGCCCTGACTCCTCACTGCGGAAAATGCCTCACGGCCTGCTCGATGGGCAACAGCAATGCGTTGGCGTCTCGCCACAAGGGCAGGTGCTGCAGATAACGCATACCGGAATCAGTCACTCAAGCCTATCAGAAAACCGCGATCACCATAACATTTAAGGCGCGCCCGAAACACCGCGGTGCACCCAGAGCCTGCAAAAAGGAAATTACTCTCTGCCGCGCACCAACAGAATGTCGCTGACGTAGTCCTTCGACCGATTTTCGCCTGTGCCCCAGTAGAAATCCACGACCCACGCGCTGTCGGCCCCGTCGCGGTACGCTACGGGCGAGGAAGACCAGTACCGGCCAGATATCGTCGGAGAAAAAACCCCCAAATCGATGGCAGGAGCGTAGCAAGCCTCCTCGACGATGGATGTTAACTCATTAATGTTTGGCAGCCGCCAGTCATCCTTGTCGGCGAAGCTTGCCGTATCCGCACGCTGCAGTGCCTGCTGCCAGGTGTAGTGCTGCCCCAGGGACCCGGCGCAGGTACCGCCGGACGAAGTCTCGCCCTCGGCGCAGCGCTTCCACTGGAGCCCGGTCGCCTGGTCCGTGACGGTGCCGTCGCGGTTATCGGTGAAGCGGCTGGCCGGGGCGGTGGCCGCGATGCTGTCGTACTTGCAGACCTGCTCCGCGAGCGCACCGCCCGCGCCGAGCGCCAGGAGGGGCCAGACGAGCGGGGACCAGAAGCGGCGGCAGCGGTTCACATTGCCCATGGTTGCTCCGTGACGTTGATGGGGCCATCGCCCCGAGCGGGCCTGCACGGCCCGGTGTAGGCGCCGTCGGCCGACGGCGAGACACCCCCGAGGCAGGCCCCGGCCAAATGGTGCGGCACCGCCGCACCGGATGGCCTGATCGGGTCCGGGCAGGTCCCGTCGTGCACTTGTAATGCCCTTTCGTATAGTCGGACCAAGACCTTTCGTCAACCAAGCGTTTATGTCGGGTTTGCGATCTCTTCACCTAAGGTCATCTGGAACGCCCGTTGCGAAAGGAGCGGGGGCGTCCCCGCTCGCGCGGACGGCATGACCGGGGCAGGACGCGATCGGGTCGGGGTGACGGGATTGCGCCCGTCACCCCTCCCACACCACCGGACATGCGGTTTTCCGCATCCGGCGGTTGAGCCCAGCGGGCTTAGAGGATATCCGGCACAACAGATGCATATACCCTATACTGTAAGTAGTAGAAAATTTTGAGGGCTGTCAATCCAACCACGGAGGAGACGATGATAATCCATGAAATTTCGGATGATTTCTGGCGCAAGGTTGAACCCTTGTTGGCCCCCTTTAAGCGAACCAAATCCGGTGGCAGTCCGCCCCGTGATTTCCGCAGCATCTTGAACGGCATCTTCTACGTCCTTAAAACGGGCTGCCAGTGGCATTTTTTGCCGCCGTACTATGGTTCAAAAAGTGCCGTCCACGAGCACTTTCAGCGCTGGGCGCACGCCGGCGTGTTTGCGGAGATTTTCCGCTTGTATGCTCAGGAGTATCACGCACTGAAGGGCATTCAGTGGGAGTGGCAGGCGATGGACGGCACCTTGCTGCAAGCCCCCGTCCGTGGCCAACCGGTGTGTCTGGCCGAGGAAGGGCTGGGGCGAAATCCGACGGACCGGGGGCGCAGCGGCAGCAAACTCCATCTCCACGTCGAGCAACAGGGGGTCCCCTTGGCGGTCGAATTGGTCGGCGCAAACGTGCATGACAGTCGGTTGGTGTCCTCGACGTTGGCATTGGATGTGTTGCCGCGGCCCGCACCGAACACCGAACACCGAACACCCCCAATATCTGTGCTTGGACAAAGGGTACGACTACGCCCGGGCTATCCGGGAAACTTGAAGCCGCGTGATCGCAGAGGCCAGCATATTGTGTGCCGGATATCCTCATAAAGGAGCCGGGGTGTCCCGCCCCGGAAACCGGCCTATGCAGGGGGCACGACCGGCCACCGCCATCAGAACCCAAACCCAGCCCCCAACTGCGCTATAGTTTGCCGATGCAACACCCCATCGACCCCAAGATCGACTGTGTCTTCAAGGCCCTGCTGGGGTCCGAGGGCAACCGTCGGCTGCTGATCCACTTCCTGAACGCCGCCTTGGGCGACGATCTGCCGACACCGGTGGTGGCGGTGGAGATCCTGAACCCCTACAACGAGCGAGAGTTCGTGGACGATAAGCTCTCCATCGTCGATGTGAAGGCACGCGACGCGGAAGGTCGGTTCTTCCAGGTCGAGATCCAGTTGATGGTCCTGCCCGACCTGCCCGCGCGCATTCTTTACGGCTGGGCGGACCTCTACCGCGCCCAGCTCAAGAGCGGCCAGGACTACGGCGAGTTACGGCCCGCCTACTCGATCTGGCTGCTTGGGGAGACCCTGCGGCGCGGGCTGCCGGACTATGTCCACCGGTTCCGGATGCGCGATGAGCAGGGCCGTACCCTGCTCGACCATGGCGGCATCTGGCTTCTGGAGTTGGGCAAGTTTGCCGCCGGGCGGGAGCGGGCCGAGCGGGTGGACACCGAGCTTGAACGGTGGCTCAAATTCTTCACCGAGGGCGAGGGCCTCGACGCCGACGCCCTGCCCGAGTGGATGCAGACCGAGGAGATGCAACAAGCCATGAGCACCCTGAAAGGTTTCTCAGAAAAAGAGCGCGAGTACCACGCCTACCAAGCGCGCCAGAACTACCTGCGCCAACAGTCCAGTATCCAGCGCCGTCTCGAAGCGTTGGAGGCCGCGGCGATCCGCGCGCAAGCGATGACGGAGCAGGCGCAGGCTGCGGAAGAACAAGCGCGGGCCGCGGCAGAGCAGGCGCGGGCCGCGGCGGAGCAGGCGCGGGCATCCGAGGGCCGCGAGCGTACTGAGAAAGAGCAAGCGCGGGCCGCGGAAGAACAGGCGCGGGCTGGGGAAGAACAGGCGCGGGCGAGAGAAACAGCCGCGTTGCAACGTGAAGCCGCCGCCCAGGCGGAAGTCGAGCGGCTCAGACGTCTATTGAAGGGTGCGCCGGGCGCCGACGACGAGGGATAGACGCGGCAGGTTTCGTATCGTCGGGTACCAGCCGCTTATCCCGCCCCGCCGCGCGTGTTCAGGGGGAGGGTCCTGCCCCGCCGCCTCCCAACGCCCGGACAGCGGCACATCCCCGTTCGCACCTCGGTGGAAACGCGGTTTAGAATTTATTCTTTCTATAACTGTAAACCGCGCCAGCTCCGGCAATCGTCGAGTCTGCCGGGGCCGGTCTCATCCAAAAACATCGTAAACCGCGCTGGGCGCGGTTTAGAAAGCAACCGTTCGGCGCTACATTGGGGCAGCAAGAAAGCCGAACCCCGATCGGCATCATCCGCGTCGGCTCCCGAACGACCAGAAGACCAGTCCCATAACCCCTGTCCCAGGAGGCACCATGAGCACCACCGAGACCGCGACCGCCGCCGCGACCGCCAACGCCGCCGCTGTCGCTGGCACCGCGACCCCCATGCAGTACCTGGATAAGGCCATGAATGGCCTGCACGACCTGGGACTGGTCCCCACCGACAGCGGCAAGCAGGTGGAACCCATCATCGCCCTGTTGAACCAGATCTCGGTGCTGGACGAGGGGCGGATCACCGCCATCGCCCGCACCCTGAATCAGGCGTCGCTCTTCAACGACGTGGTGCGCAAACAGGTCGAGGCGATGGAGATCGGCCGCCGCTACGAGGAGATCACCAACGCGTTCAACAGCATTCGTGATGATGCCAAGTCGATGGTCGATCAGATCGAGGACGGCAAGCTGGATACTTTCGAGCGGATGGGCAACGTCTGGATGAAGGTCACGCGCGGCGACATCGCCAGCCGCTTCGACAAGATCAAGGGCACCTATCTCGAGGTCACCGCCTCGACCAACGATCAGATCCAGCGCGAACAGAAAATTCTTAACGCTTACATGGATTTCCGCGGCGCACTCAAGCAGTCCGAGGTCCTGGCCCTGGAAGTGTTGAAGACCGCCCAGGGCAAGCTGGACGCGGCCAAGGCGGAACTCGCCGCGGCGATGCAGGGGGTGGAGGCCAACACCTCGCAGGAACCGGCCGACCGCGCCCGCCTGGAGATGGCGCGTGACGAGACGGTGCGTGCCCTGCAACTGGAGGAGAAGCGTTACCAGATCGCCAAGGACCTGTCCGACAACCTGACGATCTCCTACAACACCTCCGAGGTGGTCATGGCGCGCCTGCTCCAGACCACCAACGCCAAGGAGCGGGTCTATTCCCAGGCGGTCAGCTTCTTCAGCACCAACGAGGTGGTCCTGACCGCGCTCAGCGCCTCCTTCACCGGGATGTTCGGCCTGCACGAGGGCACCCAGACGGTGGAGGCGATGAAAGAGGGGGTGAGCAAATCGCTGGAGGTCCTGGCCGACATCGGCGGCAAGGTCCAGGAGGCGGCGGTGCGGGCCGGCTATGGACCGACGGTCCGGGCCGACGCGGTCAAGAAGCTGGTGGACTCCGTGGTCAACTGGCAGACCCGCTCGCATGAGATCATCGAGGACATGCGCAAACAGAGCACCCAGAACGCCAATGAAATCCGCGACGCGGTCGAGGACGGCAAGCGCAAACTGGCGCGCCTGGCCGAGCAGGGCCAGGGCCTGGTGAGTCAGGCCGCCCGATGAGCACGGCGGCGGCGGTCAAGACAGCGGCCCCCGCGTCGGCGACCGGCGGCCAGCAACCGCTGGACGAGGTGATGCTCGCCATGGACGTGGTCGACACGCTGCGGCGACGCGAGCGCATCGTCAAGAATGAACTGGACGACCTGGGCCGGGACGAGGACCTCAAGGAGCGCCTGCGCAAGATCTACGCGGCCCAGGGCATTGATGTCCCCGACCATGTGATCGAGCAGGGCGTGGCGGCGCTCAAGGAGGAACGCTTCACCTATAAGCCGCCGCCCCACTCCGTCGGCATCCGGCTGGCCCGCATCTATATCAACCGCGGACGCTGGGGCAAGTGGATCGGCGGCCTGATCGGGGCCGCCGTACTGGTCGCCGTCATCAACCATGTCGTCTTCGTCGCCCCCAACGCCGCTTTACCGGCCGACCTGGCCCGCGTCCATACCGAGGCGCTCGCCCTGGCCCAAACCGATGAGGCGCGCCGGACCCTGGAGCGCTATTACAACGCCGGTCAGGCGGCGCTGCGCGACCCCGACAAGGACGGGGCCAAGCTCGCGCTCGCGGAACTGGAGGCCGCGCGTATCGCCTTGGGTCAGGAATATCGGCTGCGGATCGTCAACCGTGGCGACGCGCAGAGCGGGGTCTGGCGCATCCCGGATCTGAACACCAAGGCCCGCAACTATTATACATGTCTCATCTGAGAATTTCGTTAAGACGGCTAGCCTAACCTGCTAAGACCGTTGTAAAATCGTCAACATGCTAGATTTCACCCTCCCAGCGGACAAACTCGCGGAACTGCGCGCGGCGCATCGCCGAACGCACGACAAGCGTGAGGCCGATCGCCTAAAGGCAATCATTCTGCTGGCTGAGACATTTGCGCTGCGGCGTTTTTCGCGGACGCGCCCGGACCGGGGTCGGCGCCAGACGGGCTGACGCACAGGCATTTCCTGGCGCGCACCGACGACATCGGGTCGCCACGGCGCCCATTTGAG